>Ga0075421_100009045_pt1 | contig 12267 bp, 8 predicted proteins | sample SoiMetdeltSBSDD5_FD_75292 | JGI IMG/M metagenome (GOLD analysis project Ga0075421, IMG submission 75292) | Bulk soil microbial communities from a Populus tree surrounding site in Tennessee, USA - Soil MetaG P. deltoides SBSDD5 | ecosystem: Environmental > Terrestrial > Soil > Tree plantation...
GACACCGCGGCGAACGCGCCGGCGCGCTCGATCCCCGCCTCGACGAGCACCTCGCGGTCGAAGCCCACCCCGGTGACCGTGAGACCGCCGAAGTCGGCCCCGAGCCGCCGGAACGCATCCGGGTTCTGGTCGATGACGGCGACGCTGTGGCCGCGAGCCTCGAGGGTGTGGGCGATGGTCGAACCCACCCGTCCGCAGCCCATGATCACGACGTGCACGCTGGTTTCCCCTTCGGGCGTGGTGCCTGCGAGGCGACGCTACACCTTCGGTGCTACCGGGTCCGGCCTTACCCACCGCGACCCATGATGTGATCGCTCCCCGTACGCTTGGGGCTTGTGACGAGTCCGACCTCGGTGCTCAAGCGACTCCTGGTGGGTCGGCCCTTCCGGTCGGACCGGTTGAAGCACACGCTGCTGCCGAAGCGGATCGCGCTCCCCGTCTTCGCCTCGGACGCGCTGTCGAGTGTGGCGTACGCGCCGGACGAGATCCTGCTGACGCTGTCCTTGGCCGGGGCGGCGGCCTACGTCTACTCGCCGTGGGTGGCCCTGGCGGTCATCGTGGTGATGCTGACGGTGGTCGCGAGCTACCGCCAGAACGTGCACGCGTACCCGTCCGGTGGCGGCGACTACGAGGTGGCGACCGTCAACCTCGGGCCGAAGTACGGGCTCGCCGTCGCCAGCGCGCTGCTCGTCGATTACGTGCTGACCGTTGCCGTTTCGGTCTCGTCCGGCGTGGCGAACCTCGGTTCGGTGATCCCCTTCGTGGCCGAGCACAAGGTGGGTATCGCCGTCACCGCGGTCGCCCTGCTCACCGCGGCGAACCTACGCGGCATCCGCGAATCGGGCACCGCGTTCGCGATCCCCACCTACGGATTCATGATTGTCATCATCGGCATGGTCCTGACCGGGCTCGTGCGCATCGTGTTCTTCAACGACGACCTGCGGGCGCCCAGCGCTGACCTGGTGATCGCGCCCGAGGACAAGTTCACCGGCTTCGCCATGGCGTTCCTGCTGCTGCGGGCGTTCTCGTCCGGCTGCGCGGCGCTCACCGGTGTCGAGGCCATCTCCAACGGCGTGCCCGCGTTCAAGCCGCCGAAGAGCCGCAATGCCGCCAACACACTGCTGTTGCTGGGCATCATCGCGGTGACCATGCTCGCCGGCATCGTCACGCTGTCGCGGATGACGCACCTGAAGTTCGTCGAGGACGCGAGCCAGATCGTCGCGGGGCCGCCCGGCTACGTGCAGAAGACCGTCACCACCCAGCTCGGCGAGGCCGTGTTCGGCGGCGGCTCGATGCTGCTCTACCTCGTGGCCGTGGTCACCGCGCTGATCCTGTTCCTGGCGGCCAACACCGCGTACAACGGCTTCCCCGTGCTGGGCTCGATCCTCGCGCAGGACCGCTACCTGCCGCGCCAGTTGCACACCCGCGGCGACCGGCTCGCGTTCTCCAACGGCATCGTGTTCCTGGCGGTCTTCGCGGTCGTGCTCATCGTGGGCTTCCAGGCCGAGGTGACCCGGCTGATCCAGCTCTACATCGTCGGCGTCTTCGTCTCGTTCACGCTGTCGCAGGCCGGCATGATCCGGCATTGGAACCGGCTGCTGCGCACCGAACGCGACCCCGCCACCCGCCACCGCATGCACCGCTCCCGTGCCATCAACGCCTTCGGCATGGTGATGACCGGCACGGTGCTCGTCATCGTGCTGCTCACGAAGTTCACCCACGGCGCCTGGATCGCGATCGTCGCGATGGCCGTCATCTACCTGGTCATGCTGAGCATCCACCGGCACTACGTCCGGGTCGCCCGCGAGCTGGCCCCCGAGGAGGACGCGCCGGTGCTGCCCGCCCGCAACCACGCCATCGTGCTCGTGAGCAAGGTGCACCAGCCGACCCTGCGGGCGATCGCCTACGCGCAGGCGACCCGGCCCGACACCATCACGGCCGTGACCGTCAACGTGGACGAGAAGGACACCCGGGCCATCCAGAAGGAGTGGGAGCGCCGCGCGGTACCCGTCCCGCTGACGGTTGTGGACTCGCCGTACCGCGAGATCACCAAGCCGATCATCGACTTCGTGAAGTCCCTGCGGCGCGACCAGCCCCGCGACGTGGTCACGGTCTTCATCCCGGAGTATGTCGTCGGCCGCTGGTGGGAGCACCTCCTGCACAACCAGAGCGCCCTGCGCATCAAGGGTCGGCTCCTCTTCGAGCCGGGCGTCATGGTGACGAGCGTGCCGTGGCAGCTCGCCTCCACGTCCACAAAGGACCTCGATCGGCTCGACGCGTCCCTGGGCCGGGGTGTCGCCCGCGGTCCACGGACCACCGCCGCCCCGGCCCCCGACGGTGCGCGCAGCCAGGCCGCGGACGAGGCTCCTGGTGGGCCGCCGACCGGCGATGACGGCAAGGTGAGCGCCCGGCAATGACCAGGCTCCAGGAGGACGCGACCGCGCTCGACGAACCGCTCGAGGGCAGCGTGCTCGAGCTCGTTGTCGGCGCGGTCGCGCACGGTGGGCATTGCGTCGCACGCACCTCAGCGTCATCGCCCGCCGGCGGTCGGGTCGTGTTCGTGCGCCATTCGCTGCCGGGCGAGCGGGTGCGGGCGGTCGTCACCGAGGAGCGCTCCGCCTACTTGCGAGCCGACGCCGTCGAGGTGTTGATGGCCGCGCCGGGCCGCGTCGAACCGCCCTGCCCCTACGCCGGCCCCGACCGCTGCGGTGGCTGCGACTTCCAGCACGTCGACCCGGCCGTGCAGCGGGAGCTGAAGGCCGCCGTCGTGGTCGAGTTGCTCGGTCGGCTCGGCGGTCTGACGCCGGCTGAGGTTTCGGGGCTTCGTGTACGCGTCGACGAACTGCCGGGCGGTCCGCTCGAGTGGCGTACCCGCGTGCATTACACAGTGGACGATTATGACCGCCCGGGTCTGCTCAAGCACCGGTCGCACGAGGTGGTGGCGGTGCCGCGCTGCCTGATCGCGCACCCGGCCGTCCAGGCGGCCGGAGTCACCGATCGGCGGTGGCCGAGCGTCGACTCGGTCGAGGTCGTGGGGTCCGGCGCCGGCGAGGTCGTCGTGCTCACGGAGTCACGCCACGCGGGGCCGGCGGTCGTCTCCGGACCGGCGGCCGTGCACGAGCGCGCCGTCGGTCTCGAGTGGACAATCCCGCCCGGGGTGTTCTGGCAGGTACACGCGGCCGCGGCGGCGACGCTCGCCTCGGCGGTCGTGAACCTGCTCGAACCACGACGCGGTGAACGGGTGTGGGACCTCTACGGTGGAGTCGGCCTCTTCGCCGCGGCGGTGGCGGCCGGGGTGGGGCCGGACGGCCGGGTGGACGTGGTCGAGTCCGATCCGGCGGCCGTGGCGGCGGGGCAACAGGCGTTGCACCGCCTTCCGCAGGTCTCCTTCATCGCCGCCACCGTCGAACGGGCGCTGCGCGGGCCGCTCCGTGAATCCACTGTGGATGTCGTCGTGCTCGACCCGCCGCGGGCCGGTGCCGGTCGGGCGGTGGTGGAGACGCTCGTCGCGGCGGCGCCCCGGGCGGTCGCCTACGTCGCCTGCGATCCGGCCGCCCTCGCCCGCGATGTGCGTACGTTCGCCTCGGCCGGCTGGCGCCTGGCCGGGCTCCGCGCGTACGACTGCTTCCCCATGACCCACCACGTGGAGTGCGTCGCCCTTCTCACCCCGACCACCCACCACCCCGCGCCGTAGGTCTTGGATTGCTTCGGGGCCTATACGCCTATAGGACCGGAGATCATCCAAGATCGCGCGAGGACAGCGGGGACGCGGCGCCGAGGACAAGGGCGACGCCGCCGAGGGCGGAGGCACGCTCGCCGAGCTGGGCCGGGACCACGCGCACGGCGCTGGCGGCGGCGGGCATGGCGGTGTCGGCGAGGCCCCGGCGGAGGGGTTCGAGGAGCAGCTCGGTGGCGACGCCGAGCTCACCGCCGAGCACGATCCGGTCGGGGTTGACGAGGTTCACGAGGCTGCCCATGGCGATGCCGAGCTGGATTCCGGCGTCGATGAGCAGGCGTCGGCAGCCGGGCTCGCCGGCCGCGGCGAGGTTCACGAGCTCGATCAGGTCGCGGACGCGCGGATGCGTCGCGCGGGCGTGCTCGAGCAGCGCTCGGCCGCCGACGGTGAGCTCGACGCAGCCGCGGTTGCCGCAACGGCACACGGGTCCGCGCGCGTCGAGCGTGACGTGGCCGAGCTCGCCGGCCGTGCCGGCGGCGCCCCGGTAGAGCCGTCCATTGAGGACGATTCCGGCGCCGATGCCGGTCGCCAGCTTGACATAGACGAGGTCGGCGCAGCCGCGACCGGCGCCCCACACGAACTCGCCGAGCGCTCCGAGGTTGGCGTCATTGTCGACCTGCACCGGCAGGTCGAGTGCGGCGGCGAAATGCTCGCTCGGGACGAGCGGAGCCCAGCCGGGCAGCAACGCCGGCGAGCCGATGCGCCCCGAGCTCGTGATCGGTGCCGGCACGCCGAGGCCGACGCCCACGACCTCCGAACGGTCCGTGCCGACCTCGCGGAGCACCGCGTCGACGAGGTCGACCGCCAGCGCGAGCACCTCGTAGGGATGATCCTCGGCGTCCTCGTCGAGGCGGACCTCCCGATCGGTGAGCACCTCGTGCCCGAGGTCGGCGGCGGCGACGCGGACATGACGCCGTCCAATGTCGACACCGACCGCGAGCCCGGCCGACCGGGTCAGCCGGACGACTGAGGCCGGTCGTCCACCCGTGCGGGCGGCGCCAACTCCCGTCGCCTCCGTGATGAGCCCGGCCGTCGCGAGATCGGCCAGCGCCCCCGAGACGGTAGGGCGCGACAACCCGGTCAGGGCGACGAGGTCGGCGCGGGTACGGGGGCCGTGCGCCCGCAGCACCTCGGCCACCCGGCGCGTGGCGCCGCCGAGCGTGCGCGCCCATGGTCCGCTCGTCGGTCCGGTTCGCGTCGCCACGCCGCGGATCTTGGCGCCGAGAGATGCTTTTGTCAAGTGTTCGCGTAACGGGGTCGCGGAAAGGCGCAGCTTCGACTGGCACAACACCGGCAATACCTGGCCATATCCGCGGGACTCGTGGACAGAGATTGCAGCCTGATCACAACCGCGTTGCCGGCCGTTGACAGAACTTTGCCGACCGCGCGATGGTTCGCATGCAACGCCCGTGACTATTGGGAACACACCTTTGGAGGGTGGCATGCGACTGAGCCGTAAAGGCTTCCTCGCCCTCGGCCTGGTCTCTGCCCTGTTCGCGCTTCCGGCCTGCTCGAAGGACGCGAACCAGGGCGGCGGCGGAGGCGCCGACAAAGTAGAGGTCTTCTCGTGGTGGGCCGGGCCCGGCGAGAAAGAGGGCCTTGAAGCGATGATCGCCGACTTCAAGACCAAGAACCCGAGCATCGCCTTCGACAACGCCGCCATCGCCGGCGGCGCGGGCACGAACGCGAAGACGGTGCTCGCCAGCCGACTGCAGGCCAACAACCCACCTGACTCCTACCAGGTCCACGCCGGCCTGGAGTTGCAGAGCGACATCAAGGCGGGCTACGTCGAGGACATCACGTACCTCTACGACCGCGAGGGCTGGAAGAGCAAGTTCCCGTCCGGCCTCATCGACGCCATCACACTCGACGGCAAGATCTACTCGGTGCCGGTGAACATCCACCGGTCCAACCTGATGTTCTTCATCCCGGGCAACCTGCAGAAGTGGGGCATCGCCGCGCCGCCGAAGACCTGGGCCGAGTTCCTGACCCAGGCCGAGGCCCTCAAGACCAAGAACGTCACGGCCCTGTCCATCGGCCCCGGCTGGACCCAGAAGCACCTGCTGGAGAACGTGCTGCTCGGTGAGCTCGGCGTCGACAAGTACAAGGGCCTGTGGAACGGCTCGACCGACTGGAAGGGCACCGACGTCGCCGCCGCCCTGAACACCTACGTCAAGGTGCTCAGCTACTCCGACCTCGCCTCCGCTGCCGCCGACTGGCAGCCGGCGGGCGACAAGGTGATCGACGGTACGGCCGCCTACAACGTGATGGGCGACTGGCAGGCGGGCTACTTCAACGGTGCGAAGGCGCTCACCTTCAAGACGGGCTGGGATGTCGTGGCCTCGCCGGGTTCGGAGGGCGTCTACAACTTCCTGTCCGACTCCTTCACCCTGCCCAAGGGCGCACCGCACAAGGCCGCCGCGGAGAAGTGGCTGATCGAGTGCGCGTCGCCGGCCGGCCAGGACGCGTTCAACCCGCAGAAGGGCTCGGTGCCGGCGCGTACGGACACCGACAAGTCCAAGTACACCGGCTACCTCGCCGGGGCGCTGACCGAGTGGACCAACCCGTCCACCAAGATCGTCGGCTCGCTCGCCCACGGCGTCGTCGCCAACAACGCCTGGAACGGTGAGATCGACTCGGCGCTCGGCCTGTTCGTCCAGGACAAGGACGTGGCCAAGTTCGCCAACGCGGTAGCCACGGCGTACGCGTCGACCAAGGGATAGTCCACATCGACGAAAGGGGCTGGTCGGCGCCATCGACGCCGGCCAGCCCCAGTGTCGTAATTGCTAGCCACCGCGTAGTCTCTGGCCACGCCAACAGCGGCAGGGAGGCGATGCCGATGCACGCGCTGCGACGCATACGGTCCTGGGGACCCGGGTTGCTGCTGGTCTCGCCGTCGCTACTGGCCCTCGGCGTGTTCGTGTACTACTTCCTCGGGTGGAACATCCGGGTCTCGTTCACGAGCTGGCTGGGCCAGCGGCCGACGTATGACTGGGTCGGCTTCCGCAACTACAGGGAGCTGTTCGCCAACGAGCGGTTCCAGATCGACGTCCGCAACCTCGCGGTGTTCACCCTGGTCTTCATCGGCGGCTCGCTGCTGCTCGGGTTCTTCATGGCGCTGCTGCTGGAGAAGGGCGTCCGGTTCGAGGGCTTCTTTCGCAGCGTCTACCTGTTCCCGATGGCGATCTCGTTCATCGCCACCGGCATCATCTGGCGCTGGTTGCTCAACAACGGCTCCGGCGCCTCGACCGCCGGCCTGAACAAGCTCTTCGCCAACCTCGGTCTCGGCTTCCTGCGCAGCGACTGGCACAAGACGGACTCGGCCTGGGCCATTGCCGCCATCGCGATCCCGGCCGGGTGGGCGCTGTCGGGCTACGTGATGGCGCTGTTCCTCGCCGGCATGCGCTCGGTGCCGGACGAGCTGCGGGAAGCGGCGCGGGTGGACGGGGCCAACGAGCCGCGCGTGTTCTGGTTCGTCGTGCGGCCCATGCTCCTGCCCGTCTTCATGAGCGCCGTGGTCATCCTCGCCCACATCTCCATGAAGACGTTCGACCTCTTCTACGCGATCGACCAGGGCAACCTGCGCATCGACACGCCCGCGCTCTACATGTGGTTCACGAGCTTCGGCCCCGGCTTCTACCGGCGGGGCGCGGCCATCGCGACGCTGCTGCTGTTCTCGGTGGCGCTCGTCATCGTCCCATACATCTGGTACTCAATCCGTTCGGAGCGTCGTCGATGAGTACTCGCGTTGAAACTCCGGCTCCCGCGCCGGAGGCCAGCGCCGCGACGGAGGTCGTGCTCCGGCGCCCGCGCTCGAAGTGGGCGCCCTACATCACGACCGGGCGCTACATCGCCCTGTTCGCGCTCGCGTGCTTCTTCCTGATGCCGGTGTGGGCGCTGCTGCTGACCGCGCTCAAGGATCCGGCCGAGGTCAGCGTCGTGCGGATGTGGGAGCTGCCGCGCTCGTTCTCGCTCGAGACCTTCCGCATCGTCTGGCCCGAGCTGAAGGAGGGCTTCGTCAACAGCATGCTGCTGGCGATCCCGGCGAGCCTGATCTCGTCGATGCTGGGTGCCATGAACGGCTTCGTGCTGTCGAAGTGGCGCTTCCCGGGGGCCGACGTCGTGTTCCCGCTCATCCTGTTCGGCATGTTCATTCCGTACCAGGCGATCCTCATCCCGATGTACCAGGTGATGAAGAGCACGGGCCTCGTGGGCGGACTGGACGGTCTGATCCTGGTGCACGTGATCTACGGGCTGCCGATCACGACGCTGATCTTCCGAAGCTACTTCACCGGCATCTCGGACGAGCTGATCGAGGCATCCAAGGTGGACGGTGCCGGGATGCTGCGGACGTTCTTCTTCGTCGCGCTGCCGGTGGCGCCGCCGGCGTTCGCCGTCTCGATGATCTGGCAGTTCACGTCGAGCTGGAACGACTTCCTCTTCGGCGTGCTGCTGACGAGCCGCGAGTACTGGCCGATCACCGTGGCCCTGAACAACATCGCGGGTGGGCAGACGATCCCGTTCAACCAGTCGATGGCGAGCGCGCTGCTGGCCAGCGTGCCGACGCTGCTCGTCTACGTCCTGTTGGGACGGTTCTTCATGCGCGGCCTCATGGCCGGCGCCCTCAAGGGATAAGGAGCTCCGGTGAGCCTGTCATCAACGTCGGAGTCGGCGGCGCGGCGTGGACCGGCCGGCATCCGGCTCGACCAGGTCAGCAAACGCTTCCGTGGCGGCGTCCTGGCCGTCTCCGATGTGGACCTCGAGGTCAAGCCGGGCGAGTTCATGGTGCTGGTCGGCCCCTCCGGTTGCGGCAAGTCGACGCTGCTGCGGATGATCGCCGGGTTGGAGGACGTGACAAGCGGCCACGTCTACATCGGTGAGAAGGACGTGACGCTCGACCTCCCCCAGAAGCGGGACGTGGCCATGGTGTTCCAGAGCTACGCCCTCTATCCCCGCATGAGCGTGCGCCGGAACATGGCGTTCGGGCTGCGCATGCGCGGCACCGACCGCATCGAGCGCGAACGGCGCGTCGACCAGGTGGCCGAGGTCCTCGGCCTCGGGCCGCTGCTCGACCGCCGCCCGGCGGCGCTGTCGGGCGGGCAGCGCCAGCGGGTCGCGATGGGGCGGGCGATCGTGCGGGAGCCGCAGGCCTTCCTCATGGACGAACCACTGTCCAACCTGGACGCGAAGCTGCGCGTCAGCATGCGCGCCCAGCTGTCGTTGCTGCACCAGCGACTGGGCACCACCACGGTCTACGTCACCCACGACCAGGTCGAGGCGATGACGCTCGGCCAGCGGGTGGCGGTCCTGCGGGAGGGCGTGCTGCAGCAATGCGACACCCCGCAGAACCTCTTCCGTCATCCGGTGAACCTGTTCGTCGCCGCGTTCATCGGCTCGCCCTCGATGAATTTCGTACGGGCGAACGTCGAGCGCCGCGTCGTGCGCTTCGCCGACCTGGAGATCCCGCTCGCGCGGGCGGTGCCGGACGGTCCGGTCGTGTTGGGCGTCCGGCCCACGGCGTTCGCCCCCGCCGACCGCGATGGCTGGCCCAGCCTGACGATCACGCCGGAGGTCGTCGAGGACCTGGGTGACGAGCGCTACGTGATCTTCGAGGTGGCCGCCCGTCGGGTCGATACGGACGCCACTCGGGCGGCGTTGGATGCCCGCTCGGCCGATGAGGTAACGCTGCTCGCCGACGCCCGGGCGCGTTTCACCGCCCGGCTCCCCGGCGACGCGCTCGCCACGATCGGAGAGCCGCTCACAGTGTCGGTCGACCCTGCCCGGCTCTACTTCTTCGACCCCGACACCGGCGCCGCGCTCTGACGTCCGTACTCTCATCAAGATCTCAGCTTGGGGGAGCAGCCGGCAGCGGTTCGTCCGATTTGCCCGGCGAAACGATCTCCGCTGCTCCCCCAAGCCGTGATCTTGGCGCGTACGTGTGAATGTGTGGTGTAGGCCCCGCGCAGTGCCGGAGCGGCGTTTCATCAGGCAGATAGACTGGCCGCTCATGAGCACCCGCGAGGAGGATTCCGGCTTGGAAGACGCGTCTGGACGGGGCCTCTTGAACGGGATTCAAGGGCCGCACGACCTTCGTCGGCTCTCCCCAGACGACCTGCGGGCGCTCGCGGCCGAGATCCGCGACTTCCTCGTGTCCAAGGTCGCGCGCACGGGCGGGCACCTCGGCCCCAACCTCGGCGTGGTGGAGCTCACGCTGGCACTGCACCGCGTGTTCGACTCCCCGAAGGACCGGCTGCTCTTCGACACCGGCCACCAGGCGTACGTTCACAAGATCGTGACGGGCCGACAGGGCAGCTTCGACCAGCTCCGCCAGCGCGGCGGGCTCACCGGCTACCCCAATCAGGCCGAGAGCGAGCACGACCTGATCGAAAACTGCCACGCCTCCACGGCGCTCTCCTACGCCGACGGCATGGCCAAGGCGTACGCGCTGCGCAAGGAGCGGCGGCACGTGGTCGCCATCGTCGGCGACGGCGCCCTCACCGGTGGCATGTGCTGGGAGGCGCTGAACAACATCGCCGCCACCCAGAACCCGGTCGTGATCGTGGTCAACGACAACGGTCGCTCGTACGCGCCGACCATTGGTGGCCTCGCCGACCACCTGGCGACTCTGCGGCTCAACCCCGGCTACGAGAAGCTGCTCGACCTCATCAAGGACTCGCTGGCCAAGACGCCGCTGGTGGGCGGGCCGCTCTACGAGGTGCTGCACGCGGTCAAGAAGGGCATCAAGGACGCGGTGTCGCCGCAGGCACTCTTCGAGGACCTCGGCATCAAGTACGTCGGGCCGGTCGACGGGCACGACGTCGTCGCCGTGGAGAGCGCGCTGCGCCGGGCGAAGCGGTACGGGCGGCCCGTGATCGTGCACGCGGTTACCCGCAAGGGGTACGGGTACCGCCCGGCCGAGGACGACGAGGCGGACAACATGCACAGCCCGTCGTCGGCGTTCGACCCCGCCACCGGCAAACTCACCGCCGCCCCGTCGCTGAAATGGACCGCGGTCTTCGGCGACGAGCTCGTGGCGCTGGCCGACGAGCGTCCCGACATCGTCGGCATCACGGCCGCCATGCCCGACTCGACCGGCATCTCCAAGCTCGCCGCGAAGTATCCCGAGCGCGCGTTCGATGTCGGCATCGCCGAGCAGCACGCAACCACCTCCGCGGCCGGCCTGGCGCTCGGAGGGATGCACCCGGTCGTCGCCATCTACGCCACGTTCCTCAACCGGGCGTTCGACCAGGTGCTGCTGGATGTCGCGATGCACGGGTTGCCGGTGACGTTCGTGCTCGACCGCGCCGGCATCACCGGCCCCGACGGCCCGAGCCACTACGGCATCTGGGACATGTCGGTGTTCGGGGTCGTGCCCGGCCTGCGCATTGCCGCCCCGCGCGACGCCGCCACGCTGCGGGAGGAGCTGCGGGAGGCGGTCGCGGTCGACGGACCGACGATCGTCCGGTTCCCCACCGGGTCCGTCCCGGCCGACCTGCCGGCGCTGCGCCGGATCGGTCCCCACCTCGAGGTGCTCGCCGAGCCGGGCGTCGAGGACGGCGGGCGCAAGGACGTGCTGCTGGTCGCCATCGGCCCGTTCGCGCACCTCGGGGTCGATGTGGCGAGCCGGCTCGCCGAGCAGGGCTACGGCACCACGGTCGTCGACCCGCGTTGGGTGCGACCCGTGCCGGCCGAGCTGGCCACGCTCGCCGCCGCCCACCGCCTGGTCGTGGTCGTCGAGGACGGCATCCGCGCCGGCGGCGTCGGCAGCGCCGTCGCCCAGAGCCTGGCCGACGCCGAGGTCGCTACCCCGGTCCGCGAGATCGGTGTCGAGCCGGGCTGGCACCCGCACGGCACCCGCGCCGAGCTCCTCGCCGACCTCGGCCTCACCGCCCAGGACGTGGCCCGCCAGGTCACCGGCTGGATCTCCGCCGCCGAACCCGTGACGCTGCTGAGTTAGCGCTCGCTCCGACCCCCAACCTCCGTCCTCCGACCTCCAAGATCTGTGATATTCACTTGCCGAGAGACCGAACGTGACGTGGTGCCTGGCCCGGGCCGGAGGACTCGCAAGATCGGGCCACTCGGACTGGCGCGCCCCGGCCGAGACCGTCCTATTGTCAATTGACGGGCATCCCTGCGCGCCGGGAGGTTGGTGGTGGCCACCATCATCGAGTTCGACGCCTCGGAGGAGTGGGCGCCGGGCGAAGACGACGGAGAGCGACCCCGTCGTCGCTCTCCACTCAGAATCGTCCTCGTGGGGGCGCTGATCTTCCTGGTCGCGATGACGGGACCGGGGTTGCTGCCGCCCCGCGCCGGGATCCTGAACCCGCTGTGGCGGGCCGATACACAGACGGGGTTTGCGGCCGTCACCGCCGACACGCTGTTCCAGGTCGAGCTGAGCGGACGCGACCTCAGCCTGACCGCGCGGGACCCGCAGACGGGGAAGCGGCGGTGGAGCGCCCCACTGGACGGCCCGCTCGGCCAGCTGTACGCGCGTGGCCCGGTGGTGCTGGTCAGCCGGTACGTGCCCGGGC
>Ga0075421_100009046_pt1 | contig 12263 bp, 11 predicted proteins | sample SoiMetdeltSBSDD5_FD_75292 | JGI IMG/M metagenome (GOLD analysis project Ga0075421, IMG submission 75292) | Bulk soil microbial communities from a Populus tree surrounding site in Tennessee, USA - Soil MetaG P. deltoides SBSDD5 | ecosystem: Environmental > Terrestrial > Soil > Tree plantation...
CGGGATTGGCCAGGTAGTGATCGAGGTGGCGGCGGAGCTCGGCGAGATCCCGGTAGGTGACGACTTCCTCGCCCGGCTTGAAGAGCCGGCCGATATCCTCCTTGGCATCGACCAGCTGGCAGGCACCCGCCGCCGCCAGCTCGAAGGCCCGGGTGTTGACGCCGACGATGTCGTTCATCGGATGATGGTGGTTCAGCGAGACCGTGGAGCCCGTGTACACGGCCAGCTTGTCTCGACCGTACACGGCGCCACCGGCCACCATTCCCCTGATCACCGGATCGCTCGAGCGCGACCAGCCGTTGCCCCAGAGCCGCAGCGGATAGTCGGCGAGCTCGCGCACGAACCGCTCGCGATAGTCGTAGCGGCTGCCGACGAACGACAGCGGGGCCGCCAGGCGCCGCGCGTCGTCGGCGGTGAGGGCGACGGGGTGATGCAGCGACGGCACGCAGTACATCGGCATGTAGTGGAGGTTGCGCAGGCCGACCTGCTGCAGGGCGGCCATGGCGTAGCGCTCCTTGGTGAAGAAGGCGTCGTACGGCTCGATGCACTCGAACGGCAGCATCCAGAGCGGATTGTCGGGGAAGAAGTTGGCGAAGCGCGCGCCCGTCCGCGTCTTCACGCGCCGGATGAGATCGGGCGTGATGGGACCGCCCTTGATCACCAGGACGACGGCCGGCGGCCAGGCCGCGCACACGCGCTCGAGCTGACGAAGGATCCACCGCTGGTAGACGGGCTTCGTCGAGCGATTCTTGTAGAGGACGTTGTCGCGGCGGTACTCGAAGAGCCGCACCTCGTGGCCCATCGCCCGCAGCTCCTCGGCGAAATCGACGCCCATGAAGCCGGCCCGGTTGAACGGCAGGGCGATGAGCCAGCGCACGGCCCGTAGCGTAGCACACGGGCCCGGCGCTATCATGAGCGCCCTGATGGCGGCGCGCGCGATTTCGCGGCTCATTCCCTCGCTCATTCTCTTCGCGGCGCTGCTGCTCGCCTGGCAGCTCGCGGGCCCCGTGCTGGGCGTGCGCGAGTATCTGCTGCCCGGGCCGCTGGCCGTGCTGCGCGCGGCCCTGAGCTTCACGATTCCCTGGCACACGCACCTCTGGATCACGACGCTCGAGATCCTGGGGGGCTTCGCGCTGGCCGGCGCCGCCGGGGTGGCGCTGGGGATCGCGGTGGCGTGGTCGCCGCTGGCGGCGCGCGCGCTGCTGCCGTTCCTGGTCTTCGTCAACACGCTGCCCAAGGTGGCGGTGGCGCCGCTGTTCTTGCTGTGGCTCGGCTATGGCATCGTGCCGAACGTGCTCATCGCCGCCCTCATCGGCTTCTTCCCGGTTGTCATCAACACCGCAGTGGGGCTCACGCAGATCGACGAGGAGCTGCTGGACCTCGGCCGGGTCTTCGGCGCCCCCACCTGGAAGGTGTTCCTGACCATCCGGCTGCCGAACGCGCTGCCGTACGTGCTCTCGGCGCTGAAGGTCACGGCCACCGCGGCCGTGGTCGGCGCCGTCGTCGGTGAGTTCGTCGCCTCGCAGGCCGGACTCGGGATGGTGATCGTCAACGCCCAAACGAACCTGAACACGCCCGTCGCCTTCGCCGCGCTGCTGTGGATCTCGGTGATCGGCCTGCTGCTCTACGGAGCGGTGGGGCTCGCCGCGCGCTGGTGGGCGCCGTGGGCGGACATGGCCTGAGGAGGCTTCCATCATGCATCGTCGCTCGCTGCTCGTCGTCGCCGTGCTCGTGGTCGCGCTGCTCGTCCGGGCCTCGGCCGCGCAGACGCCGCAGAAGGTCGTCTTCGCCCTGAACTGGTTCGCCGTGGGCGACCACGCCGCCTACTGGGTGGCTCTCGACAAGGGGTATTACAAGTCGCGCGGACTCGACGTCGAGCTGCAGAACTCGAAGGGCTCCGGCGACTCCATCGCCAAGGTCGACACGAACCGGGCGGACCTGGGGCTCGCCGACGCGGTGGTGGTCATCCCGCGCATCGCCCAGGGGGCGAAGATCAAGATCGTCGGCGCCGTCTTCGACAACACCCCCCTCAATATCTGGACGCGCAAGGACACCGGCATCACCAAGCCCAAGGATCTGGAGGGCAAGCTGCTGGCGGCGCCGCCGGGCGACTCGCAGCGCCAGCTGTTCCCCGCCTTTGCCAAGGTCAACGGCCTCGACGCGTCAAAGGTGAAGTGGCTCAACATCGAGCCGGCGGCGAAATTCGTGGCGCTGGCCGAGAAGCGCGCCGACGCGGTGCCCGACTACACCACCGGCCAGCCGTTCTGGGAGAAGGCGGTCGGCAAGGAGAACCTGGTGCGGATGCCGTGGCACCAGTACGGATTCGACACGTACTCGATGTCGATCATGGCCAGCGAGAAGATGCTCGCCGAGCGCGCGCAGACCGTGCGCGACTTCCTGGCCGCGTCCTACATGGGCTGGCGTGACGTGATGGACAATCCCAAGGCGGCGCTCGAGATCTTCAAGAAGCGCGTGCCCGACATCGACCTGGCCCTCATCGAGCCGAACATGATGCTCGGCCTCGAGCTGATGCGCACCGAGCGCTACGCCAAGAACGGGATCGGCTGGATGGACCGCGGCAAGATGTGCGGCACCGTGGAGTTCATCAACACCTACATGCCGGACATGCCGCGCAAGGTCGGCTGCGATGAGGTCTTCACCAACGACCTGCTGACGAAGATCGAGCCGCCCAGGAAGTGATCGTCCTCGACCGGGTCGGCATGACCTACCGGGCCGACTCCGGCCCGGTCGAGGCCCTCCGAGAGATCTCCTTCACCGTCGCCCGCGGCGAGCTGGTGGCCCTCGTCGGCCCGTCCGGCTGCGGCAAATCCACCCTGCTGCGCATCGTGGCCGGGCTCCGGCCGCCCACCACCGGGGCCGTGGCCGTCGACGGCCGAGCGGTGCGCGGCCCCATTGCCGCCGTCGGCATGGTGTTCCAGGCCCCGGTGTTGCTCAGGTGGCGCACCGTGCGGGACAACGTCCTGCTCCCGGCCGAGCTCTCGGGCCTGGACGTCGCCCGCTTTCGCGCGCGCGCCGACGCGCTCCTGGCGCTGGTGGGGCTGGCGGAGTTCGGCCGGAAGCTGCCGCGCGAGCTCTCGGGCGGCATGCAGCAGCGCGCCTCGATCTGTCGCGCCCTGCTCCTCGACCCCCCGCTGCTGCTGATGGACGAGCCCTTCGGGGCGCTCGACGCCATGACCCGCGACGACATGAACCTGGAGCTGCTGCGCGTCTGGGGCGAGACGGGCACCGAGCGGAAGACGATCGTCTTCGTGACGCATTCGATCCCGGAGGCGGTCTTCCTCGCCGATCGGGTCGTGGTCATGTCGCCACGGCCGGGGCGCGTCGCGCGAATCGTGGACGTCGCGCTTCCGCGCCCGCGGACGCCGGCCACGCGCGCGCTGCCGGAGTTCGGCCGGCTCTCGCTCCAGATTCACGAGGCGCTGACGGGCCGGCCCGCGGCCGTCTAGAGAAACGCGCGCTCGACGAACAGCACGGCGCCGATCACGAGGATCGCCGCGGAGGAGCCCCAGATCAGGCGCCCCTCCCAGCGCGTCTGCCGCACCAGCATGAGCGCGGGCACGGCCACGGCCACCACGGCGGCCTGTCCGAGCTCGACGCCGGCGTTGAAGCCGAAGAGGGAGAGCACCAGCCCCGTGGTGGGCAAGCCGAGCTCGCGCAGCGCCGAGGAGAATCCGAAGCCGTGCACGAGCCCGAAGCAGAAGCTGACCACCCAGCGCCGCGAGGCCACCGGCTTCCAGAACAGGTTCTCGGCGGCCACGAACGCGATCGAGAGCGCGATGACGGCCTCCACCAGGCGGTCGGGCAGGACCACGACGTCGAGGACGGCCAGGGCGAGCGTGATGCTGTGGGCGAGCGTGAAGGCCGTGATGATCTTCGCCAGCGACAGGATGCCGCCCCCGCGCAGGAGGAGGCCGAGCAGGAACAGCAGGTGATCCCAGCCGCTCAGGATGTGCTCGATGCCGAGCAGCAGGAAGCTGACGAAGCCACGGCCACTGCCGGTTTGCACCCCGACGGCCACGCGCGTCTCCCGCGCCTCGGCGGCGAAGGCGAACTGCGTGGTGCGATCGGGGGCGTCGATGCGCGCCAGCGTGTGATAGTCGTTCCCGAACGCGTCGACGAGGTCGTCGCGAATGCGGAGGTCGCGGACGGGCTTCGCGCACGTGTAGTGGACGACGAGGGTCAGGCTCTGGACCTCGGGGGCGCCTCTCTCCACCACGCCCGGGCCCGGCGCACACGGCTGCCCCTGCGCGGCCAGGACAACCTTCTCGCGGACGGCCGCCACCAGCCGCTGTCCGCTGTCGACGTCGCCGCGTCGAGCCTGCTCGATCTGCTCGACCAGCGCCGGCGGGAGCGCCGTCGGCCACAGCGTGAGCCGGTACCCGACGGCGGCGCCGTCGAGCGTGATCGTCGCGTAGCCGATGCTGCCGCCGCTGTGGGCGGCCGCGCCGTCGGCCACGCTCAGGGTGAGCAGGACGGCAAGGACGGCCGCGACCGCGCTCATGGCTTGCCGGCCTGCTGGGCAGTGGCGGCGGCGCCACCGGCGGTCTGGACGAGCGCCAGCAGGTTGTCGATCTGATAGTTCGGGATGGTGGCGACCACCCGGCTGCCGACCATGGTGACGTAGCGGCTGACCGTGTCCGGCGCCATGGCGCCGATGGCGTACTGCGCCAGCGGCTGGGTCTCCCTGGGCCGATAGACGAGCACCAGCATGGACGGCGACGCCACCCCGTACGCGGCGCCGTCGGCGCCGAGGGGGATCACGCGCTCGACGCGGGTGCGCGCGAAGGCCGCGAACGCGCGCTCGATCCGCTCGGCGAGCGCGGGATCCGGCGTGTGCGTGTGCTCGGGGGCCGCCGCCGCGTGGGCGCCGTGATAGAACCACGCGCCGCTGGCGTCGCGCTCGAAGCGGTGCAGCCGTCCCGACTCCGCGATCTCGATGGCGCCAAGCTCCGCGAGCGGTGCCGTCAGGAGTCGCCGCTCGTCGTGCTCGCCCGCGGGGCGCGACGCGGCCACCCGGCGGTCGCGATACTCGAGGACCCCGATGCCGACGGCCAGCACGGCCAGCACGAGCCACACGGCGGTGAGCCGGCGGCGCCCGCTCAATGCTGCTTCCACCAGACGGCGGTGCCGATCACCGCCAGCGCAGCAGGAACGAGCAGCACGGAAGCGAAGAACGTCGCCTTCATCTGACGGTTCGTGAGATTCACCCGCGGGAGATCGGCCGTGCGCGGCTCGATGCCGATCAGGTTCTCCTGGGCCGCCAGGTAGTTCACCGTGTTGAGGAAGAGCCGGCCGTTGCCCATGATGTGGAAGAAGGAGTTGGTGGCGAAGTCCGAGTCGCCCACGACGGCGATGCGCGAGCGCCGCTGCGCGGGCGGCGTCTCCTCCGCCGTCGTCTCCCGGCGGAGGGCGGCCACCATCAACGTCATGGGCCCGGCGACGTCGCGTCCCTTCACGAACGCCACGCGGTCCTTGTTGGCCTGGCCCCAGCTGTTCGTCGAGGAGTTGACGAGGGGCACCACCGAGGTGCCGGGTACGCGCTGCGGCGTTGGCGAGAGCGAGCGGACCCCGGGAAAGAACGTCAGCGGCAGCTCGCGCGTGATCTGGTGGCGGTTGTAGTCGGTGACGGCGGGCGCCGAGACGTCGGCCCAGAAGTGGCTGGCCTCGTCGACGACGATGTCGTCGTCGACCACGATGCCGTAGCGTCGGAGGATGGGCTCGAGGCCCGTCGTCACGAAGGGATCCAGCATGAAGAGCGCGTTGCCGCCCGCGTCGAGGTACGCGCCCATGGTGTCGATCTCGGCGGGCAGCAGCGCCACCTTCGGGCCCGCCACCACCAGCACTCCGCACCCCTTCAGCGCCGTCGCGCGCTGCAGGAGCAGCACCTTCTCGACCTTGTAGTTCAGTGTCTCGAGGGCGTGGCGCGCCTTGGCCATGCCGTGCCGCTCGTGCAGGACGTACTTGGCGCCGAGGCCGTGGGTGTGGCCCGGCGCGCCTTCCTGGTGATCGTGCGACTCCAGGCTGAAGGGATCGGGCTCGCCGTGGCCGTCGAGGAAGCACACGAGCTGGGTGGCACCCTGGGAGACGCGCAGGATCCCGTTCGCGATATCCGTCTCGCTGGCGCTGTTGACGTCGAGCCGCCGCCCTTCGCTCTCCAGGACGGCCGTGCCCGCGAAGTTGACGCCGAGCAGCCGGGCCTGGGCGGGGTTGACCATCGGATCGTAGAACTCGACGCTCAGCTGCTTCGTCTGCCGCGCCATCAGCTCGTAGAGCTCGACCGTCTCGCGCATCATCGGGTCGTAGAAGAAGACGACGTGCACGGGCTTTTCGAGCCGCTTCAGCATGGTGACCGTCGGCTCGGACAGCGAATAGCGGCCCGCGCTGGTCAGATCGAAGCGGAACGGATAGCGCACGGAGAGATAGGCGAGGGCGATCAGCACCCCGACCACGCCGAGCGTGTAGAGCGCGATCTCGCCGCGCCGCCGGCGGACGGCCGCGCGCAGCTCGTCGCGCAATCGGAAGGCGCCTACCCCCGCGAGCAGCGCGCCCGCCGCCGCGAGGACCACCGTCCAGGCCACCGTCTCCAGGAGGATGAAGTGCAGGGCGAGGGCGGCCCCGAGCAGGGTGAGGCCGGCGAGGAGGACGAGCCCGGCGCGGAAGGAGGCGTTCACGTTCACCGCCGCCACTGGAGATAGCTGGCGTTGAGCGTGAGCGCCACGGCCGCCACCAGGAGATAGAAGGCGACCGCCTCCGTCCGCACGAGGCCCTGGATGAAGTCCGTGAAGTGCAGCGAGAATGACAGATAGCCGACGAACGCGCGGAGCAGGCGGGAGGCCTGGAACGTCTGCAGATGTCCGACGAACCAGAACGCGAGCAGCACGGCGGCCGTCAGCAGTGCCGCTACCACCTGGTTGTGCGTGAGCGCCGAGAACAGCTCGCCGATGGCCAGACAGGCCATGCCGAGCAGCACGAACCCGAGATAGCCGGCCAGGATGGTGGTGGTCTCGGGCGTGCCGAAGAGATAGAGCGGTACCAGATCGACCACGGTCCCCAGCGTGAGGAGCAGCAGGATGGTCACCGCGCCGAGATACTTGCCGAGGACGATGTGCCACGGCTGGAGCGGCAGCGTGAGAAGCAGCTCGGCGGTGCCGCCGCTGTACTCCGCCGAGAACAGCCGCATGGAGATCACCGGCACGAGCGTGATGAGCAGGATGCCCATGTTCTGGAAGGTGCCCGCCATCGTCGTCTCGCCGGTGAGGAAGACGTTGTAGAGGAAGAAGTAGCCCGTTCCGAGGAGGAACACGGCGACGACGTAGTAGGCGATGGGCGAGCGGAAGTAGGTCGCCAGCTCCTTCTCGTAGACGGCGCGCGTCCCCGTCATCGGCCGTTTGCGCTTCCCGGCGTGGGCGCCACGTATTGCAGGAAGATGTTCTCGAGCGTCGGCTGCTGGCGCTCGAGCCGGTGCAGGTCCCAGCGGCGGCTCACCACGCGCGCGATCTCCGCCTCGACGCCGTCGCGCGCGTCGACCTGACACTCCACCGTGAGCCGCGGGTGGCCGGACACCGGATGGACCGCGACCGCGTCGACGCCTTTCACCGCCAGCAGCTCCTTCCGGAGATCGTCGGCCGGCGCCGTCACTTCCAGCACCACGCGATTGGTCTGGGCGACGGCACGCTGCAGTCCGGCAGGCGAGTCGATGGCGAGCAGTCGTCCGTGGTCGATGATGGCGACGCGACGGCAGATCAGCGTGGCCTCGGCCAGGATGTGCGTGCTCAGCAGCACGGCGTGCTCCTCGCCGAACGCGCGGATGACCTCGCGGGTCTCCTGGATCTGGCCGGGATCGAGGCCGGCGGTCGGCTCGTCGAGGAGGAGGACCTGCGGCTGGCCGAGCAGCGCCTGCGCGAGCCCGAGCCGCTGACGGTAGCCCTTCGACAGCTTGAAGACCTCCTGTCGCGTCACCGCCTCCAGGTGGCAGGCCGTGATGACGCGGTCGAGGTCGGCGGCCAGCGCCGCCCGGCGCACGCCCTTGACCTTGGCCACGAATCTCAGGTAGGCGGACACGTCGAGAGTGTCGTAGAGCGGGGGACGCTCGGGCAGATAGCCGATGAGGCGCGCCGCCTCCGCGTTCTGGGTCGCCATGTCGTAGCCGGCCACGCTGACGCGACCCGACGTGGGCGCCGTGAAGCCGGCGATCATGCGCATGGTCGTCGTCTTGCCGGCGCCGTTCGGCCCGAGGAAGCCCACGATCTCGCCCTTCATTACGCTGAAGGACACGTCGTGGATGATCGTTCTCGAGCCGTAGCGCTTCGAGACGGAGTCCAGCTCGACGACGGCGGAAGCGGACGTCATGGCGGAGACAGCGAAGGCCCCCCGGATCGGGGGGCCTTCGGGGACCGCAGGAATCGGGTGTTACTTATACCAGCGGCCGCCCTTCGCCTTGTACTGATCCTGGTCGTGCGCCATGAACAGCTCCGCATCCTCGAGGTCGCGGTACATCTTCAGCCTGTTGACGGACGCGTTGTAGTCCTTCACGCTGTAGTTCAGGCCGGCCGGATAGCCGTCCAGGTTCTCCTGCATCCAGACCGCATCCTGCGTGATGACGTAGGTCTTCCCGCTGGCCAGCCGTACCTTCGCCGACTGATGGCCGAGCGTGTGGCCCGGCGTGCTCAGGACCATGATGCTGCCGTCGCCGAAGAGGTCGTAGTCGCCGTCCAGCTCGAGGTAGTTGAAGTCGCGCGCGGGCCCGTCGAAGTCGCCCATGACGAAGACGCCGCCGCCGCGCTGGAACTTCTCGGGCCACCACGCCTGATAGAGCTCCTTCTTCTGGATGACGTGGACGGCCTTCGGGAACAGCTTGATGTTGCCGATGTGATCGAGGTGGGAGTGCGAAGTGATGACAGCCTTCACCTTGTCCGGAGCGAAACCGAGCTTCTGGAGCTGGCGATCGATGACGTCGTCCCGCTTCTGGCTCGGCTTCAGCCCATCGCAGTTGCCCGCGGCCCAGTGGGTTTTGCACTGACCGTCCGAGATGGCCACGTTGTTCCCCGTGTCGACGAGGACGAGGCCCTTGGGATGATCGATGACCCACATGCTGACGGGGATGGTGACCTCCCGCGCCTTCTCCTTCGGAACGGTCGGGATCAGGTCCTGGATGTTGAACGGCCCGAAGAAGCCGCTCGTCGTCCAGTAGAGGCCTTTGACCTGCGCCTGCGCCGGGGAGGGAAGCGTGAAGGTGATGGCGAGCAGCACCGCGACGAGCCCTAACTTCTTCATGGTGCCTCTCCTTCGAACGAGGTCCAAGCGACGATCGTGCACCCCACCGAAACGGCGCGACGATAGCGCGCGGCCCAGGGTGTGTCAAGGCTCCGCGCGGTAGTGGTCAGACCAGTTAGGGAACGAAGTAGAAGGGGTTCGGAAGCTTGTACGTCCGCTCAGCGTAGCCGCCGTCGAGGTCGCTCATCTGATCGCCGACGTTGACGGCGATGACATAGCCCTGCTCGGTGATCTTCTTGCGCTCGACAGCCTTGAAGTCCACGGCGGAGCGGGTGGTGAGGTCATCCGGCTTGAGGATGACGGCGGTCCATTCGTAGCCGGCGGCCCTGAGATTTCTTTCGGTGGCGGCGCGGAAGCGCTCGGGCCGGCCCGTGATGAAGAACACGGCGACGCCGCGCTCGCGCGCGAAGCGCGCCAGCTCGAGCACCGGTTTGATCGGCTCGGCTCGCGCCAGCTCGATCCACGCGACGAAGCCGCAGGGCCCCCGTGAGAGGTCGCACGGGCCGGAGACGATGAAGCCGTAATCATTCGCGCGGAGGGCCGGCAAATTGCTCAGCGCCGTCTCGTCGATGTCCAGCACGATGGCGAGCCGCGCGCCGCCGCCCACGAGCCGGCTCAGATGGGCGCGCGCCCCGGCGAGGACGGCGGCGATATCCGCCTCGTACCGGCCGGACGCGACGTACTCGCCGACCTGTCGCTTCGCGTCGACGAGACTCGGCACCGGTGCCGGCGTGGGGGCGGGCGCGCCGCTCGCACACCCGGCGGCGCCCGCGACGCACAGCGCAACGGCGATGCCGCGGGAAGTCCGGCGCAGCGCCGCGAGCCAGCGCATCGGCGGTGGCGCGCTCCGGCTCAGGCGACGGCGGTGGCGCGAAGCTGGCGGAAGCGAACCGAGAAGAGCGGGTCGAAGAGGGCGGCGGTGGCGATGAGGGCGGCATCCGCGCCCTCGCGCATCAGGTGGTCCGCGCGCTCCGGGGTGGTGATGCCGCCCACGGCGAGGACGACGCGATCCCACGCCCCCGCCTTGCGCCACGAGAGCATCTCCTCGACCTGACGCGAGGCCAGCGGCCACGTGTCGGCGCCCACGATGGTGGCGCGGTCGCGGCCGGCGCCCTCGAAGGCGTTGTTGCCGGCCTCGTCGATGACGCGCCGGCGGACGCCGTGGACCATCACGAAGCCGTTGGACCACGACGCGAGCTTCGTCGCGGTGTCGTGAAGCAGGCGTGGGGTGCGGAACACGCCGAGCTTGGTGAGCAGCGGCCGCGTGACCGTGGTCCGTGCGCGATAGAGGATCTGCGCGGCCAGCGGGATGTTCTCGTAGATCATCTGGGGCTGCTCGGCGAACGGATCCGGCACGGCCAGGTGAATCTCGACGGCGTCGGCGCCCGCGTCGGCGGCCCACGCCGCGCAGCGGACGTAGTCGTCGATGAGCTGCTCGGCATCGGCGCCGGGGGCGTGAGTGCCGACGACGCTGACGATGAGCACCTGCCCGGGGCCGATCTTCTCCTTCGCCCTGCGGACGTCCTTGCGCCACACCTCCGGCTCGGGCGACGGCATCCCGAGCGACACCGCGAGCGTCGGGTGGCCGTTCGTCTGCGAGCGTCGCGTGGCGACGGCCGCGTGCTCGTGATTCTCCACGGGCCGGATGTTCGGCAGCGCGTGCGCGGGCACGGCCATCGAGCGAACGGTCTTGTACGTCAGCACGTCGTAGCCGAGACGCGCGTAGCCCTCGATCCACTTGGAGTTGAGGAGCGGACCGGAGGAGATGCCGAGACCGGAGTTCAGCTGGTGATCGAAGAGCTTTCCACCCGTGCCGGACGGCAGTCGACGTACACGGGGTAGCACGGGAGCGTGGCTATAGTTCCACGAATACGACCGATCAACTCGATAGATGGTCTGCGCGATGGCCCTATCACTCCTCGAGGCAAAATCAACCGAGCAAACGTCATTATATCAGCCATTTAGGGCGCGCGCCGGGATTTGGTCGGACCGGAATATTGCTCAAGTCTTACGCGGAGTTGCTAGGATTTGAACGCCGGCATGACCTCCTTCGCGAGGAGCTCGAGCTCTTTCATGATGTGCGCGTGCGCCATGCCCGGAAAGAACGTGCGGCAGATCAGATGCGTCATTCCGTACGTGTCGACGAAGCGCCGGATCTTCGGGATCACCTGGTCGGGACCGCCGATGATGAAGCGATCCTCCATCAGCTTGTCGAGATCCGTCGCGATGCTCGCGTCGATGAACGGATGCCGCCAGCCGCCGGCGTACTCGCGCCGGTAGGCGACCATGATGTGCTCCTCCGCGAGCTCGCGCGCCTTCTTGTCGGTCTCCGCGATGATGACGTCGCGGGTGAGGGGCCACTCGGTGATCGGCGCCGTGAGGCCGGCCGCCTGGCGGTTCGCGAGGAACTGCTGCTTGCCGGCGAGCAGCCGCTTGAGGTCCGCCGTCGGTCCCGGGATCCAGTTGTCGGCCAGCGTCGCCGCGCGGCGCAGCGTGATGTCGCCCCAGCCGCCGATCCAGATGGGCGGATGCGGCTTCGTCAGCGGCTTGGGCTCCAGGCGGCCTTCGATCGTGTAGTACTTGCCCTTGAACGACAGGCTCTCGCGCGTCCACAGGCCTTTGACGATGGCCAGCTGCTCCTCGAATCGCGCGCCGCGCTTCTCCAGCTCCACGCCGTAGAGCGCGAACTCGTCGGGCTTGTAGCCGATGGCGACGCCGAGCACGGCGCGGCCGTTGGACATGATGTCGAGGAGGGCGACGTCCTCGGCGAGCCGGACGGGGTGATAGAAGGCCGCCACGGCGATGTCGGTTCCCAGCACGACCTTGGACGTCCGCGTGGCGAAGCCCGCGAGAACGGTGAAGGGCGACGGCCAGTAGTGGTTCGTGACCGAGTGGTGCTCCTCCATCCACACGGAGTCGAAGCCGAGCTCCTCGCCGCGGGTGACCTCCTGAAGCGCTTCCTTATAGTA
>Ga0075421_100009047_pt1 | contig 12263 bp, 9 predicted proteins | sample SoiMetdeltSBSDD5_FD_75292 | JGI IMG/M metagenome (GOLD analysis project Ga0075421, IMG submission 75292) | Bulk soil microbial communities from a Populus tree surrounding site in Tennessee, USA - Soil MetaG P. deltoides SBSDD5 | ecosystem: Environmental > Terrestrial > Soil > Tree plantation...
GAGGTGCACCGTGCCGCCGACGTCGTATCCCGGCACCTCGGACAGGTTCAGCGTCTCGGCCACGACGCCCTGCCCCGCAAAGGCGGCGTCGCCGTGGAGCAGCACCGGCAACACCTTCCTGCGCTCCCGGTCGCCCTTCTGGTCCTCCTCGGCGCGGGCCATGCCCTCGACCACGGGATCGACGGCTTCGAGATGACTCGGGTTCGACGCCAGCGCGACCACGATCTCGTTGCCCTCCGGCGACGCATGCTTGCCGGTCGCGCCGACGTGGTACCTGAGGTCACCCGATCCCTGCGCAGACAGCGGATCGAGCGCGCCCTCGAACTCGCGGAAGATCTGCGCGTACGACTTGCCGACCACGTTCGTCAGGACGTTGAGCCGTCCGCGGTGCGGCATCCCGAGGATCGCCTCTTCGACGCCGTCGTCGGCGGCCGACGACAGCAGCGCGTCGAGCATCGGGATCGTGCTCTCGGCGCCCTCGAGGCTGTAGCGCTTGTGGCCGAGGTACTTCGTGTGCAGGAAGCGCTCGAACGCCTCGGCGGCGACGAGCCGCTCCAGGATCCGGCTCTTCTCGTCGCGGCTCGGCTCCCAACTCACCCCTTCGACGTGCTCCTGGATCCAGGCCTTCTGGTCGGGTTCCTGGATGTGCATGTACTCGACGCCGATCGTGCGCGCGTACGCGTCGCGGAGGAGGCCGAGGATGTCGCGCAGCTTCATCGTGGGCCGACCGGCGAGGCCGCCCGTCGGGAACTCGCGGTCGAGGTCCCAGATCGTCAGGTCGTAGTGGTTGATGTCGAGCTCGGGGTGCGTCTGCGGCTCCTCGGCGCCCAGCGGGTCGAGGTTGGCGATCAGGTGGCCGCGCACGCGGTACATGTTGATGAGCTGCTGGACTCCGACGGCCTTGTCGGTCGACGCGACGGCCGCGGGCTCGCCGCCCGCGCGTCGCGGGCTGACGTCCACGCTCCAACGCGCCGGCTCGTAGGGGACGGCGAAGCTCTGGAAGATGTCGTCGTAGAACTCCTCGCTCCCGAGGATGAGGTCGTGCACGACGGCCAGGAAGCGACCGCTTTCGGCACCCTGGATGACGCGGTGGTCGTACGTGCTCGTCAGGGTGATCGTCTTGCTGACGCCGAGCTGCGCGATGGTCGCCTGGTCGGCGCCTTCGAACTCGGCGGGGAAGCCGATGGCGCCGACCCCGATGATGAAGCCCTGACCTGACATGAGGCGCGGCACGGAATGCATCGTGCCGATGGTGCCGGGGTTCGTGATCGTGCCGGTGGTGCCGGCGAAGTCGTCGGGCGAGAGCTGGCCCGAACGAACTTTCCCGACGGCCTCCTCGTAGGCGGCGTGGAACGCCTTGAAGTCGAGGGTGTCGGCGCGCTTGACGTTGGGGACGAGGAGTGTGCGCGACCCGTCGCTCTTCTCGACGTCGACTGCGAGACCCAGGTTCACGTGCTCGTGGCGCACGATGTTCGGTTGCCCGTCGACGATCTCGAACGACGAGTTCATCGCCGGCACCCGCGCCACCGCCTTCAGCACCGCGTACGAGATCAGGTGCGTGAAGCTGACCTTGTCGCCACCGGTGCGCGCCAGGTGGTTGTTCAGGATCTGCCGGTTGACCTCGAGCAGCTTGGCCGGGACGGTGCGCACCGAAGTCGCGGTCGGGACGCCGAGCGAAGCCTCCATGTTCTCGACGATCCGCGCCGTCGCCCCCCGGAGCGGGACGGGCCGGTCGGCCCCGTCGGTCTCGGCCGCGGCAGCCGGCGAAGGACCCTGCGTTGCCGGCGGAGCGGTTGCCGGCGGAGCGGTTGCCGGCGGAGCGGGCGAGGGGGATCGCGGAGGTTGGGGCAGCGGACCCTCCTCCTCCCGCTGGTCGAAGAACTCGCGCCAACCGTCGGGCACGGAAGCGGGATCCTCGACGTACCGGCCGTACATGTCCTCGACCAGGCCGGAGTTGGGGCCGAGGTCCTCGAACTCGCTCTCTCCCATCGATCCTCCCGAGGGGCCGCCGCTCTGACGTCCCCGGCGGCGCCGTCGTGGCTCAGCGACGTACCAGCTCGGCGACCTGGAAGGCCAAGTCGAGCGACTGGCGGGCGTTCAGCCGCGGGTCGCACATCGTCTCGTACCGGTGCTCGAGGTGGTCGCCGAGGACTTCCTCGGTGCCGCCCAGGCACTCGGTGACGTTCTCACCCGTGAGCTCGACATGGACGCCTCCGGGCCACACGTCTGCGGCGTCGCAGGCGGCGAAGAAGCCGCGCAGCTCGCGCATGACGTCCTCGAAGCGCCTTGTCTTGTAACCGCTGTCGTGCACGAAAGTGTTCCCGTGCATCGGGTCGCAGGCCCACACGACGGGGTGGCCCGACATCCGGACGGCGCGGAGCAACGGCGGGAGCTTCTCCTCGACGTGGTCGGCGCCCATCCGGCTGTAGAGCACGAGCCGGCCGGGCTGGCGCGCCGGGTTCAGGCGCTCGCAGAGCGCCAGCACGTCCTGAGGCGCCGCGTCGCGTCCGAGCTTGACGCCGACGGGGTTCTCGACGCCGGACAGGAACTCGACGTGGGCGCTGCCGGGTTGGCGCGTGCGCTCGCCCGCCCAGAGCAGGTGGGCCGAGCAGTCGTACCAGCGTCCGGTGAGGCTGTCGCGACGGGTGAGCTCCTCCTCGTACTCGAGGACCAGCGCCTCGTGCGCGGTGAAGAAGTCGACCTGGTGCAGCTGCATCTCGGCGGCGAGGTCGATGCCGCACGCGGCCATGAACCGCAACGCCCGCTCGATCTCCTGCGCGACTGTCTCGTACCGCTGGCCTTCACGGCTGCTGGCCACGTATTCCAGGTTCCACTGGTGGACCCGGTTGAGGTCGGCATAGCCGCCCTTCGTGAACGCGCGGAGCAGGTTCAAGGTGGCTGCCGACTGGTGGTAGCTGCGCACCATCCGCTGCGGGTCCGGCCGGCGCGCGTCGGCGTCGAACGCGAAGTCGTTGACCATGTCACCGCGGAAGGACGGCAACTCGACGCCGTCTCGGGTCTCGGTGAGCGCGGTGCGGGGCTTGGCGAACTGCCCGGCGATGCGACCGACCTTCACCGCCGGCACGCCGGTGCCATACGTCAGCACGACGGCCATCTGGAGGATCACCTTGAGCTTGTCTCGAATCGAGTCGGCCGAGAAGGCGTCGAACGACTCCGCGCAGTCGCCCGCTTGCAGCAGGAACGCGTCGCCGGCGGCCACGGCCGCCAGCGACTCCGTGAGCTGGCGAGCCTCGCCCGCGAAGACGAGGGGCGGCTGACGACGAAGGTCCGACCGCGCCGCGTCGAGCGCGGCGGCGTCGGGCCAGTCGAGCCGCTGGCTGGCGGGACGCGCGCGCCAGCTGTCCGGCGTCCACGAGGAGCCGAACATCCGCGGTGGTTCGGACGCCGCCAGCGGTTCCTGCATCAGAGGTAGCCGCTGCCCGGTGGTGCCTGCGGCGGGGACTGGCCCGACTCGATCGCGCGACGACGCATCTCGTCGAACTGACCCTGGGCCGCCATCTGCTGGGTGAACAACGTGGCCTGGATGCCCTGGAACAACCCCTCGAGCCAGCCGACGAGCTGGGCCTGGGCGAGTCGGACCTCGGACTCGGTCGGGGGATCGTCCTTGAACGGCAGCACGACCTCGCACAGCTCCTCCCGCAGATCAGGAGAGAGCACCTCTTCGAGCTCGTGGATCGACCGCTCGTGGATCTCGCGGAGCGCCTTGCGCCCGGCGTCGTCGATCGGGGCGCGACGAACCTCCTCGAGCATGTTGCGGACCATCGAAGCGATCCGGATGAGCTTCGTCGGCCGCGTGACCTGCTCCTGCGGGGGCTGGCTTCCGTCGGCGCCGTCGCCCTCGGGCGCCGACGTCTGCTGGACCACCTCGGGCTGGACGGGCTCGCGTGCCGCGCTCGGGTCGTCTTCCACGATGTCCTTTCCCTCCGGGATCCGCCGGAGGAATCCCAGGATAGAAGGTGGCCCGCGCCGGGCTGCCAGGTGTTCAGCCGCTGTCGAGCGTGCCCTCGCGAACGCCCGGCGGCACCCGGCCCTGCGCGCCCTCGGTGCGCGGCCCGGGGACGTCGTGGAAGCGATACGGCTCGGGCTCGCGCCCGGGCTGGCACACCCAGCACTCGCCCGTTCGCCCCCCAGTGATGATCCGGAGGACGGCGTCGGCGATCTGGCTCGGCGGCATGATCGGGAAGTTGGCCTCGCGCAGCGTCCGTCGGGCGTCCTCGCCCATGATCTTGGTGTCGGTCATGCCCGGGTTCACCGTGTTGGCCGTGATGCCCTTCGGAACGAGCGAGGGCGCGATGCTGCGGATGAAGCCGACGACCGCGTGCTTGGTGAGGTCGTAGACGGGATCGGGTGGGAACGGGATCAGCCCGGCGAGCGATGACGTCGCGACGATGGCGCCACCGCCGCGTCGCTCCATCGCCCGAACCGCGGCGCGCGCGCCGTACACGACACCGTCCACGTTGACCCGCATGATGAGCCGGTACAGGTCATCGGGGAGCGTCTCGATCTGCGGGTGGCCGATCGCGATGCCCGCGTTGAGGAACGCGATGTCGACGCCGCCCAGCTCGCGTTCGACGGCCGCGAACGCGGCGTCGACCTCGCTCGGCTCGCCGACGTCGGCACGATGGAAGACGCCCCCGACCGACTCGGCGACGGCTTGCCCCGCGTCGTCGGTCAGGTCGACGACGCCGACACGAGCGCCTTCGGCCGCCAGGCGTTCAGCCGTCGCCCGGCCGATCCCCGACGCCGCGCCGGTGATGAGCGCGACCTTGCCGTCGAGTGCCGCCACGACGGCAGGCTACGCCGGTCGACCTCCGGTCACACGCCAGCAGCTCCAGGCCGGCGGCGACGGGAGCGGTACGAGCGACGTGTCCGCCTTCATCGTCGCGCTCTCTCCGCGGTGTGGGCGTCGAGCCACGCAATGAGGTCGGCCGTCACTTCGTCGCGGTTCGTCTCGTTGAACACCTCGTGGCGGGCGCCCTCGTAGCCGACCACGGTGACATCGCGGACCCCGGCGTCGCGGTAGCGCTGCGCGACCAGTTCCACGAGCGCCATTGCGCCACTCAACGGGTCGTTGCTCCCCGACATGAGAAGGATCGGGAGATCGGCGCGGATGCTTCGCAGCGCGTCGCCTTCGACGGGTTGCTTTGCAGCAGCTCCCATGTCACCGAGCGCGTCGGCGTCGGCGCTGAACCCGCACGCCGGATCGGCGATGTAACGGTCGACTTCGGCCGCGTCGCGGCTCAACCAGTCGAAGTCCGTCCGTCCCTCGAACGCTTCGTTCCCCGGCATCCGATCGAGGGAGGTGTCGGGATCGAGACTGCCGAAGATCGCGTCGATCGCGGAAGTCCCCGTCAACACGGCGGCCGCGATCTCGGTGCTGTGGTCGAGCAGGTACTGCTGTACTGCGAACGAGCCCATCGAGTGTCCGAGCACGACCCGCGGCTCACCGCCGGTTCGGGCGTCGATGGCGTGGCCGACCGCGACGAGGTCGGCGACCAGTGCGTTCCATCCGTCCGGGCCGAAGTGACCGAACTCGCTCGCGCGGCGCACGCTGCGCCCGTGACCACGGTGATCGTGGGCGTAGACCTCGAAGCCGGCCGCGCCGAGCGCGGCGGCGAGCCGCGCGTAGCGACCGGAGTGCTCGCCCAAGCCGTGCGAGATCTGTACGACGGCCCGCGCTGCGCCACTCGCGGGCCAGTGCCGGACGAAGAGATCCACGTCGCCGCGGCCGGGAACGGTGAAGGTCGACTCCGCCATCAGCCAAGGCTCGCGCGACGGCGACGTCCGGTGCGGATGGCGCCCTCGGCAGGATTCGAACCTGCGCACATGGCTCCGGAGGCCACTGCTCTATCCCCTGAGCTACGAGGGCGGGTGAACGCTCACGGTACCAGCGCGCCATTTCGCCGGTCGCCGTCGCAAGCTCCGGCTCCTGCGGCGACGGTCGGCAAAGCCGCCGCCGCCGCGCCCCTGAGCTACGAGGGCGGGAACTCCTGAGGGTAGCAACGCGGCGGGAAGTACGATCGGCACAACGGTGACGCGCTTCGCCTCGCCTTACCCACTTCGTGATTCGTGACGAGCTCCGCAACAGCCTGAGGGACGCGTTGACTGCGGCCGGGCTTCCCGAGCCGCCGAACGGTGTCGCGCTCGAGCCCGGCGATCCGGAGCACGGCCGAGGTGACTGGGCGAGCCCGGTCGCGATGCAGATGGCGAAGACGGCGAAGCTCCCGCCCCGCCAGATCGCCGACCGGGTCAAGGCGGAGATCGAGTCGGCGCCGCCGTCGCACCTGGAGCGCGTCGACGTCGCCGGCCCGGGCTTCCTCAACTTCTTCCTGTCTCCGTCGTGGCTCCACGACGTCCTGCGCGAGGTCGTGGCAGCGGGGGACTCCTACGGGCAGGACGACTCGCAGCACGGCCGGAGGATCAACCTCGAGTTCGTGTCCCTGAACCCCACCGGCCCCATCCATGCCGGGGGCGCACGGTGGGTTGCGGTCGGCGATGCCGTGGCCAACCTGCTGGCCGCCCAGGGCGCGGTCGTCCACCGGGAGTACTACCTGAACGACGCCGGCGGACAGCTCGACGCGTTCGGGAGCTCGCTGTACGACCGCTACCGGGGCGAGGAGCCTCCGGAAGACGGCTACCGCGGCGAGTACCTCGTCGAGATGGCCGCCCGCATGCGAGCCGAGCTCGGCGACGACGTCACGCCCGAACAGGCGAGGGAGTGGGGCTACCACGATGCGGTGAGCTCGGTGCAGCGCGACCTCGAGCGGATCGGTGTGCGCTTCGATACGTGGTTCTCCGAGCGGACATTGCACGAGCGCGGCGACGTGGAGGAGGTGCTGCGCCTCCTCGGCGAGCGCGGGCACACGTACGAGCAGGACGGCGCGGTGTGGCTGCGGACCTCCGAGCTCGGCGACCAACGCGATCGCGTGCTCGTCAAGAGCGACGGGACCCCGACGTACCTCCTTCCCGACCTCGCGTACCACCGCGACAAGTTCGCCCGCGGGTGGGAGCACCTCGTCGACATCTGGGGCGCCGACCACCACGGCCAGGTCAAGTCTCTCCAGGCCGGTCTCGAGCTGCTCGGGTTCCCTCCCGGCGAGCCGGAGATCATCCTCGGCCAGCTGGTGCGGATCGAGCGGGGCGGCGAGCTCGTCCGGCTCTCTCGTCGCGCCGGCAACATCATCACGCTGGCCGACATCCTCGACGAGGTCGACCCCGACGTATGCAGGCTCACCTTCCTGCTCCAGAGCATCGACACGCCGCAGACCTTCGACCTGGACGTCGTGACGTCACAGTCGATGGAGAACCCCGTGTATTACGTGCAGTACGCGCACGCGCGCATCGCTTCGATCGGTCGGAAGGCGAACGAGCGCGGCGTCACCCGCCGGCCGCTCGACGATGTCGACCTGTCGGTGCTCGTGCACGATCGCGAGGCCGAGCTGCTCCGTTCTCTCGCCTTGTATCCCGAGGAGGTGCGCGAGGCGGCCGAGATGCGCGCGCCCCATCGGGTGACGACCTGGGTACGCGACTTCGCCAAGCACTTCCACGGGTTCTACCGCGACTGCCGCGTCATCAGCGACGACGACGCGCTCACCCAGGCCCGCCTCTGGCTCTCGGAGGCGTGCCGGATCGGTCTCGCCGACGCGCTCGGGCTGCTCGGGGTCTCGGCCCCGGACGAGATGGCCCGGCTCGACGAGGACGCGGAGCAGTGACGGACAGGGGCGCGCCGCTCGACCGGGCACTGGTCCCGTCCGCGCTCCAGGACCCAGACGCGCTCGACGCGCTGGCCGCCGACCTCGGCACACCCTTGTTCGTATACGACGAAGACGACCTCCGCCGCCGCTGCCGGGAGTACACCGGCCTGTTCGGCGCCGGGAGCGTCGCGTACGCGGGCAAGGCGTTCCTGTGCGTCGCCATGGCCCGCCTGGTCGCGGAGGAGGGCCTGCACCTCGACGTCGCCACCGGCGGCGAGCTCCACGTCGCCTTGCACGCCGGGTTCCCGCCCGAGCGGATCGTCTTCCACGGCAACAACAAGTCGACGGCGGAGCTGACAGCGGCGCTCGACGCGGGCGTCGGCCGGATCGTCGCCGACTCCTTCGACGAGCTCGACCGGCTCGAGCGGTTCGCGACCGAACGCTCGGCGCGGCCGTCGGTGCTCGTGCGCGTCACTCCCGGTGTCGAGGCGCACACGCACGAGTTCATCGAGACGGGCACGCTCGACTCGAAGTTCGGCTTCACCACGCACGACGACGTGGCGCTCGAAGCCGCCCGCCGTGTGATCGAGAGCCCGGCCCTCCGGCTCGGTGGCCTGCATTGCCACATCGGCTCGATGATCGAACGGCTCGACGCCTACGCCCGGGCGGTGGCGATCGTCGTCGACCTCTGCGGGGCGATCGAGGAGTCCACGGGGGCTCGCGTGGAAGAGCTCAACATGGGCGGCGGGCTCGCGTCCCGGTACCTCGCGACCGATCCCGAGGTGTCGCTGGCGGAGTACGAATCGACGCTGCGGACGACCGTGAAGGAGTGCGTCGCGGACGCCGGGATCGGCGAGGTGCCCCGCCTGATGGTCGAGCCCGGCCGCTCGATCGCCGCGCCGGCGGCGATCACGTTGTATCGGGTTGGGACGGTCAAGAGGATCCCGCACGGCCGGACGTACGTCGCCGTCGACGGAGGCATGAGCGACAACCCCCGGCCCGTGCTCTACGGCGCCGGCTATGAGGCGTACCTGCCCGACCGCATCGAAGAGCCCCGCCCGCTCGCGTGCTCGATCGCGGGCAAGCACTGCGAGCAGGGCGACCTCGTGGTGGCGGACGCCCGCCTTCCCGACGGCGTCCGCGTCGGCGACCTGCTCGCCGTACCCGTCACCGGCGCGTACGGCTACTCGATGGCGTCCAACTACAACAAGGTGCCCCGGCCGGCGGTGGTGTTCGTGCGCGACGGGCAGGCGCAGGTCGTCGTCCGGCGCGAGACGCCCGACGATCTCACGCGCCTGGATGAGCATTGAGCGCGAGACTGGCGTGATGGCAGACCCGGTGCATGACGAGGCCGTGCGGGTCGGCCTGCTCGGCTGCGGGCACGTCGGTTCGGCGCTGGTGCGTCTGCTGCAGGAGAACGGCGAACTGATCGAGCAGCGCGCGGGCGTGCACCTCGAGGTGACCCGTGTGGCCGTGCGTGACCCGGGCCGCGAGCGGGACGTGCCCCTCCCGGCCAACCGGTTCACGCAGGATGGCGAGGCCGTGGTCACCGACCCCGACATCGACATCGTGGTCGAGGTGATCGGCGGGATCGAGCCGGCACGCTCGCTCATCACCGAGGCGCTCAAGTCCGGCAAGCCCGTCGTGACGGCCAACAAGGAGCTCCTCGCCAACGCCGGCAAGGAGCTCTTCGAGACGGCCGAGGGGTCGGGTGTCGACCTCCTCTTCGAGGCGTCCGTGGCCGGCGGCATCCCACTCATCCGCCCGCTGCGCGAATCCCTGGCCGGGGATCGCATCCGGCGCGTGACCGGGATCGTGAACGGGACGACCAACTACGTCCTCACGCGCATGACGGAGGAGGGCTCGTCGTTCGATGACGCCCTCGCCGAGGCGCAGGCGCTCGGTTACGCGGAGCGGGATCCGACCGCCGACATCGAAGGCGACGACGCCGCGGCCAAGGCGGCGATCATCGCGTCGATCGCCTTCGGCGCTCGTGTCGTCGCCGACGACGTGTACCGGGAAGGCATCGCCGAGATCACCGCCCACGACATCGCGTCCGCGCACGACCTCGGCTACGTCGTGAAGCTGCTCGCCGTGGCCGAGGGCCTCGACGGCGAGGTAGCGGTGCGCGTCCACCCGGCGATGATCCCCGTGCACCACCCGCTTGCCTCCGTGCGCGGGTCGTTCAACGCGCTGTTCATCGAGGGCGACGCGGTCGGCGAGCTGATGCTGTACGGGCGCGGCGCCGGGGGCGGGCCCTCCGCGTCCGCCGTCCTCGGCGACCTCATCGACGCAGCGAAGAACTTCGCGTCCGGCGGGAAGGGTGCGACGATCGGGGCGCTCAGCCGGCGGAGGATCCGGCCGATGGACGAGATCGAGTCGCAGTTCTATCTGCTCATGGAAGTTGCCGACCGCCCCGGCGTGCTGGCCAAGATCGCCGACGAGTTCGGCCGACACGGGGTGTCGATCAAGTCGATGCAGCAGCGCGGCATCGGAGACGACGCCCGCCTCATCTTCGCGACGCACCGGGCTCGGGAAGCCGACCTTCGCGCGACGGTCCATGCGCTGCGCGACGTCGACGTCGTGCACCGCGTCGGGTCCGTCGTGCGGGTCCTGGGCGACGAGGACGAATGACGCAGGGACAACCGTGGCCGGGCGTGATTGCCGCCTATCGCGATCGCCTCCCCGTCAGCGCGGATACGCCGGTCGTCACGCTCTTGGAGGGGGATACGCCGCTCGTCGATGCGCCGCGCCTCTCGGAGCGGACGGGCGCGCGCGTGCTGCTCAAGCTGGAGGGGCTCAACCCGACGGGATCGTTCAAGGACCGCGGGATGACGCTCGCGATGTCCAAGGCGGTGGAGGACGGCGCCAAGGCGGTCATCTGCGCGTCGACCGGGAACACGTCGGCGTCGGCGGCCGCGTACGCGGCGCGCGCCGGGCTGATCTGCGCGGTCGTCATTCCCGAGGGGCACGTCGCGACGGGCAAGCTCGCGCAGGCGCTCATCCACGGGGCCCGCGTCGTCCCGGTTCGGGGGAACTTCGACGTCGCCCTCGGCGTGGTCCGCCAGCTCGCCGAGAGCCGCCGGGTCACGATCGTCAACTCGATCAATCCGTTCCGGATCGAAGGGCAGAAGACCGCCGCCTTCGAGGTGGTCGACGCCCTCGGAGAAGCGCCCGACGCGCACTGCATTCCCGTCGGGAACGCGTTGAACATCGGCGCCTACTGGAAGGGCTACCTCGAGTACGAGGCGCACGGCAGCCCGGGCCGCCGTCCACGCATGCTCGGATGGCAGGCGCAGGGATCGGCTCCGCTGGTGCACGGCGAGCCCGTCCCGTACCCCGAGACCATCGCCACTGCGATCCGCATCGGCAACCCCGCGAACTGGATTGGGGCCATCGCCGCCCGCGACGAGTCGGGCGGTCACATCGGTGCTGTCACGGACGGCGAGATCCTCGACGCGTACCGCCTGCTGGCGACGGCGGAGGGTTGCTTCGTCGAGCCGGCGTCGGCGGCGGCCGTCGCCGGGCTGCTCAAGGCGGCCGCGGCGGGCCAGGTCCGGGCGGACGAGACCGTCGTGTGCACGCTCACGGGCCACGGCCTGAAGGACCCGCAGCGCGCCATCGACGAGGTCGACGTGGGGCCGGCGGTCGACGCCACGCCCGACGCGGTAGCGGCCGAGCTCGGCCTGTGAACCTGGAGGTATGGACATGAACATGGCCAAGCCGGTAGCGCTCGTCACCGGCGCCTCGTCGGGCATCGGCGCCGCGTTCGCGCGCGCGTTGGCAGCGCGCGGTGACGACCTGGTGGTCGTCGCCCGCGACGACGCCAGGCTCGAGGAACTCGCGGAGGCGCTCGAGAAGGAGCACGGCACCGCAGTCGAGGTTCTCGCCTCCGACCTGACCTCGAAGAAGGGGATGGCCGTGGTCGAGGCGCGGCTCGAGTCCGCCGAACCGGCGATCGACCTCCTCGTCAACAACGCGGGTATGGGCACGTACGGCAAGTTCGCCGAGCTCCCACGCGAGGCCGAAGCCCGCGAAGTCCGTCTGAACGTGCTGGCGGTCACGCAGCTCTCGCACGCCGCGCTCCCGGGGATGATCGAGCGCGGACGGGGCGGGATCATCAACGTGTCGTCGCTCGCCAGCTATCAGCCGACACCGCTCAACGCGACCTACGGGGGCACGAAGGCGTTCGTGACGAGCTTCAGCCACGCCCTGCACGAGGAGCTCCGGGGGACGGGTGTCAACGTGATGGTCCTGTGCCCCGGGTTCACGCGCACGGAGTTCCAGGAACGGGCCGGCCTCGATTCCGGCTCGGTGCCGAGCTTCATGTGGCAGCAGCCGGAGCCGGTCGTCGAGGCGGCCCTGCGCGCGTACGAGCACGGGCGCGCCGTGTGCATTCCCGGCGCGCTCAACCAGGCCGGGGCGATGTTCTCGAGCGCGATGCCCGCCGGCATCACGCGGCGGATCGCAGGCGCGGTCGTGCCGCGCGTGGAGTGAGGGAGTGGTTCAGGCGGGGTCGATGCGCTGCAGGCCGTCGCCCTGCGACAG
>Ga0075421_100009048_pt1 | contig 12263 bp, 13 predicted proteins | sample SoiMetdeltSBSDD5_FD_75292 | JGI IMG/M metagenome (GOLD analysis project Ga0075421, IMG submission 75292) | Bulk soil microbial communities from a Populus tree surrounding site in Tennessee, USA - Soil MetaG P. deltoides SBSDD5 | ecosystem: Environmental > Terrestrial > Soil > Tree plantation...
GGCGGCAACCCGGGGATGTCGCGCCGCACGTCGGCGTCGACCGTGCTCGGCGTCCGCCGGAAGGGGAGCTCACGCACCAACGGCCGGTTGGCGCCGGCCGCGACCGGAATCTTACGGGCCAAGAACTCCACGACCCGCAGCGCGTTCTCCGTCGTCTCGGCCACAGGCTGGTTCCCCTCGACGGTCGTGATCCCGAGCACCTCCACCTCGGGGCTCGCCAGCGCGAGCACGATCGCGATCACGTCGTCGTAGCCGGGGTCGCAGTCGATCAGAACCGGGATCGGCATCAGCGGGCCAGTATCTCATCCAGCTCGGCAGCGGTCGGGAGCCGCATGAAGGCCTCATAAAGGCCCGGTTGACGGACGGCGAGCGCTTGGTCTCGACATCGATGCCGAGGCGTTGCGCGCCGCCGCTGAAAACGCGCGACTCAACGGACTCGAACGGCGCCTGCAACTGACGCGCGGCGGACCCGATGCGATCGCCGGCACCTGGCCGCTCGTCGTCGCCAATCTGCTGGCAGCCCCGCTCGTCGAGCTGGCGCCAGTACTCGTCCGACGTGTCGGACATCATGGTCGTCTGGTGCTCTCGGGCATTCCGTCTTCCATCGAAACGGATGTAGATCGCGCGTACCGACGCCTGGGCATGCAGCACGTGCTGGCCCAGTCACGCGCCGGCTGGAGCGCCCTCGTGCTGCAAGCCTCCTGGTGAGTGGCGCCGCCTACCCTCGCTACCGAGTGGTGACCTGCAACACCAACTTTCCTCGGGTGTGGCCGGCCACTCCGCGTTCAAATGCCTGTCGCGCCTTCGCCAGCGGGATTGTTTCCGCGATGACCGGGCGGATGGCGCCGGAATCGATCAATGCCGCGATCTTGCCAAGCTGTTCTCGGTTGGGCTGGACGATGAAAAGCACGCCAGGCGACGACATGATGCATCTGCAAAGTCGAGCGTGCGGAAGGCAGCACGAGCGTCTGCTTGGGGCTTGCCGTTTCTACCATACTAGTATACAAGCGCTTCGCGATGAACCACGTCGCCCGCATCGACCGCAGGCAGATGGCTGCGCCGCAGGTATACCGCTATCTGCATGACCAGATCGTCAGCGGCGAACTCAGTCCGGGACACGCATTGTCCGAAAACGCCGTGGCCGAGCAACTGAACGTCAGTCGCACGCCTGTGCGCGAGGCGTTCATCCGGCTCGCCGACGAGGGTCTGGTACGTGTGTTTCCACAGGTCGGCACGCGGGTCTCCCCTATCAGCCTGGCCGCGGTGAGCGACAGCCAGTTCCTGCGCGAGTCACTCGAGTGCCGCACCATCGCAGAAGCAGCCAGGCGAGCGACAGCAAGCGATCGGATCGAGTTGCAGCGGATGATCGAACGACAACGCGAATGCGTTCGCGCGCAGGATGGGAAGGGGTTCTTCCCTCTGGACGAGGAAATGCACCAGTATTTGCTTGGAATGGGTGGGCGTCGACGTTTATGGCGAGTACTGTCCGACGCCAAATCGCAGCTCGACCGAGTCCGCCATCTATCGCTCGAGGACCCACACTGGCTGCGCAAGGTATTCAAGGAACACGAGGTAATCGTACGCCGCGTTCTGGCTAACGACGAAGCCGGCGCGGTGGAGGCAATGCAGACGCATCTGCGCAGTGTGTTCGACGCGGTGCAGAAGATTGCTGCAGCTAACCACGAATATTTTTCTGTCGAAAATTGACCGTCGGGATAGAGCGGCGAGAGGGAACTGTATTTCTGCGCACCCAGGCTAGGCAGGCGCGCTTTCATTCCATCAACCCAAGGTGCCAAACGGCGCGGCAAACATGGAGGAGAGCATAGCCATGACCAAGACGACGAAACGGTTGGCCGGGGCGCTCGCCGGCGCATTCTTCGTGGTCGCAGCGCTAGCGCAGACGCCCGGGGTACCGCCGCCCGGCGCGAGCCCGCGCATTGACGCGATCAGGAAGGCCAGCGTCTTGCGCGTCGGCGTGCTGGCCAACGCGCCGTGGCTCGTGGAGAACACCAGCGGATCGGGCGAAGCCTGGAGCGGCCCGGCGTGGATGCTCGCGAAGGAGTACGCCAAGCGGCTCAACGTCAGGCTGGAGCCGGTCCCCGTGAGCCACGAGACGAAAGTGCCGGTGCTTGCTTCGAATCAGGTCGACATCTCGGTGACGCCGCTTGCGGAGACGCAGGAGCGGTTGAAGGTCGTCGACTTCATCATCTATTCAAGTACCAGCGTGTGCATGTTTGGCCTCAAGTCGAATCCGAAATTTGCGCAGGCGAAGAGCGTTGACGATCTCAATCGGCCGGACATCACCGTGGCGTACTACACCGGCGGAGGCGAAGAAGGCTGGGTGAAGGAGCGCTTTCCCAAGGCACAGCTCCGCGGCGTCGCGGGATCGGGGGTCGCTCCAGTCGAGGAAGTGATGGCGAAGCGCGCCGATGCGGTGCCGATCAATCGCGTGCCGTGGGTAGCGATGGGCCGCAAGCTCTCGCAGCTCGCCGTGCTGCCGAAGGAAAACAACTGCCAGAACAGCACGGAGAAGAGCGCGCCGGTCGGCATGGCCATCGACAAGAATCAGGCCGCGTTCCTGCAATGGGCGCGGGCGGTGGAGAAGGAGATCGAGCCCAAGCTGACGGCGGATGAGGCGAGGGTGGTCAATATGATGAAATAGAGAATGAATTTCGACCTCTCGGTCATCACCGACCACTGGCGTTTCCTCGCATACGGCATCGGTGTGACCATCGCGCTCGCGGCGGCCTCCGGCGCCGCGAGTCTCGCTCTGGGTTTCGTCGTCGCGTTGGCCCGACTCTTCGGCCCGCGGTGGGCGAAGCCCGCGGTCGTGCTCTACATCGACTCGATGCGCGCGGTACCGGTGCTCGTCGTTCTCGTCTGGACATTCTTCGCGTTGCCGATCCTGACCGGGCTCACGATGCTGCCCTTTGTTGCGGCGCTGATCGGGCTCACCGCGCATCTCGCCGCGTACGCCGCCGAGATCTATCGCGCGGGCGTCGAATCGGTACGCCCGGGACAGACCCGCGCCTCGCTCGCGCTTGGCATGTCCCGGACGCAGATCCTGCGGCGCATCGTAATGCCGCAAGCGCTGGTGCGCATGCTGCCCGCGTTCGGCTCGCTCCTGTCCGTGACCATCAAAGATACGGCAATCGCTTCGGTGATCGCCGTACCGGAGATCATGCGGCAGTCGGAAACGCTCGCGGGCCAGAGCTTTCAGCCGATCGAGGTCTATAGCTTCGCGATGCTCGTGTATTTCCTGATTCTCTTTCCCGTGACGCGCGGCGTGGATCGCATCTATCGACGCGTCGCGCATCTCGGACGCTCATGAATTTCGACTGGAGCGTGGTCGGCGCGCACCGCGACGCGCTCGCTGCCGCGACGGGCACGACCGTACTGCTGACCGTGGCGACGATGGCGATCGCGGTGCCGTGCGGCATCGTCGTCGCTAGCCTACGGCTGTATGCGTGGGCACCGCTCCGCGCGATCGCGACGGCCTACGTGGAACTCTTCCGCAACCTGCCGCTGATCCTCCTCGTGTACTGGGCGTTCTACGTCCTGCCAATCGCGACGGACTTGGGGCTGCCGCCGTTCGCGACCGGGCTCGCGGCGCTGGCGCTCAATGTCACCGCCTACAACGCCGAGACGTTCCGCGCCGGCATCGGCTCGATCCGGCGCGGCCAGCTCGAAGCGGCGATGGCGCTCGGGATGAGCCGTGCGCAAGCCGTGCGGCGAATCGTGCTGCCGCAGGCCGTGCGCCGGATCCTGCCGGTGCTCGCGAGCACCTGGGTATCGCTGTTCAAGGACACGTCGCTGGTCTCGGTGATCGCGGTCACCGAGCTCGCGTACGTGGCGATGCAGATTCGCGCCCAGACGTTTCGCGTGCTCGAGATGCTCACCGCGATGGCCGCGATCTACTGGCTGCTGGGCTACCCGCAGGCAAAGCTCGTCGACTGGATCCAGCGCCGCTACGCGGTGACCGAATGAGCCGGCGCGCGAAGGAGAGCGGCGCCACAATCATCCGCTATCGAGGCGTCGTGAAGCGCTACGGAGCGTTTGAGGCGCTCTCCGGCATCGACCTCGACGTGCACGCCGGCGAAGTCGTGTGTCTCATCGGTCCCTCGGGTTCGGGAAAGTCGACGCTTCTTCGCTGCACCAATGCGTTGGAAACGATCGACGGCGGCGCCATCGAATTCGAGGGCGCGCGACTGCCGCGCGACGAGCGGGCGTTGCGCGAGGTCCGCCGCAGGATGGGGATGGTGTTCCAGAGCTTCGAACTCTTTCCGCATCTCACCGCGCTCCACAATGTCGCCGAAGGTCCCAGGACGGTCCTGCGGGCTCGTCGCGCCGAGGCGGAAGATCGCGCCCGGGCGATGCTCGCCAAGGTCGGCCTCTCGGACAAGGCAACGAACTACCCTGCCGCGCTTTCCGGCGGACAACAGCAGCGCGTCGCTATCGCGCGAGCACTGGCGATGGAACCCGACGTCATGCTCTTCGACGAGCCGACGTCCGCGCTCGACCCAGAGACGATCGGCGAAGTGCTCTCTGTGATGAAGGCACTGGCCGACGAAGGCATGACCATGGTCGTCGTGACCCACGAGATGACCTTCGCGCGGCGCGTCGGCGACTGGGTGGCCGTCTTCGACGCCGGGCGTATCGTCGAGCAGGGACCGCCGCGGCAGATCTTCGACGCGCCGACGACGGAGCGCACGCGCGACTTTCTGAGCCACCTCGGCTGGCAGGGCGAGACGCTCTAGCAGCTGCTCGTCACGTCATACGTGATGGAACCCATCCTTAGCCACCGTTCGTGTACGTGGTCGAGGATCGGTGGTGATCGAGTCAGAAGCGCGGCCGCCGATCGAAGTGCGCGCAGGTCACGCGATCGCGGAACCCACCGGAGAAGTGATTCGCGCCATCAATCATGGAACTGTGCCCACCAAGCTCGTCATCTTCTACGTCGCTCCACCGCGAACACCATTTCTCGAGGAGGCTCGACGTTGAACGTTTCACTGAACGCCGACTCCTTACGCGCGGCAACTCGGCACCCGGCCCGAACGGGATTCCTACCTCGTCGTTGGTACCTGGGTGGCTTCCAGCTGACCGAAAGAGGCGCTGGGATAGAGTTCGACGAGCCAGGGCTGTTCGTCCAGATTGGTGGTGATTCAGGCGAGTTTACGACCGCTCTCGCCCAAGAGCGCACCTCTTCTTGTGCTTTCCCGGTAACGCCGAGATGTCCGAAGAGATGACGCTCACCGCGCTCGCCCCGCGCGGAAGGCCGGGCTCCGGCATCCCTTCGGCAGCTGTTCCTTGATCCTCGAGCCACTCTTAGCGACAGGGATGACCCAAATCGGTGTCGAACCGGCTGCGGAATTGAGCGACGTTGTGTACGGCTCGTTGTTGGAGAGATCTTGGTTGATCTCTCGAAGCGCATCCTTAGCGGAATCAGGAAGGACCACCATCACGTGCGGGCCGATATAGAACCACTCTTTGACTTGACTCGGATCCATTGCAGATGGTGCATTCTGCCCTTGACGTGCCTCTCCCATTAACATGTAGGACAGGCCAACACGATCGATATTCGGCTTTTCCCCAGCGAGCGTCGCCTTTATCCACTTCATCATCGTTTCATCGACACACATTGGATTGTGTTGAGGTCTCCCGGGAACGTCGGGCATACAAGTCCAACCATTGCTCCCCTGACGAAGCACTCGGCCGTGGGGAGGTCCGTCTTTCAGGTTCAGTGGCCAGTCGACTACGGTTGCATGGGCGGTGATACTTGCCGGGCCCGCGCTCAGGGCGTTCACGATTTTCCATTCATCTGAGTGCGCCGACGTGGTGAATGTCCGGGGTGGCAGCGGAGCCGTCGCGGTCGACAGGTCCTCCGCATGAGCTATGGACGAAATCGCTATAAACCCGATCGCACCATAAAGCACGCTCTTCGTCATCGCCTCCGCCCTCCGTCTCGCCGGCACCGTGCCCGCCCGCGCGACCACTGCATCCCGTTCACACCGGCTGCTTCAACGCAGCCATCCTCAACAGTTTCACCCCTGGAGCCCCTTCCGCCATTCCGCCCCCGATAAAGATTTCGATGCGTCGGCGAAGGCGGCCGATACACATTCGAAGGGGTCAGCGGCGGAAACCGCTAAACCCCTCGTCTCAACGCTGGTTGAGGGGTCTGGATTTGAACCAGCGACATTTGGGTTAATGAGCCCTTCCTGTATTGACACCACAGCCAACTAGCCACAAAGAACACATCGAAACTTAGTGCTTCTCACGAACGTCGATCATCACGAGAAGGCTAGAACGTGAGCACCTATACAGCGAACGACAGTTCCCACACAGTTCGTTGAGGCGAACGGTTCGCGTATCGCCGCTTCGGCAAGGCCGGTCCCATCCCGCTCGTCGTCCGATCAGGCGCCGTCACTCACGTGGACGGGAGACCCACGGTAAAGAACACGAGCGCCGAAGTCAGCCACAGCCCCAGGAGGATCGAGAAGAGGACACCTCCTGCCACGGGGAGCACCCAGGTTGCAAACCGGCCCGATCGAACCACGAGCACCTTGACGACGACAGCGCCGTAGAGTGCCGACCCGAGCAACGAGTGAATCAGGACGCGCGGGCTGTTGGCGCCGAATCCAAGCAGGAAAATACAGTGGTAGGCCACCGGCAGCGTCAGCAGAATCGCCGCCCGCCCTGACCAGCGATGGACACTGTGATAGAACCGCCCCTTGGGCGGAAAGCGCAGCCGCTCGTAAATGCGCGCGGCCGTCAGCAACTGACCACATGCGAGCACCACAGCTGCCGTCACCAGCCACGCCTTCATCTGGAGGACGTCCCTGAAGAAGAGATGGAAGAAGGGCGTTGCGTAGGGTTCACGAACCTTGCCTCCGGCCACGAGGCCGACAGTGAGTGTAATGAGCGCGAAGACCACCAGCGCAAGCGCCAGCCAACCTGGATTCGTCCCGCTGGGTTTCTTCGGACCGAGTTTCTCGCTCACGCCGGGTTACCTCGCCGCCACCAGGCGCCGCAGATCGACACTCTCGTCGATCAGCGTTCCGAGGTCGACAGCAACGCGGTTGCGGATCAAGTTGACGGCCGCCTTCAGCTCACCATCCGCCTTCGGGTCCTCCGGAACGCCACCTCGGTTGAGGCCGACCGCCGCGCGTACGATCCCGTCCTTCAGGTAGAAGCCCTGGAACTTGCGACCCTCGGGTCGGCCACGGAAGACGAGGCGATCCCAGCTGGTCGCGAAACCGACGTACTCGATCGCGTGTTCATACTGATTCGACCAGAATGAGTGGACGTAATCGTAGGGCTGCGTTCCGCCCGGCAGCGACCGGGCGGCGGCGCGCGCCTGGCGGTATCCGTTGTTCCAGCGGTCGACGCGACCGTCCTTCGTGAAGCTATTCGTCACGGCCGGGTCCCAATGATTCATGGTGCCGGTGGAGTGCATGTTGAAGACCTGTTCCAGCGGTTGCTATGGACGATGGTCGCGCGCCCCGCTCGGTCCGGCGTCGCCCGTCAGCAATTGGCCGTTCATACCGAGCGGCCCGTGGAACTTGCACGAGAGAGCCAGCGTCCCCGAAGCCGGGAAGGTCACATCGACCTGTACCTTGCCCTTGGGCGGGATGTCCTTGTCGATGCCGAGCGCCGGAATGCTGATGTTGTGCAGCGTGCCCGCCTCGTTCTCCACGAGCAGAGTCAGCGTTTGCCCGGGCCTGCCTCGCAGGAACGTCGGCGAAAAGTAGTAGTCGTCGGCCTCCAGCTCCAGCTTCGACAGATTCTGTGCGTCCTTGGTGCCATGGTCGGCGTAGGCCACGCCGCCCAGCGTGATGGACTTACTCTTTCCAGGCGGCGCTGCAGCGGTCTGCGCCTGTGCGGCGGGCATCGCTGCCGCCCCCACGCCCGGCTGCACCGCGATCTTGCGCGGAGCGTTGCCGACGGCGATCGTCGCCATCACCGTGCGGCGGGTCAAGTCCACCACCGAGACGTCGTTGGAGCCTTCGTTGGTCACATAGGCCGTGCGGCCATCAGAGCTCGACATGCTCCAGTGCGGCGCCTTGCCCACGGCGACGGTGCCGGCGACCGTGTTGCTGGCCGTGTCGAGGATGGCGAGCTCGCCGGGGCCCTGAACCACGGCCAGCGCCGACCGGCCGTCGGGTGTGAACGGCGCGTAGTGCGGCGAGGCGCCCACCGGAATCTGTGTGGCGATCCTGTTGGTGGCGGTATCCAGTACCTGGATCGCGTTGACGCCCGCGAGGGTGAACAAGACCCGGCGGCCGTTCGGGCTCACCTCGAGCCCGCGCGGCGTCTTGTCTAGCGGTACCCGCGCCACTTCCTTCCATGCGGTGAGATCCAGGCGGACGAGCGCCGTCGCACCTTGCTGCTGCGAGGCGACCCACCCAGTGCGCCCGTCCCGACTCAGCGTGCCGTTGTGGGGCTGGGCGACCGGCACCTCGCCGATCACGCGATCCGTTACCGTGTCGATGATCAGCGCGCGGTTCGAGCCCCAGCCTGAGACGAGCACACGGCTCCCGTCGCCCGAGACCGCGAGGCCATGGGGATTCGCGCCCACGTCGATGCTGGCGACCACGCGGTCGGTGGCGGTGTCGATGACGCTCACCGTCGAGGCGCCGTCACTGCTGACGTAGACTTTGCGGCCGTCCGGCGTCACGACGAGCCCGTGTGGCCCCTTGGGGACCGCGATGGTACCGAGGACCTTGTTCTGGGCGGTGTCGACGACGGCCACCGCGTCGTCCTTGAAGAGCCCCACATAGGCCTTGGGCGCGGCGGCGGCCGAGAGCGAGCCCATCCCGCCTGCCCATCCGCCCAACAGAACTACGACCGACAGCATGATCGCCACGCGCTTCAGCACGGTGTCACCTCCGGGAGATGCTGCAGTTAACCGAGTGTCGAGTCGACTACCGCGAGCGGATGCTTGCCCGGCACGTAGGCCACCTCCGTGACGCCAATCATCCGGCGTGCTTGCTCCTCGGGGATCTTCAACGGCCCCGGCGCGGGCGCACTACCCGGCGCCGGCTGCGGAAACGCCGTCGACATCGCGGTATGGAACGAGATGTTGCCTTCCACCTTGCGGATCACCTGATGAATGTGACCGTTCAGGACGGTGGTCGAGCCGAAGCGGCGGAGCGTCGTCAACGCGCGCTCGGAGTCTTCGGTGGTCCAGCCCCACTTTGGGTACACCGCCCAGAGAGGCACGTGCGAGAAAACCACGATCGGCGTGCTGCTCGACAGCGGCGCCACGTCCTTCTCCAGCCACTCGAGCTGCTCGTCGCCGAGCGAGCCCATTCCCTCCCCCTTGTACTTCAGTACGTTCACGAGCCCGACGAAGTGCGTTCCTTTGTAATCGAAGCTCTGCCAGCCGCGTTCGCCGACGGTTCCCTTGCCGTAGCGGGCGAAATACTCGGTGCCGCCGTCGAGAAACACATCGTGTTCGCCGGGCACGTAGAAGATGCGTTCCGTCTTCACGGTCTTCAAGATCTCCGCCACCGTATCGAACGCGCCCGCCTTCTGCCCGTGCGTCTGATCGCCTGTATGAAGCACGAACGCCGGGGCAGGCCGCAGGCCATTCACACGGTCGACGACCTGCTGGAGGCTGGCGGTGGCGTCCTTATTCGCCTCGCCCTTGAAGCCGATATGCGTGTCGCTGATCTGTACGAAGGTGAAGCTTCCCGCCGCCGCGTCCGCGGCCGACGCCTCCGTGATCAGTCGCGACGACAGCATGCCACCGGCCGCCGTCCAAACGACACCGGTGCCCGCCCACGCCATGCATTCGAGAAAACCCCGCCGATCGATGCGATCCATGCCGTCCTCCTCGCCATTGGTGGCGTCTACTTCACGACCACTGTGCCCTTCATGAAAGGATGAATCTTGCAGAAGTACTCGTAGGTGCCGGGTTTCGTGAAGGTCTGGATGAACGTGTCGTCGTTCACGAGCCCGGCGGAGGTGAAGGCGCCCGTCGCTGACGTGACCGTGTGCGGCTCCTCGTCGTGATTGACCCACGTCACCGTCGAGCCCACGGGGACGCTGAGCATGGGCGGTCCGTACTTGAATTCCTTGATCCCGATCGTTGGTGGCGTCGCGGCAAGCGCGTGGGCTCCGATGAGCAGTGCCATCACGCCGACGGCGACTAGCGCCCGCCTGCACCACGCCAGCGCGCCTGTGTCGTGTTTCATGGTTCTCTCCTTGCCCTCCTCACTCATCCGAACGCTCAACCACAGGCGCTGTTCCATATAGGTTTGGAGGGAACGAATAGTTCGCTTGGGCGTTCCGGGGCGTCGCTGTTCGGTATCTTGCGGAACACGTTCGTGAGTCTCTACCGGCCCCACGTCACGACTCGGTGGGCGGCCCTTCCTGATCGACGCCATCAACAGCAAGTGAGCGGTTCCGTAAACGCGCTGCGGTCGGGTGCCTCGGGATTCGAACCGTATTTTCAGTCGCGATCGTACGCGATGGCGGCCATGGGAGAATACCCGCGGTACGAACAAAGGGCAGGGAATTCATGGAGAAGATCCCGCGACGTTGTGACGGAATGCTTGGCGACCGACCAACGACCTCCTGAGGCATTCTCCCGTTTGCACTGATGGGCCTCACGGGTTCCGTCGGGCCTGACGACCCAGAACTCAGTCCCTTTCTCGACGTCTCCGAGGCATTCGATGCGGACGGTCACGGCCGTTCCAGCGGGTGCTTTTTGGGAGCAACTTCCTGCGTAATTCCTGGGTGAAGTCTAGGTGTCGCTCCTAGGAGTCTTCCGGCAGGGCTCACTCTTACCCAAGCGGCGCAGTCGCTCCAGAAGAGCTCGACGTACATTCGCTCGCGGCCCTGCACCAGCGCCAGGGGGGACGGGCCAACGCCGACCATGGCACCCTCAGCGCGGAACGCTTTGCGACCGTCAGACCGCCGGGATGGTGCCCCCGTCAATCACGTATTCGCTACCGTGGACGGACGCAGCCCGCTCTGAGACTAGGAAGGCCACGAGTTCGGCAACCTCCTCGGGTCGGCCTGGCCTGCCGATTGGAATCCCTCCGAGCGAGTCCATCAAGCTTCGGCGGGCGGCCTCCTCGGTAGTGCCGGCATTCTGAGCCAGCCGCGCGACGAGGTGACTGGCGGCCGTCGTTTCGATGTAACCGGGCGCCACTGTATTGACCCGGATGCCCTTTGGCCCAACTTCCTTCGAGAGGCCCTTGCTGTATGTCGTCAAGGCCGCCTTCGCGGCTGCATACGCGAGCGTCGCCTCGAACAGCGGCAGCCGGCGTTGGATCGACGAGACATGAAGGATGACTCCGGATCCCTGCTTCAGCATACCCGGCAAGAATGCGCGATCGAGGCGGACGGCGGCGAACAGGTTGGTATTGATGGTCTGCTGCCAATCATCATCGCTGAGGGCGAGAACGCCACCGCTCGGTGCAGACGAGCCACCGACGTTGTTGACGAGGATTTCCAGACCGCCGAGGCGTCTGAGAACCTCACCGACCACATGGTTCACTCCCTCGAGGGTGCTGACGTCGGCTCGGACGAAGAGTCCCGGAGGCTGGGCATCGGAAGGGATTGAACGCGCGGTAGCCGCCACCGTTGCCCCGCCGGCGGCAAGCCGCCGCACGATCGCCTCGCCGATGCCTTTCGTGCCGCCAGTGACAAGCGCGCGCTTTCCGACGAATTCCTTGGAATCGACCGAGTAGTGCGTCGTCATGGCTTCGCCTGGGCGTTGGGTTCGCGGGTTGACCGGCGCCCGACACGCCTGTTGGATCGCCTGTTAGTCTTATTGGCCCCCGGTCAGTGCCACGGTAGCGATGGGTGAGACGGCAGTCAATCGGTTTCCCTTAGCCCTTAGCGGTGGACGCGGCTGGCGTACCTTCCAGCCCCCGAGCAGTTGTTGAAGCGCGAGGTTCTCCAGCGCCAACTTTCGGTGCCTGCGGACCGCGGAACACAGTGTCCCAACAAGGATCCAAGCCATCTGACCATGACCAGCCAAAAGGACCAGGCCAGACTGCCGCAAGCTAATCACGACGGGCGAGTTTCAGGAAGGAGAACGGCAAAGCGCTACACACTTGCGCTTCAAGACTTCCTCGAGGCGACCTGAGCGTCGATGAACAGCTTTGCCATCTCGCTGATTTCGCGTCTTGAGCTCGCAGCGCCAAGCGTTATGGCGTGGCTGTAAGCGCCGTCAATCAAGAGCGCAAGTTGATCGCTGAGTTGACGGGGATCGCGCGCACCGAGAGCGCGAGCGAGAATGCACAGCCGTT
>Ga0075421_100009049_pt1 | contig 12262 bp, 10 predicted proteins | sample SoiMetdeltSBSDD5_FD_75292 | JGI IMG/M metagenome (GOLD analysis project Ga0075421, IMG submission 75292) | Bulk soil microbial communities from a Populus tree surrounding site in Tennessee, USA - Soil MetaG P. deltoides SBSDD5 | ecosystem: Environmental > Terrestrial > Soil > Tree plantation...
GACTGCCCCCGGCTTCATTGCTCCCACCCCGCGTGGTGGTGCCATCGTGAGCTTACCAGGTGTGCCAAGCGAGTTGCGGTATCTCATGGAGCACAAAGTGATGCCGCAGCTCAAAGAGCGCTTTCACGTGCAATCCATTATTGTCTCACGCACGCTCAAGTGCATGGGGTTGACGGAGAGCTACATCGATGAGTCCCTGGATGATCTGATCAAAGAGGGCTCGAACCCGACTATTGGTCTGCTGGCGCAGATGCAATTGGGCGAGATTCACGTGCGCCTGACTGCCAAAGCGGCCAACGAAGCCGTGGCGACCGCTCTCATCGAGCCCCTCGACACCCAGGTCCGGCAACGCCTTGGAAAGGCCGTCTTTGGCATAGATGAACTCGAATACGAACAGGCTGTGGCCAACCTCATTCAGCAGCACGACCTGACCATCGCTGTGGCCGAATCCGGCCTGAGTGGCGGTGTCGGCCATCAACTGGCCACAGCTCTGGCTGACGGTCGGCACTTCGCCGCCGCCGTCATGGCGCACCTGCCGGCGGCGCTGGAGCATCTCTTGGATGTGCCTGAAGCCTTGCTCAAGCAGTACGGCCCCGTCAGTCCCGAGGTGGCTGCGGCCATGGCCCGTGGCGTACGCCGCCGCAACGAAACCGACCTGGGCTTAGCAGTGACCGGCGCTGAGCGCCTCAATGGCGGCCCGGATACCGTCGCCTATATCGCGCTCGCCCACGGCCACGACGCCCTGACGGCGCATGAGTACCGCCGAGTCAGCAGCATGCGCTTTGCCCGCCAGCGCATTGGTCGTGCCAGCTTACAGGCAATCTACGACCATCTCGTGCCATGAGCATAGGCGATCGCCTGCGGCCACCATCTGCCTGGGATGTCAAGCACTCGGCCCCTCCTGCACGTGTCAGGTCTTGTGTTGTTTTGACCATAGCGTGCAGAATCGCCGACAGCTGGCGCATGCCGTGTGTCCAACTACCCTCGCTTGAAAACTACTGTTGCCCCTATGCAGAGGGCTCCTGTTTGAAAACGACCCGCTGTGCGAACCACTGCTCGACGTCCTGGCGCGACATCTGTCCTGCCGCAACCGCCAAAAATAAGGCAACAATTTCCTCATCAGTTGTACGCAGTTCTGCCCCATTCAGTTCAAGAAAGATTTCTGCTACTGCTGCGGCAATGCGTTTATTGCCATCCAGGAAGGCATGGGCCTGGGTCAGATGATAGGCATACGTCGCTGCACAGGTTGAGAGGGGTACCTGTTCGTAATCCGCTCGGTTTTCAGCAGCCGTCAGCGCGGCTTCCAGCGCCCCGGCATCACGCACTCCATGCAATCCCCCAAAGTCCTCAATGGCTCGCTTATGCAGAGCGAGCACTTCGTGTGTACGGAGGAAAAGCAGAGTGACCTCCTCTATTCTGGCCCCTGGGCTAGTTGGGTATAGGCACGCTGACGCCGGGCAAACACTGTCTGGGTTATTGCCTCCAGTTGCTGGGCACGATCGTCCTCATCGAGCGGTTGCAGCATGAGGGTACGATCGATGAGAGATACCTCTACTTCATCCCCAATGGCGATGCCCAACTTGTCCAACACCTCCTTGGGCAGGAGTAAAGCAGCTGATTCGCCGATTGCGGTAATCCGTTCACGTGACATAACGCTCCCCCTTTCAGGGTTGATTGTACGAGAGCCATGCGAGAAAGCAAGGCACTTCTGGGGGACAGCCAGCAGGCTATCTCCAGGTCACGACAGAGAGCAATACTGGTCTCTTCTGTCCCCTATCGTACATATCTGCGCCAGCGAGCGTTATCTGAGGCTTCTCCCGCATGCCAGACACTGCGGCACCGTCTGGGACACAAACCGGTCCAGCACCCCAGCGCACCGCGTCGCCACCTCCACGTTGGGCGAATGGCCGATGCTGTGGAACATGTGCAGGAAGCGCCGGGGCTCGGGCAACGCGAGGTATTCCGCCAGGATATTGTGCACCCCCACCGTCGTATCCTGATCTCCGCCGATGACGCACACGGGCATGAGCAGTTCCTGCAGCCGCTGCCGCAGCCTGAGGCCAGCCATGGATCGGCGGCCGCCCAGCGCCCGCTCGATGGAGTTGCGGGCGATGTCGGCCTGGAGCGCCTGGCGAAACTCCTCCGGGACATGTGGGGTGTTCGCCGCCACATTTTCCGTACTCCACCCGCTGGTAAACTCCTCCCGAATCTGCTGCTCCCAGTTCTCAGACAGGGCGCGACCAGCCAGCGGCGCTGGGTTCAGCAGAACCAGGGCCTTCACGAGCTCGGGATGGTCCAGCGCGAATTGGGTGACCGTTGCCCCGCCCATAGAGTGGCCCACCAGGGTAAAATCCCGCAGGCCTAAGGCTTGCGTTGCGGCAAAGAGGTCCCCGGCGAAGGACTCCACCGTGTAATCCGCTTCTGCAGCCGTGCGCTCAGAGTCGCCAGCCCCCCGGTTGCTGAGGGCCAGAGAGCGGAAACGGGTCGAGTCCATAGCCTCCTGGACGAGACGCCAGATACGGCCGGAAGACCGGTAGCCGTGGACCAGTACGAGCTGCTCTGACCCTGTGCCATGCTCAAAGTACTGCAGCTTCACGGTATCTGCCTGCACAAAGTCTGTGCGCATAACGTTCTCCCTATGTCTATAGAGGTTTACCAAGCAGAAAGTACGCCTAGAGTCATGCTACGAGAGCCATACCTTCTTGGTGACCGGCCGGTTGTAAGGCCGTGCCGGGCAGTAGGCAGAACGGGACCGCGCCGGGTCGCCAGCCACCAGCACCAGAACGTTGTCCGGGCTGCGCACGATGGGTACCATCACGCCCGGCTCTTCCACATCAAGCCACCTGGGCCAATAGTACGGGTCTCCGGCCTCCTGGTTGCGCCCGTAGCGCCGTTGCTTGTAGCGCTGCACGCGCTCCAGCGGCACTCTGGCCCGCTCATACAGATAGGACTTGACCTCCGCTTTGCTCCACCCTTCCTCGCTCAAGCGATGGGCAATCAAGGGGCTGACCACCACCACTGCATGACCACCGTGGATGATATTGTGATTAAGATTGGACATGGAGTCGGCGAGTATCCAGAGCGCAAATTCCATACTCCCGGAACCCGCCGGGTTATTGCCGCGTGGGGCATCGGCGGCGTAGACCGTCACACAGCTATCCTCTGGTGCGAAGCCGAACTCGGTATGCACCTGGGTCCAGGGAGTGTCAACATCCACGCCGATGCAGTAGGAGTACTTGGACGGAGACCCCAGGGTCGATTTATCGCCCACATCCGGGTGTCCGCCGCCAATATTTACCAGCACCAGGCGCACCGCCCGACCGATGGTAGCATTAGCTCGGCTGCCGTGACCGAACAGGCCGATGCCATGGTTAATCCCTACCTGCTGGACCACCGGCCCGCTGACAATCACCAGGGGCGCTGCCGGATCGCTGGTCGCCTGCAGGCCGTGGACGTCGAACGGCTCGTCCAGCAACGCCTCCACCGCAGCCACGACAACCGGCATGTACTCGGGGCGGCAGCCCGCCATAACCGCGTTGGTCGCGATGGCCTCAATCGTGGCGACGCCATGGCGCGGTGGGACAACCCCCAGGACTTCCATGGCATCCCGGCCTGAAGCGGCGATCATGCTGTCGACGAGTTCCTCGGTTGGCGGTACGATAGGCAAACCATCGGTCCATCCATTCTCAAAATACTGCTCGATAATATCGATGGCGCCCCGCACCGTGTCCAGGCCGGTGAGCTTCGGCGTCGCTTTTCCGGTAACCATGTCTCGTTCCCTCTCCCATTGGCTCTCTCCAGGTCCAGAAGTACGCACGGCGAGACGCACACCAAAGCGCCTATCGGGGTGAAGTCGTCAGAGTACTGCCGCCGGATCGTGTTCTGCTGGCAACAGCGAGGACTGCGTCACCGCCTTGACAATGTCCGCCGCGACTAGCGCAGCCTTTTCCCCAGCAACGACTCGGTCCCCCAGCGGATGGGGCACGACTACTAACGGTAAGCCCTCAAGATTCATCGACTGCTTGATGGAGGTGGCGAGTCGCACAAAGTTCGTGGTGGACACTACGACTGCCGGCTTGCCCGTCTCCTCGAAGTGAATGCCGTCGAGCATACTGCCCGAAGTGCACGACCCTCACAGCGCCACTCCGGCCACCAGGAAGTCCGCCTCTGCAGCCATTTGCTGGATCAACTCTTTTTCGGCAGGCTTGGTCGACGTGAACTTGGTCGTTAGTATAACCTTGTGCACCCCATAGTCGTTTTTCAGCACTTCGGCCAGGCTGTCGAAGAAGAACCTGGAGGTATCGTTCCCGTTATCCAGCAGCGCCGCCACCGCGCCCCTGACATCACCCAGTCTGCCGGACATCTGACGGTCGACGGCGTGCACGTGTCCCCTCGGGTCCAGATACGAAACCCTCTTCACCTCCGGTTCGGTGACTCCTGCTACAAGCGGCATAGCATTTCCTCCAACGAAAGTTGTGTGACAAGGAGACGGCTGGTGGTAGGGCGACCTAGCACCGGCCTCTACCCAAGGATTGTTACGAGCATTGTCGACTGACTGCACGTCAACCTCAGGTCTACCCCCGCCCCCATGGCGCGGCTCCCCCTATACCGTCGGCGTAATATTTTGGTTGTGGCGGAACAGGTTCGTTGGGTCGTACTTGCGCTTCAGGTCGGCCAGACGCTGGTAGTTTGCCCCGAAGGCCTCCCGGATCAGCTCGGCGCCCTCGTCGGCCTCCGTGCCCGCCTGGTTGACGTAGAAGCCCTTCGTAAAGGGCAACATCGCCTGGGAGAACGCCCTGGTCCATCGGATATGGCCGGCGGATTCCCCTGGGTCCAGCCAAGCCGAGAAGGCGGCCCACTCGTACCCGATGTCGCGGTGGCTGAAGGCAGTGTCGCCGCTGGGCACTCGAGTAGCGGCGTTGCCCAGTTGTTGGAAGATCATCGCGGACAGGGGCGAGGTGACCTGCTCGAAGTGGGCTACCATGGTGTCGATAGCGCCCGCGCTGATATCCTTGATGAAATGGGACTTGATGTAGTAGTGACGACCAGCGGGGGCCAGGGGGGCCAGGATCTGCTGGGCCGCGGTGTAGGGCATAGTTTGGATGTGGTCCGCCAGAGGTGGGCCAAACTCACGGACCGGCCGCAGGACCTGCTCCCCTTTGTCGAGAGGCCCACTGTAGCAGACCGCCATGACGCCCACCTTGGCCCCGTCGTGCGAGGTGCCCAGGCCACCTATGGTGTTCAGCTCATCGGGGCTCTGCCTGGAGAAATCGCTGTAGAACCTTAGGTACTCTTTGGCCTTCGCAAAGGGGTAGAACAGCACCCCCGCCAGCACCATAGGACCCACGGCATGCAGCTGGTACTCAAAGGAGGTGACCACGCCAAAGTTGCCGCCGCCACCCCGGATGCCCCAGAAGAGGTCCGGGTGCTCGCTGGCGCTGACGTGGCGGAACTGACCATCGGCGGTGACGATATCGGCGGCGATGAGGTTGTCGCAGGACAGGCCGTACCTGCCCGACAGCCAGCCGATGCCGCCACCCAGGGTGAGGCCGGCGATGCCCGTGTCGGCGTCGGTGCCACCGGGGGTGGCCAGGCCAAAGGCCTGGGTCTCATGGTCGAATTCACCCCACTTGACGCCACCTTCGGCCCGGGCGGTGCGCCCGGCGGGGTCAACCCGGATGCCCTTCATCCTGCTCAGGTCAATCACCAATCCCCCGTTACACACGCAGTTGCCCGGGATATTATGGCCGCCACCGCGCACCGACACCAGCAGACTGTTGGTGCGGGCGAAGTTGACGGCGTTGATCACATCGGAGACGCCAGCGCAGCGGGCAATGAGCGCCGGCCGCTTGTCGACATCGGCATTCCAGACCTGGCGGGCCTCATCGTAGCCGGCGTCGCCGGGACGGAGCAGTGGGCCACGCAAGCTGGTCTGGAATCCCTGTACGGTGGCCTCGTCAAGGACCAAGTCTGTCCCTCTGGTCGTAGTAACTCGCAGGTCTGTCATGGTTTCCCTCTGTTTGGTTGGTGTATGTGTCTGGGAGCGGCGTTGCACCTTACGCCGAGGAGGTGTAGGGTGTCCGCTCCGTTTGTCAACTGCCGTGTCGGATAAAGTGCTCCGGCGGCATGGCCCTGCCTGTCGCCCACGCCGCCGCCAAGGCGGCTTCATCCAGGCCAGCGCGTACGGCGGACACGGTGCGGTCATACCGGACACGCTCGCGGGGCGACAAGGGAGCACCAGTCGCCTCGCGCAGGGCCGCTGCCGCGCCCAGGAGCCGTGCGGCGTGCTCCAGTTGCTGCTGCGCCACCGCCACCCCCGCCAGGCCCTCGAGGCACTCGGCAAGGCCGTGTTTGTCCCCGAGTTCCCGGCGCAGCGCCAGGCTCTCCTCATAGAGCGCCGTCGCCCTGCCAGCATCACCCTGCGCATGCGCCACCGTCCCCATGCGGCTGAGGGCGAGCGCCATGCCCCACTTGAAGCCTATGGCCGTCCACAGGCCCAGGCTCTCCTCATAGAGCGCCGTCGCCCGCTCGTCGTCCCCCTGCGCGTGCACGACGGTCCCCAGGAAGTTGAGTGTAAAGGCCAGGCCGTGCTTGTCGCCGATGTCCCGAAACAGCGTGAGGCTCTCCTCTAGGAGTGCGGTGGTGCGCTCGTCGTTACCCTGATCGTGCGCCACGCCTCCCAGGTAGATGGACGCATAGGCAAAGAGCTGTTTCGCCCCCAGGTCCCGAAACAGCGCCCCCGCCTCCTCAAGTAGGGCTGTGGCCCGCCTATAGTCGCCCTGGCTGTGTACTGTCCGCCCCATGAGGCACAGCGCAATGGCGATGCCCCGCTTGTCCCCCAATGTCCGGCGCAGGGCCAGACTCTCCTGCTGCAGGGCATATGTCGCAGTATACTCGCCCTGATGATATGCCACAAACCCCAGATTGTTCAGCGAGGTTGCAATGCCCTCTTTGTCCCCGAGCTCTCGCCAGATGGCCAGGCTCTCCTCAGAAAGCGCGCGTGCCGCAGTGTAGTCATTCCGACGCCATGCCACCCACCCGAGGTCGTTGAGCACGGCGGCGATACCACCCGTATCCCCGCGCTCGCGCCGAATGGCCAGGCTCTCCTCAAAAAAGGCATGCGCTGCAGCGTAGTCGCTCAGACTATCAGCCAGATGTCCCGCCCTGGTGAGCGCCTTCGCCCGCGCCGCTGTGTGTGGGGAGGCACCTGTCAGCCCCAGGAGCCGCGCCAACCACTCCTGCCCCTCGCGCAGATACCCGCGTATGAGCCAGAACTGGCACAACGCCCCGGCCAACCGTAACCCGATCTCCGCTTCCCCGCTCTCCTCCGCCCAGCGCAGCGCGGCCCGCAGATTGTCGTGCTCCGCCTCCAGCCGCTCCAGCCAGGTCGCCTGTTCCGGCCCGGTTAATGCCGGCTCCGCCGCTTCGATCAGCGCCAGGTAGTAGTCCGCGTGGGCACGCCGGACGGCAGGTTCCTCCCCGCTCGCCGTCAGGCATTCCAGTCCATACTCCCGGATGGTCTCCAGCATGCGGAACCGCGGCTCACCACTAACCTGCTCTTGCTGGCGTAGCAGGCTCTTGTCCATCAGCGACGCCACCCCGTCCAGCACCTCCAGTGACTGTCCCACGCCTGCCGCAGGGTCGTGCCCCGCCTGGCATACCGCTTCTGCCGCCTCCAGAGTACAGCCCCTCGCAAACACCGCTAAGCGTCGAAACAGTGCCTGCTCGCTTGCTTCTAGCAGGTCGTAGCTCCAAGCAATGGCTTGCCGTAAGGTCTGATGCCGGTCCGGCACGTCCCGCGCGCCCCCTCGTAACAGCTCGAGTCTACGCCCCAGTCGCGCCAGCATAGCCTGGGGCGGGAAGAGCTTGATGCGCGCCGCGGCCAGTTCGATGGCCAGCGGCAGGCCGTCCAGGCGGACGCAGATCTCGGCCACCGCCGGGGCGTTGGCGTTGTCCACCCGGAAGTCGGGCTTGACGGCCAGGGCGCGCTGGATGAAGAGTTCTACCGCGGCGTACTGTGACAGGGTGTCCACAGCAGGCAGGCGCCGGGGGTCGGGCAATTCCAGCTGGGGCACCGGGAATTCGTGCTCGCCGCTCAGGCGCAGCACCACCCGGCTAGTCACCAGGCACTTCAGGCGTGGGCAGGTCGCCAGCACCTCCGCCACCAGCGGGGCCGCCGCCACGACCTGCTCGAAGTTGTCGAGTACTAGCAGCATCTGCGTGTTCTGCAGGGACTCCTTCAGGCTCTCGAACAGCATCTGGCTCGCTTTTTCTTGGATGCCCAGCGTCCGGGCGATGCCTGAGGCCACCAGAGCGGGGTCCCTGATGGCCGCCAAAGGGACAAAGAAGACGCCGCTCTCAAAGTCTTCGAACAGGTCTGCAGCCACCTGCAGGCCCAGGCGGGTCTTGCCGGTGCCGCCGGGACCGGTGAGGGTGAGCAGACGCACGTCCACACGCCGCAGGAGCTCACACGCGGCGGCGCCTATCTGCTCCCGCCCGATGAGCGGGGTAAGCTGCACGGGCAGGTTGTGGGAGCGACTGTCCAGGGTCTTGAGGGGCGGGAAGTCGGCCGGCAAGTCTGGGATGACGACCTGGTACAGACGTTCGGGGCGTTGGAGGTCCTTAAGGCGGTGTTCGCCCAGCTCCCGCAGACTCACCCCTACCGGCAGGTCATACTCGACAAGGGCACGCGTTGTCTGAGATAGGAGGGTCTGCCCGCCGTGTCCAGCAGCGCAGATACGTGCTGCCCGATGCACATCCAGGCCGACATAGCCGCTGGGGGTAAGAGTCGGCTCACCCGTATGCAGCCCTATGCGCACGCGCACTGGCAGGCCCTCGGGCCAGGGATGGATGGCAAAGGCGCGCTGGGTTGCTATGGCCACCGCCACTGCATGCGTGGCGCGCTGGAAGGCCGCGAAGAACCCGTCCCCCGCCGTGTCGATCTCGTAGCCATCCCCCGCCTGGAACGTCTCACGTAGCAGTCGTCGATACTCCGCCAGCACATCGGCATAACGATCGCCCAGATGCTGGAGGAGACGTGTGGAGTGCTCGAGGTCGCTAAAAAGGAAGGTAACAGTGCCACTTGGCAGAGCCGGCATGTGCAGCGTCCTCGCTCTTTGTGTTGTTTTACTCACGCACAACAGCGATAAGCAGCTCGTCGTGGTCTGTAAGCAAGCGGCAGATCGTCTCCGTACCATCCGTGTCTTTCCACGGCCTGCAGGCAGACACCCGGCACAGGCTGTCGCCCATCATATCACAGCACTGTACCCACTGCATAAGCAACAGTGGGGGAATCGGGGAATATTCTTCCAGGCCCTTGAGGAATCCTCTGACCAGTCACGGGCCCTTATCCCCCCGGAGCCAACGGTCGAAGGCGACAGTCAACTGCCCGTCACCCTCAATCACCAGACCACCCGTGGCCGTGGCTACTGTTAGTGGCAGGCGCTGATACAGCAGCAGGATAAACGTCCCCGCCTCCGCCCGGAAGATGACCTGCGCCGTTGCTGAGGCATCGGCAGGTTCCATGCGACAGCGCCCGTGCTCTACTACGATATCGTGGGTATCGACCACTGCGCCGCACAGCTCCCAGCGAAAGCGCACGGGGCCAGGGAACTCTGGAGGGAGGAGAAAGACAGCACGGTGGGGTCGTCCCAGCCGGCGAGGCGTGTGCTGCACGAGGACCGCGACGCTCTCGGGCGACAGATGGAACGCCGGCTCGAGTCGGGAGCGGATGTCCCAGCTGTGGATGGCCAGCTCCTGCACGCTCAGGGCGAGAAACTCCCGCACCGGGCGGCTGCGAGGCTCACTCGCATAGTAGCAGAGTTTTTCCCAATCCCCAGGATCGAGTTGTGCCATTAAGGCAGAGAGCTCTGCGTACCGGGTACGAAAGGTGGGCAGGAGTGCCTCCCCCAGCCGTTCCCGACAGGCGATGGCACTCTGCGCAATGAGCGCTGCCCGGGCTAAGGCAGGCGGCACGAGTTCTGGAGGCCGCGCCATGTCCCCCTGCACCCCGCGGGTAATCGTGTGCACATAAAACTGCGCCCCCTCGACCAGATGCGCTACCACATCGCGCACCTCCCACCCCTGGCAAGCGCTGGGCTGACGCCAGGCCTCTGGGGGCAGGGTAGTCAGATACTGCGCCAGCCCTGCCGCCTCTGCTTGAATGAGTGCAACACGTGCTTCGAGGGCTTCCATAGACTCATCTCCGGGATATTAGGGTCAAATGTCACGGTGCACCGCGATGATCATAGCGCAGGACGACCGCATTGTGAAATATCAGGCCCAGGCCCCTTGCATACGATTCCTTCAGCACCCTGCCTGTCACCTATGCTATGATGAGGGCGCTCGGGTGCGTGCAGACGAGCCAGGATAGGGAGGAGACGAGGTGGACTTTGTCGCGGTCTTGGATCAGGTGATCACTCTCCTGCGCCAGCGCGGCCGCTTAACCTATCGCACGCTCAAGCGGCAGTTCGAGCTGGATGATGCAGCGCTGGAGGACCTGAAGGAGGAACTCATTTACGGCCAGCGCCTGGCAGCGGATGAGGACGAGCGCGTCCTGGTCTGGATGGGCGACACAGCTGCAGCTACACCTCCGGCATCCGGACGCACCACAGCCGTCGACACCAGCCAGGCCCGCTCTCCCCTCGCCTGCACGCCGCCATATCTGGCGCAGAAAATTCTCACCTCACGCAGTGCCCTGGAAGGTGAGCGCAAGCAAGTTACCGTGCTGTTTGCCGACCTCAAGGGCTCCATGGAACTGCTGGCCGACCGCGACCCGGAAGAGGCCCGCCAGCTCCTCGATCCCGTCCTGGAACGCATGATAGCGGCGGTGCATCGCTATGAGGGTACGGTCAATCAGGTCATGGGGGACGGCATTATGGCCCTGTTCGGGGCACCCCTGGCCCATGAAGACCACGCTGCGCGTCGGGCTGAACGCTGGCGAGGTGGTGGTACGCACCATTAGCAATGATCTGCACATGGACTACTCGGCGATTGGCCAGACCACCCATATGGCCGCTCGCATGGAGCAGATGGCCATGCCGGGCTCAATTCTGATCACACCGGCGGTCTTGGGGGTGGCGGAGGGGTACGTACAGGCCAGATCGCTGGGGCCGGTGCCCGTCAGAGGGCTCGAGGCGCCGGTAGAGGTCTTTGAGCTGGTTGGGGCTAGTGGCATCCGGCGGCGCTTGCAGGCGGCGGCGGTGCGGGGGCTCACGCGCTTTGTCGGCCGGGACATGGAACTCGCGGCTCTGGGCCAGGCCCTGGAGCGTGCTGGGGCAGGCCAGGGGCAGGTGGTCGCGGTCGTGGGTGAAGCCGTGGTGGGGAAGTCCCGCCTGGTGTACGAGTGTGTGCATTCCCCCCGCACACAGGGCTGGCTGGTGCTGGAGAGTGCCTCGGTGTCCTACGGCAAGGCCATCCCCTACTTCCCGGTCATCGACCTGCTCAAACGTTACGTCCACGTCGAGGACACTGATGAGCCGCGCACCATCCGGGCCAGGGTCACCGGCCAGGTACTGACGCTGGACGAGACCCTGCAGGAGACGATCCCGGCCCTCCTCTGGCTGCTGGATGCCCTGCCGGACGACAGCCCGTTTCGCACCCTCGATCCACCGCAACGGCGCCAGCGTCTGCTCGACGCCCTCAAGCGTGTGCTGCTGTGCGAGAGCCAGGTACAGCCGCTGCTGCTGGTCTTTGAAGACTTGCACTGGATCGATACCGAGACGCAGGCGCCGCTCGACTGTCTTGTCGACAGCCTGCCAACGGCCCGCATCCTGCTGCTGGTGAACTACCGTCCGGAGTATCAATATAGCTGGGGCAGTAAGACCTCTTACACGCAACTGCGGCTCGATCCGCTGCCGCCGGCGAGCGCTGACGAGGTGCTCCAGGCGCTGCTGGGGGATGACCCCAGCCTGGCGCCGCTCAAGCCACTGCTGATCGCGCGAACTGAAGGTAACCCCTTCTTCCTGGAGGAGAGCGTGCGGGCGTTAGTAGAGACGGGGGGCCTGGTCGGGGAGCGCGGCGCCTATCGTCTTGAGCACACCCTCCAGAGCTTGCAGGTGCCGGCCACCGTACAGGCCGTCCTGGCGGCGCGCATCGACAGCTTGCCACCGGAAGAGAAGCGCCTGATCCAGACCGCTGCTGTCATTGGCATGGAAGTGCCCCTGCCCCTGCTGCAGGCCATTGCCGAGGCACCAGAGGAGGGCCTGCAGCGCAGTCTGGCGCAGTTCCAGGCCACCGAATTTCTCTACGAGACGCGCCTCTT
>Ga0075421_100009050_pt1 | contig 12260 bp, 11 predicted proteins | sample SoiMetdeltSBSDD5_FD_75292 | JGI IMG/M metagenome (GOLD analysis project Ga0075421, IMG submission 75292) | Bulk soil microbial communities from a Populus tree surrounding site in Tennessee, USA - Soil MetaG P. deltoides SBSDD5 | ecosystem: Environmental > Terrestrial > Soil > Tree plantation...
GCTGCACGCCCTGCGACCGATCCGCGACGAGCTCCTTGGTGGGCCAGCGGGTCGCTGCGACGCGCCGGCGGAGGTCAGCCAGGTCGGCGTCGGGCACGTTCACGCGGAAGGGGCGAATCTGGTCGTCGCCGGCCGCCTTGCGCGCGGCCGGGGCCGCCGCTGGAGCGTTCACGGTGTTGGGCTGCGTCATGATAGGTTCCTCGAGAGTGTCGGTCGGGCCGGAGATACCGCGCCGATGGTCCGGGCCTCGGCCACCGCTGGACTGGCCAGCGCGAAGGTGAGGCCGAGTGCGGGTGCGAAGGCAATCTTCCAAGCCCATCGCGAGCGGCAATTATCCGATGGTATCGCCGATACTTTGGTATCAGTCCGCGCGAAGCGCGTACGGCCGCAGCGTCGGTGGTCAGGCAGAGGCCGCCTCCGCAGCTTGTTAGGCAGGCGCGATCCTGCCGATCGATACCATCATACAATAGGAATTATGGCCGCGACCCGAGATACTGTGTCCGCGTTGAGCACGTGCGCCCGCCGCCTCGCTCCATCTGCCTATGGCTGACCAACCGTTTATCGCCCGCGGCTTCCGCGCCCGAAGCGCCCGGATGGCTGAGGCACCCCGGCTTCCTCCCGGGCAGTACGAGACGAAGGACTTTCCAGTCCTCTCCGCCGGCCCGACGCCGCGGACGCCGCTCTCGAAGTGGGACTTCACCATTCACGACGCCAACGGCCGTTCGGCTCGCTGGTCGTGGGACGAATTCCAGACACTCCCGCGCGACACACCGGTCGTCGACATCCACTGCGTGACGAAATGGTCGAAGTTCGGCACGAAGTGGGAGGGCGTGTCGGTCGACTCGCTGCTCGCCGCCGCTGTGTCGCAGGGCATCGAAAGCGGCCCGTTCATTCTCGCGTTCTGTGACGGCGGATATACGACCAATCTCCCACTCACCGACGTGACAGGGGGCAAGGCGTGGGTTGCCTTCGGTTACGACGGCGCGCCATTGCCGCCTGAGCACGGCGGACCGGCGCGGCTGCTCGTGCCCCATCTGTACTTCTGGAAGAGCGCGAAGTGGGTGCGTGGGCTGCGGTTCCAGCTCGCCGACAGGCCGGGATTCTGGGAGCAGCTCGGATACCACGATCGCGGAGACCCATGGCGTGAGCAGCGATATCAGGGCGATCCCTGAAACCGCCGCGCCTGCGCGCCTCGAGTGGCGCGTGGCGACGGTGGTCGACGTACGTGACGAAACGCCGCGAGCGCGGACGCTCGTGCTCAACGTGCCGCAGTGGCCCGGTCACCGCCCCGGCCAGCACGTTGACGTCCGACTCGTTGCTGAGGATGGTTACCAGGCGCAGCGCTCGTACTCGATCGCGTCGCCACCCGAGGAGCACACCGTGGCGCTCACGGTGGAGCGACTCGACGACGGCGAAGTCTCACCGTATCTCGTCAGTGAGCTGCGTCGCGGTGACGGGCTCGAGATACGTGGGCCGATCGGTGGATACTTCGTGTGGGACGTCGCGGTGGGCGGACCATTGCTGCTCGTCGCCGGCGGCTCCGGGATCGTACCGCTGATGGCGATGTTGCGCCGCCACGCGCGGGCCGACGCATCGGAGCGGTCCGCGGTGCCGGTACGTTTGCTCTACTCCGCGCGAGCGCCGGACGACGTGATCTACCGCGCCGAGCTCGAGCAGCTCGCCGACCCGCCGCTGGTGGAGGTCGTGTTTACCTTCACGCGGAACGCGCCGCCCTCGTGGACCGGGTACCGCCGTCGCATCGACCGCGCGATGCTCGAGTCTGTGAGCTGGCCACCCTCCGCCGCGCCGCACGCATACGTGTGCGGCCCGACGGTGCTCGTCGAGTCAGTAGCGACGCAGCTCGTGGAGCTCGGGCACGCGGCGTCGCGCGTGCGGACGGAGCGGTTCGGCCCGTCAGGATGACGCGGCGTGTGTGCGTGTGACCTGCCGAGAGCCGCAGCAAGAGTCGATGGCCTGGAGGACGTTATGCACACCGAGAAGATGTGGCTTGACGGAAACGCGGCGGGCGGAATCTTGCGCGACGTGTTCGCGCACGAGATGACCGCGGCGCTCGCGTCGTGCGTCGGGTGTGGGACCGTGGGGCCCGTAGGTGCGCTACTCGAGTATGGACAGCCCATGGGCATCGTTCTGCGCTGCCCAAGATGCGACACGCCCGTGCTGCGCATCGTGCGCACGCCGGGTTTCCTCCGTCTGGACCTGTCCGGACTCACACTGTTGACGATCCCCGACTAGCACACACGACTTCGTTAGGCGACACGGTGTGAACTTCGAGCTCACGAAGGCGGGTCACGTTTTCCGCGCAGGGCTCATACCGAGCCTCGCTGCCATGTTCACGAGATCGGCAAGCGAGTCGGCCTTCATTTTTCGCATCATCTTGCCGCGGTGCGCCTTCACGGTGATCTCGCTGATGTGAAGCTCCCCTCCTACCTGCTTGTTGAGCAGCCCCGAAACCACGAGCGCCATGACCTCCCGCTCACGCCGACTGAGGGATGCATACCGCTGCCGGACGTCGCGCCGCTCCACTTCATCACCGAGAGCGGCGCGGCTCCGCTCGAGAGCGCTGGCGATGGCGCTCAACAGCACGTCGTCGCTGAACGGCTTCGTCAGAAACTCGACGGCGCCAGCCTTCATTGCGCGAACCGTCATCGGAACGTCGCCGTAGCCAGTGATGAAGATGATCGGTACGTCGAGCCGATCGTCGGCGATGCGCTGCTGCAGCTCGAGGCCGTTGAGGTCGGGCAGCGAGACGTCGAGGACCAGGCAGCGGGGAACGTCGACCCGAGGTCTCGCGAGGAACGCCGTCGCGGACGCGAACGTCTCCGGTTGCCAACCGGCGGAGTGAATAAGGAGTTCCAGGGACTCGCGCACCGACACGTCGTCGTCGACGACGAACACGATCGGCGTGAGCCGCGCATCGATCGTTCGTTTCGATGCGGCGTGAGGCGCAGTTGCGAAGCTCATGGTGCACCGCGGTCGTCTATGCGATCCGTCGCTCCGTTCGCCGGGAGGGCGACATTGAGCGCCTCCAGCAGAGCCGTCTCGCTGAAGGGCTTGAACAGGCAGTCCACCGCACCAGCCTCGAGCAATCGGGGGCGAATGCTTTCGTCTCGATGGGCAGTAATGAACACGATGGGAATGGCCCGCTGACGGCGGGACAGCTCGCGCTGGAGTGCCGGGCCGGTCATGCCGGGCATCGCGATATCGAGAATGAGGCACCTGGTGTCACCGACGCAGTCGGACGCCAGGAACTCCGCTGCGGACGCGAATGCTCGAACGGCGAACCCGAATTCCCGCAGCAGGTCGGGCAGCGACTCGCGCACCGATTCGTCGTCATCGACGACCGACACGAGCGAACGCATTCGGGCGAGTCGGTTCTCCATGACGCTCCTCGCGGGCATTGCCATCACCGGATGATGCGCCCGTCGAAAACCGACCGTCGATCATACCTTGGTATTGGTCCGCTGGAGGCAGGGAAGGGAGAATGAGAACGTGGCACCTGGCCCGTCATTCAATTCGGCCCGGAGCCGGCCATGATGGTTTTCGACGATTGAGCGACTGACGGACAGCCCGATTCCCATGCCGCCGCTCTTTGTCGTATAGAACGCGTCAAAGAGAGTGTCCACGCTCCGAGGGTCGAAACCCACACCGACGTCTCGTACAGCCACGCGCACACGGTCCTCCCCATCTCGTGCCGTGGTGACCACCAGTTGCCGCGGGCGATCATCGATGTCGTTCATCGCATCGGAGCCGTTCAGGAGCAGGTTGAGGATCACCTGCTGCAGCTGAACTCGATCGCCGTCAACGAACGGAAGATCATCGTCCAACTCCTGCCGCAGAATCACCCGACCTCGCTGCAGGTCATTGGACGACAGCGCAATCACTTCTCGCGTCGCCTCGTTCAGGTCCAGTGGTTCAATCGTCGATTCCTTCTTGGTGAAGAGCGCACGTAACCGGGTGATCACCTCCGACGCACGATTGGCGTCGCGAATCGTGCGTCGTGCCGTTTCGCGCGCGCCCTCGACGTTTGGCGGCTCGGACCCCAGCATCCGAAGGCACGTATTGGCGTTGGTCATTATCCCCGAGAGCGGCTGGTTGACTTCGTGCGCAATCGACGCGGTCATTGCTCCGAGGCTGGTGATCCTCGACACGTGCGTGAGCTCCGACCTGGCCTTCGCGAGTGCCTCGTCCGACAACCGGCGCGCCGTGACATCCTGAACCGCCGCGATGTACTCCGGTTGACCATCCCGGTCCCGAGTCGCATGAGCGACTGCATGCAGGTACTTGATGGAGTGGTCAGGCATCATCAAACGGTACTGCCATTCGAAGTCGTTGCTGCCGTCTCGTGCCTGGTCGACCATTTTCTCGAGCAACGTTACGTCTTCCGGATGGACTCGAGTGCGGATCAGGTCGAGCGTGACCGGCACGCCGACCTCGAGCTCGTAGATCCGATAGAGCTGTTCTGACCACGTGATCTCGTCTGTCGCGACCCGCCAGGAAAAGCTGCCCGTTAGGCTGAGGCGTTGACCCTCGGCGAGGAAGGCTTCGCTGCGCCGCAACTCCTCCTTCGAACGCAGATCCTTGGCCGCTTCAGCCTCTTTGCGCGCGGTGATGTCCTGGAAGGTCAACAGAACCCTGCGCTCGGAATGGCCGGGGAAGGACAAAGGACGGGCGTCGAGGAGCAGGGTCCGTTGCCCTTTCCCAGTCACGACGTGATCCACCTCAACGGGCTGGAATGCCTGAGCGCCGGCAAGCAACTCCGTGAGGTGCGTGCGCAACGGGGCGAGCTCAAAGGCGCCGTTCGCGAGCTCGTAGAACGGCATGCCTTGCGTCTCATCGCGTGAGACGCCGAACATCGCGTGAAAGGCGCGATTGCCCGACTGGATACGCTGGTCACCGCTCAGCACGACGAGAGGATCGGCGACCGTGTTGATGATCGCCTTGGTACATTCACGTTCGTAGATCGCCTGATCGATGCTGGCGCGGAACGCAGTCACATTGGTGAACGTCAGCACCGTGCCGATGACCCGATCGCCTCTTGCGTAGGGGGAGATCCGAACGACGAACCACCTGTCCGCCTCTCGAAAATCGACCCGGGCGTCCAGTCCGGTGGCGATCACCTCGGCGCATCGCTCTTCCATGCGGGGCAACCCAGCGATCACTGGGATATCGTGTGGCGCCCGGCCAATGTCCGATGGCGACAGGCCGAGCAAAATCGCCGCGGCCTTGTTGAAGCAGGCGATTGTCGAGTCGCGTCGCACGACGACGATCGGAGTGTCAACGCTTTCGAGGATACTGATCAGATCCGTCGTAGCCGAGTTTGCGGCCAGGTCGTCACCGTTGAACCCTTGCAAACCGATCCAACCGCCAGTGAGCGTAACACCTTCGGTTGTCGTCATGCGGCGGCACCGGAAGCCGAGTACAGGGCGCGGCTCCGTTGCAGCACGGGATCAGCAACTGTCGGGAGAACCTGACGCAATGCAAGCAGCAACGCTTGGGCGCGCGGCATTTCGAAGGGCGGCCGATAGTCGGAGAGCACCTGCCTTTCAAGGAGAGGGGCTTCGTCCGGCCCGACCGTCTCCCGAAGCGCATCGGCGACAGCACGCTCGAGCCGAGCGTAGTCCTCCACCGGGATGAGGTGAGAGTGATTCGTCCCGAGCCTCGGCAGCATGTGCGCATGAACTTCGCCGTCGAAGTTGTCCATCAGGAACGAGCAGAAGATGGCGATGTCATGCTTCTTCGCGAGCTGATTGAACAGGTCCTCGAGGTTCATGCTGGCGGCGACGTTCCCGCGCTCCCACAGGACATTCACCATTTCTCCCCACCATCGAACTTTGGGGTAGCGCCCTCCAGCGTGCGCTTGTCCGATGACGTCCGCGGCGAGGCCAAGGAATACAGGTGCATCCGGCATGGCGTCCCGCATGAAGCGTGGCAGGAATTCATCCGCGTCAACCACCGTCAACTGTCCGCGTTCGCGTGCCACTTCCACATCCACGCCCTCGGCCTCGAGGCGTTGGCGGATGGCGTTCCAGTGGGTGAGCGTTGGCACCAGGATGATGCCCTCGCCGTTCGCGAGAGCAGCGGCGGCGAACCGGCACACAGCGCGGTTGAGAAAATCCTGGTCCTGATAGAGCTGCACGATGTGATCGCGCGGGGCGGCGTCCCCGACTACTCGAGCCCAGCTCTCATGTTCTCGCACACCCGCGGCTTCAGGGTCAGGCTCGCGGTGCATTGTGGTCGTCTCCGGCTGTTAGGAATTCATGATACCGTGAGACCAGTGGTTCGGCGACGTCACCCCGTGTTACGTCGAGGAGCTCCGGTCTCGATGTATGGGACTGAAGTCCCATAGCGCCGTCTGCACCCAGTTGTCGATCGGTCCTCGCGCGAAACGCTGTGCCAGGCTCGGCGGGACGTTCGTGATTCCTCAGAGTCGTCATGCCGTTCGTTGCGGGGCATGGGTGCGACATTATTGTCGAGTGGCCCGTCACCTTCGTAATGACTGCCGGCGACTGTGAGGCAGTTGCCGCCGATTGTTCTCGCGATCGCGTTCGCTGCGGTCGTCGTCGCAGTAACGGCGATCGCGCGTCGCCTTCCTGTCCCGCCGCCGATCCTCCAGGTCGCCGCAGGCTTTCTCGTGGGGCTCGTGCCAGGCGTGTCGATCCCGCATCTCGAGCCAGACGTCGTCTTCTTCGTGTTCCTGCCGCCCATTCTCTGGGCAGCGGCGTTCTTCACCTCCCTTCGAGACTTCAATCGCTACCGTCGTCCGATCGGGCTCCTGGCAATCGGACTCGTGCTCGCGACGTCGATCGCCGTTGCGGCTGCCGCGCGGGCGCTATTCCCCGGAATGACATGGCCAGCCGCCCTCGCGCTCGGCGCGATCGTGTCGCCCCCAGACGCCGTCGCAGCAATTGCGATCGTGTCGCGACTGCCGGTGCCTCGTCGCGTGATTGTCGTTCTCGAAGGCGAGAGCCTCGTGAACGACGCATCAGCGCTGATCCTCTATCGCTCGGCCGTCGCGGCCGCGGTGACCGGCGTGTTCAGTTGGGGAGAGTCGGTCGTCCGATTCTTTCTCGACGCCGGTGTCGGCATCGCGATCGGCGTGTTCGTCGCGTGGCTCGCTGTTCGGCTGCTCCGCTGGTCGAAAGACACGATGGCCGAGATCGTCCTCACGCTGGCGGCGCCATACGTCGCATGGCTCGCCGCCGAAACAGTGCACGTTTCCGCAGTGCTCGCCTGTGTGGCTGGTGGCCTCTATTTACGCCGCGACTTCTCGAGCGCGGTAGCGCCACTCTCGAGGATCCAGAACCGTTCGGTCTGGGAGCTCGTCATCTTCGTCCTCAACGCGGCGATTTTCCTGCTCCTCGGCGTGCAATTCCGGGCGTTGCTTGCCGGCGTGCCGCAGGACATGGCGAGCTTGCTCGTACGCGCCGGTTTGCTGATCGGCGCGGTGGCAATCGTCGTGCGACTCGTGTGGGTGCCGATCGCGGCGTATCTGCCGTTTGTACTGAGCGCCCGAGTGCGGCGCAACGAAACCAAGCCGACGCCGAAGATGGTCGCGGTCGTCGCCTGGACGAGCATGCGGGGCATCGTGTCGCTGGCCACTGCGCTTGCGCTTCCCGTCACGGTTGCCGGCGGGGCACCGTTCCCGTATCGGAGCGAGATCATCGTGATCGCGATGTGCGTGATCATCCTCACGCTCGTGGTGCAGGGGCTGACGCTCGCGCCGCTGATCCGGTTCCTGGCGTTTACGCCTGACGACACGCACCACGCGGAGGCGCGGGTCGCTCGGTTGGAGGCGGCGCGACGCGGAGCTGAGGCACTGGATGACTTGTCGCGTGAGGCGTGGGCGGATACACGCGACGTGGAGTGGCTTCGCGGCGAGGTACGGGACCGCGTGCGGCTGCTGGAGCACCACGTCGGCGAACCCGAGGGGCGGCGACGGCTCCGCGCGGCAATGCTCCGCGCGGAACGGCGAATGCTCGTGCGGCTCCGCAACGAGGGCGCGATCTCCGACGATGTGCTGCTGGAGCTCGAGCAGGAGCTCGACCTGGAGGCCGTGCGCGTCGGTGCGGGGCGCGATCGTTAGGCGCGTGAGTCATAGTCGAGAGTCCGTAGTCGATAGAATCTCGGATTCGGGCTGCTAACGACTGTCGATTACCGACGATCGACTTTCTGCTGCCGAAGGAACACTGGTTGCTCCAGGTTCGAGGCGGTCCAGCCGATCGAGTCGATCGACGTCGATCGCGACCACGCCGTCCGTGGCCGTCGCGAAGACACTCGCGAACTTCGCGTCCCAACGGATCTCGTCCCAAAGGTACGATGCGCGTGCCGTTACCCGGGTCGAGAACGTCTCCTCATGCGCGTTGATCAGGATCAGCAGCTCTGCCTGCGCCGCACGCAGCGACTCCGGCGTTGCGCCGCGCAAGGGGCTATCGGCAGTGATCGGGTGCACGACCGTCAAATGCAGCGTAAACAGATCGACAGAATTCCGCTCGAGCGCGAGCGGGTAGAAGTTGCGCTGCCGATTGCCGCCCAACTCCTCGTAGAGCACGACGCTCACGCGCACCTGCACGTCGCTCAGCTCCGCCGGTTGCACGTTCACGAAGCGGAACATGAGCCCACGCCCTCCGTCGTACGGCGCGACGACGGCCGACTCGCTGAAACGAAGTCGCATCCGCGGCCGGGTCAGCCGTGCAATCAAGAGTCCGGCTGTCGTAACCAGTACGCTCAGGCCGAAGAACGACTCGAACACGACGAGCCACGCTGCCGTGGAGCCGACCGCGTACATCGGTCCGGTGCCACTCGTCGTGAAGACGCCGACGCTGAAGGCCAGCGCGCGAAGAAACGGGTCGGAGATCCCGAGCACGTCGCCGCCTCGCAGCGCGCCATCGCCGAGGGCGAGATACGCCAGGGCGAAAAAGCCGTTGAGCAGGAGCAGGACGCCAAACGTCCAGGCGAAGAATGCCGCGGGAGGCTCGGCCAGCGCGCGCAGGTAGAACCGGTCGATCCGCTGCGCACCGAGGCCGTATTTCCGGCTCGTCGGCCGTCCGTCGCGCGTGAGGAAGCGGCCTCGAACCTGCTGCGCCACGACGCGCCCGAAGCCGAGGTCGGTGTAGGCGCGCTGCGGCCCTGGCGGAACGGGAGGTACGTCGTCGCGATCGTTGGTCATCGGCGGATCACGCGCGGATGATCCAATGGCGCGGGAATCAACGCAAGAGCAGTCTGGACGACGGACGACTAGCGCGTGTGCGCAAAGCGGGGTAGCAATTACCCGGCCTCCACTCATTCCTCGATGACAATCGATCGCCGTGGCTTCCTCGCAGCGTCGTCTTCAGCATTGGTGTTGGGAACGAACAGCCTCTCGCTGACGACGGTCGAGCCGCCTTCTGAAGCTCCCGAGCCACCACTGTTCGACGGGATCCAGGCAAGAGAGATAGTGGTCTACACCACCGCGGACAAAACGGACTACCGGCTCTCCGCCACCGGCAAGCTGGTATTCAAACCCATGGGTCAGCCCCTCGAGACGCAGATCTGCGTCTTCGTGGATCCCACCAAGCGATTCCAAACGATGCTCGGCATCGGCGGCGCGCTCACGGATGCTTCCGCCGAGACGTTCGCCAAGCTCGCGCCGGTCAAACAGCGAGAGATTCTCGAGGCCTACTTCGATCCGAACAAAGGCATCGGCTACACGCTGGGACGCACGCACATCCACAGCTGCGACTTCTCATCCGCGAGCTACACGTACGTCCAAGAGGGTGACGCGGCGCTCAAATCCTTCAGCGTCGAACACGACCGACAGTTCCGCATCCCATTCACCAAGCAGGCGCTGGCGACCGCAGGCGGGAAGCTGACGCTCTTCGCCAGCCCGTGGAGTCCACCGGCGTTCATGAAGACGAACAACGACATGCTGCGCGGTGGGAAACTGAAACCCGAGCTCCGGCAAGCGTGGGCCAACTACTACACGAAGTTCATCAAGGCGTACGAGCGAGAGGGCATCCCGATCTGGGGTATCACGGTTCAGAACGAGCCGATGGCGACCCAGACGTGGGAGTCGTGCATCTACACGGCCGAAGAGGAGCGCGACTTCGTCAAGACCTTCCTCGGGCCGACGATGAAGCGGGAAGGCTTAAGCGACCGGAAGATCATCGCCTGGGATCACAACCGGGATCTCATCTTCCAGCGCGTGAGCACCATTCTCGCTGATCCGGAAGCCGCTCGGTACGTGTGGGGCATTGGCTTCCATTGGTATGAGCCGTGGAGCGGCGGCACCATGATGTTCGACAACGTTAGGCTGGTGCACGAGACCTTCCCGGACAAGCCGCTGCTCTTCACCGAGGGGACCGTCGATTCCTTCAAGGCCGACGACATCCACAACTGGAGACTGGGTGAGTATTACGGCCGCTCGATGATCAACGACTTCAACGACGGCGCCGTCGGCTGGACGGACTGGAACGTGTTGCTCGACGAGCGGGGCGGTCCGAATCACGTCGGGAACTACTGCTTTGCGCCGGTGCACGCGGATACCCGAACCGGTGAGCTGATCTACACGAACTCGTATCACTACATCGGGCACTTCTCGAAGTTCGTCCGTCCGGGCGCGAGGCGCATCGCCAGCTCGCCAAGCAGGAGTGCGCTCTTGTCAGCCGCGTTCGTGAATCCCGACGGCAAGATCGCGACGGTGGTCATGAACCCGACGGACAAGCCGGTGAGCTACTTCCTGTGGATCGCGGGGAACGCGGCGGCAGTCGACAGCCTGCCTCATTCGATCCAGACGCTGGTGTTCTGACCGGAGGGGCGAACGCGCCCCATCTCAGACGACAGGCTGCTTGTGCTCCCGTGTCCAGCGTGCGGCGATCCGGCTTGCCTCACCGCGCAGCGACCATACGGTGATCACTCCGGTCCGGCCTCCAGCTCGCGACTTCGGTATCGGCAGGGTTCCGCTCGTTGACTGGATTGCGCTGGCAGTTGCACGAGGACGCGTCACTCCCTTCGAGATGGCTTGACCGCGCGCGCCGAGCTCCACAGCGCCCACCCGGCGGTCATGACGTCCGGAGCGCGAGCCGTTGACGCGAAGGGAAGTCGAGGTGGCCCCAACCAACAGTTCGGTCGCGAATCGGCGTGTGCTCGAGCACATTCCCTCCCATGCGTGTCACGGGTGGCGTCACCGTCTATCGACTCTTCGATGTCGGCTACGAGATCGACCTCGCCACGGCGCTCGGATGCCTGGCGCCGAGCGATGCCGAGCGGGCGCGCCCAGTGCGGAGCGAGGCCCAGGCGCTGCTCATCCCCAATCCTCCGATCAGCGTGCGGCTGGGCACCGAGCGACTCGTCGTGCTCGGGCGGGAGCTGAACGTCGCGATATCCGCCAGGATCTTCGATTTCGGCGTGGCATCGCTTCGCGCTCAGGTGTCCGCGCCCGCCGAGATGCCGTGGACCGATTTCGTTGCCTGGGCACTCGGCGTCGACACCGCACCTGAGATCCCGCGCCTGCTCGAGCAGCACGTCAGGCTGATCACCGAGCGGACGGCCCGGGCGATCGTGAAGCCGCACCTCGCGAACGTGCGAGAGGATTACACCATCTATCGGATCTACGAGTGGCATAATCCAACAACGGCTCCCGAAGCGACTCTCCTCGTTGGCGACGTGGAGCTGGCCCCGCTACTCCTCGGCGAGACCCGTCCGCTGTCCGAGAGCGCGCGTCGCGAGCTGCTGCCACATCGCTTCTCGTATCATCCCGATGATCTCGCCGTGCTCACGTGGGACACCGCGCTCGTCGTGGATCGCGCACCGATCGAGACCGACGTCGAATACATCGTCGAGTTCGCGAATGCGCAGCTGCTCGAGCTCCGATACTACGATGCCGCGCTGGATGCGGAGCTGCCGGCTCTCTATGATCGGATCGAGCGCGCCCGCGCGGCACGACGTCGACCGCTCCGCCGGCCGTATGCGGAGGTCCTCCGCGCGATGCAGACGCTCGTCGCCGCGACGACGGAGGTGGTGGAGCGTGCCGAGAACGCGCTCAAGGTGACCGATGACGTCTACCTGGCGCGAGTCTATTCCGCTGCGCTCGAGGTCTTTCGGGGGCGCCAGTGGCGAGCCGGCATCGACCGCAAGCTGGCGATCATTCGTGAAACATACGGCATGCTGAACGCCGAGTCGCAGGCAGCACGTGCGGAGGTGCTGGAGATCGCGATCCTGGCGTTGATCGCGGTGGAGATCGTGCTGTCCTTCTTCCGTTGATT
>Ga0075421_100009054_pt1 | contig 12259 bp, 14 predicted proteins | sample SoiMetdeltSBSDD5_FD_75292 | JGI IMG/M metagenome (GOLD analysis project Ga0075421, IMG submission 75292) | Bulk soil microbial communities from a Populus tree surrounding site in Tennessee, USA - Soil MetaG P. deltoides SBSDD5 | ecosystem: Environmental > Terrestrial > Soil > Tree plantation...
CAGGTACCGGCGCCGGGGTGTGCCCCGGAAGCGCGAACAACAACAGCTCTCGCCCGTCGGCCAGCGGCCACCTGGTTGCGGGATCGGTCATTGTCGTTCCACCGGGGCGATGGTCAGCCGCCCGACGTGTTGTTCGATGATGCCCCGGTCTCCGATGGTCAGCCCGTCGTCGACGATCAGGTTGTCCACCCGGCGCATCCGAGCGAACACGTTCGTGCCCACTTCGCGGTACTTCGTGTGATCGGCGAGCACAGTGAGTTGTGCACCGATCCCGATCAGGGTCCGATTGGTCTGCGCCTCAGCGATATTCGGGGTCGTCAGGCCAGCCTCCGGATCGAACCCGTGCACTCCGAGGTATGTGCCGTCCACCCGGAAGGACCCGATGGCGGCGTCGGCGATCGGCCCCACGAGCGCATCCGACGGAGTGCGCACACCGCCGGACAGATATACCTGCGGTGCGTCGGCGGCATCCGCGGCGGGATCGGTCAGCACCTCGAAGACACTGATCGAGTTCGTCACGACGGTGATCGATGACCGACGCCGCAGTCGGCGAGCCAACTCGGTGGTAGTGGTGCCCGCACTGATCGCGATCGTCATCCCGTCCTCAACGGTTTCGGCCGCGACCGCCGCGATCGCGGCCTTCTCGGCGCGCTGTTGAGCCGCCTTCACCGACGACCCCGGTTCTTCGCCGCGGTTGTGCCGGGTGACCGCGCCGCCGTGCACCTTGCGCAGCAGATTCTGCGCATCGAGAGCGTCGAGATCGCGACGGACGGTCATCTCCGACACGTCGAGTTCGGCGGCCAGGTCGGCGACCCGGACCGCACCACCGGCGTTCAACGCCCGCAGGATGGCATATCGGCGTTCAGCGGCGAGCATGGGAACGCACAATATCAAACAAATTTTCTCGATTTGGGTCAGTTGGCTGGGTCTGGACTGTTAGTTTCTGGTTGCTTCTGACCGAACTTGTGCTGCCTCCGATGAAGGAGTTGATGACCACGACCACCACGACACTGGCGGCAGAAAATGTGCTCCGCCTCAACCTCGGCTGGCTCGACTACGTACTTGTTGGGATCTACTTCGTCTTCGTCCTCGGCATCGGCTTCATCGCCCGAAGCCAGATCTCGACGAGCCTGGACTTCTTCCTGTCCGGCCGCCGGCTGCCCGCCTGGGTGACCGGCCTGGCATTCATCTCGGCGAACCTCGGCGCCGTCGAGATCATGGGCATGTCGGCCAACGGTGCCCAGGTCGGACTGTCGACCATGCACTACTACTGGATCGGCGCCATCCCGGCCATGCTGTTCCTCGGCGTGGTGATGATGCCGTTCTACTACGGCTCCAAGGTACGAAGCGTGCCCGAGTTCATGCGACGCCGCTTCGGCCCCGGCGCCCATCTGGTGAATGCGATCAGCTTCGCCACCGCCCAGGTGCTCATCGCCGGCGTAAATCTGTTCCTGCTGGCGACGGTCATCAATGCACTACTCGGCTGGCCGCGCTGGATCTCGCTGATCGTCGCCGCCCTCGTGGTGCTCAGTTACATCACACTCGGCGGGCTGTCGGCCGCGATCTACAACGAGGTGCTGCAGTTCTTCGTGATCCTGGCGGCGCTGGTTCCGCTCACGGTTTTCGGGCTGATCAGGATCGGCGGCTGGAATGGCCTGAAGGACAAGGTCATTGACACCGTGACCGACGGCAAGGTGACTGCCTCGGTGCACGAGCAGGTCACCACGTGGCCCGGTCAGGCGTTGTCCGGTTTCGAGAGCCCGGTGTGGTCGGTGATCGGCATCGTCTTCGGGCTCGGGTTCGTGCTGTCCTTCGGATACTGGACGACCAACTTCGTCGAGGTGCAGCGTGCGATGGCCTCGAGTTCGATCTCCGCGGCGCGTCGCTCCCCGATCATCGGTTCGTTCCCGAAGATGTTCGTTCCGTTCGTGATCATCGTGCCCGGCATGATCGCCGCGGCCGCAATCGGCGACATGATCCGGCTGAAAACGACTGGCGAAGGTGACATCACCTACAACGATGCGATGTTGCTGATGATCCGCGACATCCTGCCGAATGGCTTGCTGGGTGTCGCTGTCGCGGGTCTGCTGGCTTCGTTCATGGCGGGCATGGCGGCCAACATCTCGGCGTTCAACACCGTGTTCAGCTACGACATCTGGCAGGACTATGTGGTCAAGGACCGGCCCGACAACTACTACATCCTGGTAGGTCGTATCGCCACGATCGGGGCGACGATCCTCGCCATTTTCACCGCGTTGATCGCGGCCGGTTTCTCCAACCTGATGGACTACCTGCAGACGCTGTTCGGCTTCTTCAACGCTCCCCTGTTCGCCACGTTCATCCTCGGCATGTTCTGGAAGCGGATGACCTCGACCGCGGGCTGGGTCGGCCTCGTCTCCGGAACCCTTTCTGCCATCTTCATTTTCATTCTGTCCAAGGTCGGAGTGTTCAGCCTTCCCGGGCAGGGTGTGCCTTTCGTCGCCGCCTCGGTGGCGTTTGTCGTCGACATCATCGTCAGCGTGGCCGTCACCATGGTGACCACGCCGAAGCCGGCGAATGAGTTGGTGGGACTGGTGTACTCCGAGACACCAAGAGAGGCCTTCCACGACCCCGAGAGCGTAGGAAAGGCTTGGTACTACCGGCCCGTCCCGCTCGCCGCGGTTTCGCTCGCCATGGTCATCGTCCTCAACATCGTCTTCCACTGATAAGGAACTGTGATGCGGCATTTGTTTGACGTTCGCAACATCATCGGCGCACTGCTGGGAATCTACGGTGTCGTGCTCACCATCGCCGGCTTTGCACCAGGCCTGCTCGGGGATCACCACAGTGGCGCCACCGACAACCCCGTCGACCTGTACGTCGGCACCGACGCCAACTGGTGGGTGGGCCTCGCGTTGATCGTCGTGGCGATCGTGTTCATCGGGTGGGCATTGCTGCGCCCGGTCGAGGTGCCCGAAACACCGCCGCAGGCAACAGATTCGGAGCAACCTCAGGCGGAGTGACGCACCACCGCCGCCTCGAGCTGCTCCTCGTAGGCGCCCTCGTCGCGGCCCAGCGCGATGGTGGCCGCCGCCATCGCGACCGTGCTGATCGTGATCACCACGGCATCGAGGTGGCTGACGTCGAGGTTTTCCCCGAGCACCACCGCGCCGAGCAGCACGGCGATGACGGGTTCGAGCACCAGCATCGTGGGCACTGACGTCTGCAGCGAGCCGGCGTGGAAGGCGGACTGCTGCAGGAACGTCGCGAAGACGGCGATCACCGCAAGCAGATACACCACCGGCGTGGCGAATACAGCGCGCACGCCCTCATGGGTCAGCACGTGCATCACCAGCTTGGTGAGTACGGCGACGACACCGAACAGCACACCCACCGCGAAGGCGAGCAACACCGCCCGCTTCCATCCCATGGTGCGGGTGGCAACGATGACGCATGCGCAGACCGCGGCCGTGCAGATGACGGCGACCAAAGTGGATGTCGTCAGCGAGGCCTCATAGTCGCCAGGCCGGGTCTTCGCCAACACGACGAACACCGCTAGCGCCGTCGTCAGCACCACCGCCCATACCCATTCACCGCGGGTGACGCGGCGGTGCGCCAACCGGGCGCTCAAGGGCAATGCGAACAGCAGGGCGGACACCAGGATCGGCTGCACCAACAGCAGCGAGCCCTTCGCGAGCGCCAACGCCTGAAAGACGTAGCCCGCGACGGCCGCCCCTGTGCCTGCCCACCACAGCGGCCGGCGAAGCAGAGTCAAGAACATCACCGAGCTCACGCCGTGTTCTTGGGGGACGTCCATGGTGGCGCGTTGGCGCACGACGATGCCGATCGCCAGGAACACCGCGGCGAGCACGGCGAGCAGTACGACCAGACCATGCCCTACCAAAGCGTCGAGCTCCTTTCGGGCCACGGCCCCCACACGGAACAAGAACAACATATTCGCCGGCACAGCGCCCAGCGCAGGCCGGTCTCAACATGGTTTCGAACCGGGCCGAGCGGGCATAGAACAGCACATGAACGTGCGACGGATAATTTTGCTGGTGGGGGCGGTCGTGCTGCTGGTCGGCGTCATCGGACTGCTCATGCCCGTGTCGGTGCCGGGCCCTGACAACGGCAGCATCGGGTGCGGCAATGGCCTTGTTCAGGATTCATCCGCCGCGCGCGAGGCGGACAACAACAACCCTGTCAACCTGCCGATACTCAACGAAATCATCCCGCACACCGACTACGTCACCCAGTGTCAATCGGCGGTGTCGGGTCGACGAGCGTGGACCATTCCGGTGGCCGTCGTGGGCCTGGTGGTGCTAGCCGGCTCGTTCTTCGTCGGGGGCCGGGCCGGCGTGCGGACGCCGTAGCGGCTAGCTGGCTTCGCGGCTGCTGACGAGGTGCAGCTGCAGCTGCTTGGGTTCGTCGGCACCGAGCCGGTCATTGACGGTCGCGACCACCGAGTCGACCCGGTTCACGGCCCGGTCACACAGATCGCGCACCTTGTCACCGGCCGCATCGACATCGTCGGCGGCGCTGAGCAGATACGCCCTGACATTGACCCGCAACCGTTCGCCGGCACGGCGCAACCGACGGCGCAGCCGATCGTCGACCTCGACGGTGACGTAGGGCAATACCTGACGTTTCATCTCAGCGCCTCCCCTTCGTGGATGCCTGGCATCACCCTACTGGGGTGGCGCTGACCGAGCTATCAGCCGGACCCGCTGGACTTGTCCTCCTGCGCCTTCTGCATGGCGGCCTTGCCCTCGGGGCTCGCGGCCGAGTTGCCGGGATCCTTGGCGGTCGCCACCGTGGCATTGCAATTCAGGTAGACGAGCACCGTGTCGGTCACGGGCGCGAAATCGTCGCCCTTGATCCATGGCGCCGACTGCGAATGAGTCACGATGCAGTTGTCGTCCGTCAATGTGTCACCGGCTCGGCTGGCGATGACGGCCTTTTTGCCAGCATCGCTGATGGCCTTCGACGCATCGCCGTAGGTCTGGCCGCTGTAGTCGTCGGCCGCGGCGACGCCGCTTCCGAAGAACGCCATGGACACGGCCGTCGCACCGACAGCGGTGATGGCGTAAACACCCAATTTCTTCACGTGCGACCTCCGTGTGATGAAGCTGTGGTTGTGCTTTGCGGACACTGAGTGTCTTGCGCACAGGACATTAGAGTCGCGGGCTGGAAGGACGCTGGGAAGAACGATGGCACTTGCTGCTAATCCCCGTGCGGCCTTGACAGGGCGTCTCGATTTGGACCGATTCGTCTCCCCCGCAATATTGGGAGTACCCGACAATTGTGGCGTATCGTGCAGTTTCCGCGTTGACGAGGACGTTTTCTGGACGATATAGTTCAGTTCTCGAAACAGATAGGACTCATCATGAGGTCAGGCCTTACGGCTCGTCGTCTCGCCGCCACCGCCGGCATTGGCGCGATCATCGCCATGGGCGCGCTCTCCGCCTGCGCGAAGGAGGAGAAGGCGCCGGAAACCACCACGCCCACTACGACCACCACAACGACTACGTCGGAGGCCACCCCTGCTCCGCCGCCGCCCGCGCCGACGGAGAAGTCGATCAACCCGACCGGTGGCAACCTGTTCACGCCTCCGGTGAAGGCGCCGCCGGCGCCGACCGGCGTCCCCGGCGACAACTAACCGTCGGACTGGTCGCTGCGGTCCACTTCGCGGCCGCCCGTCACCGCAATGCTGTGCCGGCGGTCGCGAAGGATGCCACATGGCCGATGGCCATGTTCAGCGCCGACTGCATGAGCCTCGGGTCACGGCCCGTCTGCGACAGCAGATAGCCTCCCTCCACCGCCGCAAGTAGCCCCGTCGCAAGGGCTTTCGCGTCGACGTCGGCGACGAGCGCGCCGTTGTCGCGCATCCGCTCGACCGCCGCAGCGAGCAGGCCGCGCCATTCGGTGAAATGCTCGGACAGCGATGCCCTGGCTTTGTCGTCCGTGTCGGACAATTCGGCTGCCAGAGAACCGAGTTCGCAACCCCACAGCCCGCGTCGCAACGCACACCGCTGCACCATCGCGTCTCGCCAATGGTAAAGGCCACGGAAAGAATCCACCTTCTCCAGCCGCAGGCGCTGCCACGACAGAATCTCGTCGGCGCGCATGGTGATGACCTCGTAAACCAACTCCGATTTGTCGTCGAAGTGTTGGTAGAACTGGGATTTACTCGACGCGCTGGCCGCCAGCACGTCGTCGATCGTGGTCGCTGCGACGCCCTGCACGTGCATCAGTTCGGCGGCGGCAAGGACGATGCGGTTGCGGGTTGCTGCACCGCGTGATGTCAACTTGGGCCGCGTCGCGCGGTCGGTCTGCTGCGGCACGCCCTAACTGTAACTCCGTCGCTATCCGGCCGTCGCAGCCCCGCGAACATCGGTGCCCGATTGGAACACTTCGTCCGCTACACCTTGCGGCAGCGGCCGCCGTGCGGTCTCGCGGATAGTCAGGATCGTCAGCAGCGACACGATCGCGGCCACCACGACGTAGTAGGCGGGCGCCACGTTGTTGCCGGTCTCGGCGGTCAGCCAGGTGACCGCGTAGGGCGTGGTGCCGCCGAACGCGGCGACGCAGACGTTGTAGCCGATCGAGAAGCCGCTGTAGCGCACCCGCGTGGCGAACAGCTCGACCCCGGCGGCCACCGCAGTGGACACGTAGATGGCCTCGATCGCCGCCAGGCCGCAGTGCGCCGCGATCGCGGCCGCCAGGGACCCCGAGTTCAGCAGCAGGAACAGTGGGTAGCCGAGGATCGCGAAGGCCAGCGCGCCCGTGATCAGCATGGCCCTGCGACCCACGCGGTCGGACAGCGCGGCCAGCGGCAGGATCAGGATCAGCGCCACCAGGCTGGCCAGGGTGATCGACACGAACGCGTTGGTCTTCGAGAAGTGCAGCGTTTTGATGAAGTAGCTAGGCAGGAAGGTGAACACCACGTAGTAGCCGATGTTGAAGATGATCATCAGCCCGATCACCTGCAGGATCGGCCGCCACGCGGTGGTGATTGCCTCGCGAAGCGGCGACTTGGCGACCTGCTCGGCCTTGCTCAGCTCTGCGAACTGCGGGGTGTCATCGAGGCGTAGGCGGATGTAGAGGCCGACGAGGCCCAGCGGCCCGGCGATCAGGAACGGGATGCGCCAGCCGTAGCTCTCCATCGCGCCGGCGGGCAGCAGCGCCTGCAACAGCGTTACCGTCACCGAGCCGAGCAGGAAGCCGAGCACCCCGGACCACACCATGAACGTGACGGTCAGGCCGCGATGCTTCTCGGAGGCGAACTCGGCGAGATACACTGCGCCGCCGCCGTATTCGCCGCCCGCGGAGAACCCCTGCAGGCAGCGCAGGAACAGCAGCAGCAGTGGAGCGGCGACGCCGATCGTGGCGTAGGTCGGCAGCAGGCCGATCGCCACCGTCGCGGCGGCCATCAGCAGGATGACGAGGGCCAGCACGCGTTGCCGGCCGATCCGGTCGCCGAGCGGTCCGAATACGAACCCGCCGAGGGGCCGCATGAAGAACGCCGCCGCGAAGATCGCGAAGGTGTTCAGCAGGGCGGCGGTCTCGTTTCCGGACGGAAAGAAGTTGGCTGCGATGAACGTGGCCAAGAACCCGTAGATGGCGAAGTCGAACCACTCCACGGCGTTGCCGATCGATGCACCGGTCACCGCCTTGCGCACATCGTTTGGCATGTCGGCTCTCCCGAAAGTAAGCGTCCCGCTGAGCATTTCGCTTACGGAAGCGCAGGTCACCATCTGGAAAGAAGATAGCGGCGATGATTTTCGCCCGTTGCGGGTGTCTATATATCGGACCGATTCGAAGGAGGTACGGCGATGGATTTCCCGCCGATCGTCTCACCCCAGGAATGGGACACAGCGCGCCAGGAATTGCTGGTGAAGGAGAAGGAACTCACCCGCGCCCGCGATGCCCTGGCGGCACAGCGCCGCAGGATGCCCAGGATGCTGGTCGAGAAGGATTATCTGTTCGACGGGCCGGGCGGTCCGGCCAGCCTGCTCGATCTGTTCGACGGCAGGCGCCAGCTCATCGTGTACCGCTTCTTCTACCAGCCCGATGTGGACGGCTGGCCCGACCGCGGTTGCCCGGGGTGTTCGATGCTGGCCGACCAAGTGGGTCACCTGGCGCACCTCAACGCGCGTGACACCACGCTGGTGTTCGTCTCCCGTGCTCCTCGGGACGCGATCGCGCGGCTGAAGAAGCGGATGGACTGGGAGATTCCCTGGTACTCGCTGACGGATTCGTTCGACGCCGACTTCGGTGTCGACGAGTGGCACGGCACCAACGCGTTCCTGCGTGACGACGGCCAGATCTTCCGCACGTATTTCATCGACAACCGCGGCGACGAAGCGATGGGCAGCACATGGGCGTATCTCGACATCACTGCGCTCGGCCGTCAGGAGGAGTGGGAGGACTCACCCGACGGATATCCACAAACGCCACCGTATGCGTGGTGGCGCCGCCACGACGAATACCCGGCCGCTATGTCGCCCAGAACGGGCGAGTGACCAGAACGTAGACAACCAACACCGCCAGGGGGGCCAGCAGCGGCACCCACGGCATCTCGATCGAAACCGATGCCGCTGCCAGCCCGGCCGCGGTAAACCCCACGGCGCCAAGCACTGTCGGTGCGGTCACCGCGGCGGTATGTCGCAACACCAGATAGGCGGCGGCACACAGCCCGGCCGTCGCGGTCAACACGGGTGGCGCATCGGTCAGCACGATCACCACCACCGTGACCAGCACGGCGACCGTGGCAGCAGGCCGAAATACACTGCCTGCCAACACCGCAGCCGCCGCGACGACGGCCGCGATCAAACCCGCTCTATCCGCCTGCACGGCGGCCGACGCCACCATCACCAATCCGAACGCCGTGGAGACGGCGCGGGTGACCGGTGCAGCGGTGCTCACTGGTGCACCATCCTTGTGTCGGTGATTCTGGATGGGTTGCCGATGCACCTGAGGTGGCGCTGGGTTATCGCCCTGCTCGCTCGACAGCAGTTATGTCCAGCATGAGTTCTGCGGAACCCAGCGTTCGCCCGGGGCACGCCGACCGTCGACAGGGCTGAGCGCCTGCGAGCGCCGAACAGTGAGCGAACGAGCAGTCGTGCCCCGGTACCACACGAAGGTGCCTCCCCACTGGGACTAGCAGCGAGGAGGCTGTCTTGAAGTCTGCCCGAAATACCTTGCCGACGGAACCCGCCAACGGCGTCACCGGCGGAATCGACTGGGCGCGTGATGATCACGCGGTGTCGATCGTCGATGACCGCGGCCGCGAAATCGTGCGATCCACCGTCGAGCACAACGCTGCCGGACTGCGCGAGTTGCTCGTCGTGCTTGAGCGCGCCGGCGTGGCCGAGGTCGCGATCGAACGCCCCGACGGCCCGGTCGTGGACACCCTGCTTGACGCCGGGATCACGGTCGTGGTGATCAGCCCCAACCAAGTCAAGAACCTGCGCGGACGCTACGGCTCGGCGGGCAACAAAGACGACCGGTTCGACGCGTTCGTGCTCGCCGACACCCTGCGCACCGACCGAGCACGGCTGGCTCCGCTGTTGCCCGACACCCCGGCCACCATCACCCTGCGCCAGACCTCCCGCGCCCGCAAAGACCTCGTCGCCCACCGCGTCGCGGTGGCCAACCAGCTGCGCGCGCACCTGCAGATCGTGTTCCCCGGCGCGGTCGGTTTGTTCGCCGCCCTCGACAGCCCGATCAGCCTGGCGTTTCTGACTCGCTTCGACTGCCAAGACCGCGCCGACTGGCTCTCGATCAACCGGCTGGCGGCCTGGCTGGCCAGCGTCGGCTACAGCGGCCGCACCGACCCTGCGGTGCTGCACCGACGGCTCACTAGTGCACCGCGCGGCACCGCGGGAACCGACCACACCGCCACCACCGCCGCCTTCGTGGCCGTACTGTCGGCCCTGACCGCCCAGATCAAGGCCCTCGACGACGACATCGCCCAACAACTCGCCCGCCACGCCGACAGCCAGATCTTCACCTCGCTGCCGCGCTCGGGCACCGTGCGCGCGGCGCGCCTGCTCAGCGAGATCGGGGACTGCCGCGCCCGCTTCCCCACCCCCGAATCGTTGGCCTGCCTGGCCGGCGTCGCGCCCTCCACCCGCCAATCCGGCAAAGTCAAACACGTCGGATTCCGTTGGGCCGCAGACAAACAACTCCGCGACGCCGTCACCGACTTCGCCGGCGACAGCCGACGCGCCAACCCCTGGGCCGCCGACATCTACAACCGCGCCATCGCCCGCGGACACGACCACCCCCACGCCGTGCGCATCCTCGCCCGCGCCTGGCTCTACGTCATCTGGCACTGCTGGCAAGACGAAGTCGCCTACGACCCCGCCAAACACCGCGCCCTCCAAACACTGCTCAACCAAGACCAACCCAGGGCGGCTTGACACAGGGCAACTCATGCCTCGACTCCCGCTCGCTCCGGTCCTCGCTCGTCCCTCGCTGCGATCCTCACTCGCGCTCGTCTTCGGGTGCTCATGTTTTCGACCCTAGTGCGGCCGGTTGAACAAAGGTGTAAATGATGGAGGCATGGACACCACCGCTCTGCTGAAGTCAGTACCCACCGGTCTGTGGATCGGTGGTGAGGAACGCGAAGGCAAGTCGACATTCAACGTTCTCGACCCGTCCGACGATCAGGTGCTCGTCGCTGTCGCCGACGCCACCCCCGAGGACGCGACCGCCGCGCTCGATGCCGCCTGCGCCGTGCAGGCGGAGTGGGCCGCCACGCCGCCCCGCGAACGCGGCGAGGTGCTGCGTGCGGTCTTCGAGAAGATCACCGAACGCGCCGAGGATGTCGCGACGTTGATGACCCTGGAAATGGGCAAGGTGCTGCCCGAGAGCATGGGCGAAGTCAAATACGGCGCGGAGTTCTTCCGCTGGTTCGCCGAGGAGGCGGTGCGCATCGCCGGCCGGTTCACTCCGAGCCCGGCCGGAACCGGCCGCATCCTGGTCACCAAGCAGCCCGTCGGCCCGTGTTACGCGATCACGCCGTGGAACTTCCCGTTGGCCATGGGGACCCGCAAGATCGGCCCGGCGTTCGCGGCGGGCTGCACGATGATTGTGAAGCCGGCTCAAGAGACGCCGCTGACCATGCTGCTGCTGGCCAAGCTGATGGACGAGGCGGGCCTGCCGAAGGGGGTGCTGTCGGTGCTGCCGACCAGCAGTCCCGGGCCGATCACCGAGGCGCTGATCAACGACGGCCGGCTGCGCAAGCTGACGTTCACCGGATCCACCGGCGTCGGCAAGGCACTCGTCAAGCAGTCGGCCGACAAGCTGCTGCGCACATCGATGGAACTCGGCGGCAATGCGCCGTTCGTCGTGTTTGACGACGCCGACGTGGACGCCGCCGTCGACGGCGCGATCCTGGCCAAGATGCGCAACGGCGGTGAGGCCTGCACCGCGGCCAACCGGTTCCACGTCGCCAACTCCGTGCGCGAGGAGTTCACCGAAAAACTGGTCAAGCGGATGAGCGAGTTCACCCTCGGCAAGGGCATCGACGAGTCGTCCACGCTGGGTCCACTGATCAACGCCAAGCAGGTCGCCACCGTCGAGGACCTGGTGTCCGATGCGGTGTCGCGCGGCGCGGCCGTCGCCGTCGGCGGTGTCGCTCCCGGCGGCCCCGGCAACTTCTACCCGGCGACCGTGCTGGCCGACGTCCCCGCCGACGCCCGCATCCTCAAGGAGGAGGTGTTCGGGCCCGTCGCGCCGATCACCGGCTTCGACACCGAGGAAGAAGGCATCAAGGCGGCCAACGACACCGAATACGGGTTGGCGGCCTACATCTACACCCAGTCGCTGGACCGCGCGCTGCGGGCGGCCGAAGGAGTCCAGTCGGGCATGGTGGGCATCAACCGCGGCGTCATCTCCGATCCGGCTGCTCCATTCGGCGGGGTCAAGGAATCCGGCTTCGGCCGTGAGGGCGGCTTCGAGGGCATCGACGAGTACCTCGACGTCAAATACATCGCTTTGACGAAGTAAAGCCCAGCGCGCCTTCCGGATTCGGCGCGGGAGGCCACCTAAACTTCGCGCAGTGCGCCAGGACCGTGTCGCCCCGCGTCGGCATGGCGCTCGGTCTAAAGGCATTCCGGCGCTTGACGGCATCCGCGCTGTCGCCGTCGGACTCGTGTTGGCCGAGCACGGCGGCATCCCCGGTGTCTGCGGCGGCTTCTTGGGTGTCGACGTCTTCTTCGTGCTCAGCGGGTTTTTGATCACGTCGCTGTTGCTCGACGAACTGCGGCGC
>Ga0075421_100009055_pt1 | contig 12257 bp, 15 predicted proteins | sample SoiMetdeltSBSDD5_FD_75292 | JGI IMG/M metagenome (GOLD analysis project Ga0075421, IMG submission 75292) | Bulk soil microbial communities from a Populus tree surrounding site in Tennessee, USA - Soil MetaG P. deltoides SBSDD5 | ecosystem: Environmental > Terrestrial > Soil > Tree plantation...
GGTGCGACTCAGCCTCGACGACACCGAACCGGTTGAGGCGATGGTTCGGGTAGTCGACCCGGCAGTCCGCTTCGGCGTCGTTTCTGACGTGGACGATACGGTGATGGTGACCATGCTGCCCCGCCCGCTGCTCGCGGCGTGGCATACGTTCGTCCTTGACGAGCATGCCCGCATGGCGGTGCCAGGTATGGCGGTGCTCTACGAGCGGCTCACCAACGCTCACCCTGGCGCACCGGTGTTCTACCTCTGTCCACAGGCGCGTGGAACGTCGCACCTGCGCTCAACCGTTTCCTGGCCCGGCACCTGTACCCAGCCGGTCCACTATTGCTCACCGACTGGGGACCCACCAATGAGCGGTGGTTTCGCAGCGGGCGCGATCACAAGCAGGCGACCCTCGTCCGGCTGGCCGAAGAATTCCCGCACGTTCGATGGCTGCTCATCGGTGACGACGGCCAACACGACCGGGAGATCTACTGGCAGTTCGCCGCCACGCACCCCGATCATGTCTTCGCCATAGCCATTCGCCAACTGTCTGCGACGCAGACCGTCTTGGCCGGATCCCTACCCACGCCGCACGATGCGGCCAAATCGATTGATCTCCACGGGCATAAGTGGCTATCCGCACCCGACGGTGCTGGACTATGGCGGCTGCTTCACGATGCAAATCTGATATAGAAAGCCCGTCTGCCGGCGCGGGCTAACCGGCCGACCTTGACTGCACCGCGATGCCTGAACCGCCTGCGGACAAGTCGATCTGGACTCGGTAGCCGGGCACGAACGTCCGCTCATGCTTGCCGCGATCCGCGCGTTGATCTCACTGCGGCCTGCCGTGCGGACGTCGCCGCGCAGGTTCGGTTCACTTTCGAGGGATAGGTGTGCTGTCAAATGCAGGCCTCTGTAGCTGGAACCGGCAGGTCAAGTGGAATGTGATCGAGGTGCGCAGGTCTCGATGCTCGGCGGGTCCCGTAAAACATGGGAATCGATCCGCTACCCATGACGAAATAGTGGTCATCAGCGGAAGGTGGCCACTAACATCATAATTTGACTATGGTTCATCGCAACCACGATTGCTTGCTGCCCACGAGAATCTACTAAGTCTAGTAAAGGGAGTAGACTTGCGGTAGTCGGCTGTCTACCCCGCACGGCGGCGAAGTACACGATGAGAGTCCCCTGGGATTGTCGTGGGGTTTGACATCACCTAACTCCTGTACGAAGAGTTCTGGCGCGAGGCAACACCGTCCAAGCGCACATGTTCGCCGACGATGCGATTATCAGGAGCGGCTGCCGTGGCTGTACCGTCGCGCCCGGACTGACCGGTGGTGGCTTTACCGTCAGGTTTCGACCGGGCCGATGAAGCAGTGGCGTCGTGGACAGTTGATTTTGGTCATGTCGAGCGGCCCGGCGGTTGACATCACCGTGTGCCGGTACTTCACTACTGCGGGCAGTCCGCATCTGGCGAGGTTGTCGTCGTCTTGAAATGCCGGGTAGTCCAGCATAGTCGTCCCTGTGCGCACGTCAGGCTCCTTCAGGTGATGGGCGATGTGGTACCAAAGATGTTGGGGACTCAGTGACATTCCTGGCTCCCAGGCGGACCCCGCCAGGGTCGTGTTTGAGGTCTCCTAAGCGGCACTGGCGAGATCGGCTTGGAACTCGAGGAGTTCACTCGGGATTGTTGCCAGTCTTCGTTCCCATCGCGTAGGGCGTGGTAATTCCCTCGTACATCAGGTGAATGATGAGCCCTTCCACAGCGTGCGATAGGTTGTGGCAGTGGTTGGCCCAGATGCCGGGGTTGTCCGCGACGAACGCGATCTCGTAGGACTCGCCATCGTCCACGTTGAGCGAATCGACCCACCACGGGGTGCCCGAGACCGCCACCCCGTTGCGGCTCAGCACAACGGCGTGATGACCGTGTAGGTGCATCGGATGGACCTCCCCGCTTTCGTTCGTGATCGTCATCCGGACCACATCGCGGTCGGCGACCATGAGCATGGGCACGTTCGGGAACAGGTGGCCGTTGACCGTCCAGTACATACCGGGCCGGCCGTCGAGGAAGGCAATGCGTCGCCCGATCACGTATTCGAACCGCCGGTCGGGCACATCGGGGTCGAAGCCGATCGGGGCCATCGTCCCGTACCCGAGCAGGTCGAGCGTCGCCGCCGGTCGCGTGGCCACAGGCGCGCCGAACGAACGCGATCCGAGCACCACCGAGAGCGCTCCGCCGACCTGAACCCGGACGGGTGCCCCGTTGATCGGCATGACAATCTCGAGGTCAGCCCGGGCGCCGGCGGTGACCAGCACCGTCTTGTCGTGGAATGGGGTCGGGCCCTGCAGCTCGGTACCGTCTAGCGCGACGAGGGTCCCCGCCGCACCGGTCACCCAGATCGACACCGGGCCGTTGTCGGTGTTGATCACTCGGATCCGCACTCGCTTACCGGATTCGGCCTCGACCCGGAGGTCCGCCTCCTGACCGTTGATGGTGCGCACGCCGTTATAGAGGTGGGTCAGGGCGACCACCTCGGCCATGTCCCGGTTCGCGGCGGCGGGCCGGACCACAAGGGGGCCCAGCAGCCCGCGTATGACTTGCTGATGCGAGACCTGATGGGAGTGGTACCAGAACGTGCCGGGCTGGTCGGCGACGAACCGGTAGACGAACTCTCGACCTGGCCCGACCGCGTCCTGGGTGACACCGGCGACCCCGTCGGCCGCGTTGGGCACGTCGACCCCGTGCCAGTGCAGGGTCACCCCGTCCGGCACGGATTCGTTGATCAGGTGGACCTGCACCAGTTGGCCGGCGGTTACCTCGATCAGCGGGCCGGGCGACTGCGCGTTGAGGGTGTACCCGTCGACCTCGCGCCCCGAGGCCAGCCGGAACCGTTCCTTGCGCGCGGTTAATGTGACTGTGACGTCGGCCCGATGGTTGGGATCGGCGACGAGGTTGGCGACGCTGCGCGAGTGGCCTCCCACGCCACCATGAGAGGCGTGGCCCGCCGGTGCCGCCCCGCCGTCGTCGGCGTACCCCATGTCCAGCACGGAGTACGAGTGGGGCAGTAGGCTGTCCTGCCAGAGCCAGGCGAGTGGGCCCAGCACCAGCAGCGTTGCGGCCCAGGCGGCGGCGAGCCGGAGACGGCGGTCGCGCAGCATCGCGCGTCAGACCGACGAAGCGGCGGGCTGGGCCGCCTCGGCGGTGGCGGCGGCGGCGACCCGCGACCGGCGGGCGGCGTGCAGGGCGGTGACGAACAACGCCATGGCGTTGAGGCCGTGCAAGGCGCCGGCCACGGTGAGGTCGTGTCCCATGTATCCGAGCTGGACCTGCACGATGGCCAGCGCCAGGACCAGTGCAGCCCACATAACCCCGCCGGGAACCTTGGCGAAGAACGAACAGATGAGCAGGGCAAGTGCGATCACCGGGATGATGATGCCTCCGTTGAGCCCGTGCAACGGTAGACCGATGATCTCAGGGAAGATGATCTGCCGATCCTCCATGACGGCCTTGTCGAAGACACCGCCGTTGCTGACCCACTTGCTCAGACCCGCGATCGCGTACACGATCAGCATCGCCTGCACGACCACTTCGGCCGCGACGATGTAGGCCAGGACTTTGTATACCGTTCTCATGGCATCCTTCCGTTCCTTTAGAAGACGTCTAGTCGCCCGAAGCCGCGATCCCGCGGTCAGTCTGTTTCCGCGACGGCCACGCGCCCGCTGAGCAGCAGTACGGATATGACGGCGGTCCAGAGCCGGTAGGCGACGAATGGCACCATGGCCACCCCGTGGCCCAGATCGCGCGGCCGAGCACCTGGGCCACGCCGGCGATGACTGCCCATCGGCCGATCCAGTTCGGCAGGTCCCTGACCGTGAAAAGATCGTTACGGCGCAGATCGCGACGGCCGCGGCCGCGACCCAGCTCACCGGTCAGGCGACGGCTCACGCATCCGCCCTGACCATGCCCTGAGACAACGACCGGAACCACGGCAACGAAACCGCTTGAGCGAGCGCCGCGATGCCCGCGCCGATCAAGTACCATGTGCCCGGCTCGGGGCCGGTGAAAGGGTAGACGAGCGCGAATGCCGCGACTTCGATCCACGTGACGAGCCATGCCCATATCTCCCCACGCCGGTAGGGCCCGAGGAGCACGGCTGTCGCGTACACGTTGAGGCAGGCGAACAAAGCGAACATGAGCCGCTCAGGGTCGCGCTCTGCAATGGTGAACACGCCCAAAGCATGGTTGACCACACCGAGCACCGAAGCGACCAACAGGATGCCCCAGGCCACCTTCGCCAACTTCGGCGCTCCGGACCACGAGCCAGTCTGTGATGTCATGACAGTCCAACCCTCCGCGAGAAATGAAGAACGTACCGATGGTCGCGTTCGTCGGCGGCGCCTGGCATCGGGACTGCCACGCAATCGCTATACGTGGCAGCACTTACAGATAGATAGGTGCGAGCACCTTTGCGGTGATCGGCCGCGCGAGTGGAGAATCCAGGTCGTGGCGCTCCCGACGCTTCGACCACTACCCGGCACCCTCCTTGCGGTCACGGTGCTGGGCGAGCTCGGTGCGCTAGGGCTCTCGTGGGGCTTGGAGCCCGCCTACGACACGCTTTTCAGCGCCCTCGTCGCGGTGTTGACCGTCGGCGTCGGGGCGTTGATCCTCTCGCGCCATCCTTCCCACGTCATCGGGTGGCTGTTGTGCGTGCTCGGTCTCGCCAACGCGCTCGCGGCGGATCTGCCGCAGGGCTGGGGTCTACGGGCCGCGGCTGAGGGGTGGGCCTGGGGCCCCGCGGCTGAGTGGCTCGGGCTGTGGACCTTCCTGCTGCTGGGGGTGGTATGGGTACTGATCTTCTTGCTGTTCCCTAGCGGTCACCTGCCCAACCGCCGCTGGTCGACGGTGGTGTGGCTGGACGTCGCCGGAACCGCGATCCTCGCCGCCGGATGGGCGCTCGACCCCGACACCGGCCGGTACTTCGCCGGCGGCCGGAACCCGTACGCCGTTCCCGGTCTGCCCACCGACGCGCTGTTCTGGGGAGGCCTCGTCACCATCGCCGTGGCCATGGTGACGGCTCTGGCCGCAGTGGTGGGTCGCCTGCGGCGCTCCCACGGGGTCGAGCGCCAGCAGATGAAGTGGTTCGCCCTCTCCAGCGGGTTCGTCGTCGCGGCTCTACCGACGGGCGCGGCGCTGTGGAACTTCACGCCGCTGGTGCACCCGCTACCCCTCATCGCGCTGACGGTATGGCCCATCGCTATCGGCGTCGCGATTCTCCGCTACCGCTTGTACGACGTGGACCTGGTGATCAGCCGCGCGTTCACTGGCGCTGTGCTCACCGTCGTTCTCGCCCTGGTGTACGTGGGATCGACGCTCGTGATCGGCGCCTTCGCCGGCTTCGGTTCGCCGTGGGCCACCGCCGTGTCGACCCTACTGGCCGCTACCGCCTTTAAGCTGCTGCACCAGCGGGTGCAGCGACGCGTGGACAGCGCGTTCCGTCCCATGCACCACGCTGCCCTGAGCCGGGTCGGGGAGTTCATCGATGCTCTGCGTGCCGATCAGGTCGAGCCCGAGCAGGTCGTCGAGGCGCTGCGTTCCGCACTCGGTGATCCCTTGTTGGAGCTGCGGTTCGTGCTGTACGCCGACGAGCCGCCGGTAGACGAACGTGGCCGGCCTGTGGCGGACCACCTCGACGGCGGCCGCGAGTCCTATGTGGTTGAACGCGGCGGCATCACCCTCGGTCAGATCGTCTGGCTCCCGCGAACAGAGGAACAGCGCAGGCTGCTGCCCAGCGTCGTTGCCGCCGCAGGACTGGCCATCGAGATGGCCCGCCTGCGGGTCGAGCTTCGCCACCGGCTGGATGAGGTGGAGGCCTCCCGTGCCCGGATCGTGACGGTGGCCGACGAGGAACGTCGCCGGATCGAGCGCGACCTGCACGACGGCGCTCAGCAGCGGCTGGTGTCGATCGGGCTGGCGCTGCGTCACGCCCAGCATCAGCTCGGTCCCGCTGAGGCCGCCGCCAGCCGTACCCTCGACGACGCCATCGCCCAGATCACCCAGGCCATCGACGAGCTACGCGAGCTGGCGCAAGGCCTGCACCCCGCACTAGAGGCAGGGCTGCGCCCGGCCCTGCACGAGCTCGCCACTCGGGCACCATTGCCGGTCGACGTGGTAGCCACCGCGGAACGGTTTCCGTCCGATGTGGAGACAGCCGCCTACTTCGTCGCCTGCGAGGGCCTGACCAACGCGGTCAAACACGCTCGTGCGCAACGCGTCGTGCTGCGGGTCGCCCGCGAGAACGGCCGATGCGTGGTCAGTGTCACCGACAACGGCGTCGGGGGTGCGAGACCTCACAACGGCTCAGGGCTGACCGGGCTGTCCGACCGTGTCGCCGCCCGAGGCGGAAGCCTGCGCATCGACAGCACGACCGGACACGGCACCACACTAACCGTGGAGTTCCCATGCGCGTCGTAATCGTCGAAGACCAGGTACTGCTGCGCGAAGGGCTGGCTCGACTCTTCGTAAACGGCGGCCACCACGTGGTGGCATCGCTTGGCGACGCGGAGCGCCTGCACGAGATCCTCATCGGACAGAACGCCGACCTGGTGGTCATCGACGTTCGGATGCCTCCCACCTACACCGACGAGGGCACCCGCGCCGCGCTGGAGACCAAGCAACGCCACCCCGAGGTCGGGGTGCTCGTACTGTCCCAGCACATCGAGACCACCCACGCCGTCGATCTGGTCTCTCGGGCCGGATTCGGATACCTGCTCAAGGACCGCGTCCTCGAAGTCGGCGAGTTCCTCGCCACCGCGCAACGGATCGCGAACGGCGGCTCCGCCCTCGACCCAAAGGTCGTCGCCAGGCTTCTCGCGCCGGCGACCGGTCCGTTGGCACGCCTCACCGAGCGGGAACGAAGGATCCTGGAGCTGATGGCGGAAGGTCTGACCAACACCGGCATCGCCCACCGGCTCATGCTCAGCGAACGCACCGTCGAGGCCCACATACGCCACGTGCTGCTCAAACTCGACATCCCCGAGACCAGCGACGGCCACCGCCGTGTCCTGGCCGTCCTCGCCCACCTCCGCGCCGTCTACGAATGGAGCTGACCATGCACCCCGCAAGTCGATCCACGGAAAGCGGCACCCAGCGCAACCCTCCTGGTCACTCATCGGCATGACGCTAAACGTGTCAATTAGGGTCCTTCTGAGAACAGCTGGCTGTTGATCGAGCCTCGTTCCAGGAGTGAGCTGGGCATTCTCGTTTGGCCATTATGGTGAGCGTTCTCAATCTCCGGGGTTATCCGTACAGCAGGAAGGACGGCCGCCGCGTGGTCAACGGCGCGTTGTCGTGAGCCCCCGGTGGTGTAGCGCCAGCTAGCAGCATAAACCTGAGCCGACTTAATATATTTAGTTGTGCCTCCGGCGGTAGCCGCCAAACATGGGAACGCCTCACGTTCGGCGATGATGTGGTCGTCGTCCGTGCCAGCTGGTCGCTGAACATGGCCTGACCTCGGCCCGCCTTCGACATCGACGTCCGGCTTCAGCCAGAGTCGCCGCGCAACTGTCGGCTGGCCGCAAGCAAGTCGAGGTAGCCGTGGACCGCGTCCCACAGGTGGTTCTCCGGGTAGACGCCCAAACCCGCGATGTTCCATGCGCCATTCTCGTTCCCAGTAGCCAGCCTCCACCCGACGCAGATGGGCGAGGGCTGCCTCCAACTCCGCGCCCAGCTGTTCACGCGCCTCGGCCTCGGTCGGCGCCTGAAGGCGCAGCTTCTCGGCATCGCCTCGCTCAAGCGCGTCCAGCGAGGTGATGTCAGGCCCGTCGACCGACCAGATCCGCAGCGGGCGGACAATGAGGTGATTGGACACCGGTAGGAGCGCGGGTCGCAAGTACCAGTCCACTGGCGCCTTGTCGATCTGCAGCATGCTCGGCAGGCCCACACACGACTGCGGCAGTGCACACCAGGTCAGCTCGTCCGGAGGAAGATTGAGCACGAACGCGATCTGCACCATGTCCACATCGGAGCGGATATCCAGGACGGCACCGAACGCGTACGCGCCAGTCAGGAACGGTTCGTCGTCCCACAGGCGGCTGGCCTGCTGGCAGCGGTCGGCGATGATGCGCAGCCGCCGAACCGCAGTCTCATGCCGCATGAAAGCATTCTCATGCTTGGCGCTGCGGATGTCGCCAGGGGGTGGCACCGATAGTTCGCATCGACGCGACGAACGAGGAGTGGACTGACATGACTCGATCCGGACAGGCACCACGGGTGCCTTCGGCCGTCCGGGAGATCTTCGACGACATCGTCGCCCGTACCGGCGCCTTCTGCCTGCGGCACCTGGACGAGGAGTACGCCGGACTGTGCGCCGAGTTGGCCGCGAAGCTGGCCCGCAAGCAGCCGACGCCGCTGACCCGTGGCGACCGTGACGTCTGGGCCGCCGGAATCGTGTACGCGATCGGGCGGGTCAACTTCCTTTCCGACCCGAGTCAGACGCCGCATCTGCGCACCGACGAGTTGGCACAGCTGTTGGGTGTCAAGCAAACCACGATGGCGAACAAAGGCCGGCTCATCATGGACACTCTCGGCATCGGGTTGATGGATCCCGAATTCAGTCGCCGCGCCATGATCGAGCGTAACCCGATGGTGTGGATGCTGCAGATAGACGGATTGCTTGTTGACGCGCGGCACCTGCCGGAGCCGGTTCAGGTCGAGCTGCACCGCCATGGACTGATCCCTTATGTGCCCGGGTCGTAGTTACCGCAGGTATAGGGACGACCACCTGGGGCATGCAGCGTCGAGCAGGTCGTCCGGCAACGGTGCCCGGTGCTTGTCCAACAAAATGAACACCGCGTGGGCATAGTTATCCATATCGCCGGCGTAGCCGAGCAGCCCGTCGCCGCCGTGTTCACCGTCGCAAGCATGTAGGCCGGCGAGCACACCCGCGGCCACCTGGTGCGCCGGTGCGGTCATGCCGAGTGCCAGCCGACGCGCTATGTCATCCAGATACGGTTCCAATGCCTCTTGCACGACTTCGCTGGCGGCGTCGCATTCATGGATGTAACCGCGGCCCGGATGGTAGCCCGCCCTATCGTTGAGCGCCTCCAACGGCAGCGATCGCAACTCGTCCTCGACTTTCTCACCGACCGACTCCCAGGTGGCCTTGTCGAGGATGCCGGCGGCAAGTCCATTGGCCTCGGCAACCAACTCCGGGTGCGCCTCGAGCAGGGCATCGAGCACCGCGCTGGATTCTTGTGGGCGCAAGGACTTCAATGCCGAAGACGTTGGTCGCTTCTTGGCCATTGCCGGGTGGTCCTCTCTGTCGGGCGATGCTTTCAGCCGATGCGTAATGCGGCATGTATGGTGGCGTCGAGCCGTTGGTTCGCCTCGTCCACGTCGAAGCGCGCGGGATCGAAGTCGTCACCCTTCTCGATGCCCAGCCACCGCAGCATGTCCTCGTGCCCGTCGTGGCCCGCGTCGGCCAGGATCTCGATGAGTTCCTCGTAGCCGGGTGTGCCGCCGCAGTCCTCGGGAGGACACGCGCGGTCGCCCGCCACACAGACCGGATACCGGCCGCCGGGCTCGGCGACGATCAGCTTCTCCAGCAGGATCTCGTGTTGCCAGCTGTCACCGAAGTCGTACTCGTAGCCGAAGGAGTCTCCCTCACGGTTGGCCAGATCGAACAATGTGGTTTTGCGTTCGTCATGCAGCGGCAGCTCCGGATCGGGGACGCCGTAGCGGCCCGTGTGGTGGATGAACATGTGCAGGTGCGAATTGGTCCATCCCATAGCGGCCTGGATGACACGATCAAGACGGTCAAGCCGGATCGACGCGGGCATGAGCACACGCCGCCACACCGGTGGATCGGTGTCCAGCAGGGTCACCTTGATCTGCGCGACCTGGCCGCCAGGCGCGACCTCACCAAACCGGCGGCGCAGAGCCCATTCCGCCAACGGGGTCAGCCGAATCCTGCCCGCCTCGTCCTCAGTCAGCGCGCCAAGCCCGATCAGTTCGTTGATCACATAACGCAGGTCGCGATTGGCGGCCATGCGCCAGTTGCGCAACTGCTCGGTGGAGGCGTCGCCCATCCGGTAGCGGGCGGCCAGAGTGGACCAGACCCACTCGTTGGCGTCGTCGATGCTGATCGCTCCACCACCTTCGGCGACACCTGCGAACAGCGCGGCAACTCCGTCGGCGAAGTCGTGCCCAAGCAGCGAGGCATACCAGCCGGAAGGGCAGATCGCCTCGCCGAGCCCGTCGAACGCCTCGAACATGGCTGCCCACAGCTCCAGCGGCCGGTCCAGCAGGCGAGCATTCTTCTTCACCGGGACCAACCGACCGTGTACGACCCGGACCAGTCCAGCGGCCTTGGCCCAGGCCAGCGCGACGGTGAGGCCACGAAGGTCCTCGCTGCTGCGAGTGCGGAACACCCGATTGCCGATCGTCGGATCGATCTCGTCGCCGGTGTCCAGCACGCTGACCAATTCCCGGGCGTCCGCCATGGTCAACCGCCCGGTCTGAGTCAGTTTGCGGGCCGTACCGACCCACCGGACCAACGCCACCGACTGCACCAGCACACGCGCCGCCGCCGCATCTGTGGCCAGCGCCGAATTCGACATTGACGCCTCTCCCTACCGGGTCGTGTGGTTGAGCGGCAGCTGACAGGCCGCCGGACCCACCGATTATTCGACAACCAGATGGCGAGGACATGTGGACATGCTCGACACCACCACCACCATCAGTAGATGTCCGATGTGGACGTGGGCTTGGGTCGCTGCTCTGATCCAGCTATGCGGCCCAATGACGGTACGCCTCAATCCACTCCGCACCGTCCGGTGGCGGGGTTGGCAGCGGCAGTTCCAGAATGGGGACAGCCTGACGCACTGTGCCTCGTGAGCAGATAGCGACGATGCCATTTCCGCGAAGGTCGACGTCCTCGACGGTGACGTCCACCCCGAGGATACGAGTCGAGAAAGGGATCACGAGATTGTCTTCGATCATGGTGTACAGGCCGGTGAGCTGTTCATCATCGTTGTAGCAGTCGACGGTGGCTTGCTCTACCAGCGCGTCGAGCTGCTTACGGCTCTGCTTACGGCTCCTCACCGGGCGAGCATAGCCGCGGAAGCCTCCGGCAGACGGACCACGTCGGCCCGCTCGAGGCGCACTGAAGCCGATACAGCGCCAGGGAACACCGGCAACGCGGTAGCGTACCCACATGCAGCCGCGACGTCACCGCATGCGCCAGCGGCAACGCCGACAATCCGCACGTGATTGGATCAACACCGGCGCGGCCATCACGATCGGCAGCTACGCCAGGCGGTACGGCGTGGACAAGTACACCGCCTACCAGGAAATCAACTCCGTCGGATTCCCGTTGCCCGACTCCGCGCAGCGGTGGGCGCAGCGCCCACCCGCCACCCCACGCCGTACCGGCCGCGGCGGTCAGGGACGCGCCGAACAACCCGACGACGACACGTGGATCACACTCGACGGCAGACTGTTCTTTGTCGCCGGCCATACCCCAGGCGGTGCGCCCTACGGGATATTCGCCGACCAGATCGCCCACGACGAACCGCTACGGGTGCCCTAACCGTAATCAATTCTTGTGCCCTCGGATGGAATGTCTTTATCGGCGGCGGGTGGCCGCCAGGCCAACGCCGGTGTCCTGGTCGTCATCGAAGCATGCCAGCACCTCGACGAGCTCGCCCGGCAGTTCGCCGGCAACAGCATGGCCCTGGTCGCCTTCTTCACAGCCTATTGGGTCCTACAGGACCACGACCGCCTTCTCGCCATGACCGGCGCCTGGCCTTCGCCGCCACCGCAGCGATGCTGCACCTCGCCCAAAAATCCAGCCACCAGACAGAATGGTCAGCAGATTCGAGTACATGAACCGGATCCCTCATTCGGACGAGCCGACTATGGGTCGAGTCTCGCTTGACGATTGAGCCGGGCATTCTCAATTCCCCGACACGGTAGGCATTCTCAGTCCCCGGCTACCAACACAGCAGGAACGATCTTCGGTTTTTTGCCGCCGTGCGACCACGGCACGCCGTCATAAGCCAGCCGTTGAATGGCATGTAGGGGGTAGAGCACGAACCTGCGCAAGGGCAAACCAGCCTGAGCTGGGGAGATGCGGATGCCGTCTGGGATAGGGAACGCCGGGATTTTGGCGTAGAGCCTGCTAGCAGGGCAAACCTGAGCTATCTCAGATACTTAGTTGTGCCCCCGGCCGGATACATCCTTAAACTGCGCACGATCAACTCGCGGGAACCGTCTG
>Ga0075421_100009057_pt1 | contig 12257 bp, 6 predicted proteins | sample SoiMetdeltSBSDD5_FD_75292 | JGI IMG/M metagenome (GOLD analysis project Ga0075421, IMG submission 75292) | Bulk soil microbial communities from a Populus tree surrounding site in Tennessee, USA - Soil MetaG P. deltoides SBSDD5 | ecosystem: Environmental > Terrestrial > Soil > Tree plantation...
TCGCCGAGTACAGCGATGCGCTCCCGCAGGATCGCCACGACTTTCTCCGCCTCGGCCTTCCCAGCCTCGGCAGCCTTCACTTCCGCCGCGGCGCGCCGCGCCGCGGCCTGGTCGTCCTGGAGCTGCTGCCGCAGCTTCGCCCACTCGGGGGACTGGAGCCGGTACAGCAGCGTGCCCGGCTCGACGCGCTCGTACTGTTTGACCAGCAGTTCCACCCGCCCCGCTCCCGCCGCCCGGTACTCCCGCCGCGCCGACGGCAGCAGTTCGAACCGCCCCGGCAGGCGCACCGTCGAGGCGACGCGCCGCCGCTCCACCTTGGCGAACGTGATGCCCAGGTTCTGGCGGACGGCCTCGGGGACAGCGATTCGATTGGTGACGGACGGTGGCGGCTCACCCGCGGGAGAGACGGCGCGCCCCCCACTGGCTGTTTTCCCGTCGCGGTCACACCCGGCCAGTGCCAGGACCGTCGAACAAGCGATGACGAACAAACGGGATTTCATGGTTGACCCTCTTCGACCCCGTGCTCGCACGGGACGGGCGCAGCAACGCAGGCGCTTGGTTCAGCGCCGTGTTGTGCCCAGAGGATCAAACGAGCAGGACGATGGTGCGCAGGCGGGCGAGATCAGGGGGCGCAGGCGGGTGGGTGTCGGCGACGGACGCGGTCGGATCCCATTGGGTGGCGGCGAACGGGATCGAGGACCAAAGGGCGGCGAACGCCAGGTCCGCCGGATGGAGGTCAGCCGCGTGCGCCGCATCGCGCGTCACCGGGAAGGCGGCCGACACGTCGGTGCAACTTTCGGAATCGGCGTCGTGCCCCTCGTCGGAATGGTCATGTCCCTCGTGCCCGGCGGGGCAGCACCCGTCGGCGTGGGGCGCCTCCACCGCCACGTGCCGGCCGCAGTGCGAGTAGCACAGCACCTTCCCCTGCAGCGACGTCGCCCCGAACGCCGCAACGGCGGTGCAGAGGGCGAGAATGGCACGACAGAGGCGGCGCATAGGTATCCCTTGAGCTTATCGGAAGCTCGGCAATGAACCTTAGCGGCGGCCGGGGCGGGAGGCAACGAAATGTGGGCGGGCGACAGCCGGGACCGGGGATTATGGGACCCTTCGCCGGGACATTCTGGTAGCATTCCAGATTCTCGAGGGGGGATGGACTGCACGGGCGGCCATTGTCGCCTTATTCACCGGACCCTCGCCCTTCCTTCCCGCGGAGGCGCATCCATGAGCGACACCCGGAGACACCCGCGCAATCCCCGCCGTGACATGTTCCGTTACGCAAAAAGCGAGGTGCTGGAGCCCCGGCGGCTCTTGGCGGCGTCGCTGCTGAAGGACGTGAACACGGGCCCCATCGGCTCGGAGCCGGCCGACTTCGTGGAGTTCAACGGCGCCGTCTACTTCGCCGCCGAGGGGCCGCAGGGGCGCGAGCTGTACCGCTCCGACGGCACGCCCGGCAGCGCCGCGCTCCTGAAGGACATCGAGCCCGGCTACGTCGGATCCAACCCCGTCGAGCTGACGGTCGTCGGCGACACCCTCTACTTCGTCGCGGGCCAGTGGTCCGGCGGCGAGGGCAAGGAACTGTGGAAGACCGACGGGACTGCCGCCGGGACGGTTCGCGTAAAGGACATCGTTCCGGGGCCCGAAGGCTCCAACCCAGGGCTGCTCGAGAACATCGGCGGCAGGCTTTACTTCACCGCCCGCGACGCGGCGGGCGGGGAGGCCGTCTGGACCTCCGACGGCACCGACGCCGGCACCTTCCCCGTCGCCGTCCCGGGGCCGGGCTCCTTCGACGTCGCCGAGTACGAGTTCCTCGGCGACGCGCTCTACTTCATTACGGAGGGGTACATCGGCCACCCCGGCCTCTGGGCCGCCGGGGCCAACACCACCGCCGCGCGGCTGGTAAAGGCGCTCGAACCCTCCATCTGGGGCGACACCCGGGCCCTCACCGCCGTCGGCGACCGGCTCGTCTTCAGCTCGCAGGTGGCGAACTGGCCGGCCCTGTGGACCAGCGACGGGACCACCGCCGGCACGCACGTCGTCCCGACCAGCACCCCGCTGTTTGTACTCGGCGATTTCGCGGTCATCGGCGGCGACGCGTACTTCTTCTCCACCCAGGGGACTGGCGACGTGGACCTGATGCGCACCGACGGACAGACGGTCGAGCCCGTCGCCAACGTCCGGCGCGGGTTCGGCGGCGGATCGCCGGGGCCGATGGCAGTCCGCTCCGACGGCACGATCTTCTTCGAAGCCCGCGACACCGAGGGCAATGCGCTGTGGCGCAGCGGCGGCGGCGAACCCACGCGCCCGCTCAAGCGCATCGCCTCCTCGCCGTTGACGCTCCCGCCGCTCACCCTTTCCGGCGACACGCTCTACTTCGGCTCCGGCGGCGCGCTGTGGAAGAGCGACGGCACCGAGGCCGGCACCGTCATGGTCCGCCAGTTCGTCGACACCTACGACGGCGGGCCAAAGGAGATCGCGCCGTTCCGCAACGGCGTCGTCTTCATGGCCGACGGCGTGCCGTCTCCCGGCATCGGGTACGACCCGATCGGCGAGCCCTGGTTCAGTGACGGCACCGCCGCCGGCACCTATTCCCTCGGCGAGGTCAACCCCGCCACGCTCGGCTCCAACGTCTCCTACCCGCCGGCATCCTCCCACACCGGCCCCGTCACGATCAACGGCCGGCTGCTGTTCGGCGCCCGCGAGGCGGACGGCGGCGTCGGGCTGTGGACGACCGACGGCACGACGGACGGCACCACCGCAGTCCGCTCCCTGGACGCGTACACGCTGTTCGCCCTCGTCGCCGCCGGCGACGGCCTGGCCCTGGCGCTCGTCGGCGACGGCTCGCGGGGCGAGGTGTGGCGCACTGACGGCACCGCCGCCGGGACGCAGTTCGTCGCCAACGTCTGGCTGCCCGACGCCTGCGACTGCAACCGGCTCGACTCCGTCGCCGTGCTCAACGGCGAGATGTACTTCCCCGGCTCGCCAATGCCCGGCGACGACGGCTCCGGCTGGGTCGGGATCGAGCTGATGAAGTCGGACGGCACGCCAGAGGGAACGGTGGCGGTGAAGGACATCGCCACCGAGGCACCCGGCTACAACCCCTCCTCCCACCCGATGAACCTCACCCCCGTCGGCGACTTCCTCTACTTCACCGCCAGGAGCGGGGAGTCGCAGATCCCGGGGACCGCAAACGAGCTGTGGCGGACGGACGGCACCGAGGCGGGCACCGTGATGGTGCGCCGCTTCGACGGCACCGGCGGCGTTGCCAACGCCCGCGACCTGTTCAACGCCGACGGCACCCTCTACTTCCGCACCGACTCCCCGGTGGGCGAAGCGTGGGAAGACCCCGCCGCCGAGCAGCTCTGGAAGAGCGACGGCACGCCGGAGGGCACGGTGATGCTCCGGGAGTTCCCCAGGCCCACGCTCCAGGAATGGTGGGGTTACTACCCGGGCTCCGCGCGCCCCGGCATGGCAGTCGTGAACGGCGCCGTCTTCTTCCCCGCGTCCACCGGCGTCGCGCCGGACGACGTGGAACTGTGGAAGACCGACGGCACGCCCGCGGGCACGGTGCTCGTCCGCGACATCAACCCCGGCGCCGCCGCGTCACTCCCCGCGACGCTCACCCCCTTCGCCGGCCGCGTCTACTTCTCCGCCACGGAACCGACCGGCGGGCGCGAGCTCTGGTCCAGCGACGGCACGGCGGCCGGCACGGCCCGCGTCGCCGACCTCAACCCCGGCCCCGCCTCGTCCCTGCCCGTCGTCTGGCGCGAGATCGACGGCCGCCTCTACTTCACCGCCGACGACGGCACGCACGGGCAGGAGCTGTGGTCCACCGACGGCACCGACGCCGGCACGACCTTGGTGCACGACGTGCGACCGGGCGCGGAGCGACCCTGGGAGCCGGCGCCGCAGTCGCCGGTCGGCGTCAGCGGCCCCGACGGGACCCGGGTCGTGTTCTGGGCCGACGACCGGCTGCACGGCATGGAGCCGTGGGTCACGCCCGTGCCCGACCCGTACGACTACTCGTTCGTCGCCGGCCGGCACGTCTTCTACAACAACAGCCGCTACGACGGCCGCAACCCCGCCGCCAACCGCGACGACGACGGCGCCATCGCGACGGACAAGCGGGCGCTTCGCCCCGGCGAGTCCGCGTCCTTCCGCAACGTCACCGGCTACGCGCGCGGGATCAACGGCGTCATGGTGGACGTCAACACGCGGTTCGACTTCTACGACGACCTGCGCTTCTCCTTCAAGGTCGGCAACGACGACACGCCGGCCGACTGGGCGCCCGCCCCGGCGCCGGCGTCACAGTCGCAACGCAGCGGCGGCCTACCGCTGGACCTGGACCGGTGGACGTTCACCTGGGCCGACGGCGCGATCCGTAACACCTGGCTGGAGGTGACCGTCGAGGCTCTACTGGGTGACCGCGTGGTGGCGGCGGACGTGTTCTACTTCGGCAACGCCCCCGGCGAGACGGGCGACGCCCCGCCCGCCGGCGCCGTCGCGGCCGTCTCCCCCACGGACTACGCCCGCACCCGGTCGGCGGTTGCCGGGCGGGTCGCGCCCATCACGAGCCCCTTCGACCACAACCGCGACGGCGTCGTCAACGTGCTGGACCTGAACGTCGTGCGCGGCAATATGACCGCCCGGCTGTACCCGCCGACGTCCCCGTCGGAGGCAGGCACGTCCGCCATCTATGCGTCGGGCCTGTTGCTCGAGCGCGAGTCGGACCGCGGCGAGTAGACAAGGGACGGAGCCCACCGCGGGGCCAGATCGCCCCCGCCCGCGGGGCCTTCGTACGCTCATTCGCCGCGATCCCTCCGTACCGCCTCGGCCGCGCTCATTGCCGCCAGGATTGGAGGATGCGGACGTAATTGCCGCGCTCGAAGGCCTGGGGGTCGGGGCAGCGCCGGAGGCTCATGCTGCGGTGCAGTTGCCGCAGCGAGTCGTACTCGTGCTCCTCCAGCCACCTGGCCATCCCCTCGCGGATGACGGCGAGGTATTCAGGGCCGTGCTGGAGCAAGGCCGACACGACCTGCACGCCATCGGCACCGGCCATCACCGACTTCAGAGCGTCCTGTGACGTGTGGACGCCTCCGCTGACCGCAAGTGAGGCCCCGACGTTGCCGCTGAGGATGGCGAGCCACCGGAGTCGAAGCAGCAGCTCCGACGAGTCCGACAGGTGCAGCCTCGGCGCCGCCTCCAGCCGCTCCAGGTCGAGGTCCGGTTGGTAGAACCGGTTGAACAGGACCAGTCCGTCGGCGCCGGCGGCCTGGAGGCGGGTTGAAAGGTTGGCCAGCGACGTGAAGAACGGCGACAGCTTCACCGCCAGCGGGATCGTGACGACCCGCCGGACCGACCCCACGATCTCCAGCAGCCGGTCCTCCACCTCGGCCGCGGTCTCCAGCGGGTTGGTCGCGACGTAGTAGACGTTCAGCTCCAGGGCGTCGGCCCCGGCCTGCTGGATCAGGCCGGCGTACTCGGTCCACCCCCCCGGCGTCGTGCCGTTGAGGGACGCGATGACGGGGACGGAAACGGCCCGCTTGATCCTGCGGATCTGCTCCAGGTACTGGTCCGGCCCCAGCGCGATGTCCGCGTCCACGTCCAGGTCGAAGCCGGCGATGCCGCGGAAATAAGACTGGGCCTCCGCGTAAGACTCCTCGTTGAGGTCCAGCCGGTATCGCGTCATGCGCTCCTCGATGAGCTGTTCCTCGAACAGCGAGTGCATGACGATGGCCGCGGCGCCGGCGTCCTCCAGGCGGCGCACGGTGTCGAGGTCGTCGACCAGTGGCGACGCCCCCGGCATGAGCGGGTGCGGTAGTTCAAACCCGAGGTAGGTGGTGGAGAGGTCCATTGTTGGCTCCTGACGGGTCGCCTCGCGAGCGGTCCCAGGCTCCTCTAGCGCCACGACGAGACGCCGAGGTGCCCCGCGCGCCGCATGTAACACCCCCCGCCCGTGGCGGCACAGACTTCCCGGCCGGCGGGCTCGTTCGCCACGGCCGGCTTCGGATCGCCCGTGGCGGTCGGGGCGGGGGCCGCGGCTGGGGCGGGCACCGGTGCGGGCGCTTTCTCAGCCCCGTCGGTGCCGCCTTGCGTCGCGGCCCCGTTGCCCCCGCCAGTCCCGCCCCCTGCGGCGCCGGGGCCCGCCGGCGCCGGCCGGAACCTGGCGAATTGCTCGTACACCTGGAAGCGGCGCGTCGCGTGCTCCTGTGCGGCGGCGGCGAGTGTGCGGAACCGCTCCGGGTCCTGCTGCTCGATCATCCGGAACCGCGCCTCGTTGAGCAGGTACTGCTTCAGCGGGACCTTCGGCGGGGCGGAGTCGAGTTGGAAGGGGTTCTCGCCCGCCGCAGAGCGGCGCGGGTCGAACCGGTAGAGCGGCCACGTGCCCGTCTCCACCGCCAGTTTCTGCTGCTCGGTCCCGAGCGCCATGTCGTACCCGTGCGCGATGCAGTGGCTGTAGGCGATGATCAGCGAAGGGCCGGGGTAGCTCTCGGCCTCCTGGAACGCCTTGACGGTCTGCACGTCCTTGGCCCCGTACGCCACCCGCGCCACGTACGCGTTGCCGTAGCTCATCACCATCATGCCCAGGTCCTTCTTCCCGACCGACTTGCCGGCGGACGCGAACTTGGCGGCGGCGCCGAGTGGGGTGGCCTTGGACTGCTGGCCGCCCGTGTTGGAATAGACCTCCGTGTCCAGGACCAACACGTTGACGTCGTGCCCGAGCGACAGGACGTGGTCCAGGCCGCCGTACCCGATGTCGTACGCCCACCCGTCGCCCCCGACAATCCACACGCTCTTTCTCACGAAATAGTCGGCCAGCAGGTCGAGGCGGCGCGCCTCGGCCGAGTCGATCCCCGCCACCGCCTGCCGCAGCACCGCAACCCGCCCCCGCTGCTCGGCGATGCCGGCTTCCGTGGACTGGTCGGCGTGGAGCAGTGCCTCCACGAGGTTGTCGCCCACCCGCGGGGCGAACGACCGGAGCAGGTGCTTGGCCATCGCCGCGTGCTGGTCCACGGCGAGGCGGAAGCCCAGGCCGAACTCGGCGTTGTCCTCGAACAGCGAGTTGGCCCAGGCCGGGCCGCGCCCGCTGGCGTCGGTGCAGTACGGCGTGGTCGGCAGGTTGCCGCCGTAGATCGACGAGCACCCCGTGGCGTTGGCGATCAGCAGCCGGTCGCCGAAGAGCTGGGTGAGCAGCTTGACGTACGGCGTCTCGCCGCAGCCGGAGCAGGCGCCGGAGTATTCGAACAGCGGCTTGAAGAACTGCGACCCCTTGACGTCCACGCGCACCTTCGAGCGGTCGGGGTCGGGGAGGTTGAGGAAGAAGTCGTAATTGTCCCGCTCCGCCGCCCGCAGCGTCGCGTCCAGCGGGTGCATGTCCACGGCCTTGTGCTTCGGGTTGGACTTGTCCTTGGCCGGGCAGACCGTCACGCAGGCGCCGCAGCCGGTGCAGTCCTCCGGCGCGACCTGGATCGTGTACTTGAAGCCCTTGAAGTCGGGCGCCTTGTAGTCGACGCCCTTGAACGTCCCCGGGGCCCGCTCCAGTTCCGCGGGGTCGTACACCTTCGGGCGGATGGCCGCGTGCGGGCAGGCCATCGCGCACTTGTTGCACTGGATGCACAGCGCCTCGTCCCACACGGGGATCTCGTGCGCGATCGCCCGCTTCTCCCACTTCGTCGTCCCGGTCGGCCAGGTGCCGTCGGGCGGGAAGGCGCTGACCGGCAGCAGGTCCCCCTTGCCCGCCATGATCGCCGCCGTCACCTGCTTGACGAAGTCGGGCGCCTCGGCGGGGACGACCGGTGGCAGCGAGCGGGACGACGGGACGTAGTCCGCCGCGGTCGAGGGGACCGGCACCTCGTGCAGGTTGGCCAGCGACTGGTCGATGGCGGCGAAGTTCCTGCGCACGGCCTCCGGCCCCTTCTTCGCGTAGCTCTTCTCGGCCGCCTTCTTGATCCGGGCGATCGCCTGCTCGCGCGGCAGGACGCCGGAGAGGGCGAAGAAGCAGGCCTGCATGACGGTGTTGATCCGCCCGCCGAGCCCCGCCTCCTTCGCCACTTTGAAGGCGTCGATGACGTAGAACTTCAGCCGCTTGTCCACGATCTGCTGCTGGACCTCGCGCGGCAGCATGTCCCAGACGTGGCGCGGCTCGAACGGGGCGTTCAACAGGAACGTGCCGCCGTCGGCGGCGTGCTCGAGGACCGGCAATTTCTCGAGCAGGTTGTACTGGTGGCAGGCGACGAAGCCGGCGCGGCGGACGAGGTACGCCGAGCGGAGCGGCCGCGGCCCGAACCGCAGGTGGGAGACGGTCGTCGCGCCGGACTTCTTGGAGTCGTAGACGAAGTACCCCTGGGGCCACAGTTCGGTCTGCTCCCCGATGATCTTGATCGAGTTCTTGTTGGCCCCCACCGTGCCGTCGGCGCCGAGGCCGAAGAAGACGGCACGCTTCACGTCCTCCGGCTCCACGTCGAACGCCGGGTCCACCGGCAGCGACAGGTGCGTGACGTCGTCCACGATGCCGACGGTGAACTGGCGGCGGGGCTGCCCGGCGGCGAGGTCGTCGAACACCGCCTTCACCATCGCCGGGGTGAATTCCTTGCTGGCCAGGCCGTAGCGGCCCCGGGTGACGAGCGGGTCCGCCGCGGGGGAAGGAAGGCCCGTCTCCCGCGCCTCGCGCAGGGCGGCGACGACGTCCTGGTACAGCGGCTCGCCGACGGCGCCGGGCTCCTTCGTGCGGTCCAGCACCGCGACGCGCCGGACGGTGGGCGGCAGCGCCGCGGCGAACTCCTTCACCGGGAACGGCCGGTACAGCCGCACCTTCAACACGCCCACCTTCTCGCCCCGCGCCGTCAGCCACTCGACCGTCTCGTGGGCGGTCTCGGTGCCGGAGCCCATCTGCACGATCACGCGCTCGGCCTGGGGGTGGCCGACGTAGTCCACGAGGTGGTACTGCCGCCCGGTTGCGGCGGCGAAGCGGTCCATCGCATCCTGCACGGTCGCGGGCAGGGCGTCGTAGAAGGCGTTGCACGCCTCGCGGGCCTGGAAGAAGGTGTCGGGGTTCTGCGCGGTGCCGCGGACCACCGGCCGGTCCGGCGTCAGCGCCCGCCGCCTGTGTTGCGCCACCGCCCCCTCGTCCACCAGCGCCCGCAGCTCGTCGTCGGTCAGTTCCGACACCCGCGCCACCTCGTGGCTGGTGCGGAAGCCGTCGAAGAAGTGCATGAACGGCACCCGGGACGCCGGGCTGGCCATGTGCGCCACGGCGGCGAAGTCGTGCGCCTCCTGCACCGACGCGGAACAGAGCATGGCGAACCCCGTCTGGCGGCAGGCCATGACGTCGGAGTGGTCGCCGAAGATCGACAGGGCGTGGGTCGCCAGCGTGCGCGCCGTCACGTGCATGACGAACGGCGTGAGCTCGCCGGCGATCTTGTACATGTTGGGGATCATCAGCAGCAGGCCCTGCGACGCGGTGAAGGTCGTGCACAGGGCGCCCGCCTGCAGCGCCCCGTGGACCGCCCCGGCGGCGCCGCCCTCCGACTGCATCTCGACCACCCGCGGCACCGCCCCCCACACGTTGGCCTTCCCCGCCACCGACCACTCGTCGGACAGTTCCCCCATCGCCGACGAAGGGGTAATCGGGTAGATCGCGATGACTTCGCTCAGGCGGTACGCCACCGAAGCCGTCGCCTCGTTTCCGTCGATCGTTCGTCCGGGTGTCACAGCGGGCGCTACCATGTTCTTCCTCGACCGTACGGGACTTGTTTCCGTGTGCATGGTCGGGGGGGAAGGTGGCACCAACAATCGGCCGCTCGGCCTATTTCCCCGTCGGAGCACCCCGTAGCCCGTGTAGGGGATTCACCTACCGGTGAGGGGATCCACGCCGCGAGGGGGCAGGGGGCGGCGGACGATCGAGGCCGAAACGAGCGCCGGTGACGATCGATCGCGGGCGCATCAGGCGGTCTATGGCTCTAGCGGGAAGCGGGCGGAGTTGCGCCCGAGCGAGGCGAGAAACATTGACCCCGACGGGATTCGAACCCGTGTCGCGGCCTTGAAAGGGCCGTGTCCTAGGCCTCTAGACGACGGGGCCGGATGGGTCCGCCCGTACTTCGGGAGCGAACCTGCCGCACGCTCGGCTGCGAGCGCGGGAACAGTATGCAGGTGACGCGCGTCGCGTCAATCGGGCGTGCGGAGCGCCCCGCAAGCGGGGCGGCTAAGCACCTTCTGTTTCATCCAGGGTTACACGATCCCTATCGAAGAACGACGAATCGCGACTTCACCTGTTGCCGCACGTATGTGCGCGTGATGTCCACCGTCCCGTCGTGCTGGTCGTGGGCGGCGCCGTCGGCGGGACGCGCCTGACCGTGCGTCGCGAGCCACTGCTGGCCGCGCGCGAAGAAGTCGTCGAACGCCGCGGGCGTCATCTGCTGCGCGAAGTACGTGTCCCGCCGCAGCGGGATCACCCGGCACAGCGGCTCGCCCTTCCTGATCGTGACGCGCCTCTCGGCCGGAGACAGTTCGATCACCGTGTGCCACGGGTAACTCGCCGGGTACCAGTCCGTGTCCACCAGCGCCGTCATCGCCCGCCAGGGTCGTTGCACGTTCGGCACGTCGGTGAAGTAGAGCAGCTCATTCGGGTCGGTCCGGAGGAACAGGTAGGTGCTCACCTTCACCTGGTTGCGGATCTGCCCGTAGACGTTGTCGCTGATCGGGTGGGGCAGCTTCTGCCCCTTCTCCCAGAACCACGCGTACTGCTGCGACAGGGGCTTGCCCTCCGACGCGTCGGTCGCGGCGTAGTCGAAGTCGCTCTCGATGACCACGTCCTCCTCCACCCGCCAGTCCCCGTCGCGCCGGCGGACGAAGGTGACGTCGAAGTTGGCCGGCAGGTCGAACCCGAAGCTGTTGGCCGCCCGGATCGGCGGGCACTCCTCCGGCCACCCCTTCCCCGGCCCCGGCTTGCGGTACACCTCCTTCGCCGGCTGCGGGTCGAAAAGGTCCTGGCGGAATTTGAAGTAATGGAGCATTGGCGGCAATGTACTGGAATTGAGGGGACGGCGGATGAAGCGAAGGGTGGTAACCGCCCCGCTTGCGGGGCGCTTTCCCCGCATGCCTTCCAAACTTTGTCTTGCCTCCTCTCGATTGTGCCGATAACGAAGCACAAGGTGATTCCGCGCGTCCGCCGAACCACCGCGTTTCAGAACCGGAGAGAACGAACATGTCTCAATTCCCCCCCACTCCCCAGCCCTTTGGCCCGTCCGGCCTTCCGCCGCAGCCGGGTCAGCCGGCCCCCGTCGGCTACGGCACCCCCGGCACCGCGCCGAAGAAGACCAGCGGCGCCGCCATCGCGAGCCTGATCTGCGGCGTGCTGGGTTGCATCCCGCTGATCACCGGGCTGCTCGCCGTCATCCTCGGCTTCGTCGGCATCCGCTCGACGCGCAACCCCAACACCTCCGGCCGCGGCATGGCCGTCGCCGGGCTGATCCTGGGGCTCGTGAGCATCCTCGGCTGGGGCTTCTTCCTCGCGTCAGCGGGAATGGGCGCCCTGGCGATGTACAACTACGGCAAGGAGGGCCGCGAGCTCGGCCGCGCCTTCGCCCAGGACCTCGCCTCCAACAACATCGACGCCGCCTTAGCAAAGTGCACCAGCAAGATCACGCGCAAGGACCTCAGCGACGCCGCCAACAACATGAAGAGCTGGGGCGCCCTGAACGACACGACGCTGTTCGCCGCCAAGGACCAGACCGGGGCGAAGGAATCGGTGACCGCCTTCGGCGTCGCCACGTTCGCGACCGCCCAGCAGGTGCCGTACGGCCTGCACATGGTGAAGGAAGGCAACACCCTGAAAGTGGACGGCTTCCTCTTCCAGCACCCCAAGACCCCGATCACCGTGGGCACGCCGGTGGAGAAGGTCGGCGACGCGGGCGGCACCGACTCGGACAAGGCGGACGAGGACGAGCCGATGCAGGAGGAGACGGGGACGGAGACCGAATCCGGAAGCGACACGACGACGAAGTAACTCCACGCCGCCGATGACCGCCGGCCTCTCACAGCCGCGGAGCGGCGCAAGCATGTAGCCCGCGGCGCCAGCCGTGGGATCTAGTGACAACGCGATAAACATAGCCCCGGAGGGGCGTAAGAGCGGTCGCTTCTTACGCCCCTCCGGGGCTAACTGTTGCGCCTCATCACACCCACGGCGGCGCTTCGCTTGCCGTGGGCTACATTCTGCCGCCCCTTCGGGGCTGGGAGAGCGTCGCACCGCCTCTCCGCCAGCA
>Ga0075421_100009058_pt1 | contig 12256 bp, 8 predicted proteins | sample SoiMetdeltSBSDD5_FD_75292 | JGI IMG/M metagenome (GOLD analysis project Ga0075421, IMG submission 75292) | Bulk soil microbial communities from a Populus tree surrounding site in Tennessee, USA - Soil MetaG P. deltoides SBSDD5 | ecosystem: Environmental > Terrestrial > Soil > Tree plantation...
GGTGGCGTGTGTGGAGGAGATCGCGGCGGTGCCTGGCGTCGATGTGCTCTTCCTGGGGCCGTGGGACCTTTCGTTTGGAATGGGCATCATGGGCGAATTCGACCACCCTCGATTCGTGGCTGCGGTGGAACGCACAGCCGCTGCAGCGGCGGCGCACGGCAAGTACGCGGGCATTCTGCTTCCCGCGAACAAGACAGTCGCGCACTATCACGCACTTGGATATCGCTTCATTCTGTCGGGAGCCGACGCGATCATGCTCCAGCAGGCGGCTCGGGCGGCTGCAAAGTCGTTGCTGGAACAGCGGGCGGCGCTTCCGGTGCGATAGACTCCCAAACGAGACCACTCGGATGCGTCGTGTTCCCACACTCCTGCTTGTCCTGGCCACGGCCCTTGCCCTGCCCGGAGCCACGCTTCCCGGGGAAACCAAAGCCTTCATCGAGAAGAACTGCGCCGCATGCCATCGCTCCGCCAAAGCTCCCGCCGGGCTCGACCTGACCACGCTCGACTTTCAGCCTGACAATCCGGAGAACTATGCACGCTGGGTCCGCGTTCATGACGCGGTCAACCTAGGCGCAATGCCGCCCGCCGCGCCTGCCACTTTGACATCCGCTGAACGCAAGGCATTCACCTCGGCGATTGCCGCGCCAATGCTCGAGTTCGAACGCCAGCGCGCAGCCACGCAAGGCCGTGCCGTGTTGCGGCGCTTGAACCGCTACGAGTACGAGAACACGCTCCGCGATCTGCTCGGCGCGCCGTGGCTGCAGTTGCGCGATTCGTTGCCCGAGGACGGCATCGTGCAGCGCTTCAACAAGTCCGGCCAGGCGCTCGACGTCTCGCACGTGCAGATGTCGCGCTACATGGAAACCGCCGAACAGGCACTGCGGCTTGTGCTCGATGCTTCGCACAAGCCGGAGACCACCAAGCGCTACTACGCGCGCGATCAAAAGCGCCTTTTGAATCGCATGCGCTACAGCCCGTTTAACAACCATCCTGAGCGCGCAAGCATTCCTATTCTCGGCTTCGAAGCCCAGCCCGACGTGCTCGCCGAAAAGGCTCCGCTTACCGTCGGTGACAGCGATCCCATGACGCGCGAACTCGAAGCGTTCGCCACGCCCGCCAGCACATATGTCGGCAACGAATATCACTTTGACCAGTTCGCCGCGCCCTCGGGCGGCAGCTACAAACTTCGCTTCAACACGCATTCCATCTGGATCCACACTATCTACGGTGCGCTGCTGCGGCGCGACAAGGTCGAATGGTGGCGCCCCGACCGCGACAACACCTCGCGCGGACGCACCACCGAGCCCGTGACGATTTACGCGTTAAGCCGGGGCGGGGAAAAGCGCCTGCTCGGAACCTTCGATGTAACTCCTGAACCGGCCATTCACGAACTCGATGTCCACCTGTTGCCAGGCGAAATGATTCTCCCCGACGCCTCGCGCCTATTCCGCTCGCGCCCCGGATTCGTCGGCAGTCCCGACGCCACCGAAGCCGGCATGCCCGGCGTCGCCTATCGATGGATGGAGGTAACCGGGCCGGTTCGCGGAGCGGGCAAGGTCGACTTAACTCCGGGAGACCCCGAACGATCGCTGCGCCAATTCATGACAGCCACCTATCGCAGGCCGCCGCTCGAAGCCGAGGTGCAGCGCTACCTCAAGATCGTGAGCGCCCGGTTGGCCACATCGCCCGACTTCACGGAAGCGATGCTCGCCGGCTATACGGCGGTCCTCTGCTCGCCCGGCTTCCTCTACCTCGAAGAGGAACCGGGCCCGCTCACCTCGAACGCGCTGGCCTCGCGCCTGTCCTACTTCCTTTGGAACGCCCCGCCTGACCGCGAACTGCGAACGCTTGCCGCAAGCGGTGCGCTGCGGAAACCGGACGTGCTCCACGCTCAGACGAACCGCCTGCTCGACGCCCCGCGCGCCAAAGACTTCCTCGATGCTTTCCTCGACTTCTGGCTCGACTTGCGCAAGCTCGGCGACACCACGCCCGACCAAACGCTCTACCCGGAGTACTACCTGGACGACCTGCTGCTCGAATCCGCGCTCAAGGAAACGCAGCTATTCTTCGGCGACCTCGTGCGCAGGAACCTTCCTGCCGCGAGCATCGTCGATGCGCGGTTCACCTATTTGAACTCGCATCTGGCGCGCCACTACGATCTCCCGCCGGTGGAGGGCAGCAAGATGCGTCTAACGCAACTTCCCGCAAATAGCCCGCGCGGTGGCCTTCTCACCCAAGCGAGCATTCTCAAGGTCACCGCCAACGGCACCACCACCTCGCCCGTGTTGCGCGGCGCCTGGATCATGGAGCGCATTCTCGGTGAACCACCGCCGCCCCCGCCGCCCGGCGTTCCCGCCGTCGAGCCCGACACGCGCGGCGCCACCACCATCCGCCAGCAGCTCGACAAACACCGCTCCATCGCTTCGTGCGCGGCCTGCCACCGCAAAATCGATCCGCCCGGCTTTGCGCTCGAAAGCTTCGACGTGCTCGGCAAGTGGCGCGACCGCTATCGCTCCATCGGCGAAGGAGAGCCCGTGAAAGGCATCGGCAAGAACGGCCACGCCTTCACCTTCCGCCTGTCGCAGCCAGTCGATGCGAGCGGCCAGTTGGCCACCGGCGAACCGTTTCACGACATTGTCGAATTCAAGCGCCTTTTGCTCAAGAACGAACGCCAGATCGCCCGCAATCTTGTGCGCCAGTTTATCGTCTACGGCACGGGTGCTCCGGTTTCGTTCGCGGACCGCGCCGAAGTGGAGCGCATTCTTGACGCCGCGGCAAAGGACAGCTACGGCGTCCGGTCGTTGCTCCATCAGGTCGTACAAAGTAAGCTGTTCACCAACAAGTAGCGGAGACATCGCATGAGCAGATCCAATTTCATCACGCGCCGCGCAATCCCCCGGCGCGCATTCCTGCGTGGCGCGGGTGTCGCCCTCGGATTGCCGATGCTCGACGCCATGCGGCCCGCCTTCGCGGCCGATGAGACCAGCGCTCCTCCACGCCGCATGCTTGCCATCTGCAACAACCTCGGCCTTCTTCCCGGCGGGTTCTTGCCAAAAACCGCCGGTCGCGACTACGAACTCTCGCCCTATCTGAAAACGCTCGCCGAGCTCCGCGAAGACTTCACGGCGGTCAGCGGCGTCTCGCATCCCGATGTCGACGGCAGCCACTCCTCGGAAGTCTGCTTCCTCACCGCCGCCCCGCATCCGGCCAACGGCGGCTTCCGCAACTCGATTTCGCTCGATCAGTTCATGGCCGACCAGATCGGCGTCCACACACGCTTCCCGTCCATCACGCTCGGTGTCAACGTGAACCGCGGCCCTCGCAGCCTCACCTGGACCGGCTCCGGTGTGATGATTCCCTGCGAAGACAGTGCCGCGAGTGTCTATCGAAGGCTCTTTCTGCAAGGCACCGAAGAAGAGATCGAACGCCAGATCACGCGTCTCAAACTCGGGGAGAGCATCATGGATTCCGTCGCTGAGCATGCCGGCGGGTTGAACGCGCAACTCGGCCCGCGCGACCGCGAACGCCTCGACCAGTACGCCACGGGAGTTCGTGAACTGGAGCGCCGCCTCGTGCTCGCCCGCGCCTGGGAGCGCAAGCCCAAACCCAAGGCTCCACAGCCGCCACCCACCGATCCCGACAGCAGCCGCGCCTACATGGAAAAGGTCCGGCTCATGTACGACATGTCGCGCCTCGCCTTTGAGACCGATTCAACGCGCCTCATTACGCTCTTCCTCGATAGCGCCAGCTCCCCGGCCATCGACATCGAAGGTGTCAACATCAGCGACGGCTATCACAACCTCTCGCACCATGGCCGCAACGAAAGCAAGCTCGCCCAACTCGAAGCCATCGATCAGTGGCACATGAAGCTGCTCGCCGGCCTGCTCGGGAAGTTGAAGGGTGTCCAGGAGGCGGGCCAGCCGCTGCTCGACCGCACGATGGTGCTCTACGGCAGCAACTTCGGCGACGCCAACAAACACACTACCGACAACCTGCCCATCATTCTCGCCGGCGGAGGATTCCAGCACGGCCAGCACTTGGCCTTCGATCCGCAGCGCAACTACCCGCTGCCCAACCTCTTCCTCAGCATGGCGCAGCGCATGGGCATTGCAGCGGATCGCTTCGCGTCGTCGACGGGCACGATGCGCGGACTTGAATTTCGAGGCTAAATGACCAAATCAGTCCGGCTACCACTCCTGCTTCTATCAGTGGCGGGCGCTATCGTCGCGGACCAGTCGCCGCGCGTGATCGAACACATCAAGGTCCACTATGAAAACGGCCGCTTCGGCGGCTGGCCCGCCAATCATGGCGCCTGGTCGTGGGGCAATGAAATCCTCGTGGGCTTTGAACTCGGCTACTTCAAGGACAACGCCACGGGACATGACATCGACTATGGACGCCCCGCTGAGCACGTGCTCGCCCGTAGCCTCGACGGTGGCAAGACTTGGAGCCTCGAACGGCCCGAGGGCCTGCGTCCTCCTCCCGGCACGCGCGTCGCCAATGTTCCCACCGCTCTTGTCGGTAAAGCCCCCACCGACTGCCCCGGCGGCATCGACTTCACGCATCCCGATTTCGCCATGACCTTCCGCATGACCAGCATCCACGACGGCGAGTCGCGATTCCACTATTCGATGGATCGCGGCCACACCTGGCTCGGTCCGTGCAAGCTCCCGACCTTCGGCCAACCCGGTACGGCGGCTCGCACGGACTACGTCGTCAACGGCAAGCACGACATGCTCGCCTTCATAACCGCCGCCAAATCGAACCGCCGCGAGGGCCGCGTCATTTGTGTCCGCACGCAGGACGGCGGCAAAACGTGGAACATGGTCTCCTTCATCGGACCTGAGCCGGAGGATTACGCCATCATGCCGTCCTCAATTCGCCTGAGCCCAACCGACATCGTCACCGCCATCCGCCGGCGCCGTTGGATCGACATCTATCGCACCCACAACAACGGTGAGTCGTGGCAGTTCGTCAATCAGGCTGTCCTCGACATCGGCGGCAACCCGCCGAGCATGGTGAAGCTCGACGACGGACGCCTTGTCATCACGTACGGCTATCGCCTTCCACCCTTCGGCATCCGCGCCCGCATCAGCGCCGACAGCGGAACGACCTGGGGCAAAGAGTTCATCCTTCGCCAGGACGGCGGCGGCACCGACCTCGGATACACTCGCACGGTCAAACGCCCCGATGGCATGCTCGTTACCGTATATTACTTCAACGAAGATGCTGGCAAGGAGCGTTATATCGGCGGCACGATCTGGGATCCCGGCCGGCGCTAGGGCGCTGTTATTGCGCCGGTCGAATGGATATACTGTGCGGTTTCATGAGACCAATTGTTGCCGGCTTGCTGCTTACCGCGCTCGCTCTTGGACAGACCCAGCCGGTGAAGAATCCACATACGACCGCCGCCGATGCCGCCGCCGGCGCGCGCATCTTCCGCTCACACTGCGCCGACTGCCACGGTCTAACCGGAAAAGGCGGCAAGGGGCCTGACCTCACCACGGGCGTCTTTTTCCACGGCGGCAGCGATGCCGAATTACACCGAACCATCACTGATGGCATCGAAGGCACGGCCATGCCAGGCCAGTTTTTCTCTGCCGATCAGGTCTGGCAGATCGTCACGCATGTGCGAGCTCTCAGCCGCGGCGGCACGGCCAAAGCGCCACCAGGCGACCCGGTGCGCGGGACCGCTCTATTCAACGCCAAAGGTTGCAACGGTTGCCACCTCATTCGCGGCAATGGCGGTGTGCAAGGCCCGGATCTTTCCTTTATCGGCTCGCAACGCCCAGCTACGCAGTTGCGACAGTCGATTCTCGATCCCAGCGAGACCGTCGACCGCACCTACTGGACAGCCGAGGTGACACTTGAGAACGGCGAAGCCTACAAGGGCTTTGTCATGAACGAGGACACTTACTATGTGCAGATACTGCACCCCTCGCGCGGCCTGCTCAGCCTTCCGAAACGCAACTTCAGGAAATTCGAAGTGAGCAAGGCATCCCTCATGCCCTCGTACAAGGACAAGCTCAACGACGCGGAACTGAACGACATCGTTGCCTACCTCTGGACTCTACAGCGCCCACGGAGGGCCGAATGAACAATACCTGGAAACTCCTCATCGCTCTGTCGAGCGCCGGACTCGCCACGGGCCAAGTGACCTATGAACGCCTTTTGCGCGCCGAAAACGAGCCACAAAACTGGATGACCTATTCGGGTTCCTACAAAGGCTGGCGTTACAGCGCACTGGACCAGGTGGATCGCTCGAACGCCGGCAAACTCAAGGTCGCCTGGGTTTACCAGATGCCCATCACGGAACGCATTGAGACGACGCCGCTGGTGGTCGACGGCATCATGTATCTGAGCGAACCTCCATCCAACGTCGTCGCGCTCGACGCTGCGACTGGCCGTCCCTTCTGGCGCTATCGGCGCAGTTTGCCCGCAAAGATCAACGTCTGCTGCGGACAAGTAAATCGTGGCGTTGCGGTATCAGGCGATCATGTTTTCGTCGGCACCGTTGACGCACATTTGGTGGCTCTGCATGCCAAGACGGGCGCCGTACTGTGGGACGTCGAAGTTGCCGATCGCAAATCCGGTTACAGCCTCACGGGAGCTCCGCTCATCGTGAAGGACATGGTCATCAGCGGTGTGGCGGGCGGCGAATATGGCATCCGCGGCTTCCTTGACGCCTACGACATTAAGACAGGTAAGCGCCGCTGGCGTTTCTGGACGATCCCCGAACCCGGTCAGCCGGGAAGCCAAACCTGGAGCGGAGATGCCTGGAAGCATGGCGGCGGACCGACATGGGTCACTGGCTCGTTCGACCCCGCGCAGAATCTCATCATCTGGGGCACCGGGAACCCGTCGCCCGATTGGAATGGCGACGTGCGCCCCGGCGACAACCTTTACACCGATTCTGCCATCGCGCTCGATGCCGACACCGGCAAATTGAAATGGCACTACCAGTTTGTTCCGCACGACGTGCACGATTGGGACGCAGTGCAGGTGCCCGTGCTCGTCGACGGCGAATGGCAGGGCAAACCACGCAAAATGGTCTATTGGGCGCACCGCTCCGGTTTCTTCTATGCGCTCGACCGTACAAGTGGTGAGTTCCTGCTCGGTAAGCCGTTCGCCACGCAGACATGGGCGGAGGGCATTGATGCGAAAGGCAGGCCCATCCGAAAGCCGGGCATCGATCCATCGCCCGAGGGAACCTATGTCTGGCCCGGAGTGCAAGGGGCGACCAACTGGTATTCGCCGTCCTACAATCCACTCACTGGCTTTTTCTATCTCACTGCATGGGAGAACAAGGGCCTCTACCGCAAGGGCGACGCTGAATACATTGCCGGCAATCGCTATATCGGCAGCGTTCCCGAGATCGATCTTACCGACGAGCCCGGCTGGGGTGCGATCCGCGCGCTCAATCCGAAAACCGGAGAGCGGATATGGGAACATAAAATGCACACCAAGCCCTGGTCCGGCGTGCTGACCACCGCGGGAAAACTGGTGTTCGGCAGCACGGGAGGATGGATATCACGCGAGCGCACGGCAATGGAGAGCTACTTCTTTGCGCTCGACGCCGAAACCGGACGCGAGTTATGGCGAATCAATCTGGGCGGAACCATGGCTAGCAACCCCATGACTTATAGCGTGAATGGTAAGCAGATGATTGTCATGCCGGCGGGAAGCGGCGTGTTCGCCTTCGAGCTGCCGTAGAGCTGATCGCTCATCGTTCCCGGAAAGGATCCCTCGTTATGGCCGACGACGTAAAGCTGAGGTTGGAACTCCTCGACGTATATGGCAAGCGGCTTGGCGAGAAGGTCGATATCGATCTGCGTCACCAGACGCTCGCGGAACACAAGGTGGTTCGCGGTGTGGACGCGTCGAAGAAGATCGCCGTCTCCGGCTTGAAGGGTGCGCCACAGGGCCTCTATCGTATGGAGGTCGATCCGCCGGCCTATCTTCCCGTTGGGCAGTTCGTGAGCATGAAGGCAAGCGGGTTTACTGACGTTACGGTAACTCTGCCGATCGATCCGAAGAAAGTAGTGTCGGTCAATTTCCCGAAATACAAGGATCTGGATTTCCAGCCGATGCTCGAAGCCAGCGACAAGGTACTCTCGTTTGTTGGCATGAAGGGCAGAGACCTTTACGGTGAACTCGATGAAACGCGCAAGGCGGGTCTGCTGAACATTACGGCCAAATGCCGGGCAACGCCGCTGGCTAATGGTAAGACTGTGCTGAAATACATCGAAGTACTGCACGAACTCCGTGGCGACCGCTTCTTCGCCACTGTCGCCAAGGAGTTGCGGGAGGAGGTAAAGCACAGCGTCGCCGACGGCCTGTTTCACAAAGCTGACCAGAGCCTGCACCATCCACCCAAGGGTTTTGAAGGCTTCACCGACGCGGGCAGCTTCAAGACGGGCGAATCGGCGGGGAATCTGCAATTGAGCTTTTTCATGAAGGGCGATGCCTGCCTGGCCGACATTGATATTGACGACGCGGCGGGCCTTGGGCATGTCTTCCAGGTGCTGCGCAATACGCTGACCGGGCGGCCCACTCACCCATTCGATATCCACGAGATTCTGATTCTCCATCAGAAGCTCGACCCTGGATACACGTTTAACGTTTAAGTTTTGGTCTGCCTAGGAAGTTGACCACCGCAATGATCGCCTGGAATCGGCATTCTACGCTGTTGTTGGCGTTCCTGCTGACGTCTGTCATGTGCCACGCTCTCGATACGGTTGCGCCCGGCAGGCTGATGGTCGATCCGCCCACGCTCGAGAATCTCGGCTTTCGCTGGTACATCGAAGGAGACGATAATCGCAACGCGACTGTTGCTGTCTCCTATCGACGCAAGGGCGACCGCGCGTGGAAGACCGGGTTGCCTTTATTGCGCGTCCACCGCGAAGTGGTTAATCGCGCGTTCGCCGAATACCGGACGGGCAACTTGTTTGCCGGTAGTGTCTTGTTCCTTCGGCCTGACACGGAATACGACGTTAGGCTAGTTATGCAAGACCCCGACGGTGGCAGCAGCACGAAGACACTGACCGTTGCAACGCGGGCGGAGCCGGTGGCCTTCCGAGAGGGCAGGAGGCTCAACGTATACCCGTCGGGTTACGGGGGCAAACGCCCCGCAGGTTCATACGAGGGGCTCATGGCAGCCTACAACACGGCGCAGCCCGGAGACATCCTCCTCGTACACAAGGGTGTGTACCGAGGTAGTTATACGCTCACCCGTTCAGGCGCGCCAGGCAAGCCGATCGTGCTGCGCGGAGCTGGAGATGGCGAGGTTGTATTCCACGGAGATGGCCACCAGGCTGACCTTTTTAATGTCGATACGGCAGGGCACCTGATGTTCGAGGACTTGACGCTCCGCCATGCGAAGCATGCAATCTTGGGAGGCGCAAAGGGTTCTCCAGGAGCGCCGGGATTGACCGTGCGGCGGTGCCGGATTTCCGACGTGATTTTCGGCGTTACCACTGCTTCAGAGAACTCGCGCGACTGGTATATCGCGGACAATGTTCTGATTGGCACCAACACGGCGTGGTACCCGCGGCCCCGCGACTACATGTCACCGAGCCACACCGGCGTGAACGCATACGGCCGCGGAAATGTCGTCTGCCGGAATTCTATTACCCGGTTCAGCGACGGGATCGCACCGGCAAACTACGGGCCTCCGCCAGACGACCTCGAAAAGCACCCCGTGGCGCTCGATATCTATGACAACGACATTTCCTGGGCGCAGGACGACTGCATCGAAACGGACTACGGCGCACACAACTTTCGCGTCTACCGGAACCGCTGCTACAACGCCCATACGGGGATCTCAGCGCAGCCATTCTATGGCGGCCCGGTTTATCTGGTCCGCAACGAAATCTATGGGGTCACCGCTCTGACATTCAAACTGCATAATTACTGCACCGGCATCCTCGCTTACCACAACACCGTGTGCAGCGCCGGCAGCGGCTTCCAGTCGTTTGATCGATGGCAGAACGGGCATTTCCGGAACAACCTGTTCTTGGGCGGCGAGACCGTTACCAGGACGGACGGCAGTAATCGCATCGCATACGCCATGGCCACCGGCACAATTACGCCGTATTCCACGCTCGACTATGACGGGTTCCGGCGAAATATGCCTGGCGATCTAATCCGCTGGTTCGATGGGAACAAAATCGCCCTCTACCCGTCATTGGCGGCCTTCGCCGAAGCCACCGGACATGAACGGCACGGCGTTATGGTCGACTACGATGTGTTCCTAAGAGCGGTCCCGCCGCGCGCGGGCGTAACATCCGAACCAACACATTGCGATCTGCGGCTCCGTGCAGGCGCCTCGCCGGTGGATGCCGGAATTGCACTGCCGAATATCAACGAAGCGTACACCGGTCGCGCACCTGATATGGGCTGCCACGAGATCGGCTCCCCCCGCAGCGCGCTACGGTCCGCGGTAAGTACGCGCCGAGAGCAAAAGTGTTACCCATCTGTCCGGAATGGACAAGGCTTTTTTGGAGCGGGAGATGGGAATCGAACCCACGACCAACAGCTTGGAAGGCTGTGACTCTACCACTGAGTTACTCCCGCACCGGAGCAGTTTCAATTCTACCGCAGGCCCGTTATTGCGCGCCCCGCGACAGCAGCATGACTTTTGCCGTGTGGAACATGACGAGGAAGTCGAGCGCTGGTGAGAGGCTCTTAATGTAGTAAAGATCGTACTCGAGTTTCCTGACCGTGTCCTCGATCGTATCGCCATACTTGTGGTTAATCTGTGCCCATCCGGTAATGCCCGGCCGCACGACGTGCCGCTGACGGTAAAAGGGGATCTGCTCGGAAAGAGTGGCGACGAATTCCGGACGCTCCGGCCGCGGTCCGACCACCGACATCTCGCCGCGCAGAACGTTGAACAGTTGGGGCAACTCATCGATTCTCGATTTGCGCAGGAACCGGCCCAACGGCGTGATGCGTGGGTCGTTCCGTTGCGCCCACACCGCGCCAGTCTTGGCTTCAGCGTCGGCCCGCATGGAACGGAATTTGAATATCGTAAATTCCTTTCCGTTCAAGCCCACTCGCTGCTGCCTGTAGAGCGCCGGCCCGGGGGAGGTGAGCTTTACGAGAATCGCCGCCAGGATCATGATGGGTGACACGAGGACCAGCGCTGTCAACGCGATCACCCACGAATACATCGATTGGACGCGTACCATGAGCGGTCCGGGCCCCAGCTTCGAAGTAAAGATCAATTGTGAAGGCCGGATTTGCTCCGTGCAAACACGCTGGAACACATATTCAAAAGTGGTTGAGGCTTCCTCGATCTGAATCCCGGCGAACCCCAGATCGAGCAGTTCGTTGATCGGCATTTTCTGACGATGCTCGCGAAGCCCCACCACAATTCGGGTTACCTTGTGCTCATCGACTACCTTCCTCAGATCGGAAAGCGGACCCAGCCAACCTTCCGAAGCGACCACCTCGCCCGCCGCGCCATCCTCAAGAACGCCCGTGAAGATCATCCCAAGTTCGGGGCGGTTTCTGATCTGGTCGGCGATCTGGAGCGAGACCGGGCTCGCGCCCACAAACAGCACTCGATCTCCCGCCAGATTCCCCATAATGGCATCGGACAATGCGATGCGCCACAATGGCAGCAACAGAAGCAGTATCAAACTACCGGTCATCATCATCCAGCGGGGCAGCACCAACTCCGGGCGGATGTAACTCAGGACAGCCTGCAGGAGAAAGGCGAAGCCGAAAACCAGGCAAATCTGCTGTATGAGTATGACCTTGTTCGCGACGCGTAACTGATCATAGAGGTCTTGCAGGTAAAGGCCGAGGGTGATGCCCAGCACCATCAGCGCGATCCGAGGAAGCCCATCTTCGTAGAGCAACCAAACCGTCGCGTCGACGTCGGAATGGATAAACGCAGCGGTTACGTACGCGCTTGCGATCAATATGATTTCGCAGGCGATCGCCCCAAGTACTGAGGCAGGGATCAACTTGAGAAGCGAGCGCATCGGTCTGATTCACCCCTGAACAACCGCAGGACTCTCCATTTTGACAGAGCGGACTCAGGAATGCACATTTACCAAACTGCTAATGTGATCTTGCGTTCCCCTAATACACGATCTTTCAGTACAGTATTATCTGATTTATTTACAGGGGGTTGAAGGGAAGCAACGATGGAAGGTCATTGACGGGGTATCGTAGGGGGTGTTAGCCTGAAATAGGACTGGAACAGTCTTAGAGGACTGAAACTGTCCTCGATTGCCATATGTTG
>Ga0075421_100009059_pt1 | contig 12255 bp, 5 predicted proteins | sample SoiMetdeltSBSDD5_FD_75292 | JGI IMG/M metagenome (GOLD analysis project Ga0075421, IMG submission 75292) | Bulk soil microbial communities from a Populus tree surrounding site in Tennessee, USA - Soil MetaG P. deltoides SBSDD5 | ecosystem: Environmental > Terrestrial > Soil > Tree plantation...
GGGTGCCGGCCGACGCGCTGCTCGGTCCACCGAACCGGGGCCTTGTCCAGCTCATGCGCACACTCGACTTCGAACGACTGGTGGCCGGGCTGCTCGCGGTCGGCGGCGTGCGGTACTGCCTCGACCTGGTGGGCCGTTTCGTGCACCACCATGTCGTGGGTGACACCCAGTTGAGCGCCAGGCAGGCCGTCCGGCACCGGGTCGCGGCTCTGGCGGCCGACCTCGATCTGGTCCGCCAGTACGCGCGGCACGCCACCCGGCTGCACTGCCGTGGCCAACTCGACGCGGGCACAGCCGCGGTGGTCAAAGCCAAGGCGACGGCGCTGGCGGTCGAGGCCGCCCAGATGTGCGTGCAGTACCACGGGGCGCGCGGCCTACTCGAGGACGCGGCGCCAGCCCGGCTGTATCGGGACGCCATGGCCGGCACGATCGCGGCCGGCGCCAACGAACTGCTGCTCGACGTCATCTTCGAGATGCTGTCGGCGAACGCCGCCGAGTCCGGAGAAGCACGGACATCACATCCGGGTGTTGATAGGCGAGATTGGTCTCGGCCCGGTCCGTCGAGTTGATTTCTGGAGAATTGTCGATGGCTGACGACGAGTCGTACGTGGTGGTGTTCAACGAGGAACAGCAGTACTCCATCTGGCGGGCCGACCTGCCGGTGCCGAACGGCTGGCAGACGGACGGCACCAGCGGCTCCCGGCAGGAGTGCCTCGATCACATCGAGAAGGTGTGGACGGACATGCGGCCGCTGAGCCTGCGCCGGCAGCTCGCGGACACGGGGCCCGCGTGACGCAGCAGCCCTTGCGCCTGACCGCCGAGCAACGTTCGCTGCTGGACCGGCTGCTGGATGAGGACGGTGTCGGATCGCGGGTGGCCGAGGTCCGGCGATGGACCGGTGACCGCGCCCACGCGCCGCTGTCGTTCGCCCAGCAACGGCTGTACTTCGTCGACGGGCTCCGGCCCGGAACCCCGAACTACCTCGTCGCTGGTGTGCTGCGGCTGCGCGGCGAGCTTGACGTCGATTCGCTGGTCAGGGCCGTGCGACTGCTGGTGTACCGCCACGAGGCTTTGCGCACCGCGATCGTCCCCGGAGCGGACGGTCCGGAGCAGCGGGTGCAACCGTCCTTGTTGTGTCCGGTGGACATACCGGTCCGTGAGATTGGACGTGCCGACGTCGACGAGCACGTCGCGCTCTTCGCCCGGACCGGCTTCGACCTCGCCGAGCCGCCGCTGTTCCGCCTGGAGTTGCTGCGCGTGCGCGAACACGGGCCGGATCCCGACGCGGCACCTGATTGGGTACTCGCAGTGTGCGTGCACCACATCGTCGTCGACGGCTGGTCGCTTGGCGTGCTGCTGCGCGAGCTCGGGGAGGCGTACCAGGCGTTTTCCCGGGGCGGCCGACCCCGGCTGGCGGACCTGCCGGTCCAGTACGTCGATTTCGCGGTCTGGCAACGGGAGCACCTCCGCGGCGACGTGCTCGCCCGGCAGCTGGCGTTCTGGCGCGCCGAGCTGGACCAGCTTCCCACCGCGCAGATGGCCACGGACCGGCCACGCCCGGCCGAACGGACCTACGCAGGGGACTTCATCCGGTTCGGGGTTGGCGATGCCACCCTCGACCGCCTGAATGCCCTCGCCCAATCGACGCGGTCGACGCTGTTCATGGTGCTCGTTGCGGCGGTGTCGGTCGTGGTCGGCCGGTGGACGGGCGAGCGCGACGTGTTGCTGGGATCGCCCGTCGCGGGCCGGCCGCAGGCGGAGCTCGACGGCGTCATCGGGATGTTCGTCAACACCGTGCCGCTGCGCTTGCGGTTCGATGAGCGCCAGTCCTTCCGGACGATGCTGGCGGCGGTCCAGCGGGTGTGCACCGCGGCCTACGCGCACCACGATTTGCCGTACGAGCGGATCGTCCAGGAAATCGCGCCCGACCGCGATGTGTCCGGGCAGACCCCGCTGGCGCGGTATTGGATCGTGCTACACAACACGCCGACGCTGGGGTTTTCTGCCCTCGACCTGGCGGCGGAGTTCGAGCCGGTGCTCGGCGACACCGTCCGGTGCGACGTGTCGTTCCAGTTCGTACTCGCCAACGGCGCCCTGACCGGACGGGTGGAGTACTCCACCGAACTGTTTACTCAGGACACCACGTGCCGGTTGGTCAGCGCCGTCGAGACGGTGCTCGCGGCGGTCGCGGGCGACCCGGACTGCGCGGTCGCCGCGGTGCCGGTGCTGCCCGATGGCGCGCGGGCCGAGCTGCTGGAACGGTTCAGCGGTGCCGGATCCCCGCCGGTCACTGGCACGAACCCCGCCCACGCGTTCGAGGCCCACGCTGACCGAGCACCCGACGCGGTCGCCGTCGTCGCCGGCGCCGCCCGGGTGACGTACCGGGACCTCGACGGTCTGGCGAACAGGGTGGCCGAGGGGCTGCGGACGCACGGGATCGGCCCCGAGGGCCGAGTCGGCATCATGACGGAGGCCGCCGGGCCGGTTCGCATTGCCGCTGTGCTCGGCGTACTCAAGGCCGGGGCGGCTTGCTTCATGCTCGATCCGGGGCACCCGCCGGCGCGGATCGCCACACTGGTCGCCACCGGCGCGCCCGGGCTCGTGCTGGCCGACCCCGGCGTCGTGGATCGCCTTCAGCCCGGCTCTCCGGTCGCCGAGCTGCCATCGGTACTTGCCCGGCCGCCGGCCCCCCGAACGGCTCCGGCGCCCAACCGCCCGGACACCATCGCCTACCTGCTCTTCACCTCGGGTTCAACCGGCTTGCCGAAGGGCGTGCTCGGCACCTACGGCGGGCTCGTCAACCGGCTCGACGGCATGCAGCGGGCTTACCGGCTCCAGCCGGCGGATCGGGTGCTCTGCAAGGCGGCGGCGACGTTCGACGTGTCGCTGTGGGAGATGCTCTGGCCGTTGACCGTCGGCGCCACCGTCGTCTGCGCCGGGCCGGACGGCCATCGCGACGTCGAGCACCTGCACGAGCTCATCGACCGCGAGGCGGTCACGGTCGCCCACTTCGTTCCGTCTTTGCTGCAGGCGTTCGTCGACGGGCCGGGTCACGACAGCCTGCGCGTGTTGTTCAGCGGCGGTGAGGAGCTGCCGGCCGCTCTGGCCGAACAGGTGCTGGAGCGGTTCCCGGCGGCAGCCCTGTACAACCAGTACGGTCCGACCGAGACCGCGATCGATGTGACCGCAACCCGGGTCACCCGGCCGGTGGCGAATCCGGTGCCGATCGGCCGCCCGGTGCCCGGCGTCGAGATCTACGTGCTGGACGAGCTCCTGCGGCCGCAGCCGGTCGGCGTCCCCGGTGAGCTCTTCGTCGGCGGCATCGCGGTCGCCCGCGGGTACATGGACGATCCTCGGCGGACGGCGGAACGCTTCCTGCCCCACCCATTCCGGCCGGTTCAGCGCCTGTACGCCACCGGCGACCGCGTCCGTTGGCTCGCCGATGGCAACCTGGAGTTCCTGGGCCGCACCGACCGCCAGCTGAAGATCCGGGGCAACCGCGTCGAGCCCGGCGACGTCGAGGCAGCGATCCTCGCCTACCCGGCGGTGACGAGGGCGTACGTGACGAGCCACGTCGACCGGGATGAACCGGAGCTGGTCGGCTACTACTCCGGCAACGTCCCGGGCCTGGCGCTGAGGCAGTTTCTCGCCGGACGGCTGCCCGAGCCGATGGTCCCAACGCACCTCGTGGCTGTCACGGAATGGCCGAGCGGCTCGCACGGCAAGATCGACACATCCGCGCTCCCGGCGCCTGATGGCGCGCTCCCGGCCGACCCGGCGTACGTAGCACCGCGCACGGCCACCGAGGGCATCCTGGCGGAGATCTTCGCCGACTTGCTGGGGCGCGACCGGATCAGCGTGGCCGACTCGTTCCTCGCTCTCGGCGGCCACTCCCTGATGGCGATCAAGGCGATCTCACGAATACGCGCTCGGCTGGGCGCCGCGGTCCGCCTCGGACAGTTCTTCCAGACGCCGACCGTGGCTGGCCTTGCCGCGCTCATCGATCAGCACGACGACACGACGGCCCCGGCCGAAGCGTCGCCGCTGGTGCGGGTCGAACGCCGGCCGCACGCCTGACCACCGCCGACCTGGAGGGTCATGATGACCGCCGAATCTACCGCCGTCACAGTGAGGGCCAGGTGGGATGGGCGCACCATGCCGGCGCTGGTCGAGGCTGCCCGGTCCGAAACCGACCTCGCCGGCTGGCTGAGGCAGGAGAAGGACCAGTTCGACAGCCTCGCGTACCGGGCTGGCGCCGTGCTGCTGCGCGGTTTCGCGGTCGACACCGCAGCCGAGTTCCGGGCCGCGATGGACGCGCTGTCATCGAATATCCTGGACTACGGGGAGCGGTCATCGCCGCGGACCGCGGTGTCGCCAGGCGTCTATACGTCGACGGAGTACGCGGCCGAGGAACGGATCCAGCCGCACAACGAACAGTCGTATACGACGAACTGGCCGGTGCGGATCACCTTCTTCTGCGAGCAGCCGGCCACCAGCGGCGGACGCACCCCGCTCACCGACAGCCGCCGGGTACTCGCCCGGCTCGGAGTCCGGACGGTCGAACGGTTCGACCGCCTCGGTGTCCGCTACGTACGCAACTACCTGCCCGGCATCAGCCTCTCCTGGCAGGAAGCGTTCCAGACCCAGCGGCGCGACGACGTCGAGCGGTACTGCGCGGCCGCCGACATCACCACCACCTGGGTGGGCAGCGACCATCTGCGCACCGAGCAGTTACGGCCGGCGATCCGCCGCCATCCCGTGACCGGCGAGCGCAGCTGGTTCAACCACGCGGTGTTCTTCCACATCAGTTCCCTGCCGGAGGAGGTGAGCGCCGGCCTGCTGGCAGCGCTCCCGGAGGAAGACCTGCCGTACAACACCTACTACGGCGACGGCACCGCCATTGAGCCGGAGACGCTCGCCGGGATAAGGGCGGCCATGGACGCCGAGACCACCAGCTTCGAGTGGCACCGAGGAGACGTGCTCGTCGTGGAGAACATGCTGACCGCACATGCCCGGGAACCGTTCGACGGGCCGCGCCGGGTGCTGGTGGCCATGTCGGACCCCATCGCCCAGTTTGGTGTCCTGCAATGACGCCCACCGATCGGGAGGTGGCCACGCGACCACTGGACGACGAGCCGTTCCTGCTCCAGGTCGATGCGCTCGCCCCGGGGCTGGCGCTCGACGCGTGGATCGGACGGCACCACGGGTGGGTCACCGACAAGCTGACCGCCAACGGCGCGCTGCTGTTCCGCGGCTTTGCCGTGGTCGAGCCGGCCGAGTTCCGGCGTGCGGCGGCGGCCGTCTCGCCGAACCTGCTCGGCTACCTGGAGCGGGCCGCTCCACGGACCGAGGTGATGGACAACGTGTTCACCTCGACGGAGTTCGCCAGCGACGAGTGGATCCCGTTCCACCATGAGATGTCCTATGCGCACAACTGGCCCAGCAGGCTATACCTCTACTGCGACCAGGCGCCGGTGCGCGGCGGCGCGACTCCGGTCGCCAGCGAGCGGACCGTCTACCTCCGCATACCGGCGGAGATTCGGGAGCGGTTCGAACGCGGCGGCGTACGGTACGTCCGCAACTACGGGCCATACGTCGACCTACCGTGGCAGGAGGCGTTCCAGACCACCGACCGGGCGCAGGTCGAGGCGTACTGCCGGAACGCTGGCATGGACTGCACGTGGACGCCGGAGGACGGCCTACGCACCGTTGCCGTGCGCCAGGCGACGTCCCGGCACCCGGACACCGGCGAGGTGGTCTGGTTCAACCACGCGCACATTTTCCACCTCTCCAGCCTTTCGGCCGAGGTGTCGGCGATGCTCGTCGAGGAACTCGGCACCGACGGGCTGCCGCGCAACGCGTACTACGGTGACGGCACGCCGATCGAGGACGAGGTCGTCTCGCTGATCCACGACCGGTACCGCGAGGCCGCCGTGTCGTTCCGCTGGCAGCGCGGCGACGTGCTGGTCGTTGACAACATCCTGAGCGCTCACGCCCGGGAGCCGTTCAGCGGCGCCCGTCGAATCCTGGTCGCCATGTCCGACCTGCACGTGAGCGGATTCAGCCGTGACGTGGCCACGGCCTGATTTCCGACGACTGCCATGGCACACCTGATGAACGAGGCACCGAGCGTGGTCCACGCCCTGCGCTGGCGGGCCCGGACCACCCCGGACGACCTGGCGTTCGAGTTCGCGGGCGAGAGCGAGATGAGATTCAGCTACGCCGAGCTCGACCGGCGGGCTCAGGCGGTGGCCAGGGCGCTGGACGATCGCGGCCTGTCCGGCGAGCGCGTCCTGCTGCTGCACCGGCCGGGCCCCCGGTACGTCGAGGCGTTCTTCGGCGCCGCCTATGCGCGGGCGGTCGCGGTGCCCGTGTACCCACCGGACACTAAGCGGGAGGTCGGCCGGATTGGCGTAATCGCCGCAGACGCTGAGCCCGCGCTGATCCTCACCGACCGGACCAGTCATGCCTCGGTCAGCGCCCAGTGCGAGGCACTGACCGGAGGGCGCCGCGTGGAGGTTCTGGCCAGCGACGAGCTGCCCGACGGCGGTCCCGTCCTGGACCCGCCGGACCTCGCGGTCGACCCCGCGGCAGTCGCCTTCCTGCAGTACACATCCGGCTCGACCGGCACGCCCAAGGGCGTGATGGTGACCCATGCCAACCTGGTGCACAACTGCGCGACGCTGAAGCGGGTGCTCCGGCTCGGGCCGCAAACCCGCGGCGTGAGCTGGCTTCCGCCATACCACGACATGGGCCTGATCGGCGCCATCCTGCTGCCGGTATACGCGGGGTTCCCGTGCCACCTCATGCAACCCCTGAGCTTCGTCCGCCGGCCGGCCGTCTGGCTGGAGGCCATCGACCGGACCCGGGCGACCATCTCCGCGGCACCGACCTTCGCGTACGCCGAGTGCGTAGCCAGGGTGTCGGCCGAGGAGCGGGCCCGGCTCGACCTATCGAGCCTGGCCCACGCCCTCATCGGAGCCGAGCCGGTTCACCCCTCTACAGTGGATGATTTCGCGCGGACGTTTGCCCCGCAAGGTTTTCGCCGCAACGCGTTCTACCCGTGCTACGGCCTGGCCGAGGCGACGCTGTTCGTCGCCGGTGGGCGCGACCCTTACGCAGGCCCGTCGACGATCGTCGTCGACCGCGCTGCCCTCGGCGTGGGGCGCGCAGAACCGGCCGGCGAGGGCGACAGTGCCACCGTCACCCTCGCCGGCTGCGGCGAGGCCGTCGCTCCGGATCACGTCGCCGTCGTCGACCCCTCGAGCGGCCGCCGCTGTCCCGCCGGTCGTATCGGCGAGGTGTGGGTCAGCGGACCGACCGTCGCTGCCGGGTACTGGGGACGCCCGGACAGCGCGGCCACCTTCCGCGCGACGTTGGACGGCGATCCGGCGGCATCCTTCCTTCGCACCGGCGACCTCGGCTTCCAGTTGGGCGGCGAACTCTTCCTGACCGGCCGGGCCAAGGACGTCATTGTGGTCCGCGGCCGTAATCACTACGCAGCGGACGTAGAGCAGACCGCGCACCGGGCGGACCGGGCGCTGCGTGACCGCGGGGCGGCATTCGCCGTGGATGAGGACGGCGGCTCCCGCGTCGTCCTCGTGCAGGAGGTGGCCCGCGGCTTCGACCCCGGCGCGGCGGCCCGCGTCGAGGCGGCGATCCGAGCCGAGGTGGTCCGGGAGCACGGGCTACACCTGTCCGAGGTCGTCCTTGTCCACAGTGGATCAGTGCCGCGGACCAGCAGCGGCAAGGTTCGCCGCGACGAGTGCCGGCGACGGTGGCGCGACGGCGCCCTGCGGGGTGTCGTCGGTGGCCGTCAGGCCGGCCAGCCGGCGGGTGCCGTGCCGTACGACCGGCTGGCCGCCCTGGTTATGGCCGCACTCGCCGGCGAGCCGGCGATGCCGTTGGGTCAGGTGCCCGACGACGTGCCCCTGACCGCGCTCGGTCTGGACTCGCTGTCGGCGCTCCGGCTGATCGTCGCGGTCGACCAGGCTTACGGACAGACCCTGTCCATCGAGGCGATCCTGGGCGGGGCGACAGCCGGCGACCTGCGGCGCGTACTCGCTGCTGCGGACGCCGTCGAGCCGGGCGTCTCCGGTTCGCCGCCTGCGATCGGTCCGGCGGACGCCGACGAGGTCGCCGAACCGGCGGCTGGGGAACCGGCACCGCCGGCAGGGGAACCGGCACCGCCAGCAGCCCAGCGCATGTGGCTGCTCGATCGCATGGGTGCCGGAGGGGCCTACCACGTCGTGGGCGGGATTCGCTTCATCGGCCCGTTCGAACCCGACCGTCTCCTCGCCGCGTGGCGGCTCGTGATAACCGACCACCCCGCATTGCGGGTCGTCTATCGCCTCGGGGACGATGGCACGCTGCGCCGATTCCGGGCCGCCGAGCCGGTGCCCGAGCCGGTTCGGGTGGACTTCCGGGACACCGGTCCACACGATCTGGCGGGTGCGTACGCCGCGCTCGACCGGCTGGCCGAGGAGTCGATCGACCTGGAGACCGGACCACTGCTGCGCGCCACGCTAATGCGGCTGCGACCAGACGAGTGGTGCCTGGGTGTGGTTGTCCACCACATCGCCGTCGATGGCTGGTCGCTCGGCCTGCTGGTCGGGCAGCTCGGTGCCGCCTACCGCAACGGAGCTGCGTTCCCGGGGGAGACAGCTGGCGACATTGGCGGTTCCCGACGTACCCGGCCGGAACCGGGCCTCGACGTCGCGTTCTGGCAGGAATACCTCGGCAATGCGGCACCGGTCAGCCCGCCGCCGGACCGGCCGCCGCCGGATCGGCAGAGCTGGCGTGGCGGTCGCGTGCCGGTACGCCTGCCGGCCGGTACCGTCCAGCGGGTCCGGGCGGCTGCGGCGGCCTCGGGGACGACGCCGTTCATGGTCGTGCTCGCGGCGTTCGGCATCGTCCTGCACCGGTGGACCGATCAGTCCGACATGATCATCGGAGCGCTGGCGGCGAACCGGCATCCAGAGATGGCCGACGAGATAGGGGTGCTGGTCAACACCCTGCCCGTGCGCGTCCAGGTCACCCCCGACCGGTCGGTGAGCGACGTGCTGGCCGCCGTTCGCGACAGCGTCCTGGCCGTCTACCCGCACCAGCACAGCGCGCTCGAAGACATCGTCCGGGCGGCTGCCCGTACCGTCAGCGGCGGCCGAGCACCACTGGTGCACAGCGTCCTGGCCTGGCAGAACCTCCCTGTGTCGGGCTGGCAGATCGGCGAGCTACGGGCGGCGCCGTTCGAGCTGCCGTCTCCAGGGACCCAGTTCGAGTTGGCGCTGCACCTCACCGAGCAGACGGACGGCCTGATGGGGTTCCTCAGCTACGCCGAGGACTTGTACCGCGTCGACACCGCTGAGCGGATCGTCGAGGCGCTCACGCTCGTACTCGAGCGGGCCTTGGCGGCGCCCGGCACCAAGGTTCGAGATCTGCCGCTCATGCCGGCCGCCGAAGTTGACCGGTTGGTCCGGACGTGGAACGACCGGCGCGCTCCCTACCCGACCGGCCAGACGCTGCCGGAACTGATCGCCACCCAGGCGCGTGCCACCCCGGATGCGCTCGCCGCCACGGATGCGGACCGCTCGCTCACCTACGCCGAGCTCGACCATGCGGCCGAGGTACTGGCGCGCCGCCTGCGCGCGCTGGAGGTTCTGCCCGGGGCACGGGTCGTCATCTGCGCCGGTCGCACCCTGGAGTGGTTGGTGTCCGCCATCGCGGTGGGTAAGGCGGGCGCGGCGCAGGTGCCCGTGGATCCGGCACAGCCGGCCGCCCGCCAGGCGATGATCCTCACGGACGCTGGCCCGGTCGCGGCGTTGGTCACGAGGGCGCTGGCCGACCGCGTGGACAGCCGAGCGCCGCTGATCGAGGTGGACGTGGCCGAGCTTGTGGAGGCCGATCCGGAGCCGTCAATTGAGGTGCCCGGCGCGGACCCGGCGCGACCCGGCGATGCGGCGTTCGTCATGTACACCTCCGGCTCGACCGGCCGGCCGAAGGGTGTCGAAGTGCCGCACAGCGCACTGGTCAACGCACTGTTGTCAATGGGGGATGTGCTCGGCAGCGGCCCAGGCGACGTCTGGCTGTCGTTCAGCTCGCCCGCCTTCGACATCTCGTTGCTCGAGTTGTTCTTGCCGCTCGTCGCCGGCGGACGGGTGGTTATCGCACCAGACCGATCGGCTCGGGACGGCGTCGCACTGACCCGGCTGGCGACGGGATCCACCGTCACTCATGTGCAGGCCACTCCGTCCGGGTGGCGGATGCTGCTGGACGCGGGGTTTGGCGTCGACGACCGGTCGGTGACAGCCGTGACTGGTGGGGAGAACCTGCCGCTGGAGCTGGCACGCACCTTGCGGGCACGGGTACGGCGTTTGGTCAACGCGTACGGGCCGACGGAGACCACGATCTTCATGACCACCGAGGAGATGCCGCCCGCCATCGATGAGGTGTCCATCGGCCGGCCGTTCCCGAACACTCGCGCGTACCTGTTAGACGCTGCCATGCGGCCGATGCCGGTCGGCTCGGTCGGCGAACTGTACGTGGGCGGCGCCTGCCTGGCCAACGGGTACCTCGGCCGTCCCGGCCTCACCGCGGAGCGGTTCGTCGCCGACCCGTACGGCCCACCGGGCAGCCGGATGTACCGCACCGGCGATCTGTGCCGGCAGCTCCCCGACGGCCGGCTGGTGTTCATCGGCCGGCGGGACTTCCAGGTCAAGGTGCGCGGTCACCGGATCGAGCTCGGGGAGATCGAGGCGAGGCTGATGTCGCACCCAGCGTTGCGGGCAGCGGTCGTGATCCTGGACGACGCGGACGCCGATCCACGGCTGATCGGCTACGTCGTTGGCGACGAGCCCGATCCGGACGAGCTCCGCGCACACCTTCTCGCTGCACTCCCGGCCGTGATGGTGCCGTCGGCCTGGGTCGTACTGCCGAGACTGCCGCTGACCCCGAACGGCAAGCTGGACCGGGCGGCCCTGCCGCGCCCGGCGGCGCCGCAACCAACGGCCACCGACCGGACCGGGCACGAGCTCGACGAGGTTGCGGACCCCGTTCTGACCCGGCTGCGCGCCATCCTGCTTGACGTGCTGCACATCGACCGGATGGCACTTGACGAAGACTTCTTCCGGATGGGCGGGCACTCCCTGCTCGCCATGCGCGCGGCCGTGCGCATCCAGGCCGAGTTCGGGGTTGAGTTGCCGATCGAGGAGTTGTTGGTCGGCGAGATCACGATTCGCCGGCTGGCCGAGATGGTGCAGCGACATCAGGTGGCTCAGACGCCCGACGGGGATCTGCATGACGCACTCGAATGGCTCAGTCAGCTCACCGACGCGGAGGTGGCAACGCTGCTGGCCGGGCGTGGGCACCGAGCCCGCTGAGCTGAAGTGCCCTGTTGCGTAGACGGATGGCCGGTCGTGTTGGTGCGGGTGAAGACACGGCGGGCGTCAGATACCAACCACCGCCGGGCACCGATGGTGGCGGCCAGCTCACGGGCTGGCCAGCCGGGGAACTCGGCGCTCGCTTGGCATCGGAGTGAGCAGTCCAAAGGAGGACAGAGGCGTGAGCTAGCTTTACGGTGAACCCGTGATGACTCCGGCCCGGGCCGGAACCAGTGCGGCCCAAGCGATCCCGCCACTGCAAGCGTCGGAATCGGGTGCGCACCCATGTGACACCCAACCGGCACCCAAAGATCAAAACCTGTACCGTGCCAAAACTGTTCGCACTCGGTGTGAGCTGGGTTTCGTTGGAGTCGAGGACGATGCGGTGCATGGTTGTTCGGCTGCTGTACCTGACCGCGGTTCGGATGTTCAGCTGGTTGCCCCAGATGACGCGCGGGGAGTCCGCGATGGCCGCCGAGCTGTTGGTGCTGCGCCATGAGGTCGCGATCCTGCGGCGTCAGGTTGGCCCGCCGCGGCTGTCCTGGCCCGACCGTGCGGTGCTCTGCGCATTGGTCCGCGGTCTACCACGCGGGCTGTGGAAGCATCGCATCGTCACGCCGGGCACGCTGCTAGCCTGGCATCGCCGTTTGATCGGCCGGCACTGGACCTATCCGAACCGGCCGGGACGCCCACGCATCTGCCAGGAGGTTCGTGACCTGGTCATGCGCCTGGCGCGGGAGAACCCCGGCTGGGGACACCGACGCATCCAAGGAGAACTGGTCGGGCTCGGCCACCGCGTCGGTGCCGGAACCATCCGCCGTATCCTCGCCACTGCCAGGATCGGCCCGGCGCCTCGTGACGTTGACACCAGCTGGCGCAC
>Ga0075421_100009060_pt1 | contig 12255 bp, 7 predicted proteins | sample SoiMetdeltSBSDD5_FD_75292 | JGI IMG/M metagenome (GOLD analysis project Ga0075421, IMG submission 75292) | Bulk soil microbial communities from a Populus tree surrounding site in Tennessee, USA - Soil MetaG P. deltoides SBSDD5 | ecosystem: Environmental > Terrestrial > Soil > Tree plantation...
GATGCCGAGCAGCATCAGCACGGAGCCGAACAAGGTGTAGAGGAAAAATTTGATCGCGGCGTGAAGCTTCCGGGCCCCGCCCCAAACTCCGATGATGACGTACATGGGGACCAGCATTACTTCCCAGAACACGTAGAATAGGAAGAAATCGAGCGCCATAAAGGCGCCCAACATGCCGCTCTGGAGCAGCAGAAAGAAACAGTAGTACTCCTTGAGGCGGTCCTTAACTGCCGACCACGAGGAGAACACCGAAATCAGACCGAGCGACGTAGTCAGGAGCACCATCAGCATGCTGATGCCGTCGACGCCGATGTGGTATTGGGCACCAATCGATGGGATCCAGTTGATTCGCTCCACAAACTGGAAGTCGGGGTTCGAGCGGTCCAGACGCCACCATAAAGGCAGTGAGAGCAAGAATCCAATCACCATCACCATGTTCGCCCAAACCTTGATGAGGGTCTTGTTCTCCTTGGGAAAGAACAACAGCGGGATCATTCCCGCGAAGGGCGTGAACAGCACGATGCTGAGGAGGTGAGAGTCCATAAAAACCTAAGACTCACCGCAGAGGACGCAGAGGAAACCCCTTGAGATTCTTCTGTATTCTGCTGTGAGAGAATTTCTTCATCGCCACAAGTACCATCCAAGAATCAAGAAAGCCCCCATCACCGCTAACAACGCGTAACGTTGCACCTGACCGGTCTGCAGCATCCGCACCCGATAGGAAGCCAGTTCCACTAAGAACGACACCCGACGCACTGCTCCGTCGATGATCGAGGTATCCCACCACATAGAGACTGTTGAGGTGAAGCGCGTCAGCCAGGCGGCACCGTTGACGCCACCGTCGACGATCCTGGCATCAAAGCGGCTCAACGCGGTCGAAGTGAAGCGCGTCAGCCAGCCGACGCCGTTGACGCTGCCGTCGACGATCCTGGCATCAAAGCGACTCAGCAGTGTTGCGCCGCACCTGACCAAACCGTTCACGAACAGGGCGTTGTAAATCTCATCGATGTAGAGCTTGTTCCAAAACAGCATGTACAGCCACTTCGCCGGCCCGGTGTCCACAAAGGCGACAGGTCTCGGCGTAACATGCAACGCGTAGGCGAATCCCCAGCCGGCGAGAGCCGCCAGAAGGGGCCACAGGAACCGTAGCGAAATTGGAGCCGCGCTTGGCACCGTCGAAGACGGGGGCAGAAGAAACGCTGCAAACCAGGTCGAGAACCCAAAGAGCGCACCATACAACACTGCTGCGCCCGTCAGGACGGTGAATCCATGCGGGAGTGAGAAGACCTGAGGCCATACCGTCGATCCGGCAACGGTTAGACTCTCCGGAAAGAACGAGACGATCCCGCGGAACAGGTACATGCTCGTGAAGAATACGGTACCCAGCCCGATGATCCAAAAGGCGAGCCGAGCGGCCGGTGTCTGATGGACGGTCCACATGGCCTCGTAGGGACCAGCGAAGAGAATCAATGGCGCGATGCAGGATAAGATCAAGGCCGCGATGAGCGACGTCCCTGGGACCGGCGCCCGGGAATCGTGCAGCGACGCGGCAGAATGGCGGTGGTGATCTGCCACTGCTTGGAGCGCGTTGCCGGTTGACAGGAATAGGAAGCCCTTGAGGAATCCGTGTGCCACAAGGTGAAAGATGGCCGCCACAAAGGCTCCGAGACCGCACGTCATAATCATGAACCCGATCTGGCTGATCGTGGAGTAGGCCAAAATCCTCTTGATGTCTGTTTGAGTCAGCGAAACGAACGCCGCAAACAGCGCCGTCGTCGCACCGACCACTGCAATAACGCTCATCGCGGCGGGTGAAAGCATGAGAAGCGGGCTGAATCGCACCAGCAGGAAGGGCCCAGCGTTCACCATCGTGGCGGCGTGAATCAACGCCGAAACCGGTGTGGGCGCCTCCATCGCGAACGGAAGCCAGACGTGCAGCGGAAACTGAGCCGACTTACCCATGGCACCTGTGAACAACAACAGCATGATGAGCGTAGTCGTCTGGACTGGAAATTCTAAACTGGCCCAGCCAAGCAAGTTCGTGGTTTGTCCTCGGATTGTTGTGGCACGTTCCAATATCTCGGGTATATCCAGCGTACCAAAGGTGTAGAACGTCACTATCACACCGAGTCCCAGGCCCACATCCGCCACGGAATTAACCAGAAATGCCTTGGTAGCTGCCTTCGCAGCAGCCTGCCGCTGCGCCCAATGAGAGATCAGCAGATAGGAGCAAATACCCATGACCTCCCAACACATGTACATCATCAGCAAATTACGGCTCATGACGAGCATGACCATGGCGGAGGTAAAAAAACCTATGAGCGCGAAGAAGCGGCTGTATCGTGGATCTCCGATCATGTACCGCGAGGAGTAAATGTGGACGATGACGCCGACACCGGTAACCAACAACAACAGCAACACCGTGAGCTGATCGATATAGAAACCCAAGTCGATGGCAAGGTTCCCGGATTGCAGCAATCGATAGAGGGGAATGGACTGAGGTCCGTTATGGAAAACCTCGACGAAGGCGGCCACCGACAGACCAAAGGACATTCCGACCGCAGGAATGCCCAATTTGTGACTTCGTTCACCAATCCATCGTCCCGCCACTGCGAGGCAGATCGCCGCCAGCAGAGGAAAAACAGCGATCAAGGTATACAAGTGCATGCCCGCCTTAGTCAGTCACTTAGATCTTTAGAGGGTTCGTGCATCCAGCAGGAACAGCGTCACGGTCTTAGATGAAAACTCGAGACTGGCTGGAGTTCATCTTGTGGAGGAACCAGCGAAAGATCCGTTTCAATAAGCGGTGCGGTTTCCCACCCCCCGTCCGGACTGTATCGCTGGAATTCAAAAGTAGCCGGATCCACAGCAACCAGGTTGACCCATTGGTTGTGGAACAGGTTCTGGAGCAGGTTGTGCTTGCGAACTATTTTGGATATTCGCGCGGCCGGGGCTTCAATTACCGTTAACAGCCGCATCGGTTCGTGATAATGCGCTGTCCCGTCGTTGACGGTCTGGAGAGGCAACCCGGTTTGAAGATCGCCATGGCTTCCCGGAATGACGCCAACACCGGACGCGACATTGTGAATGACCTTACTCCCGCTCCCCCAGAACCAGGGATCGACAGCAGAGAAGTAATGCTCCATGTTGATCCATTCACCGACGATGAGCGGCGCCGTCATGATCTTCTCCAATATCTTTCCTTCCGGGTCGTGCTCGGGATCGTACGAATGGAGAAAGATGCGACCTTGGAGGTTCACCCCTTTGGTTAAACTCCGTCGCCCAATGAGAAATGCGGCGTTGCCCGATAGTCCCCACTCCGGACGCGTATTCGCCCAGTCCATAGTGCGATCGGCCACATGTTGATGCGCCTTTTCAGGCGAAAGCCTCTTCGGGCTGCGAGGCATTCGACTGCAACGTTCCAAAGCCTGCGACGCACCTGATTTCTCCAGATCGCTCATCATGGCGCGCAGGTCCTCCAGGTGTGTGGCTGGCACATCTTCAACGTCGTAGAAGAGGATATGATCCGAAGTGGTGATGTGTTTAGCGCCCAGGAACCAGGTATCGTCCGGGATGTCGAGACCGCGAGCTTTCAGCAGTCGCCGGACTACTGGATCGTTACCCATGGCTGCGAATGCGCGGGCGTTCGGGTCACCATGCTTGCCGCCGCACGCCCCGCAATGGAGCGCTCCGAAATAAGGATTGTTGTCGGTGATGCTGCCGTGACCACACGGGACTATGAATCGGCCAAAGTTAGTCGTCAAACCGATCGCGCGCAAGCCGTTCTCGACCATAGTAGCCTGTTCCTCGCGGGTGAAGCCGAAGCGTGAGTGTTTGTCCGTTTTATCCACAAATATCTGAGTTGCAACTGGAGAATGAAAACGCCTACGAATTCTTCCCTTAATGGATTCATACAGCCTCGGTGCGAGTGTCTTTCCTGTTAACCCAAGGCTGAACATGAAGCCCAGCAGGTCAATCAGCATGAATGAAGCAACTGGATGCTGCTTCAGATCGTGATGGAGGTAGTGCCCGAGTCGGCGCCATCGAGATCCGGAAGCATACGTATCGAGCATCTTCGTCTGTCCGGGCCTCACCACTTCATCAACGGAATGCGCAGGCTTCAACAATACCGGGCACAAAGGAAAGCGTTCTGAGCTGTCAAAGGCCTGGTGGTTCATTGTGACGCCGAAAAATCCTGCAAACCCGTATGTCTCGTACGGGCCTTGAACCTCGACGTGACGGCGCATCGACTCCGACCGCACGTCGATGCAGAACACAATTTGCGCTCTCGGTCGTGCCTGCATTCTGGGCTCGCGGTTCCCATTCGTCGCCAAGCGATGCAACAAGTCTTCTCGATACTTGTCTTCGTAAGCTTCAAGCCAGACCGGGGCGTGCTGGTCTTCGGGGAACGAATCCAACCATCCGAGCAGCGTCTGAACGTTTTCCTCCGAAAGTTCCTTCACTTCAGCCGGGGTCAACTCCAGGAACTGCGCAAGACGAAACAGCCGCCATGCCCCGTGGCAGATGGCCTTCGTCCGGCGGTCCACAAGACGGTGAGCCGGTGCGATGAGGTTTTGATACTCGTCAAGATGATTCTGCCAATAAGACACCAGAGCGGATAGGTTCCCTGTAATTCCCCACTCTCTGCGACAGAGCGCATCAGCCAGTTCGACCTCATAGAAGAGGCGGACGGCCAGGTATTGTGCCGGGTCGATAGGATGTTCCTTCTGACCTGGATATTCAGGGTTTTCGCCCAGCCAGCGAACGAAGCCCGCCCAGCCCGGCAACTGAGCTAAGTGCCGAGACAGGTATTCCACCCATCGCTCCTCGGGCACTCCGAGTCGATCCAGCCCGAGTGCAATGGCATCTTCCGGTGAACCCGGCAGGTCGCGAACTTTTTGCGCGAAGCCCTTGATACCAAGAAAGCGACCGGAAAAGTCCCGTTGCGCAAGCTCTCGCCAAGCTTGATAAAATCCTCCGCCTCGGGAGGGCATTGCCCAACCGGCCATTCCCTCGTCGACAAAGGCGGCAGTCCATCTAATCATCTGGTCGTTGATCTGATCGACGATCGAAGCCCCAGCCAAAGACTCCAGCCAATCACCGAGCGTCCGTTGGTTGGGCAGTGCCACCTCTCGGATGAAACCAGTCTTCCTGGTCTGCTCATCTGAGTCGGCGAAAAATGAATTTGTGAGGCGCAGGGCCGATAATGTGCTATCCCACAGACTCGTCAGGTACGATTCTTCAGAGCCTTGTCGTGACGATTCGCCATCGCGACTCGTATGTTTTGTGATGCGTAGCTTGGATTCAGGGGGAAGATCGGGTTGAAACTGCTTCGTGGCGCCTTCCGAGCCAAACGTCCAGGCTAGCAGCACTGCATCCAATGCCTCGAATCCAAAGAGGAGGTGCAGGCGCAGCACATCCGATGACCGAATTTGACGAGGCCCGACCTCAATAAGAGTCTGAGTGTGAACAGGCGGTCCGACCCGTTGAAGGGCCCGTCTGGCACCCGCGTCTGTGATACGCCCTTCCCGATACAGCTGGCGGTATTCGCTGTTGGACAGGTATCCATTTCCGCCCAACAGATGTTTGGCCTCACGAACGGCTTTGTCGAAAGGCCAGTGTTCCATCCCATGAATGGGATTGTGATGAACGAAGCTCTTCATCGGCCAGAACTTCGCAATGGGCTCACAGGCCCTAGTGATCTGACGGCGCAAACGCTCGCGTTCCTCTGCGGAAACGGTTGGAAGCTGTTGCGCAGTCAATTCGGATATCATGAGTTGCACTTTTTGTTACCTCCTCGTGTGCTCATTAGTCTGAGCAGTGGTTAGAAGACACAGCTCTTGCATCTCTACTCCCCTCGCCTTGCTCAAGGAAAAGGGGAGCTGTGAGAAAATCGAAATTCAGAAAAATCCCTTGCACTCTCTCCAAGGTCCCTTAATGCCCCGTCGTACTCTGGTACCTCGGTACCTGTTCATACTCATACCTGCTGGACAACAGCATCCGGCCGTCTTTGTCGCGCTGCCGTCGGATGGTCGGACAGGCTTCGATGTTGTTCCAATCCGAGAAGGACCAACTTAGAGCCGGCTTCCTTGAATTCACTCTCCATCTCGTGGAGCTTTTGCATGACGGTGTGATCAACAAGAAACGTTTCCGATAGATCGAGAGTCACAACAGGCTCTCCCTTCAGTCGCTCCAATCGTTTCCTTAATCCGATCCAGGTACTGAAGACGGCGGAGTCTTTGACGGCAACCCTCACGCCCTCTTTGTTACCCCGCAGCACGTCGACCTTTAATCTAAGGAGTGATTGGAGAGGAGCGCCATGGATGATGTGGATCACCACCTTGACAGCTATACCAATAGCGATCCCTACAAGCAGATCCGTAGCCAGCACGCCCACGATCGTTGAGACGAAGATGATCAACTGTTCCCGCCCCACCTGATACATATGGACAAACGATTGGGGTGAAGCAAGACGAAGGCCCGTAAAGACCAGCATCGCCCCCAAGGCCGCAAGGGGGATCTGATTGATCAGTTTCGGGACGAGTGCAACAAAGATGAGCAAGAACAGCCCGTGAAACATATTGGCGAACCGGGTTCTGGCGCCGTTATCGATATTCGCTCTGCTGCGCACGATTTCCGAAATCATAGGCAGTCCACCCACGAAAGCGGCGACCGTGTTCCCTACCCCGACTGCCAGCAGATCACGGTCGTGGTTCGTCTTTCTGCGCCAGGGGTCAATCTGATCGACTGCTTTGGCACTCAGCAGAGACTCCAGGCTTCCAATAAATGCAAATAGGAAGATGTACTTCCAACCCACGGCAGTGGCTATCCCTGAGAAGTCTGGAAACGTAATCGCGCTGAACATGTTTGCGGGAACGTTCACCAGGAAACCTGCTCCAAGAGGGTAGTCACGGCCATTGAACGAATAGGTGCGTTCCTGGCTCAGGTCAAAGTACATCGCGAGTGGGACGGTAATCAGGAGGACCACCATAGGAGCTGGAATCACTTTCAGCTTAGGATTCTTGAGGAGTGGGTAACCGAACATGATAAGCAGGCTGATGATTCCGATTAGCCCTACAACCGGGTTCATACCCACTACGAACTGTGGAATCTTGGCGAGCAGCTCCAAGGGTGTCCCTTCCGATCCCAGACCCATTGTGATCGGAAACTGCTTGGCGATGATGATGATGCCAATCGAGGCAAGCAGTCCGTGAACGGCCGAGCTCGGGAAAAACTCACCAAGAATGCCGGCTCGGAACACGCCAAAGAGAATTTGAATAACGCCCGCGGCGACGCCCACACCTAAGGCAAGCCGGTAGGCCTGAAGGTCTGCTGCGGCATCCCGTCCCCCCGTGAAGCCAAACTCGGTGACGCAACCGATAGCTATAACAATGAGACCTGCCGCGGGACCCTTGATAGTGAGTTCCGAGTTGCTAAAAAGCGCGCCTACCACGCCCCCAATAATCGCAGTAAAGATGCCGGCTATGGCCGGGTATCCGCAGGCGAGTGAGATCCCGAGGCAGAGCGGGAGCGCGATGAGAAAGACGAGAAAACCCGAAAGGAGGTCAGACTTCCAATAGCGGCGAAGGCCAGCGAGCGTTCCTATCGGTACCTGGTTCGCTTCCAGAGGCGTAGCCAACTGAGCTTTTGCCATGGATGCACTCCTGTCCAAACAAAGTTGGAGGAACAATGTCGTGAGATGACCGTGATGATGAGAACAGTCAGTCCACAGCAACGGGCGACGCGGTTATTCGACGAGCCCTGTTTGCTGTTTCACAAAATCAAGCTGGGTTGCTTAATCAGGAGAAGGGTTAATTATGAGAAAATTGGAGGAGCCCTGGAAGGACGGGGAGGGCCTAAGGATTCGCGAAGCGTGAAGTGCTCATTGACAAACCAAAGCCGCCCATGACGGCGAAAATCGGGCTGTGACTGGTGTTCTTCTCTTTCGGACTGGCGGCGTTCGCGATGTCGTTTGCGATTGGAAGCCTCTCGGCGGGTCTCGGTAAGCTCGTTATAGACGAATGACTCGCTTTCCGACTCAGTCGCTTCAGCGACCTTGATGAGATTCCGGTTTCCGACCGCCGCGCCTCCATAGGCGGCCAGAATCAAGAGCAACATGAAGGACCGAGTGACCCATTTTCTGATGTTTGGAACCCTCGTCACAACTTGCCTCCTCAACCTCAGTCTGCGGACGCTTTTGAAAGGGTCGACAGGTGCAGCCAAACTTCGACACCTTTAATAGCATGCGAATCCGAGGCGCGTCAATGCCTGAATGCATGCTAGCCACGTATCTGAACGATACTTGGTCCAATATCTTGAAACGAACCCATTCCCGCCGCGGCGCTACGCTTCCGCAGGTCTTTGGCTTCAACGACCAGTCGGGTCGGAAATCCTGACCAAGCAGCGTGACAATCTGCTCTTGTCATATAGGCCATTTTGGGCTAAGTTTCATGGGTTAGGCGTGAGCCTGAACGCCTGCTCGTCCAGCCTTTGCCACGTTGCAAGCTCATCGAGCGCCTCCTTTCAGCAGGCAAAGGGATTGACTTTGTGAAGACCCCAAAGAGACTTATTTCAACTAGTCTACTCCTGGTAATTTGCTTCGCAGCTTGGCTCCTGTCTGGGCACGAGGGCATGTCCGCGCAAGTCGCAGCCCGAAGCCAGCCAGCCGTGTCAAGGAAGGTGGACTTCGCCAAAGATATTCAGCCAATCTTCGAGCGGTCATGTTACAGCTGTCACGGGGCCAAGACGCAGCTAGGCGGCTTTCGGCTGGACTCGAAAACACTTGCTTCCAGCGGGGGTCAGTCTGGCAAGGCATTTGTCCCTGGCAAGGCTGCCGAGAGCCATCTCTACCAGCGGGTGGCTGGAATTGGCGACCAGGCGCGGATGCCGATGGGTGGCGAACCTTTGCCGGCAGAGCAGATTGCACTGATTCGCGCCTGGATCGATCAGGGCGCTGACTGGCCAGAAGGAATCGACGCAGCGAACGCTGAGATCAAGACGCACTGGGCCTACATCCCGCCCAAACGACCCGCGCTGCCGACGGTTGGCAAGGCAAATTGGAGCGCTAACCCTATCGACCAATTCGTCCTGGCTCGACTGGACAAAGAAGGGCTACCCCCTTCTCCTGAAGCAGACCGCAGCACTTTGCTGCGCCGGCTAAGTCTGGACTTGATTGGCCTCCCACCCACAATCGAAGAAGTTGAAGCCTTCCGCAAAGACAAAAGCAAGAATGCCTTTGAGAAGCAGGTGCAGCGGCTGCTGAATTCACCCCATTACGGAGAGCGCTGGGGCCGGCACTGGCTGGATGCCGCCCGCTACGCCGACTCTGACGGCTACGAGAAGGACAAGCAACGCTGGGTTTGGTTCTATCGCGACTGGGTGATCAACGCACTGAATCGCGACTTGCCCTACAACCAGTTCATCATCGAACAACTGGCCGGCGATCTGCTCCCGAACGCAACCCAGGATCAGATTGTCGCCACCGGCTTTCTGCGCAACTCGATGATCAATGAAGAGGGGGGCGTGGATCCGGAACAGTTCCGGATGGAAGCCATGTTCGACCGCATGGATGCCATCGGCAAGAGCATTCTCGGAGTGACCATCCAGTGCGCGCAGTGCCACAACCACAAGTACGACCCGCTTACCCAGGAGGAGTACTATCGCCTGTTCGCGTTTCTGAATAATTCTCACGAAGCAACCCTGGCGGCGTATACGCCGGAAGAGCAGATGAAACGCGCCGATTTGTTTCGGCAGACCCGGGAAATCGAAAGTGACCTGCAGCATCGCTTTCCCGATTGGCAACAGCGCATGGCCGGTTGGGAAGAACGTGCGAAGGCTGGCCAGCCGGAGTGGATCGTAGTCCGGCCGACTGTGGAAGACATCTCCAACGGCGGACAGAAGTATTTGCCAATGAGCGACGGCTCCTTTCTGGCTCAGGGCTATGCTCCTACCAAACATCGCGTAAAAATGTCGGTGACGACCGATGTCCAGAACATTACGGCCTTTCGGTTGGAACTCTTGAATGACCCCAACCTGCCGCTGGGCGGGCCGGGTCGCTCGATCAAGGGGACCGGGGCGCTGACAGAGTTCGAGGTGGAAATGGCTGCCGCCGACGCTCCGGACAAACCAACTCTAGTGAAGATTGCGCACGCCTCGGCCGACATTTCGCTGCCGAAGAAACCTCTGGATGCCATTTATGATGACAAGAGCCAGCGTCGCCGCGTTACCGGTCCGATCGAGTTTGCCATTGACGACTGTGAGGAAACAGCATGGGGAATCGACGCTGGTCCTGGACGCCGAAACCAGCCTCGCAAGGCCGTCTTCACTGCTGAGACGCCCATTGGCAATCCCAAGGGAACGGTGCTGACATTCTATCTGAGCCAGAAGCACGGCGGATGGAACAGCGACGATAATCAGAACTATAACCTGGGCCGCTTTCGCCTCTCGATCACCACCACGCCCGGCGCCACTGCGGATCCGCTGCCCAGGAATGTGCGGGACATTCTTTCCATCCCGCTTGACCAACGGACGCCTGCACAGGTGCAAACCGTGTTCAGTTACTGGCGCACGACCGTTCCAGAGTGGCAGGATGCGAATGGAAAGATCGAAGAGTTGTGGAAGCAGCATCCGGAGGGCTCATCTCAACTGGTGCTGCAAGCGCGCCAACAGCAGCGTGAGACACACATCCTGACACGAGGCGACTTCTTGAAGCCAGGCAAGCCTGTGGGCTCTGGCGTTCCGGCATTTTTGAATCCATTGCCCGCAGATGCCCCACCGGATCGTCTGACGTTTGCGAAGTGGCTGGTAGACCGAAACTCCCCGACGACAGCGCGTGCCCTGGTAAACCGCGTCTGGCAAGCTTATTTTGGAGTCGGCCTGGTCAGTACCAGCGAGGATCTCGGGAAGCAAAGCGAACCGCCGTCCCATCCCGAACTACTCGACTGGCTGGCAGTGGAGTTCATGGATCGTGGCTGGAGCCTGAAGACCCTGCACCGGCTCATCGTCACTTCTGCGACGTACCGCCAGTCTTCGCATGTGACACCGGAACTTTATGCGCTCGACCCTTACAACCGCTTGCTGGCCCGCGGACCGCGCTTCCGCGTGGAGGCCGAGATCGTGCGCGACATCAGTCTGGCAGCGAGCGGCTTGCTGAACCCGAAGATCGGCGGGCCTAGCGTCTATCCGCCGGCTCCAGATTTCCTGTTTCTCCCTCCCGCCAGTTACGGCCCCAAAAATTGGCATGAAGCGAAGGGTCCAGACCGTTACCGTCGTGCGCTGTACACGTTTCGCTTCCGCTCGGTGCCTCACCCGGTGCTGCAGAACTTTGACGCGCCCAATGGCGATTTCTCCTGTGTGCGCCGGGTCCGCTCCAACACGCCGCTGCAGGCTTTGACCACCCTGAATGAGCCGCTCTTTCTGGAATCGGCGCGCGCGCTGGCGTTGCGAACGCTCGCGGAAGGTGGAACCAAAGACAAACAACGTTTGACCTACGCGTTCCGTCGCTGTTTGAGCAGGCAGCCCACGCAAGCCGAGAGCGCGGAGTTATTGGCATTGTTGGCGAAACAGACTCGGCGGTTTGAGAACGGCGAGCTCAAGCCATGGGATTTGGCTTCAGCCAATCCGGATCAGCCGCCGACAATTCCGAATAACGCTACCCCTGCGCAACTGGCTGCCTGGACTACTGTTTCGCGGGTGCTGCTGAATCTGGACGAGACGATCACTAAGGAATAGGTACAGGGTAAAAGTCAAAGGGGACAGTGACTATGAACTGCCAGGATCATCTTTATCGAAACGCGAACCCGAGGTTGGTGAGCCGGCGCTGGTTTCTCGAGCAATGTGGCATCGGCCTTGGCGCCATGGCCTTTGGTCAATTGCTTGGAGATGCGGGTTTCGCCGCTCCCGGCGATTCAGTCCCCGCCGATCCCCTGGCTCCGAGGAAGCCACATTACCCGCCCAAGACTAAGAGTGTGATTTTTCTCTTCATGGCAGGCGCCCCCAGCCACCTGGAACTGTTCGACTACAAACCGCAACTGGCAAAGTTCGACGGGACATTGCCGCCTAAGGACTTGCTCAAGGGCTATCGGGCCGCTTTCATCAACCCGAATTCTACTTTGCTGGGCCCCAAGTTCAAGTTCGCCAAGTATGGTCAAAGCGGGGCGGAGCTTTCCGAGCTCCTGCCGCATTTGACGAAGGTGGTGGACGACATTGCCATCGTCAAATCGATGGTCACCGACGCCTTTAATCATGCGCCCGGAC
>Ga0075421_100009061_pt1 | contig 12255 bp, 8 predicted proteins | sample SoiMetdeltSBSDD5_FD_75292 | JGI IMG/M metagenome (GOLD analysis project Ga0075421, IMG submission 75292) | Bulk soil microbial communities from a Populus tree surrounding site in Tennessee, USA - Soil MetaG P. deltoides SBSDD5 | ecosystem: Environmental > Terrestrial > Soil > Tree plantation...
GGAGATTTACCCATTCATATTCACCCTATTACTACTATTTCCCTGCTCAGGGCCAACTATTAACACATTGGATATTTGGAAGTATCGCTTCGCAAGAAGCCTTGCCTTCTCTGCATTCCTCCCTTCCCGTCCTACCACGGCGCCTTTTTTCCTTGGATCAACTGTGACAACTGCCTGCTTCGTCCCATCACCTCGTTCAGATATCTTAACATCATTTATCATATCAGCATTGAGCATGTTGCGGATGAACTCTGAAGGGTCATCAGAAAATTCAACAAGTTCTATCTTTTTTGCAACCATGTTTTGCAGCTGTTTGATTGTAGAACCGCCTTTGCCAATGGCAAGCCCCATTTGGCCTTTATTTACAACGAAAATAACACGATCCATCTTGTCATCTACAATGCAGTCTCTTGCTGTTGCGCTTGTTATGCTCTGGAAGAGGGACATTAGGCGCAATTCATCAGAAGTAAGCTTAATCTCAGTCATTTTCATAGTATCCCCACACAGAGATATATCGCAAAAGATGAAGCAGCCAGCAACAATAAATCATTCCCACAACTCAATTTTTATCTCACACAGATACCTTTTGTATTACTTGCCCTTTTTTTCTGACACTATTGCGCTTATTTCTTCTGGTGTCCCGCTCTTGATTGCCATAGTAGTGATTCTGAAAGGCTTATTACAGAGCTTGCCCAGTTGAACGGAATTGCCAGAATACTCATAGATTGCAACGTTGGTAGACTTGGCCTGTTCTTCAAGCTTTTTCCTGTCATCGGGATCAATGGACTTGCTGACTATGATTAACTTCGAGCCTTTGACCGACTGCAATACTTCTTTGACGCCACTCTTGTACTTATCAGCGACTACTGCGTCTTTAATCACTTTTTCCAGTGTTCTCATTGTCCTTCACCTTCATATACAGGTCTACCATTCCAGTGCCGACTGGTACAGTAGCACCTACTATAACGTTTTCTGTCACTCCTCTCAATGTTTCAATCTGCCCTTCAAGTGAGGCTTTGGCAATTGTTGGTACTGTAATTTCAAACGCTGCTCTTGCAAGAACGGATGTCTTAGTTCCTGCAATTCCATGTCTGCCTATCTGTTGCAAGTACCCTTTTGACGTCATAAGGTCTGCCACAAGCATAATATGTCGTGCATCTACCTCCAGACCCTGCTCTTCAAGTGTATTGGTGATCTCTTTGACAAGTGCAGTTCTTGCAGCTTCAATGCCAAGCATCTGCCAGATCTCGTAAACATTATTCGTGGTAGTCCTGGCAGTGTCAACGCCATCTACTGCCATCACTTTTGCAAGGTTAGACCCAGCGGTCTGAATGACCCATTCTTCATCTTGCTTAACTATTGTTACCCGCTCAATGTCCGATACACCCTTTACACGCGCGCTGAGCAACTTGCTCTTAAGTGTGAGCAGAGTCTGGGCATCGGGCTCATTGGGAACCGTCAATTTGATGAAGAGTTTGTTCTCATTCGGCTTGATGCCATACTTCTTCTTGGAGGCCTCAAGCACTTCTTGCACGTCTGCAAAAGTGCACCCTCGTTCTGCCAGCTTTGCTTCAGATACATGGAATGTCAGTATGCCGCTATAGTCAGTCTCTGTTCTATCAACAAGATCCCCTATCTGTGTGAATAGTATTTCTCTTGCTACTTCAAGGGCCTTTTCTCTCGACACCCTGTGACTCTCGTCGAGGTAAATATCCATCGTAGGTGTTACTGGCTTCTTTCTTGCATCGACAAGCTCAATTAACCGTGGAAGCCCAAGCGTCACATTTCTCTCTTTAACGCCGGCAAAGTGGAATGTCCTGAGCGTCATCTGGGTTCCAGGCTCACCTATAGACTGTGCAGTCACTACACCTACTGCTTCCCCAGGCTCTGCAAGCGCCCTATCAATTAGATCAAGCACCTTTTTCATTACTTTTTCTACACCATCTTTGCTGAGCCTGTTCTCAAGGAGCGCCTTCTCCAGATTAGCCTTCATTCTCGGATTGAGCCTTCCGGCATATCTAGAAATTATGTCCTTGGTTACATCCTCAACAGCTTTGCGTCCTTCGTCAACAATTGATTCCGCTTCAATGAGCCTGGAGATGTTGACAGCCTCACCGTGGTCACTTTTTGCAGGGTCAATGCCATCTTCTCCATACAAATACTGCACAATGTTGCCATGAGGATCGCGTACGGTATGATCGTATTCAATCTTTAAATGCTCAAGTGCGTTAATCAACCTTCTCTGCATATAACCAGATTGCTGGGTTCTGACTGCAGTATCTACAAGGCCCTCCCTTCCACCCATTGCGTGGAAGAAGAATTCAAGTGGAGATAGACCATCGCGATAGTTCGACTTGACAAAGCCTTTTGCATCAGGGTTGGTTTCATTTGGCTTAAAATGTGAAAGCGCTCTGTTGTGATAGCCCTTCTGGATTCTCTTGCCTCTGATCGATTGCTGTCCTAAAGCTGCAGTCATTTGGCCAATGTTGAGCGTCGACCCTCTTGCACCTGTAGATGCCATAATTACACCTGAGTTCTCATTAGGAAATGCCCTGTCAGCTGTCTTGCCGGCGCGATCACGGGCGCGTGAGAGTTCATTTACAACATATAGCTCTAGTGCTTCTTCACCAGACAGACCCCTTGTTAGGGGTAGCGTGCCTTCATTATATTGTTGTATCAACTCGTAGACCTTCTCATAGGTCCTTTGAATGATGTCGCTGATACCTTGTCGGCTCTCTGGCGGCAACCATAGATCAGAGTACCCGTAGCTAAATCCTCTATGGGTGATATACGTCTTAAGCATAGTAAGGATTGAGTCAAGAAACTTTCTTGCAGCGTCTGTACCATAGTCCTTTGCGATCCTATGAAGTACGCTGTCTGGTTCTTCGGCCCCAATCGATGCCTTGTCGATGACGCCGCTGATAAGCTCACCGTTCTTTATGACTACATCCTTGCCTTCTCCCTTTGCAGCCTTATTCCATTTTGAGGTAATGATAAAGTTAAAGTCTTTTGGCAAGAAGAGTGAGAATAGCTGCCTGCCAGAGTACTTCCTTTGGCCATCCTCTGCAGTTACAAGCGGTTCTGGTAGCGGTCCACGGTAGCCACCTAGCATAGCCAGATTTGCGAACTCATCTTTTGTTAGAGATGATTTGTCGCTGGTAAGCATGAATGCACCAGTAATAAAGTCCCTGATGCCGCCGATGATAGGGCCTCCATACCTAGGAGAGATCAATTGATCTTGCACTTTCATAAGGAGTGTTGCTTCAGCCCTTGCTTCTTCGCTCTGTGGCACGTGGAGATTCATTTCATCTCCGTCAAAGTCAGCGTTGTATGGAGGACAGACAGCAGGATGCAGTCTGAATGTGCGATATGGCAACACCTTGACGCTGTGGGCCATAATCGACATTCGGTGTAGTGAAGGCTGCCTATTGAAAATGACAATGTCACCGTCTGCAAGATGGCGCTCTACGACATAGCCAAGTGCAAGTGAATCAGATATAGCCTTTCTATCGGTAACATAATCAAGTCTAATCTTGACTCCATCTGGCCTAATGATATAGTTTGCTCCAGGGTATGTATTAGGGCCATTCACCACTAACCCTTTGAGCCGCTCTAGATTCCATTGCGAAACTGTTTCTGGTATAGTGAGTTTCTTTGCAACATCCACAGGTACGCCTACATCAGATATTGCAAGGTTAGGGTCTGGGGAAATCACAGTTCTGCTGGAAAAGTCGACACGCTTGCCAGAAAGTGAGCCTCTAAATCTCCCTTCTTTGCCCTTCAATCTCTGTGTAAGAGTCTTAAGTGGCCGGCCAGACCTGTGATGGGCCTGTGGAATACCAGAAACTTCGTTGTCAAAGTAGGTCGTAACATGATACTGTAGCAGGTCGACTAAGTCCTGCACAATAAGTGGGGGAGTTCCTGCTTCTTTGCTTTCTTTGAGGCGCTGGTTTACCCTGATGATATCGACAAGCTTGTGAGTTAGATCATCCTCTGACCTAATGCCGGTCTCTAGAATAATAGAGGGTCTAACAGTTACTGGAGGTACTGGCAGCACTTGCAGCACGAACCATTCGGGCCTTGCCGTCTTGGGATCATACCCAAGTAAGGTCAGGTCGTCATCAGGGATATGGCTGAGCCTTTCGCGGATAGTGATTGGAAGCAGTCGGTTTTCGCCAGCTTCAGTCTTTTCAACAAATATTGTCGGTTTCGTAAATATCAAGTCATACTGTTCTTTGCCGCAGTGAGGGCAGGACTTGACCTTCTTAGCTCGCTCAATAATATCATCTTTAATGTTTTCAAGCGTAATAACTGCATATGCTGCCTTTGTGTCTCGGATCGATTTGTAGTGAGCAAGCTCTTCTACATCAAGCTTGATCCTGTTGCATGATCGGCAGGTTATCAAGAGCAGTTTGTGAATATCATCTACAAAAGCGATGTGAAGCACCGGCTCGGCTAACTCGATGTGTCCAAAATGCCCCGGGCACTTCGCAGAAGTGTTCCCACAAGTGGCACATTTTTGGCCAGGCTCTAGCGTGCCCAACCTGTTGTCCATCAAGCCACCTTGTACTGGCATTCCATCTTCGTCATACGTTTCAGGTGCAGTGATCTCGGCTACTGAGAACTTGCGCACTTCAGTTGGTGACCATACACTAAACTTAACGCCACCTAGAGTTTTTGCAGATTCTTCCATCATTTATCCTACACCTTCTCCTTTACAAGTAGCCTCGGTGCAACATTGAGGCTCATCATTTCCTGCAACAGCAGCTTGAATGCATAGGCAATTACAACAGATGATATCTTGGCTTTCTCCCCACACACTCGACAGATGTATCGACGCTGTTTGACATCATAGTACGCCAGCAAACCACAACGTTCACAGACATTTACTTCAGCCTTGTCTGATTCTTCTAGTAGCCTATCCTTTAGCATCATGGATGCACCATATGCGATAAGGCAGTCCCGCTCCATTTCTCCAAATCTCAATCCACCACCACGTGCCCTGCCCTCAGTTGGCTGCTTTGTCAACATCTGAACCTGACCTCTGGCTCGACTGTGGATCTTGTCGGCAACCATGTGATGTAATTTTTGGTAATAAACAACACCGATGTAGACATCTGCAGGAAATCTTCGTCCAGTCCTGCCGTCGTACATTACCTCCTTGCCTGTATACTTGAAGCCGTATTGCTCCATTGCACCCTTGATATCTTCTAGCTTTTCTCCAAGAAAAGCCGAGCCGTCTGCTATTTTGCCGCGAAGGGAAGCGGCTTTGCCGCCAAGAGATTCCATGAATTGGCCGACAGTCATCCTCGATGGAAATGCATGAGGATTGATCATAATGTCTGGTACAATGCCATCCTCAGTATATGGCAAGTCTTCTTGGTTGACTAGCATGCCGACAACTCCTTTCTGGCCATGCCGTGAGGCGAATTTATCGCCAATCTCGGGGATGCGCATATCGCGAACCCTAATCTTGTACATCTTGCCGCCTTCAACTGATTGAGTCACAATGACGGTGTCGACTACACCATTTTCTGAAGGCCTGACGCCGACTGAAGTGTCTCTCCTGTATGGGCCTTTCACCTCAAACTCCTTGTATTCTTCCATGAACCTTGGTGGCGATGTTCTACCGATTAAAATATCACCACCATTCACCACTGCCTCATGCATTATTGCGCCGTCTTGCTCAAGCAGACGATAGGCCTTCTCGCCCCTGTAACCCCTAATATTGGCTTCTGACGGAGGTACCTCAAAACTGTCTTTCATCCCTCCAGGATACTGCTTTGCTTCGGCCTCATAAATTCTATAAAAGAAGGTTCTTCCAAGACCTCTGTCTACCGATGCTTTGTTAAACACTACAGCATCTTCTATATTGTAGCCTTCAAACGGAAGCACAGCCACAACACAATTCTGTCCTGTTGGGCGGTCTTCAAGACCAAGTAGATTAATCGCCTTTGTGCTCACAACTGGAGTTTGTGGGTAGAGCATAAAGTGCTGCCTGACGTATGTGCTTGCGTTCATCAGTGGTGTAGAAAAGCCGAGGCTCTGCTTTGCCATCGCACTTTCGTAAGTGTTCCTAGGTGACTGATTGTGCTCAGGATATGGAATGATAGAAGCTCCCACACCCAAGATGGCAGATGGAAATATCTCTAGATGAGTGTGCGAAGGCTCTATTTTCTTTGGATCAATTGCAACATAGCAGTTCTCCTCTTCGTTTGCGTCTACCAGCTCAATCATACCCATATAGACAAAGTCATTCCAAGAAAGGAATTTTTTCGATATCTTTTCGATTACCTCGTACGTTACAAGTGGCCTACCATCTCTAATTACTACAAGCGGCCTCAGAACCCTGCCAGCGTTACAGCTGATATAAAGGCGCTTTGTGGCATTGGTGTTTTGGGAACCATAAAGGTATATGCCGACATGAGGATGGATCTTGCCGGACCTTCTCATAGACCTAAGCGTGTCTGCAAGGTTTTCTCCCTTCTCGATATAGCCGATAAGCCTGCCATCAACGAACACCCTTGTGCCTGACATTCTCAGAGCTTGGTCGACATCGTCTACGCTCTGTATTCCCAGCTCATACAGCTTTTCTGTAATTTCGGCATTCTGAATGTTGACCGAAATTATAGCTGACAGCGCAAGATTCTTCACAAGTCCGCAATTGGAGCCCTCGGGAGTCTCTGCAGGACATATTCGGCCAAAGTGTGTTGCGTGCAGGTCCCTTGCCTCAAAATTAGGCTGACTCCTACTAAGTGGGGATTGAATTCTTCGTAAATGTGAAATAGTTGACATATAGTTTGTCCTATCAAGCAACTGTGTGACACCTACTCTGCCCCTACCCCAATTACCTGTTGCAATGGCGTTATTCAACTTGTCTGACACAATGCCAGGCCGGACAGCTGCGGCCACAGCATTGATGCCGCGCTTTTGGCCTGAGCGCTCCAGCTGATATTTCATATCGCGTATCAAATTGCGGAACGCAGTACGGAACAAGTCTGCAAGCATCTGGCCTGCAAACTTGATCACCTTGTTGCCATAATGGTCTTTATCATCAGCACCGATCCAGCCAAGTTTGAGCTCAATAAGCTTGCAGGCTGCCTCGCCTAAGAACAGGGCTTTCTCATGCCTGTTGTCAGGATTTTTACCTATGTGTGGTAAAAGGCCCCAATCAAGCAATGTTTCAGCTCGCTTGATTTGGAATTCTTCAAGCATGCCAGGTGCAATTCTCTTACTGATATACACAATGGCATCCCTGCTTCTGTTGACATCAGCTGCTTTCTCAAATGAGGGCTCGAGTTCATCTTGTATGATTTCATTTAGAGAAACTGAGTCAGCGATATCCTTGTCAGATTCAAGACCAAGAGCCCTTATTAGTGTGATAAGTGGAATGTCTACAGGCGAGCCGGGGATCTTGGTCACTATTGAACCATCTGGGCGCATTATCAGTTCTAGTTTTGCTCTATAACCCACAATTGATGAATAGACTTTGGCCTTATACAGCAAAGTGCCCGTGGTTTCTTCAGCATCGACAATTATTTTGTTATATGAAAGATCTTCAAGTCCCACTATGACTCGCTCCGAGCCGTTGATAATGAAGTACCCGCCTGGATCGCGGGCGTCTTCGCCAAATTCGACAAGCTTCGACTCGGGCAAGTTGTGCAGAATGCAGGTATTGGACTTGACCATTACAGGCATGTCGCCTATGTGTATAAAGCGGGATTCCAGAATCTTACCATCTTCAACTACACTACACTCTAGCATTACAGGTGAAGCATAAGTCAAGTTACGGAGTCTTGCTTCCATTGGGGCAACATGTGTTATCGAACCGTCAAGCTCCATTATTCTCGGTTGCTGAAGCTTGATCTTTCCTAGTTTGATCTTGTAAGGATATTCTGCAGTTTCTATTTCAATTTCTCCTACTTCGTCGATTATACTTTGGAGCCCTCGCTCCATGAATTCGTTATAAGAGTTCAGGTGTTGCCTTGCAACGCCTTCCCTTCGTAAAATATCATTGATGATAGGCCACATTTCGATAGAGTTCTCTATCATTGTATACTCAACCCTCTACAACGTAACGGTAATATACACTTTCACCCGCAGTTTGGCTCTTTCTTGTTATTTTAATAATATCACCGGGTCTAACATCCAAGTCTTCAAGTGCCTTGTCGCTTATCATAACATATGGCAGTTGGCTTGGTTTGGCATTATACTTTTTTAGAATCTCTTCTGCCTCATTTTTGGGCAGGATTTCATGTTTTGGCTGGTAGATATGGTTAGTTATTTTGACTATCTTTTTTTCAGACAATAGAACATACCTCCAAATAGAAAAGTAGATTTCCTGTAAAAAAAAACATCACGGCCAAACCTAATGAAAATGGAGCATATATAAGTATTCGCACCATTGACAAACTATTTTCTTCTGAAAAAATTGAGTGCATTATTACTTACATGATTTATTTGAAATGAACTGAGCGCTGAGTTTTGCACAAAAAAGGATAAATAGTGACGCAATTATAGCCTGATGGTGAGATTGAAGGAGAATGGACTATAAAGCATATACATTAATGTCAATATTATTGGCATCACTTGCATTAGCTATTCCGATAGGAACTACATACGCCCAGACAGAAGATGCTGCCACGACTAACACAACGGATGCTGCCACGAGTAATGAGGCACAGGCTCCTGCTATTAACACAACGGGAGGAGAGGAATGGACAACATTTGACCTTACAGTAGAGGGTCAGCCACATACCATAGAATACAGGATCACAGGTGGATCTGTGCAGAATATGACAATCCATGGCGAGAACCAAACGCTTGGAATTACACTTGATTCAACGAGTAATGGAACGCTAGCTCTCAGACTACCAAGAGAAATAATTGACTCTCAAACAGCTGAAGGAGAAGATGCGGATTTTGCGGCATTTATTGATAACTCAGAATATGAACAACCTGGAGAAATCGACGAGCCAACAGAAGACGCTAGAACAGTGTTAATTGGCTTCCCAGCAGGCACAGGGTCAGTTGATGTTATAGGTACATCCGTAATCCCAGAATTTAGCACAATAGCTATAGTGGTGCTTGCTGTTGCAATAATTGGAATTATTATGGTAACTGCAAGACACGGCAGGTTCACTATCGGCTCAAGGATGTAAAAAACTTTCTTCTTTCTTCTTTTTATTAATTCAAAAAAGACTTACCGAAAGGTGTGTTCCTACCTACCATCTCGCGAGATGAGGCCTTCGGAGGGATTTGAACCCTCCTCAAGCGGTCTCTGCCAGTAGTAGTTGAGAATTGACCACAGCCGCCTATACTAACCAGGCTATACTACGAAGGCCAGTCAGCCAGCAAATTTGCAACAACTACAGTATATAATCGTTCGACCATCATCTATTTGGAAGGATACCGATCATGACAGTTTCAACACCAAGATTCTCAAGTCTCTCTGCAAGACCATTGAGGCCTATTGAGTCACCCCCTAGGTGCCCCATTACCACAAGGTTGCCTTCCAGTTTTTCTTCTCTCATTTTTACCAATTCGCCGTAATCTATATGCAGATAGATGACTGTAGAAACACCATACTGAAAGTATGCTTTAGCAATGTTAAAGCCACCATTAGTGCCTGCAGCCACTACCAAACTCCAATGACCTGCTTTGTTGTTTTGATTCCCAAACCGCACTCGTACCTTGGTTGCAGCATGGCGGAATTCTGGGATCTTGCTAATAGACTTGACGATATCGGATACATATTCTGTCTTGCCAGCTTTGATAGCACGCAATATAACCTGTCGCATGTATTCATCGCACGGCTGGTGGATATTGACAAGGGGCATGTTGAGCGCCTTGGCAGCTCCTATAACCTCACTGTAAATCTCAGCATGATTACGTGTCTCGATCCGCTCCTTGAGCTTCTCAACTGCTACTCTTGCTATTTTCTTTGGAATACCATGTTCTACCATATAGTCAATGTGCCTATCAAACACTTTGTAAAAATTGACTGCAGCAGTACCGATAGGATGGTGAGCAATAACCGCGTCACACTCAAGCTGCTTTGCAAGCATCAGCTCTGCAGTGCCTATGTCTATTCCGATCAGCACTTTGCTTATGTTTTTACCTTTTATGTGCACTGCGCTGTCTGCAGGCATTTTCTTCCAACCCGCAAGCTCAAGCCCCACTTTCATTATTCTCTCGGTATCTACAGCCGCCACCACCACTACTACTACCAGTCCCACGGTGAAAAATTTAAATCTGATCTGCAAGTCAATATCAAGGCCAACATGAGCTGCTCAGACGAGCACGTTTCACACTCAATGCAAGACAACCTGATCCAGATCACACCACAGCTAAAAACAAAACTGCAGAAGGCTAAGTATGGAATCTATAACCACTCTGCAGTAGAGCTTTGCCACTGGACAAAAAAGTCATTTGCTGACGGGGGTAACTGCTATAAACACAAGTTCTACGGCATATCTACTCATCAGTGCATGGAGATGACCCCTACTGCAATGAACTGTGAAAACAGGTGCATTTACTGTTGGCGTCCAACAGAGTTTTATGATACGTTGCAGATGCCAGAGGAACTGGTTGATGAGCCTGACATCATAGTCGAACAATTGATGGCTGAACGAAAGAAGCTAATAAACGGTTTTTATGGCAACCCTAAGAATAATAAGAAAAAGCTTGATGAATCGCTGCTGCCAGCCCATTATGCAATTTCATTATCAGGCGAACCGACGATGTATCCCAAGCTGCCGCAGCTGATAAAGTACTTAAATTCGCTCAAAACAACTAAATCGATTTTTCTTGTAACGAATGGGCAGGAGCCAGATATGATAAGAAGATTGGCTTCCGAAGACGCATTGCCCACTCAGATTTACCTATCTACTAATGCGTCAAATAAAAAAATGTTTTATCAGATAAACCGTCCACGTCATCGGGATGCATGGGAGCGCTGGTTGGAGAGCCTGAAGTTACTTGCAACCCTCAATACTAGAACTGTACTTCGGATGACTCTGATAAGAGGATATAACGACAAAGACAATTTTGTTAGAGAATTTGCAGATATGATGCTACAAGGCAATCCTCATTTTATTGAGCTGAAATCTTATATGCACATTGGCATGTCTACTCAGCGGCTAGAGGAAGACCATATGCTAGAAATGGATGAAATAAGGAACTTTGCAGCAAACTTGTGTGCCACGATGCATTCATTTAAGATAATGGATGAAAGCGAGATTTCAAGGATAGTAGTACTACAAAACAAAGTGCGCTATGTCGACAGATGGATCAAGGGGTATTGTCAACAAAATATCCCTAGCTAGTTGTGAAAGGGCAAGCATTTCATTGATCTGTAGTGTAATAGCTTTCTAATGTCACAATAGGGAAAAATTCTATAAAGACTCTCATATGGGTACTTTTTGTTTTGGGAATAACAGTAGGAAGTAGTATTGTCTTTGCTCTGCTGCATCAAATGATTTCTAGAAATCATTTGAGCACTTTGGATATTTGCACAAAAAGTCCTAAACCATCTACTGGGGCAGAAATATTGGATGAAAAAGGCGCACATTCCTTTCCTTAGCAACAAAGTTAGTCGAGCAGAACTTTTGGAATATTCAATCAAAGTATATACTATATACTCTTTTACCAGACTAGGCTATTGAGACTATTCTGGATCCTTACCTTTCACTTAAACCAAGAAATACAAGTTACATTACCTAAGCTTTAGGTACCACTGGGCAAACTTTTCTAATGCTCTTTTGCGATGCGAATATTCATTCTTGTTTTTCTCAAGCTCTGCAAATGTGAGATCAGTACCATCAGGCACAAATATAGGATCATATCCCCAACCTCCCTCTGTTATCCTGTCGGTTATCTTGCCATTAACACGTCCCTCCGATATTGACAATATTCTTCCATCATAGAAGGCAATCAGGGAGAGGAAGTATGCTGACCGCTTAGCCGACCTGGCAAGTAATTTTAGTATACCATCATTTCCAATGGTTTTGAATACGAATGAAGAATATTGGCCAGGAAAGCCTGAAAGACTGTCAACAAAAAGACCGTCATCTTCTACTATGACCTTTCTCCCCACTTTTGCAAATGCAGCTTTTGCCTTCGCCCTTGCTATTTCCTCAAGTGAGTCTGATTGAATCTCAACAAGTGAGACATGCGAAAAGTTGACAGAAACGTTTCTAGTAGATAGTATTGATTGAATTTCAAGGAACTTATTTTGATTGGTGCTTGCAAAAG
>Ga0075421_100009062_pt1 | contig 12255 bp, 6 predicted proteins | sample SoiMetdeltSBSDD5_FD_75292 | JGI IMG/M metagenome (GOLD analysis project Ga0075421, IMG submission 75292) | Bulk soil microbial communities from a Populus tree surrounding site in Tennessee, USA - Soil MetaG P. deltoides SBSDD5 | ecosystem: Environmental > Terrestrial > Soil > Tree plantation...
TCGCCGCCGAGTACCGGTTCGTCGGCGAGCAGGTGAAGACCGCGCGGACGGATCTCGCCTGGGCGATCCGCAACAACGGCCTGATGCTCCACTCGCCGGACCCGAAAACGATGATGAAGGACCAGGACTTCCCGATTTCGATCGAGGTGCAGCTGCTTGGCGGCCTCGGCGACGGGAAGCCGCGCACGACGGCCAACCTCTGTACGCCAGGCACGCACGTCGTGATGAACGAGAAGCTGCTCACGCGGCACTGCACGAACTCGACGTCCAAGACGTATGACGGCGATCAGTGGGTGCGGGTCGAGGTGCTGGTGCACGGCGACGAGCTCGTGCGCCACATGGTGGAAGGGGCGACGGTGCTCGAGTACACGAAGCCGCAGATCGGCGGCGGCAGCGCCAGTCCCACGGATCCGGCGGTCAAGGTCGACGGCACGCCGCTTACCGGCGGCTACATCTCGTTGCAGGCGGAGACGGCGCCGATCGATTTCCGCAAGGTGGAGCTGCTGAACCTCGAAGGGTGCATGGACCCCAAGTCGCCGAAGTACAAGGCCTATTTCGTCAAGTCCAACCCCGCGCTGTGCCGTTAAGGGGGAACACGATGCGAAGTGTGTTGCTGGCCGTCGTGATTGGCGCCGTCGGCGTCGCTACCGCACCGCTGCAGACCGATCAGCCGGCGCCGCTCGCCATCGGCTCGCCGGCGCCGGACTTCAACCTGCCCGGCATCGATGGCAAGACCTACTCGCTGGCAAGCTTCAAGAAGAGCAAGGCGCTCGTCGTCATCTTCACCGCGGTGCACTGCCCGACCGCGGAGGTGTACGAAAACCGGATCAAGCAGCTGGTGACCGACTTCCGGAAGCGCGACGTCGCCTTTGCCGTCATCCAGCCGAACAACGCGCAGGCGGTGCGCCTCGACGAAATGGGCTACACCGACCTCGGCGACTCGCTCGAGGACATGAAGACACGGGCCGAACACCGCAACTTCAACTTCCCGTTCCTCTATGACGGCGAGAAGCAGGAGGTCTCCAGGGCCTACGGCCCGGTCGCCACCCCCCACGTGTTCGTGTTCGACGCCGAGCGCAAGCTGCGGTATCAGGGGCGCGTCGACAGCAATCCGCGGGAGCCGCTGGCGAAAGTGGCCGACACGCGCAACGCGATCGACGCGGTGCTGGCGGGCACGGCCGTGCCGGTCGAGAACACGCCGGCCGTCGGCTGCTCGGTCAAGTGGCTCGACAAGAAGAAGTCGCACGATGCCGAGGCGGCCGCCTTCGCCAAGGAGCCGGTGCCGCTCGAGAAGATCGACGGTGAAGGGATCAAGGCGCTGCGCGAGAACAAGTCCGGCAAGACGCTGCTCGTGAACTTCTGGGCGACCTGGTGCGCCCCCTGCGAGGCGGAGTTCCCCGACCTGCAGAACACCTGGCGGATGTATCGCAAGCGCCCGTTCGAGCTCGTCACCGTCAGCGTCAACTACCCTGACGAGGAGAAAGCCGTCCGCACCTTCCTGACGAAGTACCTCGCCTCGTCTCGCAATTACCTGTCGGCGACGATGGAGCCGCACGCGCTGGTGCAGCAATTCGATCCGTCGTGGAAGGGGGGCGTGCCGTATTCGGTGGTCATCGCGCCGGACGGACAGATCATCTCCAGGACCAACGGCCAGGTGGACATCCTCAAGATCAGGCGGCTCATCCTCGCCAGCTTCCCGGACGACAGCTACGTCGGCCAGAACGCGTACTGGAACAGCAAGTAGGCGCGGTCCAGGCGCATGACCTCCGCGGTTCCACGATTGCTGCTCGCGCTGGCGCTCATCCTCGCGGGCGCCATACGTCCGTACGCGCAGCAACCTGGGGCGGCCACGCTGCTGCGCGCGCAGCGCCTGCTCGACCCGGCCGCCGGCGTGTATCGCCCCGCCCAGGGACTGCTGATCCGCGGGACGACGATCGCCGAGGTCGGCCCGTTCGCGGAGGTGAAAGCGCGGGCGCCGAAGGACGTTCAACTCATCGACCTTGGCCCGGCCACGGTCCTGCCCGGGTTGATCGACGTCCACGCGCACCTGCTCGACGCGATGGAGGGCCAATGGTCCCCCGGCGACGCGATCATCCTGACGGTCGCCCGCCTCGGCCCGGCGGCGCGCGCGCTGCTCGGCGCGGCGAACGCGCGCGAAGTGCTCGAAGGGGGCTTCACCACCGTCCGCAATCTCGGACATTCGGGGCTCGACGGCGACGCGGCGCTGCGGGACGCGATCGCCGCCGGGTGGGTCCGCGGCCCGCGCGTCCTCGCCGCGACGCGTAAAATCACGCCGCCCGGCGGCCAGGCGGTTGCGCTCCGGCTCGACGGGCTCGACGCGCTGATCCGGCACGAGTTCCTGCCGATCAGCGGCGCGGAGGAGGCGCGCCGCGCGGTGCGCGACGCGCTCGCCGCCGGCGCGGACGTCATCAAGATCGTCGTCGACGACCGCAAGCGGGTGCTCACGCGGGCGGAGATCGCCGCGATCGTGGAAGAAGCGCGGCGCGGCGGGGTCAAGGTGGCGGCGCACGCCACCAGCGAGGCGGCGGTGCGCGCCGCCGTCGAGGAGGCGGTCGATTCGATCGAGCACGGCGACGAGGCGAGCGACGAGACCCTTCGCCTCATGCGCGACCGCAAGCGAATCCTCGTCCCGACGCTGTGGAGCGCCGCCGGGCTGCGCGACGTCTACCTTCCGCCATACCGCGGCACGCCGGGGGAAGCCGCCGTGGAAGCGGCGATCAAGGACTACGTCGAGACCGCGCGAAAGCGCGTGCAGCGCGCGATCGCGGCTGGCGTGCGGATCGCGGCCGGGTCGGACATGTGGTTCCGCTACCCCGGCAAGACGCGCGGCGAAGCCACTCACGTCATGTTCGACGGGCTCCAGGCGGCCGGCCTGCCGGCGCCAGACGTCGTCCGCGCGGCGACAACCGTCGCCGCCGAGCTGCTCGGCTGGCAGGACCGCATCGGATCGCTCGAGAAGGGCAAGCTCGCGGACGTCATCGCCGTCGACGGGGATCCGCTCGCCGACGCGAAATCGTTGTCGCGCGTCACGTTCGTCATGAAGGACGGCACGGTGATCGTCGACAAGGGCCGCGCGCGGCAGTGAACCGCACGCAGGTCGTCTTGATCGGGACCGGTTTCATCGCCGACATCCACGCCGAGTCGTACGCGCGCTTCGTCCCGGAAGCCGAGATCGTAGCCGTGTGGTCACGAAGCGCCGCGCGCGCGGAAGCGTTCGCCGGCAAACACCACATCCGGCGCTGGCTCACCGACCTGGACGAGGCGCTCGCGTATCCGGAGGCCGAGGTCGTCGACGTCTGCATTCCGAACCACCTCCACGCTCGCGCCACCATCGCCGCGGCCGCGGCCGGCAAGCATGTGATCATCGAGAAGCCGCTCTGCCTCACGCTCGAAGAGGCGGACGAAATGATCGCCGCGTGCAAGGCTCGCGGCCGCAAGCTGATGTACGCGGAGGAGCTGTGCTTCGCGCCGAAGTACGAGCGCGTGCGCGGCCTCGTCGCCGAAGGGGCGGTCGGGGCGATTTACCACATGCGGCAGTGCGAGAAGCACTCCGGACCGCACAGCGACTGGTTCTACGACGTCGAGCAATCAGGCGGCGGCGCGCTGATGGACATGGGGTGCCACGGGTTCGCGTGGTTCCGCTGGATGCTCGGCGGGCACCCGGCGGTCGTCAGCGTTCACGCCCACATGCAGACCGGGCTGATCCACAAAGGGCGGACGCGCGGCGAGGAGAACTCGATCTGCACCGTCGAGTTCGAAGGGGGGGCGATCGGCGTCGTCGAGAACAGCTGGGCGAAGCTCGGCGGCATGGAAGACCGCGTCGAGGTCTGCGGCACCGGCGGCGTCATCTACGCCGACCTGTTCATGGGCAACTCGGCGCTGACGTTCAGCGAGAAGGGCTACGGCTACGCGATGGAGAAAGCGGGCTCGACGCAGGGCTGGACGTTCACGACGCACGAAGAGGCGTTCAACCAGGGATACCCGCACGAGCTGAAGCACTTCATCGGCTGCGTGCGCGACGGCGGCGAGCCGGTGACCACCGGCGGCGACGGCCGCGCCGTGCTGGAGCTGCTCTACGCCGCCTACCATTCCGCGTGCGTCGGGCGGAAGGTGTCGCTCGCCGAGGTCGTCCAGCGCAAGGTGTCCAAGCCGATCGATCTCTGGTTCGGCCAACCGGGATGAACCTGCTGCGCTTCGACTCCAGCGCCGCGTGGGTCGGCGGCGTCTGCGCGCTCTGGACGGATCGCCTGCGCTCCAACCCGCGCCTGAAAATCTGCCTGCCGACCGGGCTCACGCCGGTTCCGGTTTACGCCGAGATGGTGCGGCGGGTCCGCGCCGGGCACGCGTCGTTCGCGCAGGCGTCGCTGTTCGCGCTGGATGAGTTCGGTGGACTCGACGCGAACGAACCCGGACGCACGAGCCATACGCTCCGCCGTCTGTTGCTCGGCGACGTCGATCTCCCGCCCGACGCGTTCCACGTCCTCGACGCCGATGCGCCCGACGTCGAGCGGACGTGTCAACGTTACGACGCGGCGATCGGGGACGGTTTCGATCTCGTCCTGCTCGGTGTCGGCACCAACGGGCACCTCGGCATGAACGAACCGGCCACACCGCCCGACAGCCCGACGCGGCGCGTAGACCTGCACGAGTCGACGATTCAGGCATCCGCTCGCTACTTCCCAACGCTCGCCGAGCGCGATCTTCCGCGCTGGGGGTTGACGGTCGGCCTCAAACAGATTCTGGCGTCACGCGAGGTCTGGGTGCTGGCGACCGGCAGCGCCAAGGCGCCGATCGTGCGGCAGGCAGTTGGGGGGCCGGTCACGGCGGACGTGCCCGCATCGCTGCTCCAGGCCCATGCGAATTGCTCGTGGTTTGTCGATGGTGAAGCAGGGGGTAATTGGTGAATTGGTGAATTGGTGAATTGGTGCATCAGTGCATTCGTCGATGGCATGCCATGTGCGCCTCTCCTTCGCATATGTCATTCGCCGATCACCTGCAAAGCCGGCTTTACCAGCTGGCGCTGAAATCGATCCAGTTCTGCCGGACATTACCCAGAACCGCCGAAGGAATGGAGTGGGCGGGGCAACTGCGCCGTGCATCTACTGCCGCGTCCGCGAATTACCGGGCCGCACGGCGCGGCCGATCGCGAAACGAATGGCGCGCCAAGCTAGGCGTCGTCATCGAGGAGCTTGACGAAGCGGATCACTGGCTGTCGATCATTGGCGACGCCGAACTCCGGAACCCGCCGCAGGATTTGATCACCGAATGCCGCCAGCTGCGGGCAATTCTTGCCAAGTCCCGCGCAACCTCCCGCCGGAAGCACCCAGAGCGGCCACCGGAGCGAAAGAAAAGGCAGCGTCGTAAGCCGTCCGGATGACGGGACCCGGCAATTCACCAATCCACCAATTCACCAATTCACCAATCCACCGATTCACCAATTCACCAATTTCATAGATCGCTTCACCAGCTTTCCGGATCGCCCCGGCCGGATTCCCGTCAATCCCGTCAGAATCACAGAAGCACTTCAGGGTGAGGCGTTTGCATCATGCGCCCACGGCGAGCTCCCTTACAGATCTGTGCCTGGCTCGCCGCAGCGGCAATAAGAAGACACCGCGAAGGCGGCCGGCTCGCCGCAGTGTGTCTTCAGGAGGCGGTCATGGTACGCGTGATTCTCGCGTGTGTGGCGGCGTTCGTGTTGGGTGCGGCGTCCAGCGGACAGGCGCAGGACGCGGCGCGGGCGGAAGGCTGGGTCGTCATCCCGGTCGATGACTATCGCGCGTTGCGGCTCAAGGCGTTTCCCCCCGAGCGGGCGCCCGCGCCGCCGCCGCTCGACGCGGCGCTGACGCGCGTCGAGTACGACCTGCGCGTCAACGGCGATTCGGCGACCGGTGAAGCGCGCCTCACGGTGGACGTGATGAAGGAAGGCTGGGTGCGTGTCGACATCCCCAACGGCCTCCTGGTGCGCGCGGCACGGCTCGACGGAAAGCCGGTCTCGCTCATCGACGAGCCGGCGCCGCACGTCCTGCTGGCGAAAACCGGGCGCGCGCTGCTGTCGCTCGACGTCGCCATTCCGCTGAAGGCGGGCGCCGGATCCGAAGTGCTCGCGCTGCCGCCGTCTGCCGGCGCGGTCACGCGCCTGGCGATCGTCGTTCCACGCCCCGGCATCGAGCTGTCGGTCAGCGGCGGCGTCCTCTCCGATCGCCCGCAGACCCAGGACGCGCCGTGGATCGCCGTGGGGCGCGCGCGCCAGCCGCTGACGGTGACGTGGAAGAAGCGCACCGAAGACGCGCGCGCGGCGCAGCCGCTCAAGTGGCGCGGCAGCGTGACTCAGGTGGCGGCGCTCGGCGAGGAGGCCAGCCCGGTCGCCGCGACGGTGCGCGTCGAGATCGTGCAAGGGCTCGCGCCGGCGGTCGACGTCGCTATTCCTGAAGGCATCACCGTCAACCAGGTCTCGGGCGCGCTCGTAGCGGACTGGGAGTCGCGCCCCGGCACGCTGCGCGTGACTTTTCTCGAGCCGGTCGGCGCGCAGACGTCGTTCCTGGTCACTGGCGAGCTCCGCGTGGCGCGCGAAGGAAACGTGGCGATCCCGCTCGTGCGGCTGCCCGCCGCCGAGCGCGAAACCGGCGGCGTCGCAGTCGACGTCGTCGGGGCGGGCGAGATCGGTCCGCGGGAACCGCGTGGCCTCGACCCGGCCGATCCATCCGACCTCGGCGAGCCGCTCGCCGGCCGCGACACGCCGTCGATGGTCGCATTCCGGTACCGGCCTCAGGCCGGAAGCGCGCCGCGCAGCCTCTCGCTGGCCGTGGCCCGTTACACGCCGCAGGCGGTCCTGGTCGCCAACGTAGAGGAGGCGCGCTACGACGCGCTGCTCGACGAGGAAGGCAAGGCGCTGGTGCGCGCGCGCTACGCGGTGCGGAACAACCAGCGCGGGTTTCTCGCCCTGACGCTGCCGCAGGGTGCGACGTTGTGGAGCGCCGCGGTCGCGGGACGTCCGCTTCGGCCGGGGCTCACTCCCTCGGGCGCCGTGCTCTTGCCGCTCGAGAAGGGGCGCACCGGCGGCGAGACGCCGACGTTCGCCGTCGAGCTCACCTACCTGCAACGCGCCAGCGCCTGGACCGACAAGGGGACCGTTGCCTTCGTGCTGCCCGCGCTCGATCTCCCGATCGCCCGCACCGGCGTCGTCCTGCATCATTCGCCGCGTTTCAAGGTCACCGCGGAGCCCGGCACCTTCCGGGTCGACACCGACACCGGCCCGTTCAGCGAGGCGCTCCGCGGCGGAGGAACGGTCTTCCGCTCCGGAGCCGCGGCGCCTCCCCCGCCGGCCGCGCCGACGACGCTCGACCAACGGATCCTCCAGTACACAGCGGAGAGCGGTGGCCGCACGATCGCCGGCCCGCTGCCGGTGAACATTCCGTTTCCGCAGTTCGGTCCGGGAATCTTCCTGACGTCGGAGCTGACGGCGGAGCTGCAGGCGCCGTCGCTGGAGTTTTCCTACAAACGCGAGAGCCGCTGGTGAGCGCCGCAAGCGCCCCGCGAGCATTGATTAATGAGGACAATATGACCAAGAGATCATCGATCGCTCTCGCGCTCGTCTTTGCCTCCACGCCGCTCGTCGCCCAGGAGCGCCCTCGCTTGCCGCAGGGGCCCGCGGGCACCGTCACCTTGTCGGTCGCCGATTACGATCGGCTCGTCGATCGCGCGGCGCAGCCTGACAAGCGTCCGGAGCCGCCTCCTGTCCCTGCGGTCGTCTCCCGCGGAGATCTCCGTGCCCGGGTGACCGGAGATCTCGCGCGCGGCACGCTCCGGCTCGACGGCGAAGTCTTCTATCGCGGACAGGTCAAGGTCCCGCTGGTGAGCGGTGCGACCTTGCTCGAGGCGAGGGCGGACGGCGTACCGCTGCCGCTCGTTCAGGAGGGGGACGTGCACGTCGCCGTGCTCACCGGGCCCGCGGCCTTCTCGCTGACGCTCGAATGGGCAGCTCCGGTATCCGCGGTGCCGGGGCGCGGATCGCTCCCGCTGCCCTCACCCGCCGCGGGCAGCGTCACCGCCACGATCGATCTGCCCGGAGATCCGGCCGAAGTGCGGATCGAGCCGGGCATCGTCACCCGCCGCCAGACCGCTGGCGGCCGGACCACGGTTGAAGCGACGCTCGAGCCCGGACGCCGAAGCGCGGTGAGCTGGTCGGTGCGCGAGACGGCCACGCAGGCATCGCAGGCCGAGTCCCGGCTGCTCGCGGACGTGAAGTCCCTCATCACGATCGGCGAAGGCGATCTCCGCATGGCAACGCTCGTGGACGTCACCGTCGTTCGAGGGGAGCCGCGAACCTTCGAGATCAGGCTGCCGGCTGGCTACGAGGTGGCGGCGGTGACCGGCAGCTCGATCGACACGACCGAAACGCGCACCGGATCGATCGCGCTGACCGTGCACGATCCCGCGCAGCGCCGGCATCAGTTCCTGATCAGCCTCGAGCAGCCGCACAGTCCGGGATCGTTCAAGCTGGACACCTCCTTCCCCACCGTGCCGGCGGCGCAGCGTGAGGTTGGAGAAACGGCGATCGAGGGCACCGGCACGATCGAAGTCTCGGCCAGCGGCGACGACGGGCTGCGGCGCATGGACGTGCGTGAGACCAACCCGTCGCTGCGTTCACTTGCGCGCCAGCCACTCCTGGCCGCGTTCAGGTATCAACGGCGCGCCAACGAAACGCGCACGCTGACGCTCGACGTCAAGCGCTTCGCCGACGCGCCGGTGATCGCGGCGGCGGCCGAGCGCGCCGTCGCCACGACGCTCGTGACGGCAGAGGGGCGGACGCTGACGGAAGTGTCGCTGACGCTTCGCAATCGCGCCCAGCCGTTCATGAAGGTGGTGCTGCCCGCGGGCGCGACGATGTTGTCCGTAGAGGTCGCCGGCGAAACGGCGAAGCCGGTACTCGGATCCGACGGCACGCGCGTGCCGCTGCTGCGCACCGGTTTCAAGCCCAACGGGCCCTACAACGTTTCGTTCGTCTACCTGCATGCCGGGCAGTCATTCGCCAAGCGAGGGGACGCACACATGGCGTTGCCGCAGATGGACGTGCCGGTGACCGTCCTGGAGTGGGAGCTGTTCCTGCCCGAGCGCTACTCGGCGAAACCGCTCGCCGGCAACGTGATGCCCGCGCACCTCGTTTCGTACGCGCCCACGGTGACCGTCGTTCGCAGCATCAGCAGCGGACAAGCCGGGTCTGCCGTTGGACGTGGGAGCACGACGAGAGACCAGGTCATGCAGCGGCAGGACCTGCTGGAGCTGGCCGCGCCGGGACAGATCGTCGGCCGCGTCGTCGATCCCGCAGGAGCGGCGCTCCCTGGCGCCACCATTACAGCCGCCGCTGCGAACGGCGTGCGCCTGACGGCGGTCACGGATGCAGAGGGACGTTACACCATCGACAACGTGCCGTCCGGGACCGTAACCGTCACCAGCGAGCTGTCCGGCTTCAGCCGCGGCCAGCGCTTTCTCACCTTTGACCAGCAGCCGCGCCAGGTGGACTTCCAGGTGGGAGCGTCAGGCGTTTCGGAAACCGTCACCGTCCAGGCTGAAGCGCCGCTCGTCAACACGCAGGCGGCGACCTCGAGCGTGCGCTCGAGCAACGAGCCGCCGCCGCCGGCCCCGCCGTCGCAGAACGTCTTGAATCTGCAGCGCCGGGTGGCAGGCGTGCTCCCCGTGCGCGTCGACGTACCGCGCGCCGGCACCGCGTACCAGTTCGTCAAACCGCTCGTGCTGGACGAAGAAGCGAGGGTGAGCTTCAGGTACAAAACACGATGATCCGGAACTAGAATCCCCCCGACGCATGTCCTTGTCCGAAGGCACGCGCCTCGGGCCATACGACATCCTCGGGCCGCTCGGCGTCGGGGGAATGGGCGAGGTGTATCGCGCGACCGATCGGCGGCTGAAACGCCAGGTTGCGATCAAAGTGCTGCCGCAGGCGATGGCGCAGGACCCCGATCGTCTGGCGCGGTTTCAGCGCGAGGCTGAAGTTCTCGCGTCGCTGAATCATCCGCACATCGCTGCCGTCTACGGGCTCGAGGACGTAGACGGCACGAAGGCCCTCGTCATGGAGCTCGTCGAGGGACCGACGCTCGCCGACCGCATTGCTCAGGGACCGATCCCGCCGGACGAGGCGCTGCCGATCGCCCGGCAGATTGCCGAAGCGCTCGAAGCGGCGCACGAGCAGGGCATCGTCCATCGCGATCTCAAACCGGCCAATATCAAGGTACGAGACGACGGCACCGTGAAGGTGCTCGACTTCGGGCTCGCCAAGCTCACGGACACCGCCGCCGGTCGTGACGGCCGGGACGATCTGTCGTCTCCAACCCTGACCAGCCCCGCCACGATGACCGCCATGGGTGTGGTCCTCGGCACGGCGACGTACATGTCGCCGGAGCAGGCGCGCGGCCGGCCGGTGGACAAGCGCAGCGACATCTGGGCCTTTGGCGCGGTGCTCTACGAAATGCTGGCCGGCAAGCGTGCGTTCGACGGTGACAACATCACCGACGTAATCGCCGCGGTCCTGAAGACGACGCCGGACTGGTCGCCGCTGCCCGCTGACCTCCCCCACCCCGTCGTCACCCTCATCCAACGCTGTCTCGAGAAGGATCGGAAGGCGCGCATCGGCGACATCGCCGTCGCGCGATTCCTGCTGTCGGAGCACGCGACGCTCGGCGCAGCTCCCGCCGCAGCCACATACGTCCCGACTGTGCAGGCGCCACGCTGGCGTCAGGCGCTGCCGTGGGTCCTCGCTGCCCTCGTCGCGGGCGCGCTGATTGGAGCGCTGATTCCACGACGGCAGGCTGACGCCCGGCCGGTCACGCACCTCGAAATGAGCGTGCGCCCGGCAGAGCGGCTCGTGGGCTCGATCGGGTCCGTACGGCCGGCCCGCACTGCGATCGCGCTGTCGCCTGACGGCCGGCTCGTGGCGTTCGCCGCGACCGGCGGTCCGGGGCGGCTGCTGTATCTCCGGCAGCTCGATGGCGCAGAAGCGACACCCGTGCCGGGGACCGAAGAGGCCAGCGAGCCGTTCTTTTCACCCGACGGCGCGTGGATCGGATTCCGCGCCGACAACAAGATCAAGAAGGTGCCGGCCACGGGAGGTCCGCCGGCGACGATTTGCGACGTGCCGCCAGGTCCCGGCTGGGGCGCGAGCTGGGGAGACGACGGCACCATCTTTTTTGCGACGCTTTCGGGCATCTCGCGGGTGCCGTCGGCCGGGGGAACGCCGACCATGGTTACCACTCCCGATGCCGCCAGGGGAGATCGACATCTGCTCCCGCAACCGCTCCCCGGCGGAAAGGCGCTCCTGTTCACGACGATGGGCTCCACCGAATCGGACACGGCAAGTGTGGTCTTGCAGTCGCTCGAAGGTGGCGAGCAGCGTGTCCTCATTCCGGGCGGCGCCGATGCCAGGTATGTCGACACCGGACACCTCGTGTTCATGAAAGCCGGCACGCTGATGGCTGTGCCCTTCGACCTCCGATCGCAGCAGGCGGGCGCGCCGGTCGCCCTGATCCAGGGCGTCATGCAAGGGTTGAACGCGCCGAATGGCGGGGACGAAACCGGCGCGGGGCAATTCGCGGTGTCCGCCTCCGGCACCCTGCTCTACGTCGTCGGCGGGATCGGTCCGATCCGGGCAAGCTCGCTGATGTGGGTGAATCGGGCAGGCGTCGCGCAGCGGGTAGCGGCCGTTCCCGACGGCCCGTTCTTGTCTCCGCATCTATCACCGGATGGGCAGAAAGTGGCGATGCACGTCAGACGCGGGATGAGCCGGACCACCGACGTGTGGGTGCACGATGTGCTTCGCGGTTCGCCGACGCGGCTGACGTTCGAGGGGGACAACAGACGCCCGATCTGGTCCCCCGACGGCAAGCGCCTCGTCTACGGTGCCAGTACCACCGGCGCCAACAATCTCTACGTCATCAATGCGGACGGTAGCGGCAAACCCGAACGTCTCTCTACCAGCACCTACGTGCAAACGCCTTCTTCATGGGCGACGACCACCAACGTGATCGCCTATCTGGAGCGCGCGGGTCTGGGCGGCGCGAGCACCGGGATCTGGACTCTTCCGATGGCCGGGGAACGAAAGCCACAGTTGTTCCTGGAATCCCGGTTCAACCTCACGCATCCGGAGTTCTCACCGGACGGACGCTGGCTCGCATATGTGTCCAACGAGTCCGGGGCCCCTGAGGTCTACGTGCAGGCCTACCCCGG
>Ga0075421_100009064_pt1 | contig 12253 bp, 10 predicted proteins | sample SoiMetdeltSBSDD5_FD_75292 | JGI IMG/M metagenome (GOLD analysis project Ga0075421, IMG submission 75292) | Bulk soil microbial communities from a Populus tree surrounding site in Tennessee, USA - Soil MetaG P. deltoides SBSDD5 | ecosystem: Environmental > Terrestrial > Soil > Tree plantation...
CCGGGCGGTCCCGGCTTCGTCCTCCCGGAGAACGAGCTGGAGACGCCCTACGCGCAGCACTGGGGACTGACCTTCGAGCGCCAGCTCGCCCGCGACTTCCTCTTCTCGGCGGCCTACGTCGGGACCAGGGGCCTCCACCTGCTCAGGTTCGCGACCCCGAACTGGGGGCCGAACGTCATCCCGGTAGTCACGGGCGGGCGGCGGGTGCAGCAAGAGACCGTCTTTCAGGGGTTCACGGTCGCCCCGGGGGCAGGTTTCGAGCGGACTTTCCCGTTCCTCGGCCCGATCACCGCGATTCAGGCCGACGCCAGTTCGACCTACCACGCGCTGCAGCTCCAGCTCAACCAGCGGCTCGCGCGCGGCCTTCAGTTCACCGCCGCCTACACCTGGTCGCATGCCATCGACGAGGTCTCCGACATCTTTGACCTGGCCGGCGCGCGGACTCTGCCGCAGGACAGCTTCGACCGCAGCGCCGAGCGCGGCGACGCGAACTTCGATCTCCGCCACCGCTTCGTCGCGAGCTTCATCTGGGATCTGCCGCTGTGGGCGCAGAGCCGGCTCCTTGGTGGGTGGCAGCTGGCCGGCATCGGCACCCTCCAGACGGGGCAGCCGTTCACCATCTTCGCCGCTTACGACGTCAACCTGGACGGCAACCTGACCGACCGGCTCAACAGCGACACGGGGTTCAGGGAAGTCAACGAGGGCGGGCGGCGCTTCGAGTTCACGGCCGCCCCGGCGCTGGCAGCCTCGGGGCGCAATGGCGCGGTCGGGCGCAACACCTTCCGCGGGCCCGGGGTGGCGACGGTCGACCTGACAGTCAACAAGAGCTTCCGCTTCAGCGAGCGGCAGGTGCTCGAGGTGCGAGCCGAGATTTTCAACCTCTTCAACCGGGCGCACTACGGGCTGCCGGTGCACCAGACCGACTTCCCGGGCTTCGGGCGGTCAGTCGAGACGCGGGTCGCGCCGCGGACCGTCCAATTCGCGCTCAAGTATAGCTTTTGACTAAGCTGTTTTATTGCGCCGCTCCCCCGCGCCGTCGGTTGCCCTGACGCGCGCGCACGAGTAAAGTAGCGCGCGCGTATGGCTATTTATCAAGGACTGGTGATATTCGGCGCGGCGGCGCTCGGCGGGATGATCAACGCGGTAGCGGGCGGTGGGACGCTGCTGACTTTCCCCTCGCTGATCTGGATCGGGCTCTCGCCGATCACGGCCAACGCGACGAGCACCCTCGCGCTCCTGCCCGGGTCGGTGGGGAGCATGTGGGGCTACCGGCGCGAGCTTGGCCGGGCTGAGTCGCGGTTCTTAGTCCTGCTGGGGCCGAGCCTCGTCGGCGGGATCGCCGGCGCAGTGCTGCTCCGGCGCACGCCGCCGGCGGTCTTCGACACGCTTGTCCCCTTCCTCGTCCTCTTCGCGACGCTCCTCTTCGCGGCCCAGGGGCCGATCCAGCGCCGGCTGCGCGGCGGCGACCCGGCGGGGCAGCCGGCGACGGCGGCCTGGCTCGCCGGGGCTTTCCTCTTTCAGTTTCTGGTCGCCGTCTACGGCGGCTATTTCGGCGCGGGGATCGGCATCCTCATGCTGGCGGCGCTCGGGCTGCTCGGGCTGACCGACATCCACCAGATGAACGGGCTGAAGAACCTCTTCGGCCTCTCGATCAACGTCGTCGCGGCCATCTATTTCATCTGGGCGGGGCTGATCCGCTGGCCGGAGGCGGCGGTCATGGCGGCGGGCGCGATCGTCGGCGGCTACGGTGGGGCCGGGCTCGCGCGGCGGCTCGGCCGGAGCGTCGTCCGCACCGCGGTGATCGTCATCGGATTGGTCATGACGGTGGCGATGTTTCTCAAGATCAAGTGACGGACAAGCGGTCAGCTTTGAGCTTCCAGGCAGGCTACTCCAGTTAAATCGGCGGTCCGGAGACTCAAACGTCGGTTGCAAAGTGTCCCGCTCCGGGACGAAGCAGGTGCGGGGTGTCACGGCTCAAAGCTGACGGCTTTCCCCCTCACCCATCTTCCCCTTCGGTATCCCGGTAAAGCTTGAGTTTATTGTGCAGCGTCTTGAGGCTGATCTGGAGCTGTTCGGCGGCGCGCGTTTTGTTGTTATTGGTTTTGATCAGGGTCTTGAGGATGAGCTGGCGCTCGGCCTCGTCGAGCGAGACGCCGACGGGGAGAGTGATTGTGTCTTCGGGCTTGAGGGTGCGGCCGTCGAAGAGCTGCGGGGAGAGGTGCTGCTTCTCAATGCGCTGGCCCTCGCAGATGATGACCGCGTGCTCGATGACGTTGCGCAGCTCGCGGACGTTACCGGGCCAGGGGTAGCGGGTGAAGATTTCGAGGACCTCGGGCGCGACGAGCCGGGCCGAGCGCTGGTGACGCTCGCGCAGCTCGTCGACCAGGTGGTGCGCGAGGAGCGGGATGTCCTCGCGGCGGTCGCGCAGCGGCGGCAGCTCGATGTGGATCACGTTGAGGCGGTAGAGCAAGTCCTCGCGCAGCTCGGCGCGCCGGACCGCCTCGTGCGGGTCCTTGTTGGTCGCGGCCAGGACGCGGACGTCGAAGGCCGTCTCCTTGCTCCCGCCGAGCCGGCGGACGCGGCGGTCTTCGAGGACGCGCAGTAGCTTGGCCTGGAGCATGACCGGCATCTCGGCGATCTCGTCGAGGAAGAGCGTCCCGCCGTTGGCCAGCTCGAAGCAGCCCTCGCGCCGCGCGATGGCCCCGGTAAAAGCCCCGCGCTCGTGGCCGAAGAGCTCTGACTCCATGAGCGTTTCGGGGATAGCCGAGCAGTTGATCGGGACGAAGGGGTGCGGCCCGCGCGGGCTGAGCTGGTGGATCGTCTGGGCGACGATCTCCTTGCCCGTTCCCGACTCGCCCGTGATCAGGACCGAGACGGCCGAGCCGGAGACCTGCTCGATGACGGTGTAGATCTGGCGCATGGCATGCGAGGCGCCGACCATCTTCCCGAAGACGCCGTACTCGCGCAACTGCCGGCGGAGGCGCGCATTCTCGTGGGTCGTGGCTGACTGCTCGATGGCGCGCTGGAGGACGAGGTTGAGCTGGCGCGTGTTGATCGGCTTCTCGAAGTAGTAGAAGGCCCCCTCCTCCTTGACGGCGCGCATGGCGTCCTCGACGCTCCCCTGGCCGGTGAGGAGGATGACGGCCGTGTCGGGGAGGTCCTGGCGCAGCTTGGCGAGGAGCTTGAACCCGTCGAGCCGCGGCATGATCACATCGGTGATGATCACCGCAGGCTCGAATACGGCGGCGAGGTCGATCGCCTCCTGGCCGTCGCAGGCCGACTTGGTCTCGTAACCCCAGGCGGAGACCAGCTCGCTCAGGCCCTCGCGCCCGGCCTGCTCGTCGTCCACAATCATGACTCTCGGCTTGTTCATAGAAGCCATGAGTGTAGCAGGCGCCCCGCCGCTTGCCAACTTAGGGCCCCGGGTTTACAAACCCCGGAAGCTCCCGCATACTGAAGCGGCTCTCAACGCTGATTCGCAGGAGGCGTGACGATGTACACGATGACCAAAGACGAGCGGACCTGGGGGATGCTCTGCCACCTCTCGGCCCTCGCCGGTTACCTCATCCCCTTGGGCAACATCTTCGCGCCGCTGATCATCTGGATGCTCAAGAAGGACCAGTCGAGGTTCGTCGACGACCAGGGCAAGGAGTCGCTTAACTTCCAGATCAGTCTGACGATCTACTTCATCATCAGCGGCATCCTCATCATCCTGCTCGTCGGCATCCTCTTCCTCATGGTGCTGCCGGTCTTCGGGCTGGTCCTGATCATCATCGCCGCGGTCAAGGCGAACGAGGGCGTCGCCTACCGCTACCCGCTGACCATCAGGCTGCTCAAATAAAAACGCGGGTGGAGCGGATTCGATCCGCTCTCCGCCCGCGCCCGTCTCGCCCGCCCCCCGGGAGCGAAGCCTCACTTCTTTTCCGGCGGGGGTGGGAACTTCTTGAACATTTCGGTGATGGCCTTGTCGATCGCTTTGGCGTTCTTCTCCGGCTTATCGCTGACCGTCTTCTCCGCGGTCCCGCGCCAGATGTAGCGCTTATTGGCCTCGTCGCCGATGTCGACGAGGAGGTGGCCGACGGGGATGTTCTGGACCGTGGTCACGGACGACCCGCCGCCCCAGCGGTACCAGCCCGGGCCGTAACCCATGCCGGTGTCGAGGGTGTTGTACTGCGTCTGCTCGGACAAGGCGGCCTGGAACTGGACCAGCAGGGAAGGGTTGGCCTCGGCGTTGACCTTCTGCAGTCCCTTGGCCGCCAGCTGCTTCGCGATGCCCTCGATGACCCGCTGGTTGGCCATCGGGTTGGCCGAGCTCTTGCTCTTGCCCCAGGCGTAGGTCTTGTACTACGAGAAATCGGTCCCCTTCTCGTAGCCTACGTGCACCTTCTGCGCCTGGGCCGCGACTGGGACTACCAGCAGAACCGCGACCCCGATCAGATGACGAAATAGCTTCATCGCCTCCTCCTTTGCGAGTATTGAAGTCATGGGGGGTAGTCCAAGTACTTCGCCTATTGTAAGCGACGGCTCCGCAGAGTGAAAATCCTCACCCGCCTTGGCCATCGGCGGCGAGCGCCTCGGCGAGCGCCTCGGCGGTGTGCTCGGCGGGGCGAACATCGACCGCGAGGCCGTGACGGCCGGCGGCCTCGGCCGTGACCGGCCCGATGCAGGCGACACGCACGCCGGCCAGGGGTGCAGCCAGGTCATCTGCCCCGAGGAGCGTCGCCAGGTTGGCGACGGTCGAGGGGCTGGTGAAGACGACATAGTCGGCCCGCGCCTCGGCGATCAGCCGCGCGACCTCGGCGGCGGGAATCTCGGGGAGCACGGTCCGGTAGGCCACGACGACGTCTACCTCGGCCCCGACCGCGGCGAGCGCCGGGCGAATCTCGTCGCGCGCGAGCTGAGAGGTCGGCAGGAGCAGCCGCAGTCCGCGCGTCGGCTGGCTCTCGACGAAGGCCGCAGCCAGCCCTTCCGCGGTGAAGCTTTCCGGGACGAGCTCGACGCGCAGACCTTCCCTCCCGGCGCGCTCGGCCGTCTTGCGCCCGACGGCGCAGACGCGCAGGTGATCGAGCTCGCCGCGGCGGTGGCCGAGCTCGTCGAAGCGCCGGAGGAAGAAGTCCGCGCCGTTGGCGCTCGTCAGGACCAGCCAGTCGTAGCTGCAGAGGGCGCCGATCGCGCGGTCGAGTCCCCCCCAGTCCTCGGGCTCGCGAATCTCGATCGTCGGGCAGGCGACGACCTCCGCGCCCAGGCCGGCGAGCGCCTCGGCGAGCCCGTCGCGCTCGCCCCCGGCCCGCGTGACGATGACGCGGCGGCCGGCGAGCGGCCGGCCAATCTTCGGCAACAGCTCGCGCGCGCCCGCGGCGGTCAGCCCCCGCGCCAGTTGCCCGCCCAACTCCTCGGCCCGCGCGGCGGGACCGCTCACCCGGTCGCGGATTAGCCGCCCCCCGCCGACCTCGGCGACGAGCGCCTCGAGGACCAGCCCCCCGTCTTCGGCGACCATCCCGAGCGCGGCGATAGGCACGGCGCACCCGCCGCCGAGGGACCGCAGGACGGCGCGCTCGGCCTCGGCCGCCTGCCGGGTCGGCGGGTGGTCCAGGGGCCCGAGCAGCGCGTTGGTCCGCGCGTCGTCGGCGCGCGTCTCGATCCCGAGCGCGCCCTGCCCGACGGCCGAGAGCATGACTTCGGGCGCGATCCGTTCGGTGACCCGCGCGCCGTAGCCGAGCCGGGAGAGCCCGGCCGCGGCCAGGATGATCGCGTCGTAGGCGCCCTCGTCGAGCTTACGCAGCCGCGTCTCGACGTTGCCGCGCAGCTCGCCGACGCGGAGGTCGGGGCGCAGGTGGCGCAGTTGCGCAGCGCGGCGGAGGCTGCTCGTCCCGACGCGCGCGCCCGGGGGCAGCCCGGCGAGCGAGCGCACCTCGCCTACGAGCGCGGGGCCGACGACGAGCGCGTCGCGGACATCCTCGCGCTCGGTGACTGCGGCGAGCAGGAGCCCCGCGGGCAGCAGCGTCGGCAGGTCCTTAAGACTGTGGACGGCCAGGTCCACGCGGCCATCGAGCAGCGCCTCCTCGATCTCCTTGGTGAAGACCCCCTTCCCGCCGATCTGCGCGAGCGAGGCCTCGGTCAGCTTGTCCCCTGTGGTCTTGATGATCTCGATCTCGACGCCGAGGCCGGCGTGCAGGCGCTCGAGCTCGGACTTGACCCACCGCGCCTGCCAGAGGGCGAGCTTGCTGCCGCGCGACCCGATGACTAACTTGTCCATAAGCGTCTCAAATCCGAAATTCGAAATTCGAGATTATGCTATATTGGGCCGCCATGTCCAACTATGTCAGCGGGCTCGTCGCACACATCCGCGAGCAGATACACCGGGTCATCGTCGGGCAGGACGCGGTCATCGACCAGATTCTGATCTGTCTCTTCGCCGAGGGCCACGCACTCGTCGAGGGCGTCCCCGGGACCGCCAAGACGCTCATGGTCAAGACGCTGGCGCGGATCGTCGGGGCAGGGTTCAATCGCATCCAGTTCACGCCCGACCTCATGCCCTCGGACATCACCGGGACCCAGGTCTTCAACCTGAGCACCTCGCAGTTCACGCTCCGGCCCGGCCCGGTCTTCACCGACATTCTGCTCGCCGACGAGATCAACCGCACGCCGCCGAAGACGCAGGCAGCGCTGCTCGAGGCAATGGAGGAGCGGCAGGTGACGATCGACGGCGAGAGCCACCAGCTCTCGCCGCTCTTCCTCGTGCTCGCGACCGAGAACCCGATCGAGTATGAGGGCACCTACCCGCTCCCCGAGGCGCAGCTCGACCGCTTCCTGCTCAAGATTCTGATCACCTACCCGGGCCTCGAGGACGAGCGCCAGGTGATCGCCAACTGGCAGGCGGGGTTCAACGCGCGGCGGCTCGCCGAGGTCGACCTCGCGCCGCTCACCGAGCCGGGCGCCGTCGCCGAGTGCCGCGCCGAGGTCCGGCGGACCGAGGTCGAGCCGGGCGTCCAGCACTACATCGTCGAGGTCGTCCGCCGGACACGCATGCACCCGGGGCTGCTCTGGGGGGCAAGCCCGCGTGGCGGGGTCGCGCTGCTCCTCGCGAGCAAGGCGCTCGCCGCCATGCGCGGCCGCGAGTTCGTCACGCCTGACGATGTCCGCGACGTCGCCCACCCGGCGCTCCGCCACCGCCTGCTGCTCCGCTCGGACGCGGAGATTGAAGGCACGACTCCCGACCAGGTCCTCGACGAGATTCTCTCCGCGGTGGAAGTCCCGAGATGATCTTCACCCGACGTTTCTTCATCCTCCTCGGCCTTGGCGCGCTGCCGCTCGTCGTCACCTGGTCGTGGCCGGGCGCCAAATGGCTGGTCCTCGCCTACGACGCGGCGCTCCTTCTGGCGGCCTGGCGGGACTATCGACGGGCCGGGGACGTCGCTCAGTTCGGAGTCTCGCGGCGGCTGGCGCGGCGCTTCATGATCGGGGCCGAGAACGAGGTCGAGATCGCGGTCGCCGGCGGCGCGCCGGGGGGGGCCGCGCTCACGGCCAAGGACGACTACCCGCCGGGGCTCGAGCTGCGCGGCGAGCGCTTCCTGCGGCTGACTCCGGGGCGGGATGGGGCGGCGACTCGCTACCGGCTCTTCGCCGCGGCGCGCGGGGACTTCCACTTCGGTGACCTCTGGCTGCGGTGGGAGGGCCCATGGGGGCTGGTCTTCAGGCAGGCGCGCGTCGCGGCGGCGGAGAGCGTCAAGGTCTACCCGAACCTCAACGAGGCGAAGAAGCAGGAGCTCTTCGCGCGGCACAACCGGGAGCTGCTCGCGGGCCGGCGCCGGACGCGGGTGCGCGGTCAGGGCCGGGAGTTCGAGAGCCTGCGCGACTACGTCCGCGGCGACGAGCTACGCCATGTCTCGTGGACGGCGACGGCGCGGCGGGGGCGGCTGATCACGCGGCAGTACCAGGTCGAACGCAACCAGAGCATCGTCGTGCTGCTCGACGCCGGGCGGCTCATGACCTCGCGCATCGACCAGCTCTCGAAGCTCGACCATGCGATCAACGCCGCGCTCTCGATCGGCTATGTCGCGACACACGGCGGGGACAACGTGGGGCTCCTCGTCTTCGCGCGCGCGGTCGAGGCCTACCTCGCGCCGCGGCGCGGCCACGCCCAGATGCAGGCGATGATCGAGGCGCTCTACAACGTCCGGCCGCGCATGGTCGAGCCCTCCTACGCGCGCGCCTTCCAGTACTTCGCGCGTGTCTGTCAGCGTCGGTCGCTGGTCATCATCCTCACCGACCTGGTCGACCGCGACGCCTCGGCCGAACTGCTCGCCTACACAGCAACGCTCCTGCCGCGCCACCTGCCGCTGATCGTGACGATCGGCGACAACGACCTGCGCGCGCTCGTCGCCCGCCCGCCCGCCGGGGTCGCGGAGGTCTACCGCCAGAGCGTCGCCGAGGAGCTGCTCCAGCAGCGCGAGGAGGCGCTCGGCCGGATCACCGAGCTCGGCGGCCTCGCGCTCGACGTCCCCGCCGGGCAACTGTCTTTCGAGCTGGTCAATAAGTATCTGGAGGTGAAGGAGCGGGGCCTGCTCTAAGTACGGGTGCGGCCGGGATGCGCGTAAAAATCGGAAGGAGCGTTTCTACGCGCCTTTTCGATTCAGAGCGTCTTGAGAAATGCGACCAGTGCCTGCCTCTCGTCTGCCGGCAGCTTCAGCCCGAACTCGTGCCCCTTGATCGCGCGGGTCTTGACACCTGGCGGACTCCAGCCCCCAGGTACGTGCGTGTCTGTCAGGCGGTCCGGGTCGAACATCTCTTCCAAACTCGCTACCGATCCGTCGTGAAGGTAGTGGCCGCGGTACCACACACCTTTGAGGGACGGCACTTTGTAATAACCGGTTCCCTTACGCGTTCCCAGCGCTAACCCGGGATCCGTTCCGACGGAGATGGACAAAATGTCGAGCGTCGCCGGCGCGTCCTTTGGTGGAGTGAACCCTTCGGCAAGCGTGAGTTTGTTGCTGGTATATAACGGCGGCGTGTGACACATCGTGCATCCCTCCCGCGCAAAGATCTTTTCTCCCGCCTGCGCCTTCTCATCGAGAGGATTGGGATTGGGAGGTGGCTTGAGGGAATAGATGTACAGCGCGAGCGCGTAGAGCGCCTCATCCGGCAGTCTTGCCTGAGCCTTTTTCGTGGCCGGAGAAATTACGTGATACTGACCAAAGTCTGTCGTTTCGGCGAAACTTACCAGGGCAGCGTACCGCATCAAATCGCCGATTCCGCGGTGCAGGTGTGTCGCGGTGTGGTCGATATATTTTCGATCCTTAATGCCGATCAGGTCCGGCATCTTGGCTGAGTAATACGGGCTGCCGTTCCAGCGAGGAACGCCGCCGCCGCGAACCGCAGAATCGATCCACGCATTGTACTCAGTTTCCGACATCGTTTTTGTCCGCTCGTGGACGTCGCCCCGGATCCACGGGACTCCGTATGCCTGATACAACCACACCCCAAAACTCTCAGCGCCCATCTGGAACGGCGGGGCTCCGGTCACCGACCGCATGGCGGTTTGAAGCGGGCGGGTCAGGCCGCTTCTGACGCGAAGGCCAGACCTGCCTTCGCCGGGCGGGAAACTTGGAGCACCTGGGACGCGCGCACCATCTGGCAGGTATTGCAAATGACAATTTCGACAGTTGGAAAGCGAAAGGGCAATTCCATTTTTTGTCGGGATCCACCGGAGGTCCGCTACCGTGCCGTCCGGCAGTGGTTGCCGCCCTTGGAAAGTCTTGGGGTCTCTGGCCCTGGCGATTAACTCCGGGGCAAAAGTGCGGAGGTGCAAACTGTCCGCTTCTTCGAAAACTCTCTGCCCCGCCTCGATCCACTCGGCTTCGGTCTTGAGTTTTTCAGGCTGGATTAAGGGCTTTGGCCCGACGTGCTGAAGCCTTTCCCAGTATCCGTCTGGTTCCCGACCCGGGAAATAGACAGGATAGGTGCGCAGATTCTCCACGGTTAACGAATAATATTCTTTGGCTGAGATATGTGTTGGCCGCACGTTCAGCCCAGCGACCGGCGTCGCCCACTCCGCGAGTGCGGCATCGTCCCAGGTTTGCGGGATCCGAGCAGTCGTACTGGATTCAGCTCTTTGCGCCCGGCCATCGTCCTTGAAGGCGGCGGTAGCGGCCAATGCCAGAAGCGCGACCGTAAAGAGTCTCGCAATTCTACCTGGCATACCATTCCCTCCTTCCGTCGACGGGCGTCAGAACGTTAAATCCTAACAGCATTTACACCTATCTCGACTGAACTCGAAGTACGGGCCACGGATGACACGGATGCGACGGATCAACGCGGATCAGACTATTTTTTTCTGATCCCGTGGTAGGGCACGTCGATCTCGATCTTGCCCGCCCACTGCTGCGGCCCGGGGCGGCCCGCGGCCCAGTGAATCCCGTTGACGACCAGCCGCTGCACGGCCTCAACCTTGAAATCGTCAGGGTGGCCGAGCGTCGTCATGAAGACCTTGCCGCCCGCCTTGTTCCGCCACGTCCAGGCGACCGGGTTCTCGACCGCGTCCTTTCTGTCCGTATCAATGGCCTTACCTATGAGCAGGAGCGTCGCGTCGGCCGGCGGGTAGTTCGGCCGGACGTGGTAGAGCCACGAGCGGACATGAAAACTCCGGTCGACGCCCGCCAGGATCGGGTGCGCGGCAGCCCCGGGCGCGACCGTCACGTCGGTGCTCGAGAGATGGCCGTAGTGGTAGTGGCCATTGCCCCAGCCCGGCGGCCCGCCGAGGTACTCGGCGGCGAAGGCGTTCCAGCCCTCGAGCGCGTCCCCTTTCGGGTAATTGAACGCGTGCGTCGTCGTGCGGAAGGCGACCACCGGCTTCCCGGCGTCAAGGTATTTCTTGATCCGCGCGACTTGCTCGGGCGGGAGCCGCCGCCAGCGCAGGAAGAAGACGGCGAGGTCGGCCCCCTCGAGCGCCTCGAGGCCGGGGATGTCGGTCTCGGCGTTCTCGTCCGGGTGGGACTTGAGCACCGTCACCCGGAACCCGTAGTGCTGCTCCAGCTCGCGCGCGAGGAGCGGCATGGTCCCTTCCGAGCTGTACTCGTGGTCGCCGGTGACGAAGACGGCGTGCGGCGGGCGCGGTGACTGGCCCGGGCAGAGCGCGAGCAGCGTGATGCAGAGGATGGGCGCGAGTCCGATCATGGCTGTGGATTATATATCTCACCGTCGTAGCCGGCCAACAGCGCACAGATTTGGTCGAAGACGGCGGTCACCTCGCGCCCCGCGCCGGTGTAGTTGTTGCCCATGAGGCTGAAGATCAAAACCTCGCCGCGCCGCGTCGTGAGGTACCCGGAGAGCGCGTTGACGTAGGCCAGGGTCCCGGTCTTGGCGCGCACGTTCTGCTCGGCGGCGGTGCCGCGCATCCGCCGCTCGAGCGTCCCGTCGAGGCCCCCCACCGGCAGGGAGTCGCGGTAGGCGGCGAAGTGCGGGTGCGCGGACATGAATTGAAGCAGGCGCGAGGTCGCCCGCGGGGTGATCAGATCCAGGCGCGAGAGCCCGGAGCCATCGCGCAGGCTCAAGGGCAGCGTCTCGACGCCTGCCCGCTGGAGGAACTTCTTGAGCGCCTCGAGGCCGCGCGCCTCGGCCGACTTCGGGCGGCCGTAAGGGTTAAGCGACTGCGGCTCGCCGGCGAGCACGCCCAATTGCCGCAGCATGATCTCGGTGTGCAGATTCTGGCTCGGCTTGTTGATCACTTTGAGGAGCAGCGCGAGCGGCCGCGAGTCGAGGGCCGCGAGCTCGATCAGTCTGGCCTCGTCGAACGGCCGTGTCAGGCGGTCGACCGCGCTCATCCGGCGGACGCGGCCGGCGACGCGCACGCCGCGCCGCGCGAGCGCCTCCTTGAGCAGCGTCGCGGCGAAGCGCGCCGGGTCATGGACCGCGATGTTGACCTCGTAGGCTGCGGTCCCGCGCGGGATCGAGCCGAAAAACTCGACCGTGTTACCGTCGAGCGGGCGGTGCGCCCCGACGCGCCTCTCCCCGCCCTCGGTCGTCGCCGCGCGGTTGACGACTGTGACGTAGCCGGTGGGCGGGTGGGCGGTGATCGTCGGCGCGCGGCCGGCGCGGGGCGCGGGCGTGACCGTGAAGGTGACGACGTTGTCATTGACGGTCAGCGCGCTCACCTCGGCGCCGTAGTAGAACTGCGCGTCGTCCCACGACCAACCGTCGCCGAGCCAGTCGGTCGCGAAGTAGCTGTCGTCCCCGACGAGGTCGCCGGTGATCAGTT
>Ga0075421_100009065_pt1 | contig 12252 bp, 19 predicted proteins | sample SoiMetdeltSBSDD5_FD_75292 | JGI IMG/M metagenome (GOLD analysis project Ga0075421, IMG submission 75292) | Bulk soil microbial communities from a Populus tree surrounding site in Tennessee, USA - Soil MetaG P. deltoides SBSDD5 | ecosystem: Environmental > Terrestrial > Soil > Tree plantation...
GACTGCCCTCCGAAGCAGAGTGGGAAAAGGCCGCTCGAGGCGCCGAACCACGAAATTATCCATGGGGTGACGAACCACCGACGCGGGCTCACGCCAACGCAGGCCAACGCACATGGAATGGTTACGACACACTCACAACAGTTGGACGCCACATTCGAGGCGCCAGTCCGTATGGAGTGGACGATCTCGCGGGAAATGTCTGGGAATGGATCGCGGACCGGTATGACCAGCACTACTACGAAACGAGTCCGCCAAGGAACCCGCTCGGACCGTCAACAGGACCGTTACGTGTGCTCCGAGGCGGCGCATGGAATAACGACACGGCAACGATCCGTGCGGCGAATCGCGCCGCCTACGCGCCGTCGGCGCGCCGAAACGATGTCGGGTTTCGCTGTGCAATGGATGCGGAACCTGTACCGTGACCATCCTGTTGACCCCTTCACCCATCGACATTAACGGGATCAGTCTGAACCGGCAGCCTGATCCAACCGGACCAATCACTCGGGTGCGTCATCTATGCTGCTGGAAAGCGATGGATGGTTTCGTCGACCAGAATCGGCCGACCACCCTCTCAGGTCATGGCCAATAGACGGACGTCGCTTTCACGTACCCGAAGAGAATATCCCGACGCGCCACGATGCCGATCAGCGTCCGTCCCTTCACCACCGGCACGCGAATCAAGTGCCGCTCTTGCAGCAGGTGGACCAAGTCCATGACGGGCGTGTCCTCAGTGACAGTCACGACCGTCCGGGTCATGATTTCGGCGGCCGTGAGCGTTTTCAGATTCTTTCCCTCTTCCATGGCGTGCAACAGGTCAAACTCCGACACGATGCCCAACAGATTCCGTTCGTGGTCGACGACGGGGACGCTGCCGAAGTGGTGCTCGGTGAGAATGTCCGCGACTTTCGCCCCGGTGTTATCGGGCGCGATCATGTATACGTTGTCTTCCATCAAGCTATGCACGGTCAAGGACTGGGGATTGCACGCGTGGACCATGTATTCCGTCGCTCGCATAGGGCACCTCCCGCGCCGGCGCGCCTGTCATGACATGGATGTGTGGTGAAGGGCACAAGGGATTTCTGCGTGGAATGAGGACACACACGAAAAGGACGTGCTGCAGGAACTTTCATGGGAGAACGCATGATGGCCCTCCCGGATGCGATGGGACGATCGCCACTGCCCCCACCGTTTGATGCGACGGCTCAACGATGGGTGTACTCAAGCGACAGTCTACACCTCTTAAGGAGTGCACTCAACTGGCCTGATACCTCCCCTTAACGGTTTGCACGGGCTCTCAGAAAGTGACATGAGGGCTTCAATCGCGACCACGGCTCGGTCCGGGGTTGTTCCGCCCTGACAAGCGCGTCCAACTAGTCGATGGCGAAATTGTCGCCATGACGCCGCAAAATAGCCCTCATGCGGCAGCCATCAGACAGATCCTGGACGCGGCAGAAATCTCTCCTGAACAGTTCCAAGAACTCCCTTAAGACACATCGGGCCCGGCGGTGACGTCGGAATCATGTGCCCGCAATCAACACAGCCTGGAGCTTGTTCATTATCACAATCCTATCTATAACTATAAGCCACGAGGCAACCAATCCGGTCACCAGGTAGGGAATTCGGAGCCGTTCCAAGGTTTGTACGACTCGTTCGAGAAGCTCATAGAGCTCCATGGGAGAGTTTCCGCGCCACTTCTTGGTCGAGCCGGGCGGCGTCCCAGTCCGGGTGCAACGATGCTAATTGTCCTCGCAAGAGCTTTCGTGCGGAACGCCACAAGCCGAATCCAATCGCGAGGCGTTCTGCCGGCGTTTTGCGCCGCAAGACCTCCGCCATCGCATCGTCAATGACCTCGATTCTCCGCAGGTCACCGCTCATGCCGATATTTTCCTTCTTCCTGCAGCCAGAACTGGTTGCTGGTCGAGAGCCGGGACACTCAGCTCGCCTTGGCCGTCACACGTAACTTCACCCGCGTTTTCCTTTGCAGCGCACTCACAATCCCGAAGAAATTTTCAGTGCTGGGGTTCCCGTGCGGAGCCAGCATCCGGTGCAGGCTCTTGCTAGGCTTGTCAAGGGCAGCCGCCAATTCCTCGAACCCAACGGTGGCGTTCACCAAATCGCGCAAGATCGCCTTGCCTGTGGCGGTATCGCCGCCGAGGTAAGCGTTGATCGCCTCGATGAACAGCGCTTCCCGAAAGCGCGGATCGCGCTCCACCCGAGCCGTCACTGTGTGCTTGAACTCCCGTGTGAGTGCCATGTTGTCTCCTCTCATCGCTGCTTGCCTTTGCGATGGCGATACATCGACCATCGGTCTATGGCCGTCTCGATCGCCTGGTGCTGGCGCTGCTTGGTACTGCCGCCGAGTAAGATCACCACAGTATCGCCGTCCTTGCCGAAATAAATCCGGTATCCAGGACCGAAGTCGATCTTGCGTTCATACACTCCAGAGCCAACACCCTTGACGTTCGACCAGTTCGACGCAGCGAGCTGATAGAGGGCAGCCGCAACCTTTGCAGCCGCCGTCGCATTGAGTCCCTCGAACCAAGCAGCGTAGGGCGAGCGCCCCTCAGGATCGAGATATTCGAGAATCCGAATTTCCGCCATCCTTTAAGGTAACACAAGTGTTACCATGTTATGCGCCCTATTTTCAATCATCGAAGCCATTCAGATCTCTTACCTCAACACTCTTACCTCAGCACTCAGCACTCCCTTCACCTCCTCCCTTCGATCCGCCAGCCCTTGCCGTATGGATTATTCGGTGAGTCGTATCGGAACGGACTCCCTGCGCCGAACTGATTGTTGATGGAATCCGGCGAGAACGGCGAGCCGTACCGGCCGAATCGGTTGCTGGTCGAGTCGGGCTCGAACGGATTGGCGCTGAGCTTGCCGCGATAGTTGTCGGCCTGATCGTACAATAGCGGCGCATCCGTGGCGAACGGATTCGTAGCGGACTGGTTGCTGAAGGGGCTGCCATAGGGACTGAAGGGATTGTTCACGCCGTTCGGCGCGAATGGACTGCCGGCCCCGAACGGATTGGCCGTCGAATCGAACGCGAAGGGATTCGCGCTAAGACTACCCAAATCTTCTGCCTGAAGCATCACCGGACTCCAGAGCATCACAATCAAGAGCCACCCAGTCGTTTTCATGGCGAAATCCTAACGCTTGGGTGTGACAGAGGAGGTCACACAAGAGTCTGTCGACTGTCTCTTGGTAAGCCTTACATATTCCAGCACTTACCCCAAAGAGAGCGTCGGCCACGCTGGCTGGCTGTGACATCCGGGGTCACGCGCCCGTGGCGATTCTCCTAGCCTCTTCCACGACCGCGGCTCGTAAATTGTCCGGCTTCACGACCTGCACGCCGCTGCCGAAACTGAGAATCCACCCCAAAAGCTCTCGCGAATCGGCGACTTTCAAATGCATCCGAAGCTGCCCATTCTTGAGAACCTTGATGTCCTGGCTTGGATGCCACACACGGTCTTTGACCCAGGCCGCCGTCGCCTTCTCGAACGACAGTTCGACGTCGATTTGCTGCCCGCGCATGACCGTGAGGGCATCTTGCACGAATGCGTCGAGATCAAAGTGCAGCGGCATCTGGTAGGGATGATCGGTCGGCGTCAGGGATTTGATGCGTTCGACGGCAAACATCCGTGGTTCCCGTCGCAGATGGCAGTGCACGATGAGGTACAGGCCGCCGGATGCATACCAGAGCCGGTACGGATCGACTTCGCGCCTGGTGACGCGCCCTCTCGTGAGGCGGAGTCGTACCGCATCTGGACGGTCGTTTTGTCAGGTAATGGCATGGGTGAGGCGATCGATGGTCTCGCGATGATGACGATAGCGTTTGTGCGGCCCGATTCCGACAGAAAATGTGCCCTCGAGTTGCTGGACCAGCTGCATGGCCGACGGTGGAATGCGTGCGGTCGCTTTCCGAAGCGCCGAATCCAGCGCGGCCTTGATCTCCGTCCCTTCCAACGGTGTGACCAATTGCCGGGTAAAGGCCAGCGCCATCAATTCCGTGGGCGAGAGGCCCAGGGCGGGCACGTTGCGAAACCCATCCAGAAGCCGCCAGCGGACGCGGCCCTCGACACGCTCAGAGAGCAAGGGAAAGTGGGCGGCTTCCAGCGCGTCGAGGTCACGGCGAATCGTGCGGGGATGTTTGGTGAGATCGGGCGGAAGGGCCGCAAGGAGTTCATCGAGGGTAAGGCCCCGCGTCGACCCTTCTAGCCGTTGCAGCACGTGCCATTGACGCGTGACTTGATCGTTGCGCGGCATGATCACCCGAAAGATGAAAGAAGCGCGGCAAGAATACCGAAGCGGCTACGTACGGGCAAGTGTCTTCTACGCTCGCGCGACAAGCTACAGATTGCGTGTATTGCGTGTATTGACTGAAACGGGAGGGCGAGGATTTCTACCCGCTGTATTGGTAGGAGACATCACGAGTCGGAACTAGTTTCACCCGCTCCAATTTGCCGCCGGGGATGGAGGACGACAGTCGGGTCCAGATGGTGCGAGCGAGTTCCTCGCCGGACACGGTGGGTCGGGCAAGGACCTGGCGCAAGTCCCGGCCATCGAACGACTTTATTACGTAATCGAGAATGAGCCGATCGAGCGCGACGAGATCCGTCACCATGCCGGTCTCCTGGTCGATCGGGCCATGAATCGTCACGAAGAGGTCCCAGGTGTGGCCACGAGACCCTTCATGCACCGCCGTGAAGGAATGGCGCCGTGTCACGCTCGCGCGCTCGATCCCGGCTTCGGCAGTCACCTCGGCATAGAGATCCTCGTCCTCATATAAACGTACCGCATGCAATGTGCCGATATCGCGCTGGATCGCAAGCTTCTTCCACAGGACCCGGGCGATGTTCTCCGAGGTAGGCACGTTGTCTTTGAAATATGGCATATCCAGATTGAGATGTTTATGATCGAATTCCTCCAGGACTTGTAACAGCACGCGCTTGAGATCGAACAGATTGATGACCATGCCGGTCCGCCCATCGATCTCTCCCGACACCGTCACTTCCAGCATGTAATTGTGACCGTGGCCGGGCTCGTTATAGCAGGCCCCGAACACCGCACGGTTCTTCGCCTCATTCCATTGAGGCTTGTCATAGCGATGCGACGCGGCGAACTCGATGCGTTTGGTAAGGAGGACAGGGGGCATAACCTTTAAAATTCTGAATTATGAGTGCTGAATTATGAGTCTTGAATTATGAATTTTCGGTTCCGAGTAGAGAATCCCGAGTTCCGAATGCAGAATTGCTCCCATAAAACTCAGAATTCAACATTCAGAACTCAGAATTACTGCCCCACGTCCGCCAGCCACTCCTCTCGCATGGCCCATGGCACGTCAACTTCATGCCGGTACGACGCATGGTCGACCGTGAGACTGACACGCAACGCCGGGTCACCGATCGCCTTCACCATGGTCGCCGTAGGCCGGAGCCGAACGAAATGCACGGCGCTGATCTTCGTCTCATGACTGTGCCCGCCCTCAAACTCTGCGTACACGATTTCAGACCCGGCCCTGAGGGCCACCGTCTGCCCTTTATCCAGGCCCATAAAAAGGTCCAGCCAATATTGAATCCAATTCGAGTCGGTAATCTCGATCATCAGCGTCGCGCTCAACTCACCCTGTTGTGGAAGAAGCGCGTTGTACACGTCTAACTCGTCCTGTACTTTGACGGGATCGGAAATCCGTTCGGCACGGAGCATTTCCTGGACCTGAAACAGCAATGTGTCCCGATTCTCAAAGAGCAGCGTCACATGATCACCGACCGAAATGCGACGACGGCGTTTCAAATCGATGATGTGCTGACGAAAGACGTCCCGTTGCCGTTCATACTCGGTGATCGGGATGAGGTCCTGTTGCGTCAAACTCTGTGTCGTCATGTCTTAGATCTTGCTATATCGTCTTGCCTGCGCTTCACAATCTCACCCTCCCGCCCCCGCACGCCGAGACGTGCGCTGTCCCATCTCACCCGCCCACCCCCGCACGCGAGACGTGCGCTGTCCCAAGCGACGCTTCACGCATCACGCGCTTCTGACGGCAACCCATAGGCATCGCGGACGATCTGAATGGGATGAAGCGCACGTCGCCCGCCCGCATGCGCCGCTGCGCCGGCTGCATCGAGCTGCAACCCGGAAAGCGGACAGTCCGAGGCCACCAGATCAGCCGGAGTTTGCTCGATGGCTCGAACCGCTTTCTGCGCGATTTTCATGGAAAGTGGATAAAATTCCGTTTTGGCCGACCAGGTCCCGTCATGACCCGAACACTTTTCAATGACCTCGACCTGCGCGCCTGCGCATTCCATCAATTCTTTCGACTTGAACCCGATATTCTGATCGCGCAAATGGCAGGGCACCTGATATGCCACCCGTCCCGGCTTTCGCGGAAAATCGAGAACCAAGGCGCCTTCCCGCTTCAGTCTCATCAAATACTCGCAGATATCGAAGGTCCTGGCGCCCACGGTCGTCGCGTCTTCGCTATCAACCAGCGTGGGATATTCCCGTTTGAGCATGAGACTGCAACTGGGAACCGGCACCACGATATCGTAGCCGCGTTCTACCCAACTCTTCAACGAGCGGATATTTGCATGGGCGGCCTTGACGATCGCGTCCGTGTCTCCGATGTCAAACGAGGGCATGCCGCAACACTGCTGATCGGGAAACGCGACCTCGACTCCGTTCTTTTCCAGCACTTGGACGGTGGCCTTGCCGACATCGGTCGCCTGATAGTTCACCAGACAACTGGCGAACAGCGCGACCTTTCGCGGACCAGAGGGGTTGAGGGTGCGCGGGCGACGACTCCACCAACGATTCAAGGTTTCTTTCTGATAATGGAGGACGTGCCGATCACGGTGGATGCCCAGCACCTGTTCGAGGAGACCACGAATCCAAGGTTGGGCCAACGTCCAGTTGACGACCGGCGCCAAGGCACTATTGAGACGCCCTAGGAAATCCGTTTGAATGAGCAGGCGGTCCCGCCACGAAACCCCGCGCTGTGCGGCCAAATGCTTCTTCCACACGATCATCAAGTGCGGAAAGTCGATCGCGTATTGGTGCGGAGGCGTATAGGGGCAGTGATTGAAACAGAGCTTGCAATAGTAGCATTCGTCGACGACCCGGTGGTGATCGGCCGGCATCAACTTGGTCACATCACTCTCGTAGACGTCGATCCGGTCCAACAGAGTATTGAAAGAGGGGCAGAGGTTGAAGCATCGCCGGCACCCGTCGCAGACCTCATAGATCCGGAGGGTTTCTTTCTCGAGATGTCCGGCGTCTGCCGGCTGAAGAAGACTGAGGCCTTTCATATGCCTTGCGGACATGCCGTGGCGGTCACTTTCTGCGAACCATCGATCGGATCGCTTAATCGTGAGGAGTGACCGCCAAGGCTGCAATCGGACGATTATCTACAGTTGCTTCAAGGTCTCCAACCCTTTGGAAAAACGATTGGCATGAGACCGCTCGGCTTTGGCGAGGGTTTCGAACCATTCGGCAAGTTCCGGAAAGTTTTCGTCTCGAGCCGTCTTGGCCATGCCGGGATACATTTGAGTGTACTCATAGGTCTCGCCTTCCACGGCCGACTTGAGATTGGCCTCCGTATTCCCGATCGGGACGCCTGTGGCCGGATCCCCGACTTCCTTTAGAAAATCGAGATGCCCGAACGCATGCCCGGTTTCTGCCTCCGAGGTATCGCGGAATAATCCGCCGATGTCGGGATATCCTTCGATATCGGCGCGACGGGCAAAATACAGGTAGCGCCGGTTCGCCTGCGATTCTCCGGCGAACGCATGCTTGAGGTTTTCGTGACTCTTGGTCCCATTCAGACTCTTACCCATGGTGTGCTCCTCCCTATAGATGAAATCTCTGGTTCACTACTGCGTGATGGCTGCTTGATCCTGTTGCCGATCTGGTGATTTCTTGATTCTCCTGCCATGACCCGATCATCACATCACTAAGGGGCCACCTTCTTCTCATGTGGCCCTTTGCCGATACCCCGGCAGGCTCTGCAATATCCGTGAAATTCCACGCGGTGTCCCAGCACCTGAAATCCCGATTCCAGCCCCCTGGCTACGGTGATTCGATCCAATGCGTCGTCCATCAGGTCGAGTATATGCCCGCATCCGAGACACACGAGGTGATGGTGCAGCGATACGTTCGCATCAAACCGCGCGCTGTCGTGTCCGACGTTTACCTCATGCGCCAGCCCGGCCTTCCGGAGGACGCCGAGCGTGTAATACACCGTGTTCCGGGAAATCATCGGGTACTGTCTGCGGACTGCCCGAAATAAATCGTCGGCGGTCGGATGACTCGTCGTGTCGGCGAGCTCGCCATAGATGGCCGCACGCTGCGGTGTCAGCCGGACGCCGCAGGCCCGAAACCTGGTGCGGATGGCATCAATAGTCAGGCGCATCTGTCCTATATAGGAATCATTCCTAAATACCATGCGCGCAGGAACCGTATCAAGTAGCGCACCAAGACGCGAACAGCTATGGTCGCATCACAGGTAGCTGGTCATCCATGTCGGCCAGGCTTTTGTATGACTGGTCCTTGGGAGAGAGCAAGGGATTCTGCACAGGCCAGGGGATCTTCAGTGTCGGATCATTCCAGAGGATTCCCCGTTCATCGCCTGGCGAATAGACGTCCGTGCACTTATAGAAAAAACACGCGACGTCGCTCAGGACACAGAACCCATGCGCGAATCCGGGCGGGATATAAAGCTGACGCATGTTGTCATCGGACAGTTCCACGCCGTACCATTGACCGAAGGCCGGCGATCCCTTTCGAATGTCCACCGCCACGTCGTATACCCGTCCTTTGACGACCGAAACGAGCTTCCCTTGCGGCCGCTGCAACTGGTAATGCAATCCACGCAAGGTTTGCCGGACCGACCAGGAAAAATTATCCTGCACGAACGGACCGTCGATACCGAGATCCGCATACCGCGCTTCCCTGAACGCTTCCCAAAAACTCCCGCGGGCATCCCGAAATATGTCGGGCTCCACCTGTATCAGTCCCGGCAAGGGTGTCTCCACGACGTGCACGCTTGTTTATCCTCTCTCGTTCGGTGGACGGCGCCGCATCATACCTCGTTCCTGCTCGCAGGAGAAGCCGCTGTGCCCCGTTGAAAATATGCAGATCCCTGTCACATACTCAGGAGAGAGGTCCGCGACGCGAAGCATAATGAGGCGCACGGCGCGATGAGTAAAGAGCGCCACGTCTGTGCGCGCCGGCGAGTCGGTGAGCACCCGGTGTCTTGAAACCTTTGCGGACGCCGGCGAGTCGGTGAACCGACAGTGTCTTGATCTGTTTGTGGACGGGCGCGAGGTTCACGCCGCGCCGAATAAGGCGCGGCACGCTTTTGAACGCCGCTGAGACGGTGAAGCGGCGGTGTCTTGTGAGCACCCAGTGTCTTTTGACGCTGGCGACCTTTTTCAACATCCTGCTACTGCTAAGATCAGTTCGCGTCGGGCGGTGTGGACTCCGGCGGGAGGTCTGGATAGAGCTGTTGCAGCCGGTCAATCAATGGCTTGGCTTGAGGGGTGCTGGATCGAGACGGCTCGCTGGGCGGATGTTCCCAGGTCAGCACGGTCAGCCCTGCACTCGTGAGGAGTTCACGAATGGTCGTCGCCAGAGCCTCGAGGGTCAATTCGGTCCCCGTCCTTAGATCTAGCACGCGCTCACGGGGATTTGTCGGGGGCGGGTCGGAACTGACCAATGCCCAGCACCGATCGAAGATGGTCTGGCGAAGCTCTTGCGAGAGATTGAGGGACGGCAGGTCTGATGTGCATAATGCGGCGACCATTAGGACAAACTGCAGCTCAGGCATCTCGGGTCGGTGAACATCGAGCGATTGCATCCGATATTATTTCGCGTGTCGGCCGTGCGAGTCAATGCCTGTCGGCGGTCACGCCATTTCAACGCAACGAGAAGGTCCGCCCGTCTGAAACAAGAGAGGTCGATCAGCCATGGTCACGATTACACTCATGGGACAATTACAAACAGCCGATGGAGAACGGGATATGGCCTGCGAAATTCCCAATGCCATGACCGTGCGGCAGGTGGTTCAACGACAAGGGAACAATCTTCGGCATCTCTTGCAACTCCTACGCGAGAAGAAAATCCTCGTGACGATCAATAAACGGATCGCGAGCGAAGACTCCACCGTTCAGGATGGCGACGCCCTCCGCTTCGTGGGCCATGACGGGACAGGAGGGAGCGGCCTGGGCCCTTCATTCACCTGACCCGCCGTTGAGATGGTAGGGTCATGAGATCGCCCGCGTCCTCAGCGGGAACGATTGTGAACAGGTTACCGTGACGACAAAAAAGAAGGGTCGGCCTTTCCCACGAAAGGCCGACCCTCTGTCGCTGACAAATACCTCTACTTCTTCCCGAGAATAGAATCTTTGGCCATCTTGGCCACGCGGAACTTCACGACCCGCTTGGCCGGGATCTTGATCGGCTCACCGGTCTGCGGGTTACGGCCCATGCGGGCCTTGCGATTGGCCAGCACAAGTTTGCCGACTCCGGGTACCACGAAGGCGTTCTTCGCCTCCCGGTAAGCCAGCGCCGCCAGGTCGTCCAACAATTGGACGGCGGTCTTCTTGGTGATGCCGGCTTTCCCAGCAAGATGGTCAGCGATCTGCGACTTCGTCATTGACTTGGCCATGCGTACCTCCCTTAAACAAAAAAAGTGATAGTTGGTTTGGTATAGACCGACGGAAGACTGTTTCCTGAGGTGAACTGCACCGAAACGTGTGTGTGAAGCGTGTTGAGTCAAAAACAGGGCGAGAGTGTATCCAATGATCTAGAAGCTGTCAACCGGAAAAACGCGCATCTGGAGCGGAAAAAACCCTGCTCGACACTCTTGAACACATCGAGCCGGACCAAGTAGAGTAGGGGACAATTCTGATTTCTCCAGCCTACAGAAGGAACACATCATGGGACGAGAACTACCGATTTTACCGGCGTCTGCCCAACAGGCCGCGGAAGGACAGCCAGAGAACTTCGTGTATTCCCGCGTATTCTGCCAGAAGGAGAATTCGCCGCCTCTGCGTCTGCTGATTGAATTTTTGAAATCACGAGGCCAGTTGCCGATCACACCGCCGGATATGGATCAAGCCGGGCTGGATGAATGGGCCTGGGTGCAGGTCGGGCTCGGTTATCATCGTGACCGCAAGCCCATTCAACTGTTTTGCGTGCGCGATCGCGGTTCCTACAAAGATGTCTTCGAGCAAGAGCAGAAGTATTTTCTCGAGTTGCTGTCCTCGTTTGACGACATCGAAGCGCACCTGGCGACCGAATATGTGACGCGGTCGCGATTCATTCTGACCACACAGATGCAGGCGGATGTCACCGAAGACGGGTATGACTTCAACGGATGGATTCTGGAATTTTATCAGGAGAATTGCAACGGCCTCGTGCAGGTCGATGCGCAGGGGTTCTTCTCTCCCCAGGGCGAGTTGATCGTCGATCTCACCGTGCCACAGGAATAGAGCCCCATGGAGGCACATGCCCTCCACGTCGCCCTTACCGATCTTTGAACAAGCCGATCATTGGTTTCGGCGGGCCAGGGCTTCGCTGCTGGAGGCCCTGCCCTGTCGCAACGGGTGCTCGCGCTGTTGCATCGGCCCCTTTCCGATCACCATGCTCGATGTCGATGAGTTGCAGCGGGGCATGGCGGCACTCCCGTCCGAGAGGCGCGCAGGAATCGTGGAACGCGCCGTCCGGCAAACAACCGCAATCCAGGCGGCCTACCCACAATTGGGGGACGACCGGAAGTTGGACGACTGGTCGGATCAGGTCATCGACGAGCTGGTGACTCGATTCGCCGATCTCCCCTGCCCCGCTCTCCAAGATGACGGCTCCTGCGGCATCTACTCGTTTCGACCGATCACCTGCCGAACCATGGGCATTCCCATTGAGAAGGCCGGTGTGATGAGCGGCGCATGCGAGGTGCAAACATCCGTGCCCCTCGTCCGCCTTCCTCAGAGCATTCGTGATGAAGAGGACCGGTTGGCGGAGAAGGAAGCGCGGGCGATCGTCATGCTGGAAGAGACGCGGCATCATTCGGGAGAAGAAGTTTTGCTGCCGTATGGTTTCCTGCCTGAACCGGAACGCGCGAGCTAGACAGCATTGGAAATGCTGTGCTAAGGTGACGGACACCTTGCGAGCGGGAGCGCCTGTAGCTCAGTTGGATAGAGCATCAGCCTCCGGAGCTGAGGGCCACAGGTTCAAATCCTGTCAGGCGCACCA
>Ga0075421_100009066_pt1 | contig 12252 bp, 12 predicted proteins | sample SoiMetdeltSBSDD5_FD_75292 | JGI IMG/M metagenome (GOLD analysis project Ga0075421, IMG submission 75292) | Bulk soil microbial communities from a Populus tree surrounding site in Tennessee, USA - Soil MetaG P. deltoides SBSDD5 | ecosystem: Environmental > Terrestrial > Soil > Tree plantation...
CTGACCACCGAGTTCCCCTTTGAGAAGTCGTTCGAGGCTTTGGTGCGAGCGAGCGAGCAATCGCCGTCCGAAAGCCCCACTTGGAGCGTGTAGATCTCGGCGTGTTGTGGTGGCGACTGCGGTTTTCTACTCTAGGCTGCGGACGTCATTCTTCAGTCTTCGACGCGCCACTTGCCGCGTCTCGTTGAATGGCGCAGCGCCGACTGCAGTTTTTTTACGAAGATCCGCCGAGAAATTTCCCTGGCGCCGAGTCCAAGCATATGCTCGGTGGTCATCTGCGAATCGATAAAATGAAAGTTCCAGCCTTTTAGTTTCTCCACCAGCACCGCAAGCGCCACTTTGGACGCGTCCGTCTTGCGATGAAACATCGACTCGCCGAAGAACGCTTTTCCCAAAGACACGCCGTAGAGCCCGCCGACTAGCTTTCCCTCGTACCAGGTTTCCACGGAATGGGCATAGCCGAGCCCGTGCAGCTTGATATATGCTTCCTGCATTTCGGGCGTAATCCAAGTGCCGCTCTGATCCTCGCGCGTTACGGTTGCACAAGCCGAAATTACGTCTTCAAAGACGCGGTCTAAAGTGACCTGAAATATCCGTTTGCGGAGCGTCTTGCTCAGGCTGCGCGAGATTTTGAATTGATCAAGCTCGAGCACGAATCGCGGGTCTGGCGACCACCAGAGAATCGGCTGGTCCTCGGAATACCACGGAAAAATCCCGACGCGGTAAGCCTCCAGCAGGCGGTCGCTGGAAAGATCGCCGCCCACGGCAATCAAACCGCTTGGATCGGCATAATCCGGCGGCGGAAAAACAAGATCGTCAACGAGGCGAAATATGGGCATAAAGCTGATCCTGCGCGCTATTTTAGCGCGCCGGTGAGAATTTTCACACTCTCCAATGAAGCTTGCAAAGCGCAACGGGAAAAGCCTATCCTTTTCAGGCGAGGCTAAGCTTATGTTCAAGCGCATCGATCACGTGGCGATTCATGTCGCCGATCTCGACCGTTCCATTCAGTTCTACGAGCGGCACTTCGAGTTTAGACATTACTTTCAGCACGCGGCCGGCAGCGGAGCGCAGATCGCCTATTTGAGGTTGGGCGACACGGTTCTTGAGCTGACGCACCACTCCGACGGCGCGATGAGCGGATTTCACTTTTGCCTTGAAACAGATAACTTCGATCAAACGGTCGCCAAGTTGCAGGAAGAAGGGGTTAGATTAATCCGTGAGCCGCATAACACCGCGGCCCGGGAGCCGCGCGAAAGCGGCTGGCGCCGCGTCGTTTTTGCCGGCCCCGACGGCGAACAGATCGAGCTGCGAGGATGAGCGAGTCTGGCGTCTTGGCCTTAAGTTTCGAGTTAAGCTTTTAGCCCTAGACTGCAGACGCGAAACCACTATAAGGAGTACTTTCGCATGGATGAAAACAAATCACACACGATTCTGGTGACCTGTCCGTGCTGCGATGCAATGTTAACTATCGATCCCGCGCTCGCCGCTGTTCTTGACCATAAGCTGCCGGCAAAACCGCAAGTGATGGCGCACATTAAAGATGCCGTCAATTTCGTCAAGGAAGAAGCGACGAGGCGCGACGAGCAGTATCAAAAGATCGCCGAAGCGGAAAAGAACAAATCAAAAGTTCTCGAAGCCAAATTCCAAGAGTTGTTCAAGAAAGCCAAGGAAGAGCCGATCACCAAACCGCTAAAGGACATCGATTTAGACTAAGGCCGCGGCTGCTGGGGCAGCGCCTCACGAATGGGCAAGTCCTTAGCGGCCTCGCCTTGAACGCGCCTGCGAAACTCGAGGGGATTGGAAATATTGCCGAAGGTTTCCCTCACCCCGCCCGTGCCCGTCAGAGTGACCGAACCGTAATTGAGAATTCTTCCCAGCACGCTTTGATCCACTAAGATCGCTTCCACGTGGCGCAGCAGCAGCTCCAGCGTCCGCCGCCGCAGAAATCCGATCTTGATAATCACACGTTTGTTGGTGATGCCGAATTCGGACGTGGCGTAATCAATAAAAGGCGGGATCAACGCCAAAAGCCCGATCGCAAGCACGACCATGCCGATGATCGGTTGAAGCAGTAGAAAAATAATCCCGAGCACGATAAGTGCCACGGGTTTCCAAAACACGATCGAGTGCAGGCGCGCCTTGTAGGCGACGTTTTCATCCGGTAATAAATTCGATTCGATATAGCCCATACCTGCCCCTTTGCGCCGATCGCGACATTTGCCGTTCCAGCGTCGAAAGTAAAGACCATTGTAACCGATCACGATTTGCCAAAAACAAAAACGTCGTCCGCAATTTGCCCTCGCCTTGATTGTCCCCAGATTAGCGCGGCCACTCTCTATTGGCGATTTCGGGACGCTGGAATCGTCTCACTGAAAATGTTTCCGCAACTCGTGCCATTCAGTACCTGCGAGGAAGCCTACGCCCTAATGCCCTGTCCTTGGTCTTGTCTGGGTCTTTATGCTGACGCAAAGGAATTCTTTCGTCGAATCGTAACTCCTGCGTGTTTTCCAATTTTCTGCCAGCGCCCGCGTTGCCTGGTCGCTTTCACCGGAGAAATTCCTTGTCAAAATAATCCGACCACTCATTACCCTTGTCCAGAAGAACTTCCGGGCTTAAGTAGTTGGCTTTTTTGAACCGTATCCCGGGCTTCAAGTCCGCTTGCAACGCGGCGACTTCAGGGTGCGCGGGCAAGTAATTGACCGCTTGGAAAACTCTCTGGCCCTTTTTCGAAAGGACGAAGTCGAGAAAAAGCATCGCCGCATGCGGGTGCGGCGCGTTTTTGGCCAGGCCGATGGAATTGTTGGTTGCGGTCACCGGCTCCAGCGGTTGCCAGTCGACCGGAGCGCCCGCGGCTTTGCTGATATAAGCGTGGTGATTGAAGATCTGGATCGCCAGCGGGTATTCGCCGGCGATCACGAGATCGAGTATTTGCCGAGCGCTCGCCGTGCTCTTGGCGACATTCTGCGCTTTCAGCTTGCGCAGGTAAGTTTTCCCTGGCTCCTGACCCATGGTCAGCAGAGTATTACCGATGAACTGCGGTGCGCCTGAGCCGCGGCTTGTCGACCACATCATCTGGCCTTTCCAGCGAGGATTGAGTAGATCTTCATAGGTTTTCGGCAGCTCGCCGGCCTTCACGGCGCGCGTGTTGTAGCCCAACGTCATGAAGTACACATTCGTGCTGCCCCAAAATCCTTTGGCGTCTTTCAGCTCCGGTGGATACTCGGCGATGGGCGGTGAGTAAAAACGCTGCATGAGTCCGGCGCGCTGCAAGATCGTCGCGGCGGCGCTGCCGCTGATGACATCGACCTCATAGCGTTTGGCCTGATATTCGGCCAACATCCGCTGCGCCAACCGCTCGGCGTTGGCGCGGAAAAACTCCAACTGAAGAAACGGGTACTCTTTTTCGAAGGCGTCTTTGACCGGCCGCACCACTTGATCGACGATCAAGCCGGTGTAAAGCGATATCTTGCCTTCCTTCTTGGCGCCCTCGATAAGAATCTTTTCACGATTGGGGGATTTCATTAGCGCGACCTCTTCCACGGTCGCAGCCCAGGCAGGCAAACTGAAGCAAGCACAGAGTAAAATCGAACGGACGGTCAGAAAGAAAGCGCGCCGAATTTGCATCGCCATCATCCCTCCTTGGTCGCTGCCAGTTTTGAATGATTTCGAGACTCCAACGCGCACGCTATTCCCTGCGACGACTTCCTGTCAAGTTTTCCAGCAGATGGGAGTGCTGCATTTCTGTTGTGTCCGGGCCATTTCGTGGTATGGTCCGGCCGTTTGCATCCGCCAGCCGCGAATAGCAAATCATTCGTCGAAATTTTCGCTCTCGATGTCTATTGCGGCTGACATCGGAGTATCACCCGGATTCCCGCTAAAAAGCATGCGGGAATGACGGACCGTGAAAGGAGAGACTATGCCCGGCGCACTTGACGATATTCGCGTGATCGATTTTACCCACGCGCTCAACGGACCGTTCTGCACGATGCTGCTCGGCCACATGGGCGCGGAAATAATAAAAATCGAGCCGCCGTCCGGCGACGGCTTTCGGCGGTCCTGGATGCCGCCGAACGCAAAAGTAGACGGTTATGAATTTCTCTGGATCAACGTCAACAAGAAAAGCGTCGTCCTCAATTTGAAAACGGAACGCGGCGTGGAGTTGGCTCGTCAACTGATTGCCAAAGCCGATGTGGTTGTCGAGAACTATCATGCGGGACAGATGGAGAAATTCGGGCTCGGTTACGAAGACCTGAAGCAAATCAATCCGCGCTTGATCTACTCTTGTTCCCGCGGCTTCGGCGAATCGGGTCCGTACAAAGACTACGGCAGCACCGCGCATACCAATAACAGCATGACCGGTTGGACGCACACCGGCTGGAAATACAGCGGCGCTCCCGGAACGAAAGCGATCGGCATCGGCGACGAAGCCGCGGGCGTCAGCATGGTGTGCGGCATTCTTGCGGCGCTCCACGCGCGCGAGCGCACCGGCGAAGGACAGCGAATCGTCGTGTCCATGCAGGAGGCTCTGCTCGGTTTTATGATCAGCGAATTTCACGAGCATTTTATCGGTATTGAAGTCGGCAACTACCCGGTCCCAGTGGCAGACGGCTACTTCACTTTGCGTATCCCTGACGTCAGCGACAACGGCTGGGCGACGCTCGCGAAATTCATGGATCGCGAGGATTTGCTGGCGGACGAGCGCTTCGCAACGGCCGCAGCGCGCAAGCAATATCGCGCTCAATTGCATGAGCTTATAAAAAACTGGGCGCGGCGCAAATCACGCCAGGAACTTTGGGACGGGCTGCGCAAGATCGACTACTTCGGCGCGCCGGTGCTTTCGATGGGCGAAGTCATCGAAGATCCGCACATCAAAGAACGCCAGGCTTTTGTCGAACGCGATCACCCGACCGCCGGCCCGACCAAACTGCTCGCGCCCTGGATCCATATGTCCAAGACGCCCGCGAGCATCCGCAGCGATTCGCCGGCACTCGGCCAGCACACGGAGGAAGTTCTGGGCGGAGTGCTCGGTCTCAGCGCAGCGGAGATGAGCGCTTTGCGCGCTCAGGGAGTTGTCAAGTAACCCGGCGCTACGCTATCCAAGCGATTGGCCTGATATCGGACGAGGTCCGCGTGCGCGCTGCGCGGCGATAGCGCGGCAAATTTCACTTGCAAAACAGTTTTCGCCGCGGCAATCAGGTTGGCCTGGTTGCCGAATATCGCTCTGAAATAAGGAAAGCCCGTGAAGTACAGGCTCAGCCCAGACTCTCAATCCCCCTCACTTGGAATCAGCTATGGTTGTCATGATAGTCTTTGTTTAGAAGTCCATGCTATTAGAGTGCTGGCAACGCATCCTAGTCAGGCGGCTCTGAGACATCGAGGTAAACGATTGTGTGTAGAAACATCAAAACGCTTTTCAACTTCCAGCCGCCGGTGACGGAGGAAGAGATTCGTGCGGCTTCGTTGCAATTCGTGAGAAAGGTCAGCGGCTTCAACAAGCCATCGAAAGCCAACGAAGCTGCATTTCTCGCTGCCGTTGACGAAATAGCTACGATCTGCGGTGACCTTCTCCGGTCGCTTGAGACAAACGCACCGCCGAGGAATCGCGCAGAACAAGCCCCCAAGGCACGAGCACGCGCCGCTCAGAGGTTCCCTAACTAACCTAGTTGGTCACCCCAAACCCATGGAAGTGAGCAAATCGGTTGGCGGCGGAGCAAATTTCCACGCCGATTAAGGAAATTGTTGTCCCGCTTCATTAGACACACCTCAACTACTTTTTGCGAAAACTCCATCCGGGGCGCCGGATAACCAACCCGAACAGGGTGCTTGACGGACATCACGCCAAATTGATATCGGTCTGCCCGAAGTACTAAGGGGCGGTGGATATTAACGGGTATACATAGGAGGTTGTCATGCAGTTAATCCTAAGATCTGCGCTGGTAATGGTTACTTCACTTTTGATGTTTTGCGCCACCGGGGCTCAAGCTGAGACGATTCACGCGACACTGGCCGGCTCACAGGAAGTGCCCGTAGTGTCCACCGAAGCGACCGGTGAGTTTCGCGGGTTTATTAGCCGAGACAATCAGGCCATCGATTATGAGTTAGTTTACAGCGGACTGCAGGGAGCCGTGACTACCCAGGCACATATCCATGTCGCGCAGCCAAATGTGAACGGTGGCATCGTTATCTGGTTTTGCCAGTCGGCATCCAACCCCGGTCCAGTCGGAACGCCACTGTGTACTGATGGATCGGGCAAGTTTGTGGGGACGATTACCGCCGCGAGCATTGTGGCTATAGGAGGCGGCAATATTGGCCAGCAGATTGGGGCGCAAGAACTGGCTAAAGTTATCGCTGCTATTCGCGCCGGCAACACCTATGTAAACGTACATACCGATGCATCGACCGGTGGAGAAATCCGCGGCCAAATCCGTGGCTCCCATCGGAAGAAGTGATATTTTCGGCCGCGGCGCTATTGAAATGGGCGAGACTAACCGATCGATTCATGGAGTGGATCAAAACTAACAGGCGCGCGAACTGCGCGCCTGTTCCGATCCGAAAACTGACTCGCGCCTCTGTCGGGCTCGCCCCTCCGTTCTACTTATTCCCTTCTTCCATAAATTTTCGCAGGAAACTAAGAATCTCCGGCGAGATCTGGGCGGCGCGCTGGAAAGTTTTTTCGCCTTGCTCGCCGATCTCGAAACGCGGGTGAAAGCGCATCGTTTTCTGCGCGTCGGCGATAAAATCGGCATCTTTCGACAACGTCAGAAGCGCCTGGCGCATCGTCGTCAGCGCTTCGGCTGGAACGCCCGGCGGCAACATGATCGTGCGCGTCATGTTGGTGCTCGACATGTTCGCCGCTTTGAGAGCGTCGTATTTGATGCCGCTCGGCATCTTGCCGAAACTTTGCCGGTAATAGTGCGTAAAGGGCATAAGCTCCGGCACGTCGGGGCTGACCATGATCTCGCCGTCGAACGACACCAGATCGGTGTAATACAGCGCCGTGACCATTCCGGTTTGCACCATTTGTGGTTCCACGGCGGCGCGGTAGCTCGGCAGAGTCTCGTCATGATAATGGGCTTCGCCGCGCTGCACCGCGAGCCTCGCCGTGGACGAAGAGTTGTAGCCGGTGACGTAATCGTATTTCAAACCGAGGAGATCGAAGGAAAGCCGAAAGCGCACATCCTTCGAGCTGGCTAATCCCAACCCAGCGGCACGGAAGCGATCGGCTTTGACGAAGTCGGCGGCTTTTTTAATGCCCGGCGCCAAATCAGAACGCACATAAGAAACAGTTACGCCTTGGACGCCTCCGACAAAGCCGAATTTGGCAAAGTCGACTCTGAGACCGGGTTCACGCAGCTGATGGTGAAACAAAGTCCCGGTGAAATATCCGAAGGTGAGGCCGTCAGGCTTGGTTACCTCTCCCAAGTAGTTCACTGCGGTAACGCCGCCGCCACCGCCCATGGCTTGGATGACAACCGCAGGCTGTCCGGGAAGATGTTTCGTCAGATGCTTGGCGATCACCCGACCTTCGATATCGGTCGGCCCGCCGGCGGCGAAGTTTATGATCATGGTGAGCGTTTTGCCTTGGTAGAAAGGAGCTTTCTCGGCAGCGAGTACCAGATTGAAGAAAACCGCGAAGAGGGAGAAACAAGCGCTGCCGGCGAAAAGTGCGAAGTGAGCGCGTTTCATGACTTTTTCCTTTCGATGACCGGATGATGTGATTATGAAAATCACGGGAGTTACATCTAGGACTGTGCCTTTGTCCGTTCGGGGTTATTTGTTGGCGTCTTCGATGTACTTGCGCAGGAAACTGACGATCTCGGGCGACGTTAGCGACGCTTGTCTGAATAGCCGCTCGCCCGCTTCGCCGACTTCGAAGCGCGGTTGAAAGCGCATCGTCGCGATCGCTTCCTGAAGAAAATCCTGATCTCGCGAAAGCGAATCGAAAGCCTTTCGCAACGTAGCAATGGATTCCGCCGGCGCCTTGGGCGGCAGCAGCACCATCCGCGTCATGTTGGTGCTCGACATATTTGCGGCTTTGAGCGCTTCGTACTTTATTCCCGAGGGGAGTTTGCCGAACGCTTCCTTATAGTAATAGGTAAATGGCAAAAGCTCCGGCACGTCTCGGCTCACCAAAATTTCTCCGCTCGGCGCGACCAGATCGGTGTAATAGAGCGGCACCACCATGCCGGTCTTCACCATTTGCGGTTCGACTTGGGTCCGGTAGCTCGGCAGGGTTTCGTCGTGATATTGCGCTTCGCCGCGCTGCACCGCGAGACGGGCGTCGGAACTATTGTTATAGCCGGTCACGTAATCGTACTTCAGACCCAAGAGGTCGAAGGACAGCCGGAAGCGAACGTCTTTCGAGCTGCTGATGCCAAGACCCGCGGCGCGAAACTTCTGCGCCTTCAAAAAATCCATGGGCTTTTTCATGCCCGGCGCCACATCGGCACGGATGTAAGAAACGGTAACCCCATGCACTCCGGTGACGAAGCCAAACTTCGCAATATCCACCCGCAAGGCAGGATCTTTGATCTGGTGCTGGAACAGGCTGCCGGTGAAATAAGCGGCCGTTAAGCCGTCCGGCTTTGCCACTTCGCCGATATAATTAACCGCTATGAGTCCGCCGCCTCCGCCCATCGCCTGCACGGTCACCGTGGGCTGGCCGGGAATATGTTTGGGCAGATGCTTCGCAAATATCCGCGATTCGATATCGGTCGGCCCGCCGGCTGCAAAGTTTATGATGATATTGATGGTTTTGCCTTGGTAGAGCGGAGATTTTTCCGCGGCGAAACCGGAAGTCCACAAAGCGGTGACAAAACCAAGGTGAAGTAACAAAAAGTATTGCCGGCCGTTTCCTTTCATCAATCTCTCCTTTCGCCAGTCGATCGCAGCGCTCAAGAAATTCACCGCAACCCTTATACAGGCTGTCGTACTCTCCTTACGACAGGATCGCTCCGGTCGTAACCGATACGCCAACGCGACACACAACAGTGCGGCTCATCGCCGACCTTCATACTCCATCCGGCAAGCACTTGTCTATCCGTTCACGAATCAAAGCACAGGAGACCGTCGAACCCGCGTGGTGCGAACTTTCGAGACGTCGGACTACGCCGAGGCGCCTGCCCGAAGATCTCCGCGCGCAGCCAGTCGAGAACGGCTGGGAGACCCGGAATCCAGGAATTTTGTACAAGAGGCGTGTGGCACACGCCCTCCGCATCGCGTTTCGATGCGGTCGTCGAAGCAACTGTCAGTTACGAACGACAGCAGATTCTCCGCCTCCGGCTCAGAATGACAGCTGGAATCAAACGCCGAAATTTACATTCCAAATATTTTGCGGAACTCGCGGGCGTGATCGTCGAGGTGGAGATAAACTTCTTTGGGCACGGCTTTCAGTTTTAGTTTGCTCTGGTCCATCTTCGGCGCCAGCGGCTCGATGTCGGTGCGCGCGGGAATGCGGCGCATGCCGCGCACCATCTGTTGGCCGCGTTTGGATGTGGCGAAATCGATCAGCAGCTTGCCGGAGTTGGGATTGCTCGCCTTGGCGCTGAGGCCCAGGCCGCTGATCGTGACCACGATGGGATCGAAGGTTTCGATCCAGTCCACCGGCGCGCCGTCGCTTTTCATGCGCTCCAGGCGAAAGTTATAGGCCCAGGCAAGCGGCACCTCGCCGGCGCCGAGCAGTTGTGCGGTGAGGCCGTGACCGCGCCGCCAGAGCGGATTCTGCAGCGCCAGTCGTTTCATGTACTCGACGGTTTTTTCTTTGCCCCAAACAGTGGACAGTGTGCCGAACCAATCGTAGTCGGTCGAGTCCATCAACATCTTGCCTTTCCACTTCGGGTCGACCAGATCGGAATAATTCTTCGGCGCATCTTTCGCGGGCAGCATGCTGGTGTTGTATCCCAACACCAGATTGTTGACGAAGATACCGGTCCAGTGGCCCTGCGGATCTTTAAATTCATTCAAGAACGCGTCGCGCTCGGGAGGGAGATAAGGGGCGGTCATGCGCCGCTCGACGAGCACGGACATGGCGCTGGTCGAGATGGCGTCGAACATCCATCGGCCTGCTCGGGTCTCACTCAGAATGCGGTTCATCAACTGCTCCTCGCCGGCGCGCACCAGTTCGGCTTTGATGAACGGGTACTCTTTGAGAAAGGCATCGAGCAACGGCTTCGAGGTGTCGATCGCCATCGAAGTGTACCAGACGAGCTTGCCTTCCTTTTTCGCGCCTTCGATCAAGGCCGATTGAGGTGTCTGCGCGTGCAAGCGCGTGGGGAGGCATATCAGGGCTATGACTACCAACGAGAGGATACTTAACGCGGGTCGCATGAATACCCCTTTAGAAAATGTAGGTCGAGGATAGAGGATGGAGGATGGAAGCTGCCGGATGTCAATCCTCTATCCTCCATCATCGATCCTCAAACGTTGAAGGCGGTGATCCTCTATCTTCGGCTAGTTAGCTCTCGGATAAAGCGCATCCATCATCAAACGCTTATGATGGCCGGGCGTGCCCAGATACTGATAGAGCGTGTGCGCGAGCACGCTGTGCGCCATCATCGGGTGGCTATAATCCGTGCCTGGTCCGGCCCACACCATGTGAGCGTAGTTTGTTCCGTGATAGTAGCCGTCGCTCGCCGTCGCTTTCGCTTCGTGCACCCCGGCGCGAGCCTCCATGCCACTGTCGATGCGCCAGATCGCTTCATAAGTCGCCCAACGCGCCATATCGAGATTGATGGAGATATCGACGCAGTGATCCTGCACGCGCTGAAACCGGCCGATCGGCTGGCCGAAAACCACGCGGGTGCGCGTGTACTCGCAGGTGATGTCGAACACTTCCTGGGTGGCGCCGACTTGATAGGCGGAAAGGATCGGCAGCGACTTGTCCAGCGCGGCTTCCAGGGTCGCCCAGCTCGCGCCGCTCGATCCGAGGAAATCCAGAGGCGAAACAGCGACACGATCGAAGCGCACTTCGGCGACGGCGACGAAAAATCCGACGTGAGGCGTGATCGTAATACCGGGACTTTTGGCGTTGACGAGGAGAAAAACCACTTTGCCTTCTTCGGTGCGCGCGGCGCAAAGAAAGTTCGTGGCGGCTTCGGCATCGAAGACGAAGCGTTTGACGCCGTTCATGAGGTAGCCGCCGTTCGCTTTCGACAGCCGCGTTTCGACTGCTTCCGCTCCCCAGTACGCGGCTTTATCGGTGATGGCGGGCACGACGATCGACGAGCCGTCGCAAATCTTTGGCAGCAACATCCTTCTTTGCTCTTCGGTGCACGCTTCGAAAATCATCTGCGCGCTGAGCACGCCCGAAGTGAACAGCGGGCCGGGCACAGGTCCGTGCCCCAGCGCTTCGAACACCACGGCGCAATCCATCGTCGACACCCCTGCGCCGCCGTACGCTTCCGGCAGCATCATGCCGAGCCAGCCGATCTCGGCCGCTTTCTTGAGAAGCTCGGGCCGGAAAGTTTGCTTGTTCTTGTACCACTGCGTCATCTGATGCGCGGGCACTTCCGCTTTGACGAAGTCTTCCGCTACTTTTTTAAATTCTTCTTGGGTTTCGGTTAACGATAAGTCCATTTTCTTTCTCCTACGGCTTGAACGGCCTGAATGAGCAGGTGATTGGGTTCAAAAAGTTCAAATCGTTCAAGCCGTTCAAATCGTCGCCTGAGGTTTTGCCTAATCCGTCTCCGGCGCTTTCTCCGTCGTCGGGCGGCCTAGACCGAGGCGGCGGGCAAAGATCAAGCGATCGGTGTCCAGGGTGCCGCCGCCGTGCAACTGGCCCGGGCCGGTGCGCACGGCGTATTCGAAGTCGATCACTTCGTGCACGGATAAATTCTGCTCCAGGGCATCGGCGCCCATGATCGCTTGCAGGCGTTCACCGTTGCGCAGGCGCAGCATGCGCTGGTAGTAGCGCTGCTGCGGGCCGCCGTAGGGATGCGGTTTCTTGGCGAAGCGGCGCCAGTAGATGAGCTGGTTGAAGCGCCGCAGCGTATTCAATTCGATGGTCATCCCGGCGATCAGATCGCGCACGTGCGGATCTTCGATGATCGGCTTGCCCTCGATGCGAGTGCTCCGGCAGTACTCGACGACGCGCTCGATCAGCGGATCGACGGCAATGCGGCCGTCGCCGCCGTGCTCGAGCTCCATGTGGGTGCTGGCGACTTTCCAGCCGTTGTTCTCGCCGCCGATCAAATATTTCGCCGGCACGCGCACGTTGTCGAAGAACACCGCGTTCTTGATGCCCATCATCAA
>Ga0075421_100009068_pt1 | contig 12251 bp, 9 predicted proteins | sample SoiMetdeltSBSDD5_FD_75292 | JGI IMG/M metagenome (GOLD analysis project Ga0075421, IMG submission 75292) | Bulk soil microbial communities from a Populus tree surrounding site in Tennessee, USA - Soil MetaG P. deltoides SBSDD5 | ecosystem: Environmental > Terrestrial > Soil > Tree plantation...
GGGGTCCTATGACCTGGTACCCATTGCGCGCTCTGACGTCCCTCGGCACCATCGCCGGACTCGCCCTCGCGTGCGCCCCCGGCAACCCGTCTGCCGCCCCTTCGCCATCGACCGCCGCGACCTCTAGGGGGGACTCGTCCTATGGGACGGTGACGACGGAGGTGCCGGCTCGGCAACGGGCCACGACAGTCGAGCAAATGCTGGAGGGCCGTTTCCCCGGAGTGCAGGTAGAGCGGGTCGCCGGCGGCGGCGTTTCAATCCGTATGCGCGGGCCAACGTCATTCTATGCCGGTCAGGAGCCGCTCTATATCGTCGACGGCGTTCAGGTTACGCCGGGTCCAAAAGGCGCGCTGAACTGGCTCAACGCACAGGACATCGAGTCCATCGCCGTGCTCAAGGATGCTGACGCCACGATTTACGGGGTGCGGGGCGCGAACGGCGTGATCGTGATCAAGACAAAGGGATCCCGCTAGCTCGCGAGTAGCCTCGCGGCGCATCCCGACGGGTCGTGACCGCTCCCGCGATCGCAACGACCGGCGCCGTCGTGGATGCCGGGCCGCCACAGCCCGCGGACCCCTGCGTCGTGGTGATCTGTGGCGCCGCGGGTGACCTCGCCCGCCGCGAGCTCATCCCGTCCTTATTCGAATTGTTTCTGGACGGCCTGCTGCCTGATCCGTTCGCCGTCATCGGATTTTCACGCGGCGACTGGGACGACGCCACCTACCGGCGTGAGATGCGCGCGGCGCTGGGGGGCGCGGAGATTCCCACCGATGCCTGGGACCGATTCGCCGCCTGCCTCAGTTACGTCGGGGGCGACTTCACCGCGCCGGCCGACGGACCGTACGCCGAGCTGGCCCGGCAGCTCGACGCCGTGCGGAGCGCGAAGCAGATCCCCGATCACGTGTTGTTTCATCTCGCCACGCCACCGACGGTGTTCGAGGAGATCGTGGGCAAGCTCGCCGCCGCGAAGCTCGCCCACAGCGACTCGGGCTGGCGCCGCGTCGTGATCGAAAAGCCGTTCGGGACCGACCAGGCCAGCGCGCTGGCGCTGGACCGGGCCCTGCGAGCGGTGTTCCCCGAGGAGTGCATCTATCGCATCGATCACTTTCTCGGGAAGGAGACCGTCCAGAACATGCTGGTGGTGCGGTTCGCCAATCCGAGCTTCGAGCCGATCTGGAACCGCTCCTACGTCGACCACGTGCAAATCACAGTCGCGGAAAAGATCGGCATCGGTACGCGCGCCGGGTTCTACGAAGAGACAGGCGTGGTGCGGGATATGGTGCAGAATCATCTGCTGCAGCTGCTCTGCATGGCGGCGATCGAGCCGCCCACCCGCTTCGACGCCCACTCGCTGCGCGACGAAACCACGAAGGTGCTGGAGGCGATCCAACCGCTGGACGTCGGCGCCGCGGTGGGCGGGCAATACGAAGCGGGGCTGATCGAAGGCGAGACCGTGCCGGGATACCGCGCCGAGCCGAAAGTCGGCGCCCGATCGGTCACGCGCACCTACGCCGCACTCAAGTTGCAGATCGACAACTGGCGCTGGGCCGGCGTGCCGTTCTACCTGCGTACGGGCAAACGGATGGCGCGCCAGCTCACCGAGGTGGTGATTCAGTTCAAGCCGACGCCGCACCTGATGTTCCCCGGCGCACGCGACCAGCTGCACAGCAACACCTTGGCGTTCCGGCTGCAGCCCGACGAGGGCATCCTGCAGACGTTCGCGGCCAAGCAGCCGGGGCCCGAAGTGCGCATCACGCCTGTCACCATGACGTTCGCCTACGCCGGCGCCTTCGGCATCGCACGGCCGCCGCGCGCATACGCCTGGTTGCTGCACGACGCCATGAAGGGGGACCAGACCCTGTTCGCGCGCTCCGACTGGATCAGCCGGGCGTGGCAGATCGTGGATCCGCTGATCGCCAGGTGGGACGCCGAGGGTGGACGCGCCCTGCACCACTACGCCGCCGGCAGCTGGGGTCCCGCGGCGGCCGACGAGCTGGTGCGGCGGGACGGTCGAGAGTGGCGCGCGATCTAGACCCCGAAGTCGTCGTCGTGCCGCGCACGGAGTGGGCCGACGCGGCGGCGCGCCGCATTGCGGCCGGTCTCCATGCCGGTGTCGCAGCCCGAGGTAAAGCGACCATCCTGCTTGCCGGCGGCAACACGCCCCGCCCCGCGTATGCGCAGCTCGCCGAGCTCTTCCCTCGCCTGCCCTGGGATCGCATCGACGTCTTTTTCGGGGACGAGCGCGCGGTGCCGCCAGACCATCCCGGCGCCAACTATCGCATGGCGGCCGAGACGCTGCTCGATCCGGCCCGAGTGCCGGACGAGCGGCGGCATCGAATGCCGGCCGAGCGGCCCGATCGCGAGGCGGCGGCGCACGAGTACGCCGAGCTGCTGCCGGAGCGTCCCGACCTCGTGCTGCTCGGGATCGGTGCAGACTGCCACATCGCTTCGTTGTTTCCGGGGGCCTCCGCCCTGCTGGAGCAGGAGCGGCGTGTTGTATCGGTGCAAAGTCCTCGACCACCCACGTGGCGCTTGACCGTGACGCCGCCCGTAATCGCCGCGGCGCGGGAACGCATCGTGTTGGCGAACGGGCGTGACAAGGCCGCAGCGGTGGCGCGCGCGCTGTTCGGCTCGGAGGACGCATCGGCGTGTCCGGCGCGGCTCGCCCGGGCCGGCGTCTGGATACTGGACTCCGAGGCCGCCCCCACCCCCGCGTCGTGATCGTCCTGACTGGGGACATCGGGGCGACGAACGCCCGGCTCGCCGTGGTAGAGGTCGAAACAGGACGGGCGCGCGTCGTGCACCAGGAATCGAGCGACAGCAAGAATGCCCCGGCGCTCGCCACGCTGGTGCGGCGGTTTCTCGCGGCACACACCGGGCCACGGCCCGAGCGGGCGTGCTTTGGCGTCGCGGGGCCGGTCGACGGTGGCCGCGTCAATCTCACGAACCTGGGCTGGACGCTGGACGAAGCGACGCTGGGGCGCGAGGTCGGCATCCCGGTTCGGCTGATCAACGATTTCGTGGCCATCGGCTACGCTATTCCCGTGCTCGCCGGAAGCGACCTGGCCGAGCTGCAGCACGGAGCGGCACCCGAACGCGCGCCCATAGCCATCATCGGTGCCGGGAGCGGTTTGGGCCACGCCTTTCTCCTCTGGGAGGGCGACCGATACGTCGTACACAGCTCCGAAGCCGGACACGGGGACTTCGCAGCGCGCACGCCGCTCGAGGCCGAGCTGCTGGCGTCCTTGCAGGCGGAGCACGGGCATGTGTCGTGGGAGCGGATCGTATCGGGCCCCGGCCTGGTGGCGCTGTACCGGTTTCTCGCCGCGCGGGGAGTGCCGCGCGAGCAATCCGGCGTACGGGCGGAAATGGAGCGGGGCGACGCTGCGGCCGTGATCACGAAGCACGCGCTGGCACGGAGCGATCCCCTGTGCGGTGAGGCGCTCGACCGCTTCGTCGATGCGTACGGGGACCAGGCCGGGAACTTCGCGTTATCGGTGCTCGCCCGTTCGGTGTATGTCGCCGGGGGGATCGCACCGCGCATTCTGCCGAAGCTGCTGGAGGGAGGGTTCGCGCGCGCGTTTCGATCCAAGGGACGCTTCGAAGACTTCCTGACGCAGATGCCCATTCGCGTGATCATGCGCCCCGACGTGGGGCTCGTCGGGGCGGCCGTGGTGGCGCTTAGCTCAACAGTCCCCTGACCGTCGTAATGGTATCGGCGTCTTGGGGACTTTTGTCCTCGCGGTAGCGCACGACGCGGGCGAAGCGCAACGCGAGCCCGCCCGGGTAGTGCGAGCTCGTTTGAATCCCATTGAAGGCGACCTCGACCACGAGCTCGGGGCGCACGATGACGACGTGCCCCGCTTCCTCGGTTCCGGTCGCCAATGCCTGGAGCCGCCCGGTCTGCCACGCCAGCATCTCATCGGTCATCCCTTTGAACGTCTTGCCGAGCATGACGAAGCCGCCGCGCTCCGCGTCACGGGCGCCCAGATGGAGGTTCGAAAGCCAGCCTTGGCGGCGGCCGTGCCCCCACTCGGCGGCCAGCACGACCAGGTCGAGCGTGTGGGCCGGCTTCACCTTGAGCCACGCGGCGCCGCGCGCGCCGGCATCGTAGCCCGCGTCGAGCGCCTTGGCCATCAACCCTTCGTGCCCGGCCGCGATCGCCCGGTCGAAGAAGGCCGCAGCCGCTTGCACGTCCGCGGTGACGATGCGCGGCACGCGATACTCGGCCGGCACCATCCCGGCCAACACGTCGGCGCGCCTCGTATACGGCTGGTCCAACAGAGCAGTCCCATCCGTATGCAGCACATCAAAGAAGAAGCACGACAACGGCAGCTCGACCCGTTGCCGGTCGACGTCGAGCCGGCGACCGAAGCGGCGCATGGTGACCTGGAACGGGTGTGGCGCACCGCCCTGCCGCAGCGCGATCGCCTCACCATCCAGGATGAGCTCCCGCACAGGGAGGTTCCGGATCGTCTCGACGACTTCGGGCACGGCAGGCGTCACGTCGTTCAACAGACGCGAGAACACCCGGACCTCGTCACCTGACTTGTGCACCTGGATCCGGGCGCCGTCGAGTTTGTACTCGAACGCTCCCCCGGCGGGGCCGAGTCGGGCCAAGGCGTCGGCCACGTCGTCGGCGGCCTGGGCGAGCATCGGTTGGATGGGGCGGAACAACTGGATCTTGAAATTGTCCAGACCGGGTGCGCCGTCGACTCGCACCGCATGGGCCACCGTTCCCAGGTCACCGGCCAGCATCGCCGCACGCCGGAGCGGGTCGACCGGGATCCCGAGAGCACGCGCCACCGCTTCGGTCATGAGGCCTTCCAGCGCGCCCTGGCGCAATTCCCCTATCAGCAGACGGAACAGGAAGTCCTGCTCGTCGCGAGTGGCGCGGGTCAGCAGATCGCGCAGCGAGCGCTTTTTGGCGTCAGCAGACCCCGCACCGGTCGTGCGCGTGAGCGCGTCCAGCATTGTGTCGACGGTGACGAGATCCAGCGTGGGAGTTGGGGCGGCCTGGTCGGGACGTGCCGCGTGGAGCGTCGCGAAGCCTACACCGAGCTTGGACTGCCGGGTGCTTCCCGAAAGGAACGCGATCGCGATAGCGATGTCTGCGGCGGTCGCCCGAGCCAGCAGATCGGCCAGCGCCTGGATCTTGGCGCGCCGGCCGCTCGTCGCGGCGACGGTACGGGATGTCTGGACGAGGTCGTTCAACAGCATGTGGTGACGAATGTAGGCGGTTCGCCGCGCGGTTTCCTTGCTACGTCGTCGTGAATGCCCGGTTCGTCGAATTCTGCTTGTTCGTGCTGGGGCGGCGGGCCTAAGGTGGATGCGACCGACACGACCCAGGAGGTCGCATATGATAGCCGTTCACCGGTTCGCCGCCCGACGGTTCAGCGTGCTCGCCGCGATTGCCGTCATCGGGTGTGAGACCCCAACCGTTCCACCGCAGCCGTCGTTCTCGTTCACCAACGGGCCTCCATCTCCCAATCCCGTCGTCATTCGGGTCGCAAATGCCGGCTCGCGAGTCATCACGACGGACCCGGCGGAAGGCCTGCTGGCCATTCACGGGAAGGTGTTGGACCTGAATGTCTGCACCAACGCTTCGACCAGGGTGCCGGTCGACTTCCAAATCGTGCGGACTCCAGCCGACGCCCAGGCCACCAATCTGTTACTGCGGGGCAGTGACAACGAGGTCGCGATCTACGACCACGGCGACATCAGCGATCTGTCCCCCTTCGACCCGGTGAAGTTCTGCGCCTTCATCACCGTAAACGCTCCGGTGTACACCGGGGACGTGGCCTACCGCCTGCACGCCAACGGGCAGGGGAATTTGTTGTTCCAGTGGGAGGGGTTCGTCTCGCGCACTGCCGACGGCTCCTCGGTGCACTATGTCGAGCAGCAGTATGCCGTTCCGCGACCGGACGGCGCGCTGGAGTTCCTGATCGAGGATATGCGGTTTCAGCCGGGTGGGCCTTGACAGCCGGCGACAGTTTGACGATCATCAAATTACGTCCACTCGAACAGCGGCACCCCATCCCCTCGCCACCAGGCAGTTCGAGCTGGTGGCGAAGGCGCTCTCCGATCCTCGGCGCGTATCCCTGCTCGAGGCCATCGGCAGCGCGCAGGAGTTTCCCTGTCAGCGACTGTGCAAGCTGTTTCCCGTTTCAAAAGGCACCATCTCCCATCACATGAAAGAGTTACTCCGTGCCGGGCTGATCCGCTCCCGCCGCGAAGGCCAGTACAAGTATTTCGAGGTGGACCGGGACACGATCACGGCCTACACGGAGGAGCTGAAACGGCGGATGGGCGCGTAAAGAGCGGACGAAATCCGGAAACAAGGCAGGATCTTTTTTTTTGCTCACTTGTTTGATTGTTATTGAACTGTCGATTTCAGGCCGGCTCGAACGTCTAATACCGGGCACATCACGCGGGACCATTACCGGATCGAAGGAGATCACCGTCATGCGCAGTTCCATCTCGCTGGACAATCGTGGCTTGACCGGCTCGGCCGTGTTGCTCCTGGGGCTGGCCCTCACTGGTGGCGGCCTGGCGGCGTGGAAACACGTCTCCCTCAAGAAGGCCGATGCCGCGGCCGCGCACCAGCCGGAGCCCATTGAATCCGTCACCATGGCCGTCGCCAAAGAGCGGATGTATCGCCCGGTGGCGACGTCCGTCGGAACGATCCTCGCCCTGCAATCGATCACGCTGCGCAACGAGCTCCCGGGCACCGTCCGCCGGGTGTCGCTCGCTCCCGGGCAGGTGGTCGAGGCGGGCACGGTGCTCGTCGCCCTGGATGTCTCCGTGGAGCAAGCGGAGCTCGAGGCGGAGAAAGCCCAGTCCGACCTCGCGGAGACGAGCCTCGCACGGCTGCAGCGCCTGCTCGCCGCCCAAGCCGCCTCTCAGGAGGAGGTCGACCAGGCTCGCGCGGCGCGCGATGTCGCGCTCGCCCAGATGCAGCGCACGCGCGCGGTCATCGCGCGCAAGACGATTCGCGCTCCGTTCCGGGCCCGCGTGGGCATCTCCGATGTCCATCCCGGCCAGTATCTGAATGACGGCACCGAGCTCACCACGCTGCAGGGAGTCGATGCCGCGGCCAACGTGGATTTCACCGTGTCGCAGGAAGTCGCGGCCGCGCTGCGTACAGGCGATCAGGTCGCCGTGTACGCCGCCGATGAGCCGCGTCCGATAGCGGCCCGGATCGTGGCCGTCGACGCGCGGATCGATCCTACCACCCGCAACGCCATGGTGCGGGCACGGATCCCGGGACACGCCCCGGCGCCGGGCGCTTCGGTGCGGGTCGAGGTCCCGGAGGGCCGTCCCACGAGCGTCGTCTCGATTCCCGTGAGCGCGCTGCGCAAGGGGCCCGGCGGCGATCATGTCTTCGTGATCCTCCCCGACTCGGCCGGCCGGACGCGCGCCCACGAGCAGCCCGTTCAGAGCGGGCCCGTGGTCGATGACGATGTGGTGATCCTGTCGGGCTTGAAGCCGGGCCAGCAGGTCGCCACCTCGGGGTCGTTCAAGCTGCGCGAAGCGGTACTGGTCGCGCCTGATTCCACTCGTTGAACGGAAAACCGTCAATGCGCTCAGTGACCGATACTTTCATCAAGCACCCCGTCCTCGCGGTGGTGGTGAACCTCGTGATCCTGCTCGTGGGATGGCGCGCGATCAGCTCGCTCCCCGTGCAGCAGTATCCCAAGATCGAAAGCTCGCAGGTGGTGATCACGACGGTGTACTACGGCGCCTCGGCCGAAGCCGTTCGTGGGTTCCTCACCACGCCGATCGAGCACGCGGTGTCGGCCATCAGCGGCGTCGATTACGTCGAGTCGTCGAGCCGCGCCGGGGTCAGCACCATCACGGTGCATCTGAAGCTGAATCACAACAGCACGGCGGCGCTGGCCGAGGTCACCGCCCGGCTGCAGCAGGTTCGCGCCGAGCTGCCGACGGAAGCTCAGCCACCGGTCGTCGAGGTGCAGCGGGCGGACCGGCCCTACGCGTCGTTCTACCTGAGCTTCACGTCCTCCGAGCGTGACATTCCCGCGCTCACCGACTGGCTCACCCGGAACATGCAGCCCCAGCTCTCGACGCTGGCGGGAGTGCAGCGGGTGGACGTGGTGGGCGGGCGTCCCATCGCCATGCGGATCTGGATCGACCCCGACAAGCTGGCCGCGCTCAACCTCGCCCCCGGCGACGTGAACGCGGCGTTGCAGCGCAATAACTACCTCGCCGCCGTGGGCCAGACCAAGGGCGACCTGGTGCAGGTCAACCTCCTGGCCAATACCGATCTGCGCACGCCCGAAGAGTTCAAGAACCTGGTCGTGGCCGAGCGCAACGGCGCGATCGTGCGGCTCTCCGACGTCGCCCGGGTGGAGCTGGGCGCCGAGGAAGCCGATTTCATCACCAAGTTCAGCGACAAGGAAGCGGTCTACCTCGGCGTCTGGCCGATTGTCGGCAGCAACGAGATCGAGGTGGCCAACCGGCTCCACGCCGAGATGGCGCGCATCCGGCCCACGCTGCCGCACGACATGGACATGCAGCTGGCCTACGACGCGACGATCTTCATGACCGACGCGCTGCACGAGATCGGCAAGACGCTGGTCGAGACGATCCTCATCGTCGGCCTCGTGGTGTTCCTGTTCATGGGATCGTTGCGGACGGCGCTGGTGCCGCTGGTCGCGATGCCGGTCTCGCTGGTCGGCGCGACGGTCGTGATGTACGCCTTCGGGTTCAGCCTGAATCTGCTCACGATCCTGGCGATCGTGCTGTCGGTGGGTTTGGTGGTGGACGACGCGATCGTCGTGGTCGAAAACGTCGAGCGACACGTGCGCGAGGGCAAGACGCGGCTCCAGGCCGCGCTCGTGGGGGCACGGGAGCTGGTCGGGCCCATCATCGCGATGACGGTCACCCTGGCCGCGGTCTACACCCCGATCGGATTCCAGGGCGGCTTGACCGGATCCCTGTTCCTGGAGTTCGCGATCACGCTCGCCGCCGCGGTCGTGGTCTCCGGCTTTGTCGCGATCACGCTGTCCCCGGTGATGAGCTCGCGCTTTGTGCAGGAAAAAGGCCGGGAGGGCCGGCTGTCGCAGCTCGTGCACCGCGGCTTCGAGGCGGTCCGGCAGCGCTACGAGCGCCTGCTCGATGGGGCCCTGCGCATGCGCTGGTCGATCGTCGCGGCCGCCGTGGTCGTCATGGTGGCGGCGTGGCCGCTGTACAACTACTCACGGCGCGAGCTGGCTCCGATCGAGGATCAGAGCCACATCAGTCTCTTCATGCAGGCGTCGCCCGATGCGTCGCTGGAAGCGACCAACCGCGCGTCGCTGCAGGTGGTCAGGGCGGTCACGTCCTTCCCCGAGGCGAAGTTCATGTGGTCGCTCACGGCCTCGTGGGGCGGCTTCGGTGGGATGGTGACGAAGAACTGGAAGGAACGGCAGCGGACCACGCAGCAGCTGTACGGCCCGCTCTACGGAGCGGTGTCTCAGGTCCCGGGACTCCAGGTGTTTCCACGCCTCGACCCGCCGCTGCCGACACCTGGCCAGTATGACGTCGAGCTGGTGCTGGCGAGCGACGTCCCACCCGAGCAGATGCTTCAGACGGTGGGCGCGGTGCTGGGCGCCGGCTGGCAGAGCGGCAAGTTCCTGTACGTCGACACCGATCTCAAGATCGATCTGCCTGAAGCGCGGGTCGTGATCGACCGCGACCAGGTCGCCGACCTGGGGCTCGACCTCGCCGGCGTCGGCCGCGAGCTCGGCACCCTGCTGGGCGGCGGGTACGTCAACCGGTTCAACTATTTCGACCGCAGCTACAAGGTCATCCCCCAGATCGGGGATGAGCGGCGAACGACGGTTGCGCCGCTGCTCGATCTCAAGATCAAGACGCCGAGCGGCCGGCTGGTCCCGGTCTCGACGTTCACGCACATCGAGTCGAGCACCGCGCCGCGCACGCTGAATCGGTTCCAGCAGCGGAACGCCGTCCGGATCTTCGGCGGCGTCAAGCCCGGCGTGACGAAAGAGGAAGCGCTGCGCGTGCTGGAGACCGCCGCGCGCGGCGCGGCCGGCCCGAGCATCGGGCTCGATTACGCGGGGGAATCGCGGCAGATCCGCCTCGAAGGGGCGGCGCTCACCGTGACGCTCGGCTTCGCCGTGATCCTCATCTACCTGGTGCTGGCGGCGCAATTCAAGAGCTTCCGCGACCCGCTGATCGTGCTGGTGGGGTCGGTGCCGCTCGCGATTTCCGGGGCGCTCGTGTTCAGCTTCCTCGATCTCACCACCATCAACATCTATTCGCAGGTGGGATTGATCACCCTCGTCGGGTTGATCGCGAAAAACGGCATCCTGATCGTGCAGTTCGCCAACACGCTCCAGTCTCGCGGCGTGGAGAAGCTCGCCGCGTTGCGCGAAGCGTCCCTCACCCGCCTCCGCCCCGTGCTCATGACGTCGGCGGCCACGGTCTTCGGGCACCTGCCACTCGTGTTCGCGAACGGGCCGGGATCGGCGGCGCGCAACAGCATCGGCACCGTACTGGTCGCGGGCATGACGGTGGGTACGCTGTTCACCCTGTTCGTCGTACCCGTGTTCTACTCGCTCATCGCGGCCGAGCACCGTCCCGCGACGGAGGAGGCGGCCGATGAGCGGCTCGTGCTCCAACCAGCCACGCTATCGGAGGCGTCCCTTGCGTAGCGCCATTCTCTTCGGGTTCGTCGCGCTCACCGGATGCGCCACGGCCCCTGCATATAGATCGCCCGTCGTTCCACCGCCCGCATCGTTCCGGGCAGTGGCAGAATCGGAGCCCGTGTCGTCGCATCTCGCTGAGGCAACGAGCCAGTCGCTCACGACATCCACCGATACGGTTGAACACGACGGCACGTCGGATTACTGGGAACGGCTGGGCGACACCACGTTGTCCCGCCTGCTGGCGGAGGTGCAACGGGCCAACCTGGACGTTCAGGCGGCGCGGGCGCGGGTGAGCGCCGCGCGGTCGGATCGGATCCGCACGGTGCTGGACCTCACCCCCTCGGCGACGGTGAGCGGCAGTTATGCCCGTCAGCGTCTGTCCAGCGCGACATTCCCCGGGGCCTCGGGAGTCTTCCCCGACCAAACCGTCTGGAACACCGGTGTCGATGCCGCGTGGGACCTGGACGTGTTCGGCCAAATCCGTCACACCGTGCAAGCGCGGGGCGCGCTCGTGGGTGCCGCGGAGGAAGGGCTGCGGGACGTGCAGGTGACGCTGACGGCGGAGCTGGCCCGCGCCTACTTCGAGCTGCGGGGAGCGCAGGAAGAGCTCGCCGTCGCGCGGCAGAACGCTGAGAACCAGCGGCACACACTCGACCTCGTGCAGCAGCGCCTCGACGCGGGGCGCGGCAGCGCGTTCGATACCGAGCGGGCGCGCGCCCAGCTCAGCTCAACGCTCGCCACGATTCCTGCCCGGGCAGCACAGGTGGCGGCGTCGCAGTACCGGATCGGAACGCTGGTCGGCCGCTCCCCGAGCGCGGTCGCTCAAGAGCTGGCCCAGCCCGCCCCGCTCCCTTCGCTGCCGGACGTCACCACGATCGGGGATCCGGACACGGTGGTCCGGTACCGGCCGGACGTGGCCGTGGCCGAGCGGGTGGCGGCGGCGCAGGGGGCACTGGTCGGAGCGGCCAAGGCGAGCTACCTGCCGCGCATCACCATCGGAGGAAGCGCCGGTTATTCCGCACCCGAGTTCAATACGTTCGGTAACCGTGGAACGGCGCGCTATGTGATCGGCCCGGTGATCACCTGGCCCGGTCTCAACCTCGGAAGGGTAAAGGCCGAGGTCGACGCGGCGCAGGCGCGCGAGCAGGCTGCCCGCGCGCAGTACAGCCAGGCCGTGCTGGCCGCCGTGGAGGAAGTAGAGACGAGTCTGAGCCGCTATCGCGCCGCTCGCGAGCAGGTGGAGCGGTTGCAGGAGGCGAGTGCGTCGAGCGAGCGGGCCGCCGAGCTGGCCCGGCTGCGGTTCAGCGAAGGGGTGACCGACTTTCTCCAGGTCCTCGACGCGGAGCGTACGCAGCTCGAAGCTCAGGATCGATTGGCGCAGGGTCGGATCGAGGCCGCGACGGCGTACGCGGCGTTGTACAAGGCGGTGGGGGGAAGGTAAAAGGGGTCCAGCCCCTACACTTCTCCTCCACTATCCGAAGACGGCCGTGCCGCCGCATGGCACGCCCGGAAGCGCTCGTAGAACCGGGCGTACTCCCGGTGCGTCTCGGGGTCGGGGGCCATGAGCGGCGCCCGTTCGAG
>Ga0075421_100009071_pt1 | contig 12248 bp, 10 predicted proteins | sample SoiMetdeltSBSDD5_FD_75292 | JGI IMG/M metagenome (GOLD analysis project Ga0075421, IMG submission 75292) | Bulk soil microbial communities from a Populus tree surrounding site in Tennessee, USA - Soil MetaG P. deltoides SBSDD5 | ecosystem: Environmental > Terrestrial > Soil > Tree plantation...
CCGGCCCAAGGGGCACTCCCATCGCACGGGTCACCTCCCGCCCTTCGTGCGCAGCAACGTTCGTACCAAACAACGCGCTCGCCACTACGAATGTATTGCCGCAGATCCTTCGTGGCCGGCAGCGCCAACTAATGCACAACTGTGACGATCGCGCGCAGGCGAAACTGCTAGCCTCACCGCGGACCATCACAGGAGGCGGCACCCATGCCCTACGTCGGAGAGACTCATCCGCGCGGCCACCGCGCACGCGTGCTACTGGCGAGCGTCTTCGGACCTTACGCGCAGGACGACGAGTACGGCAGCCGCGCGGTCGACCCCATGGAGCTGTATCACAACCAGGTCACGCGCACGCAGGGTGTGTTCTCACTGAGGATGTTCCACCGGTCGTGGGGATTGATGATGATCCAGGCCAACCTGGAAGCCCCCTGCACCCTTCTCGACTTCCCGACGCTCGACCGGTTCATCGAGGAGATCCGCGCGCACGCCTACGACGTGATCGGAATCAGCGCGATACAACCCAACCTCGAGAAGGTCCGCGCGATGTGCCGGCTCGTGCGGCAGTACCGGCCGGACGCCGCCATCGTGATCGGCGGGCACGTGGCCGGCTTGCCCGATCTGCCCTCGCTCGTCGACGCCGACTACATCGTGGCGGGTGAAGGTGTCGCCTGGTTTCGCCGATTCCTCGGTGAGCCGGTGGATCGGCCCATGCGCCACCCGGTGATCCAGTCGGGCTTCGGCGCGCGCACCATGGGAGTGTCTTTGGGAGACACGCCGGCCGACACCGCGGTCGTGCTCATTCCTTCGGTCGGGTGCCCGATGGGCTGCAACTTCTGCGCGACGTCCGCCATGTTCGGCGGCAAGGGTCGTTCGGTGACGTTCTACGACAGCGGTGATCAACTGTTCGAGGTGATGTGCCGGCTCGAAGCGGAGACCGGATCCCAGACGTTTTTCGTCATGGACGAGAACTTCCTCCTCTATCGGCGCCGCGCCCTCGAGCTGCTGGCGCGCATGAAGGAGGCCGGGCGGCCTTGGTCCCTCTACGTCTTCAGCTCTGCAAACAGCCTCCGTTTGTACTCGATGGACGAGCTCGTAGGCCTGGGAATCTCGTGGGTGTGGCTGGGCCTCGAGGGAGAGGGCAGCGACTACGTGAAGCTGCGGCGGACCGAGACGCGCGACCTGGTGGGCCGGCTCCAGGCTCACGGCATCCGCGTCCTCGGCTCGTCCATCATCGGCCTGCCCGAGCATTCGCCCGACACCATCGGTGCCGTCATCGAGCACGCGGTCTCCCACGACACGGAGTTCCATCAGTTCATGCTCTACACGCCGCTCCCCGGCACGCCGCTCCATGCGCAGCACGCCGCCGAGGGGACGTTGCTGGATCGGAGCGAGTGCCCCGAAGCCGACGTGCACGGCCAGGAGCGTTTCAACTTCCGCCACCCGCGCATCCCGGCAGGAGAGGAGACGCGAATGCTCCTCCGCGCCTTCGAGCGCGACTTCGAGCGCAACGGTCCCAGTGTCCTGCGTGTCGTGCGCACGCTCCTCGCCGGCTGGCGGAGATACAAGAACCACCCGGACCCGCGGGTGCGCGAGCGCTTCCGGCGGGAGTGCCTTCGGCTGGGCACGACCCAGGCGGCGGGGGTGTGGGCGGCGGAGCGATGGCTCGCCGGCAACGCGGTCGTAGCCGCCAAGCTCCGCGCACTGCGCCGAGATCTGGTGCGTGAGTTCGGTTGGCGCGCGCGTGTGATCGCGCCGCTGGTCGGTGCCGCGCTGCTCGTGGCCATGCGGCTCGAGGCCCGGCGCGCGCGGCAGGCGAGGGTGTACGAGCCGCCGACGTTCTACGACGCGAATCCGGCGGCGCTGGCGCGGAGCCCCGGGGCGGCGCTCGGCCGGGCGGTCGAGGCCGCGGACGGACCGGCGGCTATGGATCGCGACGGAGCACGGCCAGGGCCTCGATCTCGACGAGGAGATCCTCTCGGCACAGTCGAGCCTGCACGCCCACGCTCGCTGGAAACGGATCGAGCGCCAGCCAGCTGAAGAACGTCGTCCGCACGTCGTTGAACTCGCGGTAGTCACGCTCGATGTCGCGCAGGTAGCAGGTGCACCGCACGACGTCGTGCCAGTCCGCCCCCTCGTTCGCCAGCAGGCGGGTGATGTTGCGGTACGTGCGCCAGCACTGCGCGCGGAAATCGCCCACGTGGATCGAGCGCCCCTGTTCGTCGACGCTGGCCGTGCCCGAGATGAACAGCAGGCTGTGCGAACCCATCTCGACGCGGAGGCCCCGCGAGAAAGACACCGGCTGCGGGTAGTGGTAGGCCTCGTTCAGCACCGCCGGCGCGTGTATCGCGCGGCGCGGCACCCGCGGCCGCGCCTCCTTCCGGGCGGGGGTGTCGTAGAGCAGGCGGAGGGCATCGAGCTCCTCCGTCTCCCCGGCCGACCGCTCGCGGCGGCCGAGGCCGGCGTCTTGCGCTTCCTTCAGATCCGAGGCCATCGAGATACCTCCGTTGTCAGGTGCGACCCCTGTGCGTCATCGATCCACGATCTCGAACGGCAGCGCCGGGAGCGTGGCCAGCGCGACGCGGCGCCGGCCCGCGGGCGGGCTCGTCTGACCGGGCTCCAGCCGGCGTTCGCCCACGACGGTGACGATGAGGTTCCCGCGAAGGCCGGAGGCGGTGGCGGCCTCGCTCCGAAGGACGAGCACGTCGCCGTCCGATGAGGCCTGGGCGAGGGTGATGCCGGGCGGCGGATCGTCGAGCTCGAAGCGGACGACGCCGGCGAAGCGCCGGCCGGGCGGCCGCGCGAGGCGCACGGAAGCGGTGCCGCCGGCGGGGATCGCCAGCGGCCCTTCGGTGAGGAACTCGGCGGGCCGCGCGTGGTCGCGGCGCGGCGCCGTGCCCGTGACACAGAGCATGAGCTCCCGCGCGGGAACGAGATGGTGGGAGGCAAAGGCCTGAATGCGATCGTCGGCGGCTGTGGCCTCGCGCTCGACGACGTGTCGGCCGATGGAGGCGTGTCCGATCACACGGAGGCGCGCCGGGACGCCGGGAGACTCGTCGGGAACGGTCAAGGTGACGCGGACGCTGTTCTGTCCGGCGGGGACGACGGCACCGTCGAGCCTGGCTCCGCGCGGCGCGTCCTTCAACGCGAGGGCGACGTCCCCGGTGAACCCGTCCTTGCGGAGCACGTGCACGGCGAACGCAACCGTGCTGCCCGCGCGGACGTTGAGGCTGGAGGGAACGACACGGAGGTCGAAGTCGGGCACGGGCGCGCTCACCCGCAGGCGGTAGGCGTACTCCGGTCCTCCTTGCTGGCGTACGTCGTGGAGCCGGAGCCAGTACGGTCCACCGGCGGGCAAGGTGGCGGTGAGCACCGTGTCCGCGTGATCCGTGAGCAGGCCGGTGCCCTTGTCCTCGTGATCGTCGCTCGCCGCCACCCGGCGCCCATCGGCATCGGTGAGGGCGAGGGCGGAATCGAGCGCCGAGCCCAGGCGGCGGGCCTGGACCTCCGCGACCACGACGTCGCCGGCCCGGCCTTCGAAGAGGAAGACGTCCGCCTCGCCCGGGCTGTCGATGCGCCCGTCGACGAGGACCGGCAGCGTGAGGCGGCGCGCACGCGCCGCATCGTCGTTCGGCTCGCCCTCGCCGCGTTGCGGGAAGGCGTCCACCGCGAAGGCGACGGCGTTCGACGCATGGAGGTCGGCGGCTGCGGAGAGCGTCTGCACGCCGGCAGATTTCGCGGCGGCGACGTCCATGTGCGGGCGGGGCAGGTTCCAGCCACGGAGCTGCACGCGTGTCTTTTTTCCGGGCCGGCCGCCGAGCGGGAAGACGCCGGTGACGAACGGCAGCTCGCCGATCGAGAGCCGATAGACGAAGTCGTCGCGGCCGCGCTGCACCGCATCGCGGATCTCGACCACGTATTCGCCGTCGGCGGGGATGCGGTAGTGCAGAACGGGATCGGGACGGAAGCTGTCGTCGTCCTCGAAGGCGAGCTCGCGGCCGGCGGCATCGTAGAGTGCGACAGTCGCCTGGAACCATCCGGGCACGGCGTCGGCGAGGTAGGGGATGAGGTCGCGCGCGGCGACGACAGCGACGAGCTCCTGCCCGCGCCGCGCCTCGAATCGATAGCGATCCACGTCGCTGCGCAGGCCGGCGGGCGGCCGTCCGCCGCGGGCGGGAGCGCCCGGCGCCGGGATGAGCTGGCCGTTCACGGTGGCAGGCAGCCGGATTCTCGTTTCGTCGACCGACGCGTCCTCGAGGATCTCGGGGAGCGAGCCGACACGGAAGCGGATGGGGCTCGTGAGGCCGCGCGGCGTTTCGAGGCGCAGCTCGCGGTCGCCGGGGGCGGCGTCCGGGGCGACGGTGACGGTGAGGGCGACGCGCTCCGCGAGGGCGGGAGTGGCGCGACGAGCGGCGGCGGCCAGCGTCTCCTGCAGCACGGCGATCTCCTCCCGCACCGCGGGCGTACCCGGCTCCCTGCGGAGCTCGCCGAGACGCTCGCGGAGGCGGGCCACCTCGCGCGGCGCGGGCGGCTTCGTGTGCGCGCCCACGGCGACGCGCACGCCGCCGCCGGAGACGTGGATGGCGCTCACGCCGTCGAGGGACTGTCCGCCCACCGTGGCCGGGAACGTGGTGCCCTTCTGTCCGCCGGCGGGATAGACGTAGCCCAGCCGGGGCGCATCGGTGCTCTGGGCGCAGAGGATCGCCGGGAGGAGAACGAGGGTGGCGGCCAGCGTCTTCATAGCAGCTCCTCCAGCGCGCGACCCGCGCGGGCGTCGAGACCGGGGCCGACCACCACGGGCAGGCCTTCGGGATGGGGCAGCCGTGCCGCGAGGTCGAGGCCGAGCCTCTCGTAGATGGCGCTGACGAGCTCGGCGGGGCTCACCGGGCGGTCGCGGACGTCTTCACCCCGCGCGTCGGTCGCGCCGAGCACACGGCCGCCGCGGAAGCCGCCGCCCGCCACGAGCGCGGCGAAGGCGCGGCCGTGATGTCCGCGCCCGCCGTTCCACGGGGCTTCCCACTGTACCTTCGGAGTGCGGCCGAACTCGCCGGCGCACCACACGACTGTCGTGTCCAGCAGGCCGCGATCCGAGAGGTCCGACAGCAGCGCGGCCAGGCCGCGGTCCAGCTCCGGGAGCTTTCGGCGCATGGTGGGGAAGTGCTGCTTGTGGGTGTCCCAGCCCTTGTCGTTGATCGTCACGTAAGGCACGCCGCGCTCCACGAGGCGCCGGGCGAGCAGGCACGACTGTCCGAACGTGTTGCGGCCGTACTGCTCGCGCGTGGCCTCATTTTCCTGCGACAGGTCGAAGACCTTGCCTGCGTCGCCGAGGATCAGCTCGTAGGCCTGGGCCTCCGCTTCGTCGAAAGCGGCCAGCGCCGGCTCGCTGGCCATCGCCTGCCGCAGAGTGTTCAGCCGGCCGAGCAGCGCGCGGCGGTCCCGCTGGCGCTCATCGGAGACGCCCGGCGCCACTACACCCTCGACGACGAAACGGGCCTGGGCGGGATCGCCGCCCGTGGCGAACGGCTTGTATCGCGTGCCGAGGAAGCCCGCCTCGGAGAAGCGGCCCTGCGGCTCGGTGACGACGATGTAGGGCGGCAGCAGCCCGTGGTAGCCGGCGCCGTATCCCTTGAGCAGCGAGACCACGGCCCCGGCGCTGGGAAAGACCTGCCGATCACCCGACGCGTGTCCGGTCTGCACGAGGTAGGCCGCCGTCTCGTGCGCGTTCACGCCGTGGGTGAGGCTGCGGACGACGGAATACTTGTCGGCCTGTGCGGCCAGCCGCGGCAGCAGCTCGCCGATCCGGAGGCCGTCGACGTTCGTGGCGATGGGACGAGAGAGCGGCCCGCAGTAGTCGTAGCCCGCCTCCGGCTTGGGGTCGAAGGTATCGATGTGGCACGGACCGCCCCACATCCAGATCTGGATGACGGACCTGGCGGTGCCGGTGAGGGCCGGCGCGCCCGCCTCGAGCCCGGATCCCCGAGACAGCAGGGCGGCGGCCCCCGCCGCGCCGTAGCGCAGGACCTCGCGTCGTGAAATGGACGAGCTCACGGATGCACCTCGCTCTCAATGCCGATGGAGGAACTCGACGCCGTTGACGAGGGCCCACGCGACGTCCACCGTGGCGTCCCGGCGATTCGCGGCGCGGCTCAGATACGCGCGCGCGGCCGACCGCTCGCCGTCCGTCGGGAATCGGGCCAGCAGCGTCAGGTACAAGTCGTCGAGCGGGAGTGATCCGAGCGCGGCGAGCTTGGTCTGGACGCGGCTCGAGTTCAGCAGCAGCAGGCGCTGGCCGGCGGTGGGCCGCAGGCTCCGCTCCGACTCGCGGCCGGTGTCGCGCGGCGGACGGCCGAACGTCTCCAGGAATGCGCTCGTGACGCTGCCGTCGGCGAGGGCGATCGCGCGCTGTCCGGCCGGCGCGTAGCCGAAGGGCTCGGGAATGCGGCTCTCGTACTCCTCGCTCGTACCCGTGGCCCGGTCGAGGGCGTCGACGAGCACCTCCGCTTCGATCGGCCGCACCGCGTAGCGAGCGAAGAGGGCGGCGGCATCCGGAGGCTCACGGCGGAGTAACGGCGAGAGCTGATAGACCTGGGAGGTCAGGATCAGGCGATACAGATGTCGGAGGTCGTAGCCGGTGGCGATGAGCTCGCGCTCCAGGTAGGCGAGCACCTCCGGGTGGACCGGTGGATTGTCGGGGCGCATGTCGTCGGGCTCGTCGACGAGCCCGCGGCCGAACAGCCACGACCAGATGCGGTTGGCGGCGGCGCGGGCGAACCACGGGTTGTCGGCGGCGATCAGCCAGTCGGCGAAGGCTTCGCGGGGATCACGGCCGGGCGTGAGCATCGCCGGCCGCCCGTCGGGAAACACGGCCGCGGACCCGGCGGGGCGTCCGGGATCGAAGAAGACGATCTCCTCCTTCCACTCCGCCGTGGGCTTGTAGGCGACCTGGGCGAAGAAGGCGGCCATGCCCGCCAGGCGCTCGTCCGGCCAGCGCTCCGTGCGGGTGCCCATGAACGTGAGCGCCACCGCCTGCGCGATGGCGGCCGGGTCCCGGCGGGGCAGGGCGCGGTAGAAGTTCACGGGCGGCACGCGGAAGTTGCTGCCGCTCGCCGTCAGCAGCTCGCGCGCGAAACGGTCGTAGGGCCGGTTCTCCGCCATGGCCGTGCGGATCCATCGGTGATACGCCTGCACCGCGTTGGGCCACAGGTTGATCGGGAACTCCGACTTCACTCGGAGCCGGTCGCTCCACTTCATCGCCCAATAGTCGGCCCGCTCCGGCCGCTCGAGCAGGCGCTCCACGAGGGCGGCGCGTTTGCCCTCTCCCGCGTCGGCGAGGAAGGCGCGCGCCTCCGCCGCCGTGGGCAGCGTGCCGATCACGTCGAGGTAGGCGCGCCGCAGGAAGACGCCGTCGGAGCACGGTGATGCCGGCTCGATGCCTCGGCGCGCGAGCTCGCGCAGGACGAGGTCGTCGATCGGGCCGTGAGACTTGAGGGCGGCGCCGGTCTCGAACGGCTCGTGCCGCGCAGTCTCTGCCGCATCGATTGCGGTGGCGGCGGCGAGGATGGCGAGAGTGGTGAGCCGCAGAAATCGCATCACCGTTTTGGACCGGAGCGGCGCGCGCGAGGTTGGTCGCAGATCTCGCGGTCAATTCTTCGCGCCGGCTTCTCCACCATGGCCGTCGCCCGGAGGACGCTCCACGATGCCTCGGGATCCTACCGTCTATACCCTGTGGCGCTCATGATGGCCGTCAGGTCCGCGGACCGGCCGGCGGCGCGTCCGCGCGAGCCTTGCGGCGGCCGGTGCCTGCCGCGCAGTTTCTGCTGTTGCGATCGACACTAACCTCAGCCGGCGGCGCGGAACGTGCGTGGTACACGTCTTGCTCGACGGTCGGACGTGGAACCCGGTGATCGGTCCGATGAGCCCGCGGTCTCCCTCTCGCAGTCGAAGGCGCTCGTGCCGCTCCTTCTGCTCTTCGGCCTCGGCGTGCTGGGAATCCTGGCCACACTTCTGGACGGCCACTCCTTCGTCCCGCCGGAAGGGGCCGCCGCCAATCGTGCCTACGGACCCGCGGACTTTCCGGACATCTTCGACAAGGACGACGCCCTCACCGGGCTCGAGGAGGCCCGTGCCGCCGGGCTCGCCATCCCCGTTCCCGGCCCCCCGCTGACCGAAGGCCTGTATCCCTGCTCGGCGTGCCATGCCGACATGCCTACGAATCCGGTGCGGCGGGTGGTCGACGCCCACGGGGACATCGTGCTGCACCACGACGAGGAGAACCGCTGGTGCCTCGACTGCCACGACGCCAAGAACCGTGACCGCCTGCGGCTCGCCAGCGGCGCGCTGATCGAGTTCACGGAGTCGTACAAGTTGTGCGGCCAATGTCACGGCACGCAATACCGCGACTGGAAATCCGGCATCCACGGCAAACGTACGGGTTATTGGAACGGCGCCAAACGCTACCTGCTGTGCGTGCACTGCCATTCGCCCCACAGCCCGGCCTTCAAGGCGATGAAGCCGCTGCCGCCGCCGCTGCGCCCGCAGTACCTGGCCCATCAGGGGGGCTCGCATGAACAATGACAGGTCCCGGCGCGATTTCCTGGTGGGCGCCACCGCCGCCGCGGCGGGCATGCTCGCCGCTTGTTCGCCGGCCGCGCGCGAGCGTTTCTTCCGCCGCCATTTCCAGGAGCTCACGCCGTCCGAGATCGACGCCCGTATGTGCCGCCTCAAGGAGGATTACGACCGGCAGCTCGGACGGCCGACCACCGTTTCCGCGCGGGCCGCGCTGCCGGATACCGTCTTCGGCTATGCGCTCGACCTGTCGCGCTGCATCGGCTGCCGCACCTGCGTGTACGCGTGCGTGAAGGAGAACAACCAGTCGCGCGACCCGCAGATCCACTGGATCCGCGTGCTGGAGATGAAGAAGGAGAAAGGGATCGACTTCGAGGGGGCGAACCCCTACTACGACCCGGCGACGGTTCCCGATCCCGATCACTTCTACCTTCCCGTCGCGTGCCAACAGTGCCGCAACCCGCCGTGTGTGTCGGTGTGTCCGGTGGGCGCCACCTGGCAGGAGCCGGACGGCATCGTGGCGATCGACTACGACTGGTGCATCGGCTGCCGCTGCTGCATGGCGGCGTGCCCGTATGGCGCGCGGCACTTCAACTGGGGTGAACCGAGCCTGCCCGCCAAGGAAGCGAACACGAACATGCACGTCCTCGGCAACCGGCCGCGCCCGCGCGGCGTCGTGGAGAAATGCACGTTCTGCGTCCAGCGCGTGCGCGAGGGGCGTTATCCCGCCTGCGTGGAGGCGTGCCCGGTGGGCGCGCGCAAGTTCGGCAACCTGCTCGACCGCGAGAGCGAGATCTCGAAGATCCTGCGCGAGAAGCGTGTGTTCGTCTTGAAGGCCGAGCTCAAGACGGAGCCGAAGTTCTACTACTTCTACAGCCTATGAACCCCTTCAGCGTTCTCCGCGCCTGCGCTCGCCATGTGGTTCGCGGCAACCGCGCCTACTGGGCCTGGATCAGCTTCCTGCTCGCGCTGATCGTCTGGGGCGGCGCCGCCTACGTCGAGCAGCTCCGCCACGGCCTGATCGTCACCGGCATGCGCGACCAGGTGTCGTGGGCCTTCTACATCGGGAACTTCACGTTCCTCGTGGGGGTGGCGGCGGCGGCGGTGGTGCTCGTCATCCCCGCCTACGTGTACGGGTGGAAGCCGATCAAGGAGCTCACGATCCTGGGGGAGATCCTCGCCATCTCCGCCCTTGTGATGAGCCTGCTGTTCGTGGTGGCGGACATGGGCCGGCCGGATCGGTGGTGGCACCTCATGCCGCCGATCGGGCGGATGAACTTCCCGAGCGCGATGCTCGCCTGGGACGTCCTCGCCCTCAACCTGTACCTGGTCTTGAACGTGGTCATCGTCGCGCACCTCCTCTACCGTGGGGTGCAGTCGCGGCCTCCGTCGCGTTTTGCGCTGCCCCTCATCATCGTGTCGATCCCGGCGGCGGTGGCCATCCACACCGTGACGGCCTTCATCTACGCGGGCCTTGCGTCACGTCCCTACTGGAATGCGGCCATCCTCGCCCCGCGCTTCCTCTGCTCGGCCTTCTGCTCCGGGCCGGCGATCCTGCTCATCCTCTTCCAGATCCTGCAGCGGACGAGCGACATCAAGATCAAGAACGAGGCCATCTGGAAGATCGCGGAGCTCATGGCCTACGCGATGTTCCTCAACCTGTTCCTGCTCGGGGCGGAGGTCTTCAAGGAGTTCTACTCGGGCACCGAGCACCTCGTTCATTTCACGTATCTCTTCAGCGGCATCCACGGCCACCACGCCCTCGTGCCCTTCGCGTGGGGTTTCGTGATCTGCGGCGTCACCGCCTTCCTCTTGTTCCTGTTCCCGGCCACGCGCCGCAACCCCGTGACGCTGAACATCGGGTGTTTGCTCATCTACGCGAGCGTCTACATCGAGAAGGGCATGGGCACGATCATGCCGGCCTTCACCCCCGACACGCTGGGCGAGATCTACGAGTACGCGCCGACGCTGCACGAGCTCCGCGTGGGGGCGGCCATCTTCTCGGTGGGGTTCCTCATCTTCACCGTGTTGTGCAAGGTGGCGGTGCCGATCCTGTCGGGGCAGTTCGATCCGCGCCGCCACGCCTCCGCCGCGGAGAGTGCGCCCACCGCGAGCGCGGCGTGAGCCTAGGCGCGCGAGCGCGCGATGTCGGCGAGCCGGCGGAGGTCCGCGACGATGAAGCCCCCGCCCGCCGACCGGACGACGCCGTCGCGGCGCAGGCGCGTCATCGTGCGAATGGCGGTCTCCACCGTGGTGCCGCACAGATCGGCGAGGTCCTGGCGCGACAGCGACACCGGGATCCAGGTGCCGTCGTCCGCGCGCGGCACGCCGAGCTGCTCGGCCAGGCGCAGCAGCAGGGCGGCCACGCGGCGCTCCACGTGGCCCGAGGAGAGCTCCTCGATGCGCCGCGCCAGGTGGCTCTCGCGGCGCGACGCCTCTTCGAGAAGGGCGAGCGCCACCCCCGGGTTGTGCTCCATCGCGTCGAGGACGGCGCGACGGGGCAGCGCCAGCACGGCCGCGGGGGCGTGCAGGGCCGCCGCCGTGCAGCAGTAGCGGCGTCCCGCGCAGGCGGCGCTGCCGCAGAGCAGCTCGCCCTCGCCGCAGGTGTCGAGGATGACCTCGCGGCCCGATTCGCTGGTGCGCGCCAGCTTGGCGCGGCCGCGCAGCAGGAACAGGAACTCCGCGGCCGGCTCCGATTCCCGCCAGAGCGCCTCCCCGTCGGGGAGGTGGCGAACCACCGCCTGGGCGCGCAGGCGCTCGCGGTCGGCCGGCGCGAGCGCGGCCAGGAGGGGGATGCGAGCCGCGAGAATGTCGAACATGGCGTGGCGTGAAGCGAAAGGCGTGCCAGCGTCGATTTTCAAGGAGGGTTGACATGAGGCGTGTTCGGATCGTGGGGATTCTGATCGCCGCCGTCGCCGGCTTTGCCGGCGCCAGCTTCGGGGACGACGCGCAGGTCGAGCGCGGCAAGGCGCTCTTCGGGACTCAGGGGTGCAAGTTGTGTCACTCCGTAGCCGGGCAGGGGAACCCGAAGGGATCGTTGGACGGCATCGGCAGCAAGAGCGACGCGAAGCAGCTCCGGGCGTGGCTGGTGACGCCGGCCGACATGGCGGCCAAGGCGAAGTCGGACCGCAAGCCGCCTATGAAGGCCTTCGACAAGCTGCCGGCGGCGGACCTGGACGCGCTCGTCGCCTACCTGGGCTCGCTCAAGAAGACGTAACCGCCGCGCGCAGAAAACGCGCGGGGTCGTGGGCGGCAGGGACGGGTCGCCCCACCACGGCGTCGGCGGCCATGCGTCCGACCGAGGCGCTCGCCGTCACGCCGTGGCCGCCCAGTCCGGCGCACCAGAAGAAGCCGCCCACGCGCGGGTCCGCGCCGACGACGAAGCGGCCGTCGGGGGTGAGCGTGCGCAGGCCCGCCCACGTGCGGCGGATCGGCACCTCCGCCAGCCGTGGCATCCACTGCATGAGCTTGTCCGCGAGCTGCTCCACCGCCCCGGGATCGACAGCCGGCTCGCCGGGCGGATGATCGGCTTCGTCGCAGGGGGACAGCAGCAGTCCGCCCGACTCGGGACGGAAGTACAAGCCGTGGGCCTCGTCCCACAGGATCGGCCGGCTGCTGTCGACGGCAGCGAGCGGGCCCGTGTGCATGAGATGGCGGCGCGCGGGGCGCCATCCGATCTCGAGGGCGCC
>Ga0075421_100009072_pt1 | contig 12246 bp, 6 predicted proteins | sample SoiMetdeltSBSDD5_FD_75292 | JGI IMG/M metagenome (GOLD analysis project Ga0075421, IMG submission 75292) | Bulk soil microbial communities from a Populus tree surrounding site in Tennessee, USA - Soil MetaG P. deltoides SBSDD5 | ecosystem: Environmental > Terrestrial > Soil > Tree plantation...
TAACTTGAACTAAACCTTTAGTTATGAAATTCAATCTGCTTATCGCATTCTTATTTTTATCTCTTTCTTGTTTTGCCGATAATATCGTTAAGTATAAAGTAGAGGGAAAGCTTACCGGGTCATTAAAAGGTAAGTATGCTTACCTAAGTATTCATTCAAATTCGATTCAAAAAGCACAGCTTGTACAGGCTACTATTGTTAATGGACGCTTTGTTTTTACCGGCATAGCAAAATCTCTCGATGGTGACTACTGCGGAGCCACTCTTTACCTATCAAACAAGCCGGGATTTCTTCATAAGGATATTATAACCCTAATGAAAGAAAGGGACTATGATTTCAGAAAACTTGTTTTGGAGAATTATGTTTTAATTAATGTGGCGCATTCACTCCAGGAATCTGTTGTTATCGATGGGGAACTAAACAACATTAATACGCTTTACCAGGAGGTAACTGTCAGAAGAAGAAAACAGGATGACAGCCTCAGAAAGTGGTATAATGCTGAAATAATCAAATTCAAAAATGATGTTGATCAGAAACAAAGGATAGAAGCAGAATATTATAAAGGCCTGTGGGAAATACAGAGGGTGTATGACGAAGGTTTCTTTGGTCTTATACGGCAATATCCTACGGCAAGGCAGTCACAAATAATGTATCGTGGGTTTTACCAGATCAATAAAATACATAATGGGAAATATAGTGATGCATTGGCAGATATATGGAAGATAATGCCTGAATCTTATAAAGAATCAAAGGCGGGAAAGGAGTGCATGAAATGGTTATCAGAGACAAAAGACGATAGCAAATTAAAAGAAGGTTTGATGATCCCTGACTTCACATTCAGGCCAGATAATGGTGAAACTTTTTCAATGAAAAGTGTAAGAGGTAAATATGTTTTACTTGATTTCTGGACCTCATGGTGCGGCCCGTGTCGTGCCGAACATTATTATATGAAGAAAGCCTATGAAAATTTCAAATCAAAAAATTTTACAGTCTTACAATACTCCTTCGACACCAACAAAGACAAATGGCTAAAAGCTTTAAAAGAAGAAGAGCTGCCATGGATGAATCTTCGGGATATGAAAGGATGGAACAAAGAGGTGGCGGATATTTTTGACGTGAAAGGAGTACCGACGAATTACCTCATCGATCCTGATGGCAGGATCATTGCAAGAAATTTGCGGGGAGAGGCTTTGGAACAAAAACTTTCGGAACTGCTGGGGAATAAATAATTTTTATATACGGCAATTTTTTCAAATGAATTTGGGCGTACATTGTTCGCCCAAATTCATTTTTATGAGAACACTCTTCACACTGGTTTCATTTTTATTCGCTGTCCAAACGTTTTCACAGGACAATGCTTATTTTCTTTCCCACCCAACCCTTAGCCCCGATGGCCAAATGGTGATCTTCGCATTTGAAGGTGATCTGTGGAAGGCAAATGTAAGTGATGGCAAGGCCACACGCCTGACAGCAATGCAGGGTTATGAAACGTCACCACGTGTATCACCCGATGGTAAATGGATAGCATTTACCGGCAGGCAATATGGAAATGCTGATGTGTATCTAATGTCTTTGAATGGTGGTGATGTAAAACAAATTACCTATCACAGCGGCAACGATGAAGTAACCTGCTGGAGCTGGGATTCAAAATCGATTTATTTCAACAGCAATCGCATGGGACAGGTGGCCGGTTTTAAAGTAGGCGTAGATGGCGGCACACCACAAAAGGTTTTTGGAAATTATTTCTTTCAGTTCGATCATAACCTGGTGGAACATCCGACAAGCGGTGAAATATTTTTTAATGATACCTGGGAAAGCAGCAACCAGGCCCAGCGTAAAAGATACAAGGGCCCTTTCAACCCGGATATCCAGTCGTATAATTTGAAAACAAAACAACATAAGAAATATACAACATGGGAAGGAAAGGATTTTGGTGCCACGATCGATAAAGAGGGGAATATCTTTTTTACGTCAGATGAAGGAAATGGTGAGTACAATCTATATGTATTGGTAAACGGTGATAAAAGAAGATGTACAAAATTTAATTCCTCTATCAAAACCCCGCAGGTGAATGCTAATGGTGGTAAAGTTGTTTTCGAGAAGGATTATCAACTATGGATGTATGATGTAAAGACCGGGAATGAAAAAAAGCTTGATGTTTCGATCATCCGTAATAATGTTTTACCAAAAGAAAAGGATTTTGAAGTAAGAGGAAATATTGCTGCTTATGATGTGTCACCCGATGGAAAGAAGCTTGTCTTTGTTTCAAGAGGCGAACTATTTGTAAGTGATGTAGAAGGAAAATTCATTCAGCGAATTGAACGAGGCAGCGCCGAAAGGGTCAGAGAAGTAAAATGGCTGAGTGATAATAAAACGATATTATTCAATCAAACGCTGGATGGATATACCAACTGGTACACGGTAAGGGCTGACAGCAGCACAAAATTAAAGCAGCTTACATCTGACAAAAGAAATAACCGGAGCATCGTTTTAAATAAAAAGAGAACGCAGGCAATTTACCTGAGCGGGAGAGATGAAGTGAGATTAATGGACCTGAAAACCATGCAAAGCAAAACAATTGTGAAAGATGAGATATGGGCATTCCAAAACAGCGACCCGGGTTTTTCTCCCAATGATGAATATGTTTTGTTTACCGCGAAAAGGAATTTCGAAGAAGATATTTTTGTCTATAACATCAAAGAAAATAAAACAACCAATCTTACCAATACCGGGGTGACGGAAGCAGGACCGATCTGGTCGGGTGACGGAAAATATATTTATTTCACTTCGCAACGATTAAGACCTTCTTATCCTTTTGGAATGGCCAATGCAAGAGTGTATCGGTTGCCATTGGAAAAGATCGATGAGCCATACAGGTTGGATAAATACCACGAGCTTTTTAAAGAAGAAAAGAAAGACACCACCAAGAAAGCAGCACCTGCCGAACCAGACAAAGCCATCGCGATCGATATGGACCTGATCATGGAGCGATTGGAACAGGTAAGCCCTTCGCTTGGTGCCCAGTTCCTGCAGGCTGTTTATCAAAAAGGAGATAAGACAACAGTTTTATATACAAGTAATCACGGGGAGGCAAGAAATGCACTTTGGAAAACAATAATAGAACCATTTGAGCCAAACAAAACCGAGAAGATCGCTAATACAGATAACAGTTTTGGCTTTGACATAGTGGAGGTGAGTGATAAACTTTATGTACTATTTAATGGCAATATCAATAAGCTGAATCTTGATCAGAATAAAGTGGATCCTATTGCCATCAGTTATACATTCAGAAGAAATCTTTCAAAAGAATTCAACCAAATGTTTTATGAAGCATGGGCACAAATGGAAGAAGGATATTATGACGATAAATTTCATGGCGTTGATTGGAAGAAAATAAAAGATTATTACAAACAATTCCTGCCGCATTTAAATAACCGTGCCGATCTCAGGGTCATGTTGAATGATCTTTTAGGAGAACTCAATTCTTCACACCAGGGTTTTGGCACTTTTGGTGATGATGAGACTATTGCTTTACAGAACCAGACAATGGAGACAGGGATCATTTTCGACAATGACAATCCTTATAAAGTGAAATACATAGCACGCCGTTCGGTTGCTGACAGAAAATCAATAGACATAAAGCCCGGAGACATTTTGGTGAAAGTAAATGATGAAGCCGTTGATCAGAGAAAGGACAGGAATTATTATTTCACAGTTCCGTCCAGAGACAGAGAACTGCGATTGACATTTGATCACGGCGGGCAACTGGTGAATGTAAAGATTCATCCCCAGGCATCATTGGCACTGAATTTATATGATGAATGGATAGATGCCAACCAGAAAAGAGTTGATGAAAAAAGCAAAGGGCGTATTGCTTATGGGTATATGAAAAATATGGGTCAGTTCGAGCTTGATCAGTTCGTCATCGATATGACGCAGGAATTGAATAAGAAGGAGGCATTAATATTTGATCTGCGTTATAATACGGGAGGGAATGTGCATGATGAAGTGTTGAAGTTCTTATCGCAGCGTTCTTACCTGAATTGGAAATACAGGGAAGGAAAACTTACCCAGCAATCTAACTTTTCACCAAGCGATAAACCGATTGTTCTATTGATCAATGAACAATCTTTAAGCGATGCTGAAATGACGTCGCAAGGCTTTAAGGCATTAAAGCTTGGAAAGATCATCGGTAATGAAACCTATCGCTGGATCATTTTTACCAGTGGCATTGGTTTGGTTGATGGTTCCAATGTCAGGATGCCGGCATGGGGCTGCTATACACTTGATGGAAAAGATATGGAGATGAGTGGCGTACAACCGGATATTCTTGTCATCAATAGTTTTGATGATAAGCTCAATGGCCGTGATCCACAGCTTGACAAAGCAATAGAGGAAGTTTTAAAGCAACTGAAATAGCTTACGCTCTTTTCAATTTGCGCAGGCGATATTGCAATTTCCTTTTGATGAAATCACTCAGTTTATAACGCTTGAGTATTTCTTCAGGAATATGGGCTGCGCCATTTATATAACCAAGACACCCTGGTTGGTTACAATAGCATTGAAATGGGCTGGCCATCTCCCATTCGGTTGATGGATAAAAGAAGGTGAATTCTTCGCCTTCATCAATATCACGCAAGGCGGTTACTTCTCCCTTTGTTGTATCAAAAAAACAATTGGGATCGCATCCATGATTGATGTATTGCAGGAAATAAGGATGCAACGCAATATGCGTTTTATTACCGGTTTGAACAGTCAGGTAAGAAGGTTTGTCGGAAACAAAAGCAGCTCCCAACGGACTTATCTTTTCGCCTTTCTTAAAACTTTTTAATGCAAATAAAACCTGCTGGCCTGTTTCGCGATCTTTTCTTATTTCTGCAAACTGGTGATTGGCTACTATGTCGTAGTCCATGCTTGTTGCGGGGTTTACTTTCATAATGGTTAGTAAGTATTAATAATAGAATTAAATGGTAAGTTGAAATTATATATTAATGTATATAATAACAAATATTATTCCTTAAAATGTGAAATAAAAGTGGATTATACTTCATTCCTTTGCTAACAATCATTTGAATAATTAATAGTATTTATATGAGAAAGATCATGATCATTATCGGTGTACTGTTATCAATGAGCATGCAATCACAGGAGTTGAATGTAATGACGTTTAATATCAGGTATAATACAAAGAATGATAGTTTGAATGCATGGCCATACCGAAAAGATAACGCTGCTTCTCAAGTATTATTTCACCAGGTGCATATACTCGGCGTACAGGAAGCATTACATGAGCAAATCATGGATCTAACGCAATCACTTGCTCAGTATAAATACACCGGTGTGGGTCGTGATGATGGTAAAACCAAAGGCGAGTACTCTGCTATCTTTTATGATACAACCAGATTGAAACTACTTGAATCATCTACATTCTGGTTATCGCTAACGCCAAGCGTGCCGGGAAGTAAAGGTTGGGATGCTAACATAACAAGGATCGTTACCTGGGCAAAGTTTAGAGACACTAAGAATAAGAAGCTATTCTTTGTTTTCAATACCCATTTTGATCATATTGGCCAGGAAGCAAGAAGGGAAAGCGCCAAACTATTAAAACAAAAAGTAAAAGAGATTGCAGGCAATATGCCCACTATCATCACCGGAGATTTTAATGCAAAACCTTCCGATGATCCGATTAAGATTTTAACTGATGTAAAGGACAACGATCATTTCATAGATACAAAAGCAATAAGCAAAACACCTCACTATGGACCAGCCGGAACGTTCAATGGATTTGCTTCAAAAGAAAGAGACCCGGAACCGATCGATTTTGTTTTTGTAAAAGGTAAATGGAAAGTTTTACAGCATGCTACCCTTTCACAATCATGGGGCGGACGATTTTCATCCGATCATTTCCCGGTTTTTGCAAGACTTAGTTTATAAGGCATGATTAAGGCCTGCGTTTTGTTAACTTGATAACGGCGCTGGTTTGTTCCGTGCTTTTCAGCATGGCTTCATATCGCTGATTATTTACGATTGCAAGCATATAAGAGGTATTTGGAGGTATGGAACCAAGATTTTCTGCAACCATTACCAGTTCATTGTTTTCATTAAGTTCGCTTATTGGCAATTTGATCGTGTAGGGCGAGGCCGCCAGCCTGATGTGCTGAAAGATCAGTTTATTGTTTAGGAATAAGGAGATAGAATCGCCATCGATCTGTGCATTATCATAAAAACGTAATTCAATTGAATCGCCTGCAAGTGGTATTGTAGTAGCGATCACCCTTTCTCTTATTTTGAATTCTTCTTCGATGGTCTTCTTTATTGCCAGCTTCTGTTCAGGTTTAGGCTGGTCAGTGATTTTTACCGGTGCCGGTTTTTCAATGGGTTTGTTTATAACTGTTTTGTTTTCTACTTTAATTACCGGCTTATCGGTTTGTGTTGATCTTGAAATTTTTTCTTCCGGGACGACGACTGGTATTGCAGCTATTGATGCAATGCTATCAATATAATAAGGATCATTGGCACCGGACGTATAATTTTCAATGATGAAATCCCATTCATCAGGAAATGAAGTTTCATTTGTTTTTTCAAGGTGAACCGGTCCTTCCACTCGATCGATTTTATTTTTCAATGCAGCATTTCCATCCAATAACATTTTATCGCTTCCGGGGCAATTGAAATCTGCAGAAGTCAGGTAGGGAGTTTTACCTGGTGTATTTAAGCTGAACTTTCCCGTTCTTTCTTCAATTAACTGATCATCCCACCAAACTGCTTCGTTGGTATTGGCATCAAAATATCCCCGGATCGAATAACGGCGATAAATATCGTCAGATTCATAGTAATAAGAAGTGCCGACAAGGCTATCGCCATTTTGAATTATTTTAAGCTCTGCTTTCTTTTTATTGATCCTGCCTTTCCATACTCCTGTGATCATTTGCGAATAAGATGAATTCGCAAAGAAAATAATCAGGAAGAGAAGACAAAAAGGTGTGAGAATTGCGCTTTTTTTAAACTCCATTTTCGACTGTTTATAAAGCTAAAACGGGTATGAAAACGTATTATTTTATCAAACATGAATCATTAAGAAAACCTTTGTATATCAGTGCGAATAGTTGTTTTCCTTATGGCACGAAAACATACTTGGTTTTTTTTCCGGGGTTTTGTTCGGATTATGAAAAAAACATTAACTTAGGTCGCTGTAACTAACGCTAACTTTTTTAATACCAAAACAACTAACTGCCTATGTCAGTTTTATACTCGCCTACCTTAGGGATAGATCGTATTTATTCAAGAAAAAGGAGTTTCACGGGTAAGTCTCTTCTCATCTTAATAGTTGCAATTTTTTCAATTCAATCAGCATTTGGCCAGGATGATAAAGCAGCACAAAGGTTGCGGGATGCTGACCTGAAAAAGCAGGAAGCTGTAAGGTTAGTTGAAAAGCTTAAGGCCAATCCTCAATTGATCCAAAAGCTTGAATCAAATGAATTAAAACAATTGATAGAGCAGTTACCAGCTGATGAACAGAATAGATTATCTGTCTCCAGGGAAGAAGCTGAAAAAGCCCGCTATAACGCAAAAATGCTTGAGCAGGAAAGAGCAGGTCCTTCATTACCCGGCGTTGAATATAAAGTAATAACAAATGGCAGCCAGGTTGAATACGTAGTTACAAATGCAAATAATGTTATTTACAGGCAACAAAAAAATTCTTCGGCAAGTTTGTATGAGAAACAAGTGCAGGCGGAAAAAGAAGCGATCTATGCATCAAATACGTTACGCAGAAATATTAATTACCCGGTAGATGTTTTAAAAGCTGAAATAAGAAGTTTGTCGGAGCAAACTACAGTAAGTACAAACGTATCAATTGGGGGCAGCAATAGAAATCAACGGGTAACTGCAGATTATACTTTCAATGGGGGAAATGGTACGATACCTGGCGGCGCTCCTACAACAACAAGTGGACAGGCATCGCCTTATCCTGCAACAATCACAGTAAGCGGTGTTCCCGCAGGTGCATTGGTTAAGGAAGTTAAAATAAACGGCCTTAGCCATACATGGTCTGATGATATTGATATCGTGTTACAATCTCCATCAGGCACGAATGTTATTCTTATGTCCGATGCAGGAGGAGCTGCGAACTTAAGCAACGTGAATTATACATTTAATGATGGAGCAGCTGTATCTCTGGCAGATGGTACTAGTAATGCCTCCGGTACTTATAAACCTACCAATTACGATAATCTTGATAACTGGACCGCTCCGGGACCTGGCGCTGCTCCAAGTGCAGTGACACTTTCAACTTTTGGTAATGGCAATCATAATGGAACATGGAATTTGTATGTAATTGATGATGCTGCCGGCGATGTAGGTAGTTGGGTAACCTGGAGCATCGTATTTACAGATCCTCCGCAGATCTGTTTCCCGATTTCTATTACAGGGCAACCTTCTAACGCAACAGTATGTTCGGGTGCTAACGGTTCTTTTGCTGTAACCGCAACTCCTGCTGGTGTAAGTTATAATTGGCAGGTAGACATGGGATCCGGTTTTGTTTACCTATCGAACGGCGGCGTGTACTCGGGAGTGAATGCGGCGACATTAAATTTAACCGGGGTAACCACTGCGATGAATGGATATCAATACAGGGTTGTTATAACTTGTTCCGATGGAGGATTGCCTCAGATATCGAACCCGGCGACACTAACAGTATTGACGTCACCGTCATCACCTGCTGTATCGCCAACAAACGCAGCAATCTGCCCGGGAGGTAGTCAGCTTATCGCTGTCGGTGGAGGCGCACAAACAACATTCAGCAACCTTTCTGCTATTACAATTCCGGCAACTGGCACTTCCGCAAATCCGGCAGCTCCTTATCCATCTGTAATTGCTGTTGCAGGCTTGCCGGCGCAATCTCTTGTAAAATCGGTTACTATCACCGGTCTTAATCACACATATCCTGATGATATAGATATTATATTAAAATCACCATCTGGTGCCACGGTGATACTGATGTCTGATGCAGGCGGATCAGATGACGTAAGCGGCGTAACTTATACATTTGATGATGCCGGTGCTTCACTCTTGCTTGATGGAGCATTTAATGCATCAGGTACTTATCGTCCGACAAATAGGGGTACAGGAGATAACTGGCCGGCACCCGGCCCGGGAACGGTGAACCAGGCAACACCATCATTAGGAGCTTTTGGAGCGGGAGATAATAACGGGAACTGGGAACTTTATATATATGATGATGCGGGTGGAGATATAGGATCGCTCGCAAGCTGGAGTATTACATTCGAAGCTCTCAGTACAGGAATATTTTCTCCGGTAACAGGTTTATTTACTGATGCAGGATTAACTACTCCATATACTGCAGGTACTGCTGTGGGAACTGTTTATGCTTCACCGGCTGCTACCACTACTTATGGTGTTACAGTTAATAATGGAACATGTAGCTCGGCACCAACGAATGTTACAATTACAGTTAACCAGGTACCTTCTATTACGGCTCAACCAGGTAATGGAAATGCATGTGTTGGTGTTACTAAAACTTTATCAGTAACGGCAGCAGGTACATCATTGACCTATCAATGGCAGGTAGATATGGGAGGTGGTTTTGTAAATATTAATACAACCACACCAACAAACCCGGGCGGCTTCATTTATACCGGTCAGACATCTGCCACATTAAGTATAAATTCAGTGATGGCAACGATGACTGGATATAAATATCGTGTGCTCGTAAGTGGTGCATGCCCTCCGGTATTAACATCAGGTGAAGTAACATTAACAGCAAATGCAAGACCAGCTATATCAGTAGCGAGTAGTTCCACTTGTGCGCCTGCTTCATTAACTGCTTCAGGCGCTAATACCTATTCATGGTCACCTTCCGCCGGACTAAGTGCAACAACAGGTGCAACGGTAACGGCTACTCCAACTGTCAATACGGTCTATACTGTAACAGGAACTAATAGTTCAACTGGCTGTACAAACACGACAATGGTTGATGTGAAATTTACTCCGCCGGTTCCTGTAGTTGCTCCTACTGCTCCGATCATTTGTGCAGGAACAGTTCAGCAATTATCAATTACATCATCTTCACTCGCGGCAGTACCAAACACGACTTCATCAGGTACGGTTAATATTCCTTTCCACGATGGGCCACCTCCGGTGGTTGCAGTCAGCAATATTACTGTGGCTGGTGTCACTGGTGCTGTTCAAAGCGTGAGTGTCAATTTTAATATTGCACATACATATGATGGCGATGTTACAATCAATTTAAAAGCGCCTAATGGAAATATTTTGAACCTTGCAAGAGAAATAGGTGGTAGCAGTGATAATTTTACAAATACAACGGTAAGTTCTACTGCAGCAGCTTCAATTACCACAGGTACAGCACCATTTGGCGGCACATATTTGCCTCATGCTGTAAATGCTGTGGGTGTTGCTCCTAACGTGTCAAACGTTACTGCGTTTTCAAGTTTATTTTCAACACCAAATGGTACATGGAGCCTTATAGTTTCCGATCCGTGGGATCTTGATGATGGTAATTTGATTTCCTGGTCAATAACTATAAACTATGCAATACCCGATGCGGGTGTATGGACACCGGTAACAGGATTATTTACAAATGCAGCAGGTACTACACCATATGTTGCAGGTACACCAGCGGCTACCGTTTATGCAAGTCCTGCCGCTACTACTACTTATTCAGTTACTGTTACAAATACAAGTACGGCGACAACCACATTCTCTACGGGGGGAACTGTAACAATTCCGGGAGTTGCGCCGGCTTCAACAACGTCAGGCGCCGGAGCTCCTTATCCTTCTCCTGTTACAGTTGCAGGTTTACCGGTAAATGCGGTAGTGAAATCAGTAACATTAAAAGGATTAAGACATTCATGGTCTTCTGATATCGATGTATTGCTGCAATCACCAGCGGGAACCAATGTGGTATTGATGTCTGATGTCGGCAGCAGCGGCATATTAAATAATGTTACTTACATCTTCGATGATGGAGGTGCTGCAATGTCAACCAGTAGTGGTAATGCAACTGGCACATATCGTCCAACTAACAATGGAGCATCCGATACATATCCGGCGCCAATCGGGGCAATTTCACAAGCGAGTCCTGCTTTATCATTGTTCACCGGAGATCCTAATGGCAACTGGAATCTATACATTGCTGATGGTGCATCAGGAGATGTTGGTTTGCTAGCAAGCTGGGAGATCACATTTACAATGCCGGCTGCTACAAATTGTACATCTGCTCCAAGAACCGTAACTGTAACTGTTCAGCAACCAATAGTATTCACCACCCAACCTGCAAACAGAACAGCTTGCCAGGGAGGTACGGTTACCTTTACTGCAGCTGCAACAGGTACTGTTACAACAACACAATGGGAAGTAAGTACAAATGGCGGATCAACCTGGTCACCTGTGACGGGTGCAACCACTACCACGCTGACATTAACAAACGTACAGCCTTCGCAGAATGGTTATCGTTATCGTCTTGCATTATCAAGTGCTGGTTGCGGAACAACCTACTCAACGGTGGCGACACTTACTGTTAATCCGTTGCCAACTGTAAGTTTAAGTCTGAATCCTGCGGGTCAAACAGAATTGAGACCTGGTATGGTAACTACACTGACTGTTAATTCAACACCGGCTGGTGTCTCTTACCAGTGGTTTGTTAATGGTACGTCTCAACCCGGCATTACAGGGGCAACTTATGCCGTGGATGCATTTCATCTCGGTACGTACACAGTAAGAGTAACTGATGTAAACGGTTGCGCAAATACAACAGCAGGTGTCACATTTACAGCACAGCCGACTTCGCAGTTATTTGTGTATCCGAATCCGACGAGTGGTGCATATTTTGTTACTTACTACTTCCCGCAGGTAAGTACGCCGGTCATATTAACAGTAATCGATATGAAGGGAAGAAGAATGGTTGAGCGTCGCGAGACCACAAGCGCTCCTTATACAAGGTTTGACTTTAGCGCTGATAACCTTGCTTCGGGAGTTTATTTGGTGGAGCTTCGACTCGGTAATGGTGATCGTATCGCGGCAGGCCAGTTTGTAGTAAGAAGATAATCTTTTCAGATCAGATAAATCAAAGCCCTCTTGATTAAGAGGGTTTTTTATTTTGAGTTTATTTTTTCAGCAGCTTAAAGGCATGGGTCCATTGATTCTTTATAAAACCAGGGATACACCAAAGAATGCAAAGTGGTTCGATCGCCCTTGCAGCCTCCACCG
>Ga0075421_100009073_pt1 | contig 12246 bp, 8 predicted proteins | sample SoiMetdeltSBSDD5_FD_75292 | JGI IMG/M metagenome (GOLD analysis project Ga0075421, IMG submission 75292) | Bulk soil microbial communities from a Populus tree surrounding site in Tennessee, USA - Soil MetaG P. deltoides SBSDD5 | ecosystem: Environmental > Terrestrial > Soil > Tree plantation...
GCAGCCTCTATCTCATACTTCGCATCGCCGATGTCGCGCAGCCGCCGCTTCGGATCCTTGTCGACGCACCGATGCAGGAGCCGCCGCAGGGTCGGAGAGACACTGGCGGGCAACCGGTCCCAGTCCGGCTCGCGCTCCACAATCGCCGCAAGTGTGTCGGTGACAGTGTCGCGGCCGAAGGCGGACCGCCCGGTGAGCATTTCGTAGAGCACGCAACCGAACGCCCAGATGTCTGCCCGTTTGTCGACCGCCTGGCCCCGCGCCTGCTCGGGACTCATGTAGGCGGCCGTTCCGAGGATCACTCCCTCACGCGTCCCGGCCGCAGTGATCGTCGGCGAGTGGGTGAGATCCGGACTGGCCCCGTCGCCCGCCGCCGCCTTTGCCAGACCGAAGTCGAGCACCTTGACCGTGCCGTCGGGCGTGACCTTGATGTTGGCGGGCTTGAGGTCGCGATGGACGATGCCTTTCTCGTGCGCGGCGTCGAGCGCATCGGCGATCTGCCGCGCGATCGACACGGTTGCCGCGACCGGTATCGGGCCGCGGCGGAGGCGATCGGCCAGCGTCTCTCCGTCGACCAGTTCCAGGACGAGTCCGCGTACGTAGTGTCCGGCTTCAGCCGGACCTGACAGGTCGGCCTCTTCGAGTCCGTAGATCGCGCCGACATTGGGATGATTCAGCGACGCGAGCACGCGCGCCTCGCGCTCGAAGCGCGCCAGGCGGTCAGGGTCGGCGGTGAAGATCGGCGGCAGGATCTTGATCGCGACGTCGCGCCCCAGCCGGGTGTCGCGGGCCAGGTAGACCTCGCCCATCCCGCCGGCGCCGATGCGCTCCTGCACGTGATAAACGCCGAGCCGGCGGCCGGTCAGAGCCGGCGCAAAAGATTCGCTCACGGTGGCGGTCCGAGACGCCGCTCATTCTACGGGGAATCAGGAAGTAGCGGCGGGCAGAGAAGCTCTATACTTGCCCCGGCAAGACCCCTATCCGCCCGCTTTCACGAGGAGAACTCCTATGAGATTGCCTCGACGCGCGGTCGCGCTCGCGCTGCTGCTCGCTGTCGGCGGCGTAGCGCCTTCCTTTGCGCAGACTCCGGCCACCACGACGCGGCCGGTTCTCGCTCCCCAGGAGATGGAGGCGTTCCTGCTGATGGCCCCTATTGTCGGCAACAAGGGGGCGCTCAAAGGCGTCACCGGCGCCCGACGGGTGACGCTGTCGGACGGACGCCTCACGCACGACGCACAGGTGCAGGACGTCGATATTGCGAAGGTGTTCTTCGACGTCGGGCCCAAGAACTCGGAGATCAACTTCAAGGACACGTATCGCTACAACATTGCCGCCTACCGACTCGCGGTGCTGCTGGGTCTCGACAACGTGCCTATGTCGGTCCTGCGTACGGTGGACGGCAAGCCTGCGGCGGTCACCTGGTGGATCGATGACGTGGCCATGGAGGAAGGCGACCGGCAGAAGATGAAGCCGGTGCCCGTCGGACCCAACCCGTCGCGCACGGCAGGCTATATTCACATCCTGCGCGTCTTCGACGAGCTGATTCAGAACCGCGACCGCAACGCCGGCAATTTCCTGTGGACCAAGGACTGGACGATGTGGTTGGTCGATCATACGCGGGCGTTTCGACTGGGCACGGATCTGCTGAAGCCACAGTTGCTGCAACGGTGTGAGCGCACACTCTGCGACAGGATGCGGTCACTCACGGCCGAGGGCCTGGCAGAAGCGATGGACACGAGCCTGACGAGGCAGGAAATCGCCGCGCTGCTCGCGCGGCGCGACGATATTGTCAAGCTGTTCGACGACAAGATCGCCCGGAGCAGCGAGGCAGCTGTACTCTATACGCAGCCGCATTGAAACGAATGAGTGTGTCCGAGCTGTTCAGAACGTTTCCGCATCGCCATTGGCCGGTGCCCGGCGCCGTCCTGCTGGTGCTGCTCCTGCTGGCTGGCGCTCGCCCCGTCCCCGCCGCCCAGCAGCCGAATGCCTGGCCGGCCTGCGACCTGCGCACGACCGAGCGCGTGGTCGCGGTCGGCGACGTGCACGGTTCCTACGACGGGCTTGCCGCCATCCTGCGCGCCGCCGGCATCATCGACGCGCGCGCGCGGTGGAGCGGCGGCCGGGCGATTCTCGTCCAGACCGGCGACGTCGTCGATCGGGGACCGGACTCGCGCAAGGCTCTCGACCTGCTGCGCCGGCTCGAAGGCGAGGCCATGCGGGCCGGCGGCCGCGTCTACCCGCTGCTCGGCAACCACGAATTCATGCGCATGATCTGGGACTGGCGCTACGTCAGCGCCGAGGAGATCGCCGCCTTTCGCACGGGCAACTCCGTCGACCTCCGCGAACGGACGTTCGGCCTGGTTTTCGCCGATGCGATGCGCCGGGCCAAAGAGGAACAGCAGCCGCCGCCCGACGAGACGGCGCTTCACGCGCAGTTCGTGAAGGACATTCCGCTCGGTTACATCGAGATGCGGCAGGCGTTCCTGGCGACCGGCGAGTACGGCAAGTGGCTGCGCGAGCGCTACGCCGTCATCAAGATCAACGGGGTCGTGTTCCTCCACGGCGGCATCAGCGTGGCGACCGCGGCGCTCGGATGCGCAGGCATCAACGATGCGGTACGGCGCGACCTCGCCGTACCGAATCCGACGCCCGAGCAGGCGCTGGCGATGCTTTCGTCGAGCGAAACCGGACCGCTGTGGTACCGCGGCCTGGCGGAAGAGCCAGAGCCGACGTTCGCGCCGGCCCTGACGAACATCCTGGAGCTGCTGGGCGCCCGCATGATCGTCGTCGGCCACACCGTGCCCGAGGACTTTCGCATCACGCGGCGGTTCGATGGCCGTGTGATTCAGATCGACACAGGGATGCTCGGCGGAACGTTTTATCCGGGCGGCATGCCGTCCGCCCTCGAGATCCGCGGGGACACACTCACGGCGATTTACCAGAGCGGGCGGGAGCGCCTGTCGGCGCCCGCGCCAGTGCCGACGACCCGGTGACTCAGCGCGGAAGCCGGTAGAGAACCGAGGCCTCGCCGCGTTCGGCGATCTTCGCGTCGAACAACTTCACGATGACGTCCCGCCGGTCGATCACGGCTCCGACTTCGGCCCTCGTGAGGTAGCTGCCAACCGCCTTGGCCACCTCCGCGGTGGTCAAACGGCGCATGTTTTCCAGCAGGGAGCGCTCCACCCGCAGGAGCGCTGCCGGCCGCTGCAGATCGTCCCCGATCCGGAAGGCGCGAGTATGGTCGATCATCCACATCTTCCAGTCGGTGGTCCACACCAGGTTGCCCATGTTGCGGTCGCGATTGGAAATGAGCTCATCGAACACGCGCATGACGTGCGTCTGCATCGCAGTCCGTTCGGGATCCGGGCCGTGGGCGTCCTTCGCCAGCCGCTCCTTCTCATCCATCATCACCTCGTCTATCCACCAGGTGAGGGCGGCCCCTTTGCCATCGACGCGCCGTTCGACCGACATGGGCACGTTGTCGAGACCCAGCAGCACCGCCAGCCGGTATCCCGCGATGTTGTACCGGTAGGCGTCTTTGAAGTTGAGTTCGGCCGCGACGCCGGGGGCCTGAAAGAGGGGTCGCGTCTGGTTGACGTACTGAATCTGGGCATCGTGGGTCAGCGTGCCGTCCGAGAGCGTGGCACGCAGCGAACCGGTCACGCCCGTTCCGATCGGCCGGCTGCGCACGATCTTCGCGCGCAGGAGGAACGTCTCCATCTGCGCGGGGGTGAGTGTGACTGGCGCCGGGGCTGCTGTGGTCTGCGCGGCCGCGGGCGACCACGCCAGCACCAGGACGACCGCCGCAGCCGCGCGCTTCACGCTTCTCATGACGTTCTCCCTGAATGGCGTGTGAACCCGGGTCAACGCGGCAAGGTGTACAGCACCCGTCCTTCGCCGCGCTCGGCGATTCTGGCTTCGAACAGCTTCACGATCAGATCGCGCCGCTTCAGCAGCGGACCGATTTCGTAGTTATGCAGGCTGCCTTCCGCGGCTTTCTGCAGCCCGGCGGCAGTGAGCCCCTTCATCTTTTCGAAGAGCGAGCGCTCGACGCGCTGCAGCAGGTCGGGTTTCAGCAGCTCGTCGCCGGTCCGGAATGCTCGTGTGTGATCGATCAGCCACATCTTCCAGTCGGTGGTCCACAGCAGATTCCCGGTGTTGCGGTCGCGGTTCTGAATGAGCTCGTCGAAGACGCGCATGATGTGCACCTGCATCGCGGTGCGCTCAGGGTCCGGTCCGGTCAGGACTTTCGTCGTCCGTTCCTTCTCGTCCATCATCACGTCGTCAATCCACCAGGTGAAGGCGGCTCCCTTGCCCCCGTACGTGCGCTCGACCGACACCGGCACGTTGTCGAGTCCCAGCAGCGCCGCGAGGCGATAACCGGCGACGTTGAAGCGGTAGCTGTCGGTGAAACTGAATTCGGGCGGGCCGGTCGCGGGACGGAAGATCGGCTTCGCCTGGTCGATGATCTGAATCTGCGCATCGTGTGTCAGGCTGCCGTCCGACAGCGTCGCACGCAATGAATTCGTGATGCCCGCGCCCGCCGCGCGCGTACGCAGAACTTTCGCGCGAAGCAGGAACTCCTCGATCTGCGCGGGAGTGAGAGTGACCCGGGAAGTCGCGGCGTCCTGCGCCACGGCCACGGGCACGTGTCCCGCGATCACAAGGAACGCAACCACGACGACGCGCTGGAACCGTCTCATGGCGTTTCTCCCTTACGCGGTCAGACTGTCAGGGTGCCTTTGTGGGAAACCGGCTGATTCTACTGCTGAGTCCGCCCGTTCGGTACGAAGAAGTGCGCTGAACAGGCCCTGTAGCAGATCAACGTGATCGGCGAGCAGATCGAACAGGTCGAGGCCGTCAATCCGGAGCGCCGTTCCGGCCTCAGACACGACGATGGTCGCGCCGGCGTGCACGTCGGCCAGCGTTTCGTAGAGGCCGACGGCGTCGCCCGGGCCCGCGGCGATGGGCGTCGCCCCTGGCATCTCAACGCGAAGCGCGCCGCGTACGACGAAGTAAAGCGCCAGATCGTCGCTGTCGCGGACCAGCGCCGTTCCCGGCACGAGCGGCACTTCGCGGGCGATGGCGGCGAGCCGCACCAGGTGCCCGCTCGACGCCCAGGTCAGCAGCGGATTTCCCTGCAACAGCAGCACTCGGTCCATCGGCTGCAGGACGCCGGCGGGGCCGCGCGCGCCGGTATCGGGCAGGCGGCCGCGCACCACCCCCTTCCACCCGACGCCGCCGTCCGACGCCATCAGCATCTTGAAGAGGCCGTGCGCGATGTCGATGTTGTCGGAGAGGAGCGTCAGGAATTCGCCCTGCGTCAGCGACAGCGTCACCGCCACGTCAACGGCGTGAACGGTTCTCCGCAGAGGACTGCCTTCGAGCATCTCCTCGAACGCCAGGGGGCCGGGCGCGACCATGGTCGCGCCATCTTCGAACCGCACCTCGCCGTCGATCAGAAACTGCAGCGTCTCGGGCTCGGTGCCGGCCTGGTAGACGGTCCGGCCGCGATCGTAGCGAACCTGCCGCGCCGTAGCGACAAGGCGGAACAGCTCGTCGACGGACACGTAGTCAAACAGCGGTACTTGCCGCAGACGATCCACGAGCACGACGGTCGGAAGCGGCTCGAGCCAGCGGGCGCGGCGCTCTTCGGCCGGCATCCGGGATCCAGCGAGCGCCCAGGATGCTGCCTCGAACACGTACCAATCGCGCGCGTCCCTGTGCGTCAGCGCATGCTCGACGTCGCCGGCAAGTTGTCGCAGGCCGCGCTCGGCGGTCAGGTGAATGGCGGAGGCCGCCACCACCTGGTCGTCGTCGTGAATCAGTTGGGCAAGCGTGTCCTCGGGCGGGCGTCGCCGCGTCTTGAACATCAGGTTGGTGCGCCGCACCCGCTCGTCCTCGGGCATGTCGTCGACCATGAGCAGGACGCGCTTGCGGAGAACGCCGCTCAATTCGTTGTCCAGATACTCGCTGGCGCTGGCCCGCCGGCGCGCATCGCCGTGTTCGAGCGCAAACCATGCGTCGCTGATGTCGGCGCGCGGGTACATCAACCCGAGCAGCCTGAAGACACGCTCCCGCATTCGCCGCTGCTTCTCTTCCAGCGCGCGCACGAGCAGCGTGTCCGCGCCGAAGGTCTCCCCTTGAGTCAGGTTCGCGGTCAGCGTCAACGCGTCGAAGTAGCGAAGGCTCTCCGCCATCGCCAGCGCTTCGATCGGCTCACGGCTGACCGCGAATCGCGGATGATCCCGGTGGAGGGTTTCGAGCGCCGTGATGACTTTGTATCGCAGGAAGCCATCGCGATCCGAGAGCGCGTCGAGGAGCACGTCGAACGTGCGCTGGGCCGGCAGACGCGCCAGCGTCGCGGGGAGATGACGCCGCACCCAGGGGTCCTCGCGCTGGTCGCGCAGAAAGTGGGCGAGTGGCTCGATCACGTTTTCGCCATAACCCACCAGCGTCGCGCGGGCGTCGTTCTTGAGAAGCCGGTGTCGCAGGAGCGAGACCAGTGGCGCGACGAAGAGAACCGTGTCAGGGCCGACCCGGGCGGCGCTGCGAATGGCGGCGCGCGCGACCTCGACGTTGGCGTCGAACATCAGCGGGACGAGCATGTGGCGAATGCGCTCGTGCGGAATCTCGCCAAGCGCCCGCGCGGCTTCGAGTCGCGCCGGCGCGGCGCTTTCCCGCATGTCGGCCGCCAGCCGGCCAATCGCTCCCTCGACAGCCTCGATGTCGCCGGGATGCGGACTCGCCGCCAGCGCCACCGCCGCGGTCACGACCATTCGCGGGTCGCTGTCGGTCAAGTGGTGGCGCATGAGTGCCGCCGCCTCCTGCCCGCGGATCGCTGCGATCGCGCGCACCGCATTCGCGCGCACCTCGGCATCGTCGTCCGTCAAGAGACGTTCGACCGCGGGCAGCCACCGGGCCGCCGCTTCCGGCGTCAACGCCTCGAGCGCCCGCAGCGTCCGCGCCCGCACCGCCGGCGACGAGTGGTGCAGCAGCAGCGGCGAGACCAGGTGCCGCTTCTCGAACGACTCGAGCAGCTCGATGGCGTAGAGCACACGGCGCTCGTCCACGCTTGCCAGCTCCTCGACGAGCAGCTCGGTGGTCTGCAGGTCGGCGTGTGGAGCGCGGATCTCCGCCACCTCGACGTCGTGCCGGGCAATGCTGCGCCGGAACGCCGCGAGGTATTCGCGCTTGACGCGGTGCGCCAGGAGCATCCAGATCGCCGTCAGCGCGAGGCTCGCGAAACTGAGCTGCTGCCATGACAAGCCGAAGCCCCACGATTTGATCAACACGAGAACAAGCAGCGCGCCCAGCGCCTTCGCAAACCGGTCCATCGTCACGTCGACGAACGGCTTCGCGCGGTATTTGATTGCGGTGGGAAGCGGCAGGAACAGAATTTCCCGCGTCGTCTTGTCGACCGTGTAGCGGAGCGACGTGTCGAGCACCCGCGCGACCGCGGGCGCCCAGAGTCCCGCGTTGAAGAGCATCACGAGGGCGGTTGTCCCGAGGCCGACAGGCAGGATCAGCAGCGCGAACCCGATGCCGAGCAGACGGTGAATGCGGCTGGTCAGCGTCAACTGGATCAGGAACCCGATCAGCGACAGGTATACGGTGACCTGGGCGAGAAACTGGGTGATGCGGTCCGCGTCCTGTCCCAGGTTGGATTCGGCCGCCATATTGAGCTGCTGCTCGATGATGGCGCCCCCCAACGCGGCGCACCCGATCATCACGGCGATGAGCTGCAGATGCCGCGATTCACGCAGAAGCTGGACGGCCTCTGAGCGGCCGACGCCCTCAGCCTCCACGGCGGCTCCCGACTGTCCGGCCCTCTCTTCCCGGCGGACGATCCAGGCCACCAGAACCAGGCAGGCCAGCATCACCGCGGCCCCGACGAGCAGCAGGTTCACCGTTCCGACGCGCGATACCACGGCGGCAGTGATGGCTGCGCCGGTCGCCCCGCCGAGGCTCGCCCCGCCGCCGATGAAGCCGAAGAGCCGCTTCGCGTGCCGCGCGTCGTAGACGTCGTTGGCGAGCGTCCAGAACTGACTGATGAGGAGGATGCCGAGGATCAGGCCGAGGACATAAAAAGCGACGGACGCGCTGTCATATCCGGCAGAGAACAGCGCCCAGAAGACGATCAGCAGGCCGACCAGTCCCGCCTGCGTTACCGGAATCGCCCATCGTCGGGGTACCAGGGCGATCGCACGGGCGTAGCCGTGCATGATCACGCCGATGAGCAACCCGGCGCCGAGCTGCACCCACGGAAGGTTGTCGGCACCAAGATCCGAAATGAACTTCGATCGTGTGACGGGCTTGATGATGTTGTAGGCGGTCATCGCCAGGAAGGAATAGGCGAACATCAGGGCCGCCGTCGTGCTCTCCCCCTCACGGAGGTCGACGAGCGGCGCGAACAGGCGGCGCAGGAGCAGACGGCGCGGCACTAGGTGCGCCGATCGCCTTCCCGGACCATGCGCAACAGATCAATCGGCAGCGGGAAGATGATCGTGGAATTCTGTTCGGACGCGATTTCCGTGAGCGTCTGCAGGTAGCGCAGCGTGATCGCAGCAGGCTCGCGGTCGATGATCGCGGCCGCCTGGGCCAGCTTCTCCGAAGCGATCAGCTCGCCTTCGGCGTGGATGATTTTGGCGCGCTTCTCGCGCTCGGCTTCCGCCTGCCGGGCCATGGCTCGCTGCATGTCCTGCGGCAGGTCAACATGCTTTACTTCGACCGCCGACACTTTGATTCCCCAAGGATCGGTCTGGTGATCGAGGATCGTCTGCAGCTGCTGGTTCAGCCGATCGCGCTCGGCGAGCAGATCGTCCATCTCCGCCTGTCCCAGCACGCTTCGCAGCGTCGTCTGCGCCAGCTGTGACGTCGCGTACATGTAGTTCTCCACTTCCACCACCGCCCGCCGGGGATCGATCACGCGAAAGTAGACGACCGCGTTGACTTTTACCGAGACGTTGTCGCGGGTGATGATGTCCTGCGGCGGCACGTCGTGGACGACCGTCCTCAGGCTGATGCGGACGATGCGATCGATCGGGCGGAAGACCAGGACGACGCCCGGCCCCTTCGGCTGGGACAGCAGCTTTCCGAGCCTGAAGATGACCGCCCGTTCGTACTCGGCCAGGATCTGAATCGAGCTGATCACGTAGAGGACGACGACGACCGCGATGATCAGTGTCGGGGACAGGGTGAGGCCTTCCATCAGTCTGCTCCTTCGCGCGCGGGCGCGCCGGACGCTTCGACAATCAGCGTGAGGCCGTTGACCGCAGTGATGCGGACGGGCTGTCCCGCCGCGATGTGGGAGGCGCTCTGCGCGCGCCAGATTTCGCCGTGGACGTCAACCTGGCCGGCACCCGCGGGTCCCAGGTCGTTGCGCGCGCGGCCGCGGGCGCCGATCATTCCGTCGACGCCGGTGACCGATCGCTGGCGGTGCGCCCGCAGCGCGAGACGTCCCAGGAACAACGTGATCGCGGATACCGCGAGCGCCACGGGGACGATGAAGCCCAGACCGACCGGGACGCCGGGAATGGCGTCGCGCGTGAGCATGATCGAGCCGATCACGAGGCTGACCGTGCCGCCGACGCCCAGCGCCCCGAAGCTCGGGATCTTCAGCTCGAGGATGAGCAGCGCCAGGCCGAAGACGATCAACAGCAATCCGATCGTGTTGACCGGCAGGATTTGAAAGGCGAAGAAAGCGAGCAGCAGGCACAGGCCGCCAGCGACGCCGGGCAGAATCGCGCCCGGGCTCCAGAGCTCGATCGTCAGCCCGAGCATGCCGAGGGTCAGCAACATGTAGGCGATTTGCGGATGCGCGATCGCGCCGAGAAAGCGCTGGCGGTTCGACAGGTCGATCCGCCGGATCTCGGCGTTGGTCGTGTGAAGCATCGTCGGCCGGCCATCGAAGCGTTTGATCGTCTTGCCGTCGACCTGGCGGAGCAGGCTGTCGATATCGGCGGCGGAGAACTCGACGAGCGGCGGGCTGGCCATCAGCGCCTCGCGGTCGGTGAAGGCTCGGCTCTCGAGGACCGCCTCGGCCGCGAGCATTACGTTGCGGCCGCGCGCTTCAGCGAGGGATCGGACGTATGCGGCGGCATCAGCGGCGGCCTTCTTCGAGGTCGTCTCGTCCATGGTTTCGCCGGAGCCTGAGACTGGATGGGCCGCGCCGATGTGCGTGCCGGGGGCCATGGCGGCGATGTCCGCCGCCATCATCAGAACGAATCCCGCCGACGCCGCGCGTCCGCCGGAGGGTGCGACAAGGATCGCCACCGGTGCGCGCGAGGTGATCATTCGCGACACGATGGTCCGCGTCGATTCGAGGAGGCCTCCCGGCGTCCTCAGCACGATGATGACGATGTCGGCCGCTGACGTGTCGGCCTGGTCGATGACGCCCGTGAGGTATTCGGCGGAGACCGGATGGATGATGCCGTCCAGCTCGGCGACGACCGCGAGCGGCCGCTCGGGCGGCGCCTGCCCTCCAGGCATCGCCGCCGCGGACAGGAGCAGGGCGGCTGCGACGAGCGCGATGCGCGCCATGGGCGGATTGTATCCCCCACCGGGGTCAGACCAAGGGTCAGACCTGGGGTCAGACCGAGGGCCGGACCGAGGGTCAGACGGAGACCTGCGATCAGACCCCCGACTCGACGAGCGCCACCCGTGTTCGCGGGTCCTCCTTCGCCAAGGCGTCTTTCAATGGCCGGCAGGAATGTATCGCACGGCGAATCGTGACCAACGCATCGGCGCCAACTGGGCCACCGCATGTTGTCTGCCATGCGGTTTGCCGATCTGCCGGAGTCTGCCCCAGACCCAAGAAGAGTGGGTGAGACGTTAACACCGCGTCATGACGTCCAAATCCATGCGCCCGGTAACTTGACCACGGATAGAGTTCCGGGCTCGAGACGAGGCCGGCGCGGACGGGATTCAACTCAATGTAGCGAAGGCACGTCAGCCAGTAGTTTTCATCCTCAATCAACGAGGCGCGGTAACGGCCCTCGCACAACGTGCCCGTCCGGTCGTACTGTCTGTTAAAAGTTGGCACATAGACTTCACCGATCCTTTTCATCATCTCGGGCAAGGCGGTTGCCGTCGACGCCGTGGCGCTCAAGTGCACGTGATTGGTCATCAAGACATAGCCATGAACATCGACGCCGCATCTGCGCGATGCGTTACCGAGCAGTTCGAGATAGAAGCGGTAGTCGTGCGGGGCCTTGAACATGGCTCCCCGGTTATTCCCCCGCTGAATGACGTGGTGGCTGAGTCCAGGAACGAACACTCTCGGGCATCGCGGCATACAGATCGGGATCGCAAGATTCCCGCCTGTAGTGTGTTGGATTTCATCCCACGAAAGGACCACCCGCTATATTGAGGTAGCAGAAATTGCGCGGCTCGCAGCCCCACCGGTACGAAATTTTGTCCACGTGGTCTGACCCTCGGTCCGACCCTGAGTCTGACCCTCGGTCTGACCCGCGGTCTGACCCCTGTATCCTGACGGGCAGCGGTGGCATCTAATCAGCGCAAAGGAGCCGACCATGGTTAAGTCTTTTTCCGCGACAGTCCTGGCCGCGGCGGTCCTGGCTGCCCCGGCGCAGGCGCAGACGCCGCAGGCTGGCGGGCACGTCCACTACGCCGAGCCGCCCGCGCAGCAGGCGACGCCGAGCGGTGCGATCGCGCCGCGGCTGCAGAATCTGGGCACCCACACGTTCCCGGTCTCGACCCGCAACCGCCAGGCGCAGCTGTTCATCAACCAGGGGCTGAACCTCGCCTACGCCTTCAACCACGCAGAAGCGCGCCGCGCGTTCCGTGAAGCGGCGCGGCTCGATCCGAACCTGGCGATGGCCTACTGGGGACAGGCGCTGGTGCTCGGGCCGAACATCAACGCGTTGATGGAGCCAAACGAAGAGCCAAACGCGTACGAGCTGGTGCAGAAAGCGCTGTCGCTGAAATCGCGGGCGAGCCCGCGCGAGCAGGCGTATATCGACGCGCTCGCGCAGCGCTACTCGGGTGCCGCCGCGGATCGCAAGCCGCGCGACCAGGCCTACGCCGACGCCATGCGCACTGTCCATCGTCGCTTCCCGCAGGACCTCGACGCCGCGATGCTGTACGTGGAGTCGGTGATGGATCTGCGCCCGTGGGGCTACTGGCAGCGTGACGGGACGGCCCACGAGGGGACGGCGGAGATCGTCGCGCTCACCGAGCAGGTGCTCGCCAGGGCACCGCGCCACCCGGCGGCCCTGCACATGT
>Ga0075421_100009078_pt1 | contig 12245 bp, 5 predicted proteins | sample SoiMetdeltSBSDD5_FD_75292 | JGI IMG/M metagenome (GOLD analysis project Ga0075421, IMG submission 75292) | Bulk soil microbial communities from a Populus tree surrounding site in Tennessee, USA - Soil MetaG P. deltoides SBSDD5 | ecosystem: Environmental > Terrestrial > Soil > Tree plantation...
GTTTATACCACCGAGGACGGTCCGCCGCAGGACGAGGCTGCCTTGCGCGGCATCCAGCGGCCATTTGCCGCCAATGGCGCTTTGGCGAATGTACAACAATTCGCCCCGCAAAATAATCCGCTCAACCTTATCCCTCGAGCGACATACACCGGCCTGCAGAACGCGAGCGGAACAGGCCTTGAGACAACCAATATCAACTATGACGGCCGATGGCCGATTACCGGCGCCGATACGGCGTTTAACCTGGACGAAAAGGTGACCTACATCCGCGGCGCCCACGCTTTCAAAATGGGCGTCATGCGCGAACACGAGCGCTTAGGGCAGGCCCGAAGCAGCACCTTCGGTGGCCAATTCGAATTCAACCACGACGGGAACGATCCGGGCACTACCGGCTACACCTTCGCTAACGCCTACGTCGGCCACCTTCGCAGGTACACCGAATCCATGGGCCGGGTAGGCGACAATGCGCGTCAGAATACGTGGGCGTGGTTCGTCCAGGACACCTGGAAGGCGAATCGGCGGCTGACCGTCGATATCGGTCTGCGCATGTACAAATGGGGTCACCGGCTCCAAGGGGGCGGCGAGGCTTCCGCATTTAGCTTCGAGCGCTTTGATCCGACCTGGGGCGGCAAGCCTCCTGTCCTATACCGCAGAGTCACAGTAGGTGGCCAAACGCGCGCGCAGAACCCCTTGACCGGTGAAATTCTCCTTAACTCCTACGTCGGACAGATGGTACCGGGCACCGGGTATACGTGCGGAGTCATCACCCCCACGACTCCCTGCAAGATCAATGGGATTGTCACACAGGAGGATGGAAAATACACATCGAACGGCCGCGGCTTCGTCGAGCCGCTCCCGGTTCAATTCGACCCCCGATTAGGTTTGGCGTGGGATGTGTTCGGCGATGGAAAAATGGCGCTCCGCACCGGATTTGGCGTGATGCATGACGGTACCGGCGGCGATGCGCGCACCGGTGGGCCCGCTTATTCATTTACACGGAACGTCGACTACACCGAGATGAGTTCCTACCTCACCGGACTCTCTACCGCGACGCCAGTCGGCGCGAGCGGCAGCTGGCGAACTTACTATAAACGGCCCCTTACGTACAGTTACCAAATGGCGATCCAGAGGGAGATCGGCTGGCACACAGTGCTGGATGTAGCCTATGTCGGCAGCAATACCCATCACAGCAGCCGGGATCAGAACTTCAATCAGCTCCGTAATGGAGTCCGATTCCTTCCCGAAAATCGCGATCCAACCAAAACACCGACTGCGCAGAATCCAGGCGCTCTGGATGACGTGTTTCTTCGTCCGATCCTCGGCTTCGGTGACATTAACATTAACGGACCGGCCACCACATCCCGTTACGACTCGCTACAGGTGCAGGCCAATCGGCGCTTTGCGAACCGATTCGAGTTCTCCGGCAACTATACCTGGGCCAGCGTCACCAGTTGGAATCGCTTCTATCAATTGCAAGTCAAACGGCACGAACGCAATGGCGACTTCCAGCCGCATGTATTTAATGTCAACTATCTTCTCGAATTGCCGAAAGGCAGCCGGCTCGTGCCCGGGACGATCTCCAAGTGGATCCTGGACAACTGGCGCTTCGGCGGCATAACAACGTTCGCTAACGGCGACTATGAGAATGTCTCTGCCAGCACGACAGACAACTTTGACTTCACTGGCGGGGGCGAGAGCTGCAGCGACTTCAACTGGACCGGACGCGCGATCCTGCCCCGTGACCAGAGATCGGATACGCGATGGTTCGACACTTCTGTTTTCAAACGTAGAAACGGCCGCGGCGATGTGGGCAATAGCTGCTCGGGCGTCCACATCCGCAAACCCGGTATCAACAACCATGATTTGTGGGTGTACAAGACCTTCCCGTTGAAAAATGAGAGACGCTTCTTCACGCTCCGTTGGGAAGTCTTCAACGCGCTCAACCATACGCAGTACAGTGAAGTGGACGTATCCGCTCAATTCAATCCCGCCGGCGAGCAGACCGACAGAGCGTTCGGCACTGTTACCGCCGCTCGTCAGGAGCGCCGCATGATGATGTCGCTGAAGTTCAACTGGTAAGAGATCGCTCGCCTACGGCTTGGTCAACATCAGAAAGCAGATGATGATCACGTAGAGGTGCACCACAAACTCGACCAGGCGGAACAGCTTCAGTATGATTCCGCCCATGAATTCGTACCGCATAAATAGCGCGCAGATAACCCCGGCGAAAATGAAGTAGTTATTGAACTCCCCTTCATTGGAGCGCGCGAAGATCACCAGGACGAGGTAATAGAGCATCGGCCAAGGTGTGTCGATGCGCGTGGTGAAGCGGACGCGCATGACCCACAAGGTGAGCCCGATGATGATCGGCGGAATGAAGTCGGAATAGTTATCGAAATGCATCGCTTAAAACGACCAGAGCACACTAGTGTACCCTGTGTTCGCGCGATAGTTCTGTGCGGCGGCTCCTACTAAGAACTTCTCATGATAGTTGTAAAATTGCCATCCGGCATTCCACCTGACTTTTTGGGTCAATCGAACTGAGAGGCGAGCCAAGGGGGATTGAAAACTCAAGGGGAAAGTCTGTGCGGGAAGAAGTAGCAGTAAGACCGGATCAGTCGTTCCCGGCGGCGCTGCACTCGAACGGCCGTCGCCCGTATCTTTGGTGATACTATACCCGAGATAGAGATCGGCCCGCTTTCCGATTCCGAATCGCGCGCCGAAATTCCCTGCATGGATATTGCTGATGTAAATTGAGCTGAGCCCCGTATTCAGGTTCCCGCCAGCGAAAAACGCGATTCCCGATACCGTGTCGAGATGTATCTTCGAGTAACCGGCGTCGAAAGCCAGCCAGCCCCGCGGAACCCAGGACGCATCGAAGGAATAATTCCGCGCGCGCGAGCTATGAGCCGATAGCGAGACCGAATTGGTGTTGTAATTCTGGCGGTAGCCCGCCGAGAGCAGCAGCGACTTCGCCTTGTACTGCGCCCTTCCGCGCAAGGCGTGAAAATTGCGGTCGGCGATCGGCGCGAATGGACGATCGGCGCGCGACATCTCCGCGTCGAGACTGATCGTCAGCGGTTTCGCTGGCCGCAGCCGCAGGCCCGCTAACCCGGAATGGACGTGATTCTCTTGCCTCGCGGTCACCCCTTCGGCGATATCGAAAGCCGGAATACTGAAGTTTTCCGTCGAGCGGATGACACGACTCGAGTAGTGATAGCCGCCGTAAAGTCCGATCATGGAACTGGCGCGATAGTTAATATCAGTCGAATTCGTGATTGTGCGGATGCCCAAAAATTGGAAATAAACCTGGTTCGAGGGCCGATTGTTGTTCACCTCGCTGTAGAGGGAATCCCCATTGATCCGCGTCGAGTACACCGATGTATTATTCACGACGCTCAATCGCTCCCCGGGAAAGATGCTGATCGAGAAGTCGCCTGCCGTGGTGGGTCGAGTAGCGTTACCACCGGCGACGATTTGACGATTGGTCGCATTCCGAACCACGCCCACCGCAGTCTCATCGAGAATAAAATTCCGCCGCGCGCCGACGTAGGTGATCCTCGCATTCACCGCCCAGCTCTTGCGTTCGCCGTGGAGGTTGCCTCGCCAGAACGGAGAGTTCCCGTGCTGCGGCTCGATCCTGCGGAAACCGTCGAGAGTGGTCAGGTCTTCCGGATTCGCTCCCGGCGAAGACCCCAGTAAATACGACGTGTCCTCTTTGAAATTCTCCCAAGCCCGAAGCCAACTGAACTTAAACCCGGCGAGCTCGATATCGTTGCCAATCCGAAATTCGTTTCGAACTCTGTGGATATCGGCGAACGGCGCGAATTCGTCGCCACGGGAATCGAACAATTGCACCGTCGAAAGGCCCGGACCGTCCTGAGTATTGCCCGAATATCCGAAGCGAAACTGAACCTTGGATTGCGGAAGCAGAATCAGATCGTGATCCTGCAGCCGCCGGCTGGTGTCGCGGAAGTGTCGACCGTCGGAGATTGTCAGACCCGGGTTGTAGTACTCGTTCAGCCGCCAAAGCATGTCATAGCGATAGAGACCATTCTTCTGTATCCGCAAATTCGCGAACTGGTAAGGATCGTTTCCAAGACCTAGCGTATTGAGAATGATCTCGTCGAACATTCCGCCCTGCCCATTTTTCGAGTTAACCGATAGGCTGCTGCCGAGCAGCCGCAAACCATTCCGGAAATTTACGTCGCTGCGATACTTGCCGCGATTGCCGCCGATATCGGCGAACCGGTAGCCGGTCTCAAACGAATGCACAACATTATACCCACCGATGTCCTCGCCGCGCGGCGTGCCGACACTCTCCGGGGTGGGAGCCACAACCTGCTGAGCCACGGCCACCCCCAGTAGGTTCGCGACGAGTATCGATGCGTGCGCAAGCGCTCTCATGGCAATCATCGGAAGAAATTCGGGGCCGTGTTCGATCCATGGATCTTTACGTGACAGGTCGTGCAGTTCCTGTATTTGGGATCGAACATGTTGTGCGATCCCGATTGCGTCTTTATCCCGTCCCCTTGACGGCCGAAATTGCCGGCCCCATTGTGACACTCCAGGCACATGGTAAACACAGCCGGGCGCGTCAACATGCGCGCATTCATCGAGCCGTGCGGCACGTGGCAGCCCTCACATCCCTCCACCTTCACCGGCGGATGCTCAAAAGCGAACGGACCGCGCTTGTCGGTGTGGCAACGGACACAGGATTCCTCGTTGCCGTGCTGCTCCATCATGCGCGGCCGCAATCCCACCCGTGTCGTGGGAGCGAATGCGCCGTGAGGATTATGGCAATCCGAGCACTGCATGAATCCCTCATTCACACGGTGCTTGAACGGCATCTCAAATTGCGCGCGCACGTTTGAGTGACAGCTATAACAGAGGTCCGCCTGTTTCCGCGCCAGCAGAAACTTTGGCGTCGTGGATTTATGAATGGAGTGACAGTTGGAGCAGACGACGTCGGCCAGCGTGTGTGACGACCGCCGGATATTGGCGCGCGAAAGATCCTTGGCGTGACAGGTAAGGCAGGTGTCGAGGATCCCTTTCGTCGGCATCAGCGAAAAGGCCCTCGGAATCGTCGTCTTGCCCCCGCGCGCCTCGACGTGGCCCTTGCCGGGACCGTGACAACCTTCGCAGCCCGTACTCTCCGGGGGCAGCGTACCGGCGGCGATGCTTTTATAGTGTGGGTTCTTGTAAAAGTTGACCCAAATGTCTGAGTGGCAAGCCTTGCAGACCTCGCTACCGACGTAGCCGCCGGTAGATGGAGCTTGGGCGCTCGCAGTCAGTGCCAACAGGAAGAGCAGAGCGATCCCCAGCATTACGCTCTTTCACTATATGACAAAACTTCAGAAACAAATGAAAAATTGCGAGCGCCCGATGTTGTTAGAAAATAAGGGCTATGCCACCCATCACAGTGATATCATGCAGCATTCCTGTGATCTTGGCGCCCGGAGCCGGAGCGATAACCTGCTTCGGAAACGGCGTGATGAAGTCATGAACTTCCAGCCGCAATCCCAGCCGTCTGGTGGCCCGGATCTTCACTCCCGCGCCTGCGCTGGCAAGCCCGGATGTTTCGTACGTATTGGTGAGGAGCGCCAACCGGCTCAGAGGCTGAGTGACAGTCGCAGGACCCGTTCCGCGATAGACCTTCACGCCACCGCCGCCGGCCACGAAAGGCCTCACACTGGAGTCCGTGCCAGCGAAGTGGAATAGGAAATCGTAGTGGATGAGGTGCGCTTCGCCCTTGAAGGTGGCCTCGGCGCCACCGCTGGAGACCTTCAAATCGCCTGGCCGATACTCGTAGCGAAGCTCGCCACCGAGGCGGCGGTAGTTGTTGTGGCCGAGATAAGCGCCGGCCGCAGCTCCCGATTTGAAACCGACGTCGCCAGTGCCCGACGGAGCCGTCACCGTTCCGTTGGAATAGAACCCGGCGCCGCCCAGCACGCCAAACTCCCACTTCTGCGCCCAGCAGGTGGGTAGGCCGGCGCCAAAGCCGGCCAGCAAGGTGATGCAAAGTGAGCTTTTCGATATCAATCGCATGTTTATTTAACGTCTCCGTGATTTATTCGACAACGCGAACGTAGACCGTGCTTATTGTGCCGCCGCCTTGGCTGATGCTCAGCGGAATAAACAGCCCCTGCTGGACTCCCTTGGGAACATTCACTTCAACTCGATAGACGCCGATCCGGCCGGGCTCAAGAATGGCCAGGGTAACCGGGCAGGTTGCTCCGTCCAGAGTTACCGTGGGTAGATTGAGTACGACAGCCGGCGGATTCGAAGGCGCCGGGGACCCGGCCGCTACCGGAGGATCGGTCGGGCCGAGACCACTCGCAAAAATGATCAGGTGATCGCCCTTATGCACCGGATTGGTGAGCGTCACCGGCAGATTGTTAGCAGCCCGGATGACATTGGCAATCAGTTCAGGCGACCCAGGAGCCGCGGGAACCTGGATGATACTTGGCGCGGCTCCCTGTGTTGTCAGATTGAACGGATCGCTGGAGCCGCCGGGCGTATGCACGATGAGTTGTCCACCCCCGCCCGCCAGTTGGGCATTGATGCGGGTCGGCGAAACGAGAAACAGCGGAATCGCTATGCCATTGACAGTCACGCAGGAGTCGCCGAGAACTGTGGGAGCGGGGACGGCGCTGCTCGAAACCGTTGTCGAGGCCAGATTCGAACCCAGAACACTGATCAACCCGCCCGCAGTCAGCGCTTGGGCTGGATCAGAAGTATTGACGACGCTGCTGATCACCGGCTTAGAGGTGGTCGAATCAAAATTCGCGGGCAGCACGGTAAAACCGGATTGCGTCAGCGAGATGATGGACCCGTTGGGTAAAGCTACCAGTGAACGGATGAACGCTGACGCAGCCGATGTCGGCCCGCCCGACGCGAGAGTCGATCCGGCTACGCTTGCGGTCGGAAATCTGGGAGCTTCACTGGTTCGCGTTGTAAGGATGTTGGCCGGATTACTCAACTCGACACGCTCGATGATTCCCGGAGAACCCGGAGGCAAGCTTCCGCCGACGGCTGTGACCGGCCCCGACGTCCGCAACACCGAGTTGCCGACAAACACAAAACCCGAGGTGCCACCCAGTCCCTTATCGAGCTCGGCCACGCGGGTGAGCGATTGATTCAGAAGTTTGTTATCGATGGCGAACTGGCCGAACTCAGACGCCGCGTAAGCGCCGGCCAGAGCCGTAAAATCCTTGCGCGCCACAGTGAATGTGCCGGCGCTCGCATCGTACAGCAGGACGTTGCCGTCCGGCATTGCCGCCATAATGTAATTGCCGCGCAGCGCGGACACCAGGACCGTGTCGACGTTGACGCTGTTCTTATAAACGCCGAGCGTCGGGAATGAGACCGCCGTCCGGTTTTCGAAGTCGACAAGACTGATCTCGTGGTCCGTCGCCGCCGATCGCGACGCAGTCAAGATCGTCGTCCCGGAGACCGCCACCGATCTCGGATACAGATAGCCAGGCATGCGGATCGGCGCCGACTCTTCGAGTGTTTCAAGGTCGAACACCGAGATGAGCTTTGCGTCATTGTGTCCGACCAACAGATATTTTCCGTCGCCGGTGATCGCCATCTGAGTCGGATTGTTGTTCGTCCGAAGCGTGGCGATGGGGGAGGAATTGTTCGTTCCGTCGAACACCTGCACCTGGTTCTTGTCCTGGCGGATGATGTAGAACCGGTTCCGTACAGGATCGGCTAGAAGGTCGACGAGCCGGCCGGGTACGTTCACGATGGTCCCGCGCTGGTCGGGCTCCCGATTGTTAATGAGCAACCGGATGCAACCCGACGGCCAGGAGCTTTGTGTGGATGGAGCGGGACAATTGAGCTGCTGAAGATTCACTGCCCGATTCGATTCCAGGCGAATGAATCCCACCGTCGTTCCGACCTGACTTCGGAACGAACTGGTATCGATCGTGATCCTCACCGTCGCTGGTGTCGTGCCGGAAGTAGCCGAAAACCTGACCGCGCCAGCTAAGGCAGGATCAGTCACGGAAAGCCGGAAATCGGTCGGCACGCCGCCGTCTCCGATGGTGATGTCCTGGGTAAGCGTTCGGCGATCGCAGAATGCTCCCTGAAATACAACATCTTCCCGCGCGGCGATTACTTGCGGCGCCTGCGCCAAGGACCCAACCGGCAATACGGTCACGCCGCTGTCGGAAATCGAATAGAGCGCCGAGCCATCGGAGCTCAGCACCGATCGGCCTGCGAGATTCTCGGCAAGGAAGAACCGCTGGCGGACGTTCAGATTGTCGGCGTCGACGACCATCAGGTTCGGAGGCGTGGCGAGCACTGGCGTCGCGGCGCCGGGAGGGGCCGGAATTGTTTCAGTGATGCATCTTCCGTCGGGAAAGCAAGCCGTCTGACTGGTCGGCGGTGGCGCCGGCGGACCTGAATCGGGAATTTGCGCGTAGATCAGGTTTCTCGTCGAATCGACCGCGTGCGACCCAATATTGAGAGCGCCGGAAACATCAAAAAACTGGTAGTTCGTACCAAGCCTGAGATTTTGCACGACCCATCCGGAGACAAACAGCGATCCGTCCCCGTTTACGCTCGTCAGCCGCGGACCCTGAGTCGGGGTGGAGGTATAAGACCCCGGAAACACAATATGATCCTGCGTGCGGTAAACGAATCGGATTGTATCCGTCAATCCGTAAATAAACTCCCCGTCACCGGAGACCCCCATGGAAGCGGTCAGGATCTGCGGGGGAAAATTGACACCCGTCACCGGCAGACTTTTCGCGGCAATGGCTGCTACCGTATCGAGCAGGATCGTCTCGCCCGTCCCCGGATCGAGCAGAAAGAACTCGGTGGTCGTCAGAACCAGCGCCAACCCGTCTGAGCCGAAAGCCACGGCCAGCGGCGGCTTCGAGAGCGCCACGGTACGGCGCGTGTTCGTCTCGAGTGCAAGGATCGTCAGGATGTTGCTGTTCTGGCCGCCAGGCGCCTGGAAGTTCGCGTACGTCGCCACCACCAGATACCTGCCGTCGCGCGAAAGCGCCAGCGATCCCGGATAGGGGACGTTGATCGAGCTCGGAATGGTCCGGTCGGCGGTATTCATTACCTCGACGCGGTTAGCCGTGTAATTCGCGATATAGAGAACGCCGCGCCTCTCATCGAGCGCTATGTCCGAGGCGTGCCCGCCGATCGGGACCACGGAGCCGAAAAAGCCAGTAGCCCACGCGGCCGAACTAAGCCCCAAGACGAGCAGGGAAAGACGTCGGATAGACCCGAGTAAAGTTCGAGAAACCGGACTGCTGTTCATAATGTGACCCTGTAGGCAGGCTTTCATGGCTACTCCACCACCGCGACGCCTAGCGTAGTGGCCATATCGCCTTGCCGAATTGTGAGAGGTAATCCCGAACCAGGCCTCACTCCGCCGGGCACCGAGACGTTGATCTGGTAGACTCCCACTTCCCCGGGAGTCAGGCCCGAATAGTCTAATGCGAGAGAAACGCCGTCCAATGTCACCTCAGGCGCGACGTTGGTGATAGCAAGCGGCTCGCTGGGCGCGGCCGCGCCATCCTCAACTGCCGGAGAAGTCCGGCCGAGTCCGGTGGCGAAGATCGTCAGTCTGTCTCCGGCGCGGATCGGATTGGCGTCGGATACCACCTCATTGTTCTCGCTGCGCACTACCGAAGCGCCGCTTCCGGTTTCAATCAGGTTCGAGCGAAACACGCTCGGCGCGGCGGCTTGGATGGTGAAATTGTAGTTGTTGCTCGTCCCCGCCGGCGACCGCAGACGGATCTGAGATCTCCCGGCCACCAGGGACGGCAGTTGAGCGTTAACCTGCGTGGACGAAACCAGGACCAACGGGATGCTTATTCCGTTGACCACCACGCAGGATTCAGCGAGCGCGGTAGGCAGCGGCGTCTGGCTGGTCGCGACGTTCAGCAGGCTCAGATTCCTGCCAGTGATCGTGACGAGCCCGCCGGCCGCGACGTTCGAAGACCGATCGGCCGCGCTGACAACTCCAGTAATCTGCGGCTCCGGTACCGCTGCGTCATAAGCGAATGGGAGAAGCGCAACTCCCGACTGGCTCAACGAGACGATCGCCGATTGATTGGTCAGTATCGCCAGCGTGCGCCGGAAAGCGAAACGACTGGTAGTCTCCGTCGCAGGAGTGAACAGAGGAGATTCGACCGTGCGGGTCGGTGTGCCCCGTACTTGAAAATCGTTCAGATCGACTCTCTGAATGATCCCGGCTGCCCCGGCGTCGGTCGAAGAGATCCGAAGACCGGTCTGACCCAGGAAGGCGAATCCGGCCGAGACTTCGCCCGCGCCGTTATCGAGCGCGCCTACCGGAAACAGGGCCGCGTTGAAAACATTGTTGCCGACAACGAAGTGATCAAAGCTGGAGGCCGCGTAAGCCCCTCTAAGCGCCGTCAGATCCTTCCGCGCGATCGTAAAAGCATCCGCGGCGGCGCTGTAAAGCAGCACGGTTCCATCCGGCATGGCCGCCATGATGGAAGAGCCGCTCGGGCTGGCGACAAGCACTGTGTCGATGTTGATGCTGTTTTCGAATGGTCCCAGGCTCGCGAGCACGGTCGCGCGACGGGAGGCCACATCGATCCTGCTGATCAGATGCTTCGGGCCCGCTACGCGCGAAGCCACCAGGACTGCTCTCCCCGAAACCGCGATGGACCGGGGATAATGGCCAAAAGGCATCGGAATAGGAGCGTCAACCTGCAGGCTGTCCAGGTCGAATACCGAGATGTATTGCGCCGCATCGCTGCCCACCAGCAAATACTTCCCGTCACGGGTGATCGCCATCTGTGTCGGCAAAACGCCGGTGCGAAGGGTGGTGATTTGAACATGCGTGGCGGCGTTGAAGACCAGAACCTCGTTCTTGTCCTGCCGCAGCACGTAGTAGCGATCGTGCAGCGCGTCTGACACTATATCGACAAGTTTTCCAGGGACGCTCACCAAAGCGCCGCGCTGATCCGGATCATGATTGTTGATCAGTACCCGGATAATCTGGGCTACGTTCAAGCTCGATCTCGGGTCGGTCGACTCCGGGAGCACGTTGACTCCTTCCGTAGTTACCAACCGCACCTCGATCGTGGCGGTTCCTTTCAGATTTTGAAAGATGGTCGGATCGTAGGAGATTCGCGCTCTGGCGGGAGTGACCGTGGACGTCAGTGAGATGCTGACTCTCGGATCATTTGTGCTTAAGGAGAAATTCGTTCGTCCACCCCCCGGATCGGTGATTGCAAACTCCTGGGTGGCGACGCGGCGGTCGCACGCATTTGCCTGAAAAACCACGGCCTCCCTCGCGGCCACCACGCGGCGTACCGTGCGCAGCGCGGCGCCCACCGGCATAACTGTTACCCCGCTTTGCGAAATCGCATACATCGTGTCGCCTGCGGCGTTCAGAACGGACCTGCCGGCGAGGTTCTCGCGTAAGCGGAGGTACTCTCTAACATTCAGATTGTCGGCCTCGACGACCATGAGGACAGGCGGCTGGGTAGGGGCAGCCGGGGTCGTGCTCGGAGCATTCGTGATCGTCAGACACCGGCCATCGGGTAGGCAAGCGGTGGCAGAGGCAGGCGGTGGTGGGGGCGGGCCCGGCGGAGGAACCTGGGCATAGATCAAGCCCGCGGCCGAGTCGATCACGTGTGTTCCAACGCTCAGAAGTCCGCCTGGATTCGGGAAATCGGCAGTGACTCCGCGGCGAAAGTCGTCGACTGACCAGCCGGATACCGCTAGTTGGCCATCACGGCTGACACTGAGGACTCTCGGCCCTAAAGTCGGTGAGGAAGTAACCCCGAAAAGGCTCAGATACTTGCTGCGGACGTCATAGACAAAATGAAGTGTCTGGTTTCCGCCCCCGCCACCGCCGGCAAACCCGTGAATGGTGAGCTTGTCGCCCGACGCAGCCACCGAGGCAGTCGTTATATTCGGCGGAAAGGTGCCCGGAGGAACAGGAAGAGTTTTGGCGATTACCGTCCCAACGGTTTCAAGAAGGCGCAACGCGCCCGTGGCCGGATCCAGCAGGAAAAACTCGTCGGTAGTGAAAATCAATGCCAGACCATCGACGCCGAACGCGATTCCCAGTGGAACATTTCCCAGTGCAAAAGTCTGTTTAGCGTTGCTGTCAAGATTGAGAACCGTAAGGGCGTTCGACTGCGGAAGAGCTACCGAGCCGGCGGTTGCCGCCTGATTGTCATAGTGGCCGACTACCAGATACTTTCCGTCCGGTGACAGGGCGATGGATCCCGGCAGCG
>Ga0075421_100009080_pt1 | contig 12242 bp, 9 predicted proteins | sample SoiMetdeltSBSDD5_FD_75292 | JGI IMG/M metagenome (GOLD analysis project Ga0075421, IMG submission 75292) | Bulk soil microbial communities from a Populus tree surrounding site in Tennessee, USA - Soil MetaG P. deltoides SBSDD5 | ecosystem: Environmental > Terrestrial > Soil > Tree plantation...
GAGCCGCTCGGCGCCGGCGGTCGTGAAGAGCTTCGCGCGCGCGGTGTCCTCATAGGTCGTCGGGCGCTCGAAGTAGAAGCGGCCGACGTCGACGAGCTCGCGCAGCGTCTTGGCGCGCTCCCGCAGCGTGTCGAGCATCGGGATCAGCCGCTCGGGCGGCGGCGACGTGAGCCCGGCGGCGGCGATGAACGGCTGGACCAGCTCGGCCAGGCGCGCGCCGTCGGCGGCCTTGAGATGCTCGTGCGACAGCCACTCGAGCTTCGTCTGGTCGAACACGGCGCCGGCCGAGGACACGTCCTTGATGTCGAAGCGCTCCACCATCTCCGCCCGCGTGAAGATCTCCTTGTCGCCCGAGGACCAGCCGAGCCGCGCGAGGTAGTTCACCAGCGCCTCCGGCAGGATCCCCTGCTCGCGGTAGGCCTGCACCGAGGTGGCGCCGTGGCGCTTCGACAGCCGCGCGCGGTCGGCGCCGAGGATCATGGAGACGTGGGCCATGGCCGGCACCTGGTAGTCGAGGGCGGCGTAGCAGAGCACCTGCTTCGGCGTGTTGGAGAGATGGTCGTTGCCGCGGATCACGTGCGTGATGCGCATGGTCACGTCGTCCACGACGACGCAGAAGTTGTAGGTCGGCGTGCCGTCGGTGCGGACCAGGATCCAGTCGTCGAGCTGCGCGTGGTCGAACACCACCGGGCCGTGGACCAGATCCTCCACGACGGTGCTGCCGGTGTCGGGGATGCGCAGGCGCAGGGCGCCGGACTTGAGGCCGCGGTCGCGGCAGCGGCCGTTGTAGCGGAACGTCTCCTTGCGGGCCTCGGCCGCCTTCCGCTGCTGGTCGAGCAATTCCGGCGGGCAGTCGCAGTAGTAAGCGCGGCCGGTGGCCAGAAGCCGCGTCGCGTGCTCGCGGTAGAGCGGCAAGCGCTCGGTCTGGCGATAGCCAGGCGACGGCGGGCCCTCGTCCCAGTCGAGCTCGAGCCACGAGAGCGCGTCGACGATGAAGTCGATGTTCTCCTCGGTCGAGCGGGAACGGTCGGTGTCCTCGATCCTCAGGATGAAGGTACCGCCGTGGCGGCGGGCGTAGAGCCAGTTGAAGAGCGCCGTCCGCGCGCCGCCCACGTGCAGACGTCCCGTCGGGCTCGGGGCAAACCGCACGCGGACTTCACTCGGCATGCCGCTCAGTAGCGCTCGAAGAGCCGGCCCCAGCCGGTGGCCGCGAAGTCGCGGATGCGCGCGCGCCCCACCGTCGGATACCACAGGAAGTCGTGATACACGTTCGACGCGAACGGGGCCCAGACCATGAGCGGCGAGTGCAGGAGGAGGCGCTTCAGCGGCCGCAGCGGCCCGCGGCGGATGAGCTGGTCACCCCAGATGACGAGCGAGCGGCTGGTCTTGAACCCCATGCGCGTCGCCGCCGCGTCGACGTCGCCCACCACTTCGATGTCGCGCGGATCGGCCACGCCGAGCCCGCGCTCGTGGCACATGGCGAGATACCGGATCGACATCGGGTCGAAGCCCATGATCCTGGCCGCGATGGCGTCGATGGCCACCTGGTCCTGCGAGGCCAGGATCAGGTTACCGACGCGCGGCACCATGGTGCGCGGCCCGGCGCCGTCGCCCATGACCGTCCCGTCCATCACCGCGAACACGCCGGGGTGCAGCTCCCGCTGCATGTACATGAGGTCGACCATGACCTCGTGGATGTACTCGTGGGCGTAGTGGCGCACTTCCTTCAACAGCCCACCGAACGCGTTCTTGATGGCGCCCGTGGTGACTGAGTGGCCATGGACCTTGACCGTCGGACAGTGGAGCACGTTCTTCCCGACGTACATCTTCGGAATCTCGATGCCCTCGGGGAAGATGTGGTTCAGCTTCAGGAGCGGGCTCCGGAAGCGGTGGACCGTCCACTCCACCTCGGGCAGGGGGATGAATTTCAGTCCGTGGCGCTCGAGCACCGGATACCACTTGTTGTTGCGGCAGCCCTCGCGCGGATTGGTCACCACCGTCTTGTTCTCGACGGGGAACACGCGACGGCGCTCGTAGCCGTCCTCGAAGAGCGTCGACAGCACGCCGTCCACCTGCCACGGCTGGCTCGAGCACGCGGGAAAATACTTCGTCCACGAGAGGTTCAGCTTCACGATCAGGTCCTGCTCGCGCGGCAGCGTCTGATCGTACTTGGCCAGGCGCATCAGTCGGCCGTAATCGGCCACCACGGTTTCGGGGCGGGTACGGAGCACAGCGACCTGACTCGACATGATCACTCGATTCTACCGCACGGGGATCGCGTAGATGATCAACAGGACGGCCAGGACCCAGCACAGGGTGTTCACGAGGAGCGCGCGGTCGCTGAGGAGCAGGTCCGAGGGGTTGCCGCCGAGCTGGCGCCGATAGAGCAGATAGAGGTAGCGAAAGATCCCGTAGAGCACGAAGGGCAGCGTGGCGGGCAGCAGCGGCGTGTGAAACTTGGCGATCGTCTCCGGTGACATCGTGTAGAGCGCGTACGCGGTGACGGTGGAGGCGGTCACCACCGCGATCATCTGGTCCAGCAGCCCGGCGCTGTACTCGGCGAGGATCGGCCGGTGGCGCGCCGCCTCCGTGTCGAGGGCCAGGTACTCGTGGCGGCGCTTGCCGAGGGCCAGGAAGAGCGCGACGAGGATCGTGCAGATCAGGAGCCAGCCGGAGATCTCCACCTGGATGACCAGCGCCCCCGCCACCGCACGGAGCACGAAGCCGCTGGCCACCGTGAGCACGTCCACGATGACCACGTGCTTGAGCCAGATGGAGTAGAGCGTCAGCAGGACGACGTAGGCGAGGGCCGCGAGCGCGAACGGACCCGACAGCCAGACGGCGGCGCCCAGGCCCCCCACGATCAGCGCCGCGCCGGCCGTGAGGGCCGCCGGCGCCGGCACGAGGCCGGCCGCCACCGGGCGCTCGCGCTTCTTGGGATGCACCCGGTCCTTCTCGCGATCGGCCACGTCGTTGATGAGATAGATGGCGCCCGAGAGGCCGCAGAAGATCACGAAGGCGGCCAGGGACGTCCACGCCGCCGGGGTGAAGAGCCGATGGCCGAAGACGAGGCCGGCGAACACGAACAGGTTCTTGACCCACTGCCGCGGGCGCAGCGAGACGAGCATGCCCCACAGCATGCGGGCGTTACAGGCGGATGACGTTGGCGGCGGTGTCGAAGCCGCCCGTCGCGTTGCGGGTGTCGATGACGAGGGGCGCCTCGCGGACGATGGCGCCCCAGTCGTAGCCGTCGTGGGCGGTGAGCACCAGCACCACGTCGTGCTCGCCCGCACGCACGGCCCGGACGGACTCGTAGCGGATGCCGTTCACGGTGATGCTCGGCACGTGCGGGTCGTGGTAGGCGACGCGCGCCCCCTTGGCGGCGAGCATCTCGATGATCTCGAGGGCCGGCGAGTCCCGCGTGTCGGCGACGTTGGGCTTGTAGGCGACGCCGAGGACGAGCACGCGGGAATTGCGCACCGCCCGCGCGCGGTCGTTGAGCGCCTCCGTCACCAGCTGCACCACGTAGGCCGGCATGTGACGGTTGATCTCGTCGGCGAAGGTGATGAAGCGCGGCTCGTAACCCTCCATGCGGATCTTCCAGGACAGGTAGTACGGATCGGACGGCAGGCAGTGGCCGCCGAGCCCCGGCCCCGGCCAGAAGGGCATGAACCCGAACGGCTTGGTGGCCGCCGCCGCCACCACCTCCCATACCGAGATGCCGAGCTTCCGGCACATGATGGCGAACTCGTTGACGAGCGCGATGTTCACCGAGCGGAAGGTGTTCTCGAAGAGCTTCACCATCTCCGCCGTCTCCGGTCCCGACACCGGCACCACCTGCGGCGTGATGCGCGCGTACAGGGTGGCCACCAGCTCGCGGCACGCGGGCGTGAGACCGCCGACCACCTTGGGGATGTCGCGCAGCGTCCACTTCTTATTGCCGGGGTCGATGCGCTCGGGGGAGAACGCGAGGAAGAAGTCCTCACCCGCGGTGAGACCGCGCGCCTCGAAGCGCGGACGCAGCACTTCCTGGGTCGTGCCGGGGTAGGTCGTCGACTCGAGGACGACGAGCTGGCCGGCGCGGATGATGGAGGCGACGGCGTCGGCGGCGCCGACGATGAAGGAGATGTCCGGCTCCTTCGACTTGCCGAGCGGCGTGGGCACGCAGATGACCACGGCGTCGGCTTCCTTCAGGTCGCTCACCTCGGTGCTGGCGCGAAGACGCCCGCCGTGCACGAGCGCGGCGAGGGCGGCCGTGGGCACGTCTTCGATGAACGACTCGCCGGAGGCGACGCCGGCCACGCGCCGGGGGTCGAGATCGACGCCGATGACGCGGGCGCCGGAGTCCGCGAAGGCCACCGCGAGCGGCAGCCCGACGTAGCCGAGGCCGATGACGCCGATGGTGGGCGTGCCCGCCAGTCGGCTGCGAAGCCGTTCGGCCGTCGCGCTCACAGGGCCTTGCACGCGCGGCGCACGGCGTCGATGACGCCGCTCACCTCGGAGTCCGTCATCTCCGGAAAGCACGGCAGCGAGACCACCTCGCGCGCCGCGCGCCACGCCTCGGGCCAGCGTGACTCGCCGTCCTCGCCGAACACCGGCTGTTCCGGCACCGCCCGCGGATAGTGCACGGCGGTGCGGACGCCGAGGTCGCCGAGCATGGCCATCAGCGCGTCGCGCTTGGGGTGGCGCACGGTGAAGAGATGATAGACGTGCCGTGCGCCCGGCCGCTCCACCGGGAGCTGAAGCGGCAGGCTCGCCAGCGCGTCCAGGTACTCGGCGGCGATCGCGCGGCGTCGCGTCTCCCACTCGCCGAGCCGGCGGACCTTCACACGCAGCAGCGCCGCCTGGAGCTCGTCGAGGCGTGTGCAGTAGCCGAGCTCGACGTGCTCGTAGCGGCCGGAATCGCCGTGATGGCGGAGCCGGCGCACGCGCTCGGCCACGTCATCCCGCGTGGTCAGGAGCATGCCGGCGTCGCCGCAGGCGCCGAGGTTCTTGGTCGGGTAGAAGGACAGGCAGGCGGCGTCGCCCCAGCCGCCGATGGGACGTCCCTGCCACGAGGCGCCCACCGCCTGGGCGGCATCCTCCAGGATGGCGATCCCGCGGCCGCGCGCGAGGGCGGCGATGCGGTCCATGGGCGCCGGATGGCCATAGAGGTGGACGGGCATGACGACCTTGGTCCGCGGCGTGAGGGCGCGCTCGAGGGCGTCGACGTCGAGCGTGAGCGTCTCCCGCTCGACGTCGACGAAGACGGGCCGGGCCCCGGCCATGACGATCGTCGTGGCGGAGGCGACGAACGAGAACGCCGGCGTGACGACCTCGTCGCCCGGTCCCACACCGAGCGCCGTCAGGGCGAGCCGGAGGGCATCCGTGCCCGAGCCCACGCCGACGCCGTGCCGGGCGCCGCAGATGTGGGCGAGCTCACCCTCGAGGGCCCGGCCCTCGGGGCCGAGCACGAAGGCGCTGCCGTCGATGACGCGCTCGGCCGCCGCCATGAGCTCGGCTTTCAGCGCCGTATGCTGTCGCTTCAGGTCCACGAAGGGAATCATCTCTGTCCGCTCGCCGTGAGCCCGCCGAGGCCGACGCTGGTGCCGATGGGCCCGCCTACACCCAAGAGGTTGACGGCAAAGCGAACCTCGTTGTCCTTGTTTATCCGGTTCACGAATTCCACGGTCACGGACCAGCACTGCCAGTGTAGATCGGCAGCCACCCGACTCTCACTGAACTTTCCGTTCCACAGGTCCCAGTTGATCGCCGATCGCAGGGTCAGGCGGGACAGGAGCGCGAGGTTGAACCCGCCCTGCAGGAAGGTGATCTTGCTGGGCTCGCTGTACCGGATGCCGAGGTTGGCGGACTTGCCGGGGAAGGAGACGGAGACGTCGGCGGTTCCGCTCGGAATCGTCTTTTCGATGGGGTCGTAGCTGATGTCGCTCCGGAACCGGATCACCGGCGTGGGCTGGACGATCAGCGTCGTGAACAGGTCCCCCACCCGCTCATGGCGGATATCGTAGCTGTGTCCAAGCGTCAGGCGGACCGCCTCCCAGCGAAAGGGCTCGGTGTCGGGCTGGGTCACCGTGCGCGCCCGGATCCGGTTCGTCAGCGAGTACTCGACCAGGCTGGAGTCGAAGATGTCGTCCACCCCCGGCGTCCACTGCGGCAGCCGAGTCTGTCCCTTGCCGCTCACCCACGAGTAGCGCACGCGCGGCTCGATGGTGTGCAGGAGCGACTCCGTCCCGAACCAGCCGTCGGTCCGGAACACGCGGGAGATCTTGCTCTCGAGGTCCGTGCCCGCCTCCACGAGGCGCCGCAGCCGCGCGTTGTCATTGGTGTCCTCGACGAGGCCGATCTCGGGGACGGAATGAGCGCCGGTGACCGTCGTGCTGTATCCGGTCAGCCGTCCGCCCACGAACGGTGTCAGCGTCGCGTAGCCGCCCAGCGAGATCGGCCGCGAGAACTGGGGGTGGACGTCGATCCGGGTCCCGGCGGAGCCGACGTCCCGGACGAAATTGACGAAGCCCGCGCTGGCCTGGAACAGCACGTCGGCCAGATTGAAGAACGGCTGCCGGGGGCCGACGAGGCTGATGTCCGGCAGCCGCCACAGCTCGGCGTGGCGCCGCGTGGTGAGGTCCTGATAGACGAACAGGTCGGTGACCAGATTCCAGGTGTCCCAGCTCTTCGTGAGAAAGATGTTGGACTCGATGCGCTGGGAGACGATCTGCTGGAGGGCGTCGCCGTAGTCTCTGAGCACGGTGTCGTCGGAGACACCGTTGGCGTCGACCTTCAGCCACAGGCGATCGCCGAGGACGAAGTCCTGCCGGAGCGCCCCGCTGAAGCGTGAGGCGTCGTGCTTCGCGGTCTCCTGCATGTAGAAGACGTTCGCGTGACCGCGATCGGTCGCGCTTTTGATGTAGCGGAACTCGGCGGTGAGGCCCTCGCCGAGCTTGCTGTAGAAGAGCGGCGCCGCCGTCAGGTCCTTGCTGTCGTCGATGGCCCAGAAGAACGGGGTCTCGAGGTAGTAGCCCTTCCGGTTCGACTCGCCGAACTTCGGGAACAGGAAGCCGGTCTGGCGCTCGCGCCGGATGGCCGCCGCGAAGAACGGGAAGTACGGAATGAGCGGGATCTGCTTGAGCCAGAAGGAGGCGCTGGTGCCGTACAGGTAATCGTTCAGATCGGCGGTGGCCGAGCCAAAGCGGAACGACCACGTCGGGGCGTCGTCCTGGCACGTGGTGAACATGCCCTTGCGGATCTCGTAGACGCTCTCGCCGAGCCTGTCCATCCGCTCGCCGGTGATCCGGTAGTACGGCTCCACGCGCACGTCGGCTTCGTAGACGACGCCGGTGCCGGTCTTGAGGTTGTAATCGATGCGCCGGCCGGTCAGCTGATCCTCGCCGTCGTAGAACACCACCCGCCCCTCGGCCACCGCGTCGCCGGTGGCGCGATTGATCTCCACGCGATCGGCGATGAGCCGCGCGTTGCCGCGTGTGATCTCGACGTTGCCGGTGGCGATCAGGAGGTTATCGGGCCCCACCTGCTCGAGCCGGTCGGCCAGGATCGTGATGTCACCGCCGGCGGTCCCCACCGTGACGGGAGTCTGCGGGGCGGTCTTGGGCGGGGTCGTCGCCGGCTGTGCGGCGGCCGGTGCGCTCGACAGTAGCAGGAGCCCTGCCGCCAGCACGAGGCAACCGCCGAGTCGCGTGCCCAAGTGTTGTGAAAGCCCTCGTCAAAAAAGGGAGCCTATGCTATCAGCCCCCTTTTCGATCGGGCAAGGCTTATCGCCGCCCTGCGCGTGCCGGAGCACGTCGCCGATCAGCGAGAGCGAACCCGCCACACAAAGGATGGGGGTGCGCGGCTCACGCGCGGCGAGTGCTAGGGCCTCCGCGGGCGAGGCCGCCGTCTCCACGCGCTCCGGGCCGGCGGGCACGAACGGGACAAGCGCGTCCGGCGCCGCCGCGCGCGCGCTCGACGACCTGGTCAAGATGACGCGCCGGGCGCGGAGCGCCAGCGGTCCCAGCATGCCGGCCACGTCCTTGTCCCGAAAGGCGCCGAAGATCAGCGTGAGCGGCGTGTCCCCGAACCACGCCGCCAGCGACGCCGCCAGCGCGCGGGCGCCGTCCGGGTTGTGAGCGCCGTCCAGCACCACGCGGCGGTCCCCCGCGCGCAGGATCTCGAACCGGCCGGGCCAGCGCGCCCGCGCCAGTCCCGCGCGGATGGCGTCGGACGGAACGCCGAGCGCGTGGGCGGCGGCCGCGGCCAGCAGGGCGTTGGCGGGCTGGAAGGTTCCGAGCAGCGCGATGCGCGCGTCATCGAGCCGCCAGCCGGGCCCGGCCAGGTCCAGCGTCTGTCCCTCGAGGTCACGGGCGGTCACGCGCACGCTGAGCTCGCGCCCCTCCATCAGCAGCGGCACGCGCCGCTCGTCCGCTCTCGCCTGGAGAACCGCGGCGGCCGCCGGCGCCTGGGCCGAGGTGACGGCAACCCCGGCGCGAATGATGGCGGCTTTCTCGCGCGCGATGGCCTCGAGGCTCGGGCCGAGGATTTCCTGATGGTCGAGCTCGATGCGGGCGATGGCGGTCACGGCCGGCGTGCCCACCGTCGTCGCGTCCAGCCGGCCGCCGAGCCCGACTTCCAGCACGGCCACCTCCACGGCCTCGCGGGCGAAGTGATCGAGCGCCAGCGTGGTGGTCGCCTCGAACATGGTGGCGTCGAGACGCGCCACCAGGGTGGCGATGGCGTCGAAGCCGTCGGCGACGTCGTCCTCCGCGATGGCGTCACCGTCGACGCGGATGCGCTCGCGGAAGGAGACCAGGTGGGGCGAGGTGTAGAGGCCGACACGACGGCCGGCGGCGCGCAACACCGCGGCGAGCATGGCCGCCGTCGAGCCCTTGCCGTTGGTGCCGCCGACCTGCACGAGCGTGTAGCGCCGCTCGGGATTGCCAAGCGCGTCCAGCAGCGTCTCGATGCGCTCGAGCCCGGGGCGCATCCCGGCGTGCTCGCCGCCACGGAGCGCGAGCAGCCGGGCCAGCGCCTCGGCGTAGGTCATGGAGCCGTCGGCTGGTCCGCGAAGAAGGCGAGCAGGCGCCGCAGCGTGTCCTTCAGGTCCTTGCGCTCGACGACGAGGTCGAGCTGGCCCTTCTCGAGGAGGAACTCCGAGCGCTGGAAACCCTCCGGCAGCGGCTGCCGGATCGTCTCCGCGATCACGCGCGGGCCCGCGAAGCCGATGAGGGCGCGCGGCTCGGCCATGATCACGTCGCCCAGCATGGCGAACGAGGCAGTGACGCCGCCCGTGGTCGGATCCGTCAGCACCGACACGTACGGCAGCCGCGCCGCCGCCAGCCGCTCGAGGGCGGCCGAGGTCTTGGCCATCTGCATCAGCGAGAGGATGCCCTCCTGCATCCGCGCCCCGCCGGACGCCGACACGATGATGACGGGCAGCGCCTTGTCGATGGCGAGCTCGATGGCCCGCGTGAGCTTTTCGCCCACCACCGAGCCCATGCTGCCGCCGAGGAAGGTGAACTCGAACACGCAGAGCACGGTGGGAAAGCCGCCCACCCGCGCGATGCCGCTCACGACGGCATCCTCGAAGCCGGTCTTCTGGCGCGCGGCCCGCACGCGATCGGGGTAGCGCTTCGAGTCCTTGAACCGCAGCGGATCGCCGGAGGTGAGGCCGGTCTGGTGCTCCTCGAAGGTGCCGGGATCGGTCAGCAGCGCGATGCGCTCGCGGGCGCTGATGCGGAACGGATAGCGGCACTTGGGACACACGCGCCCCGCCCGCTCCACCTCGGCGCGGTACATGATCTCCTTGCAGGAGTCGCACTTGATCCACAGACCCTCGGCGATGTTGACCTTCTTCGGCGTGCCGGCGGTCTCTTCCGGCTTGCGACGAAACCAGGCCATCAGGCCCCCCGCAGCGGCTGTTTGAGCGCCGCGATGAAGTCGCCCACGTTCTTGACGAGGCCGGAGCTCCCCGCGTGTTCCTCGATCGTGCGCACGAGGGCCGAGCCCACCACGACCCCGTCGGCCAGCTTGCCCACCGCCGCCACCTGCTCCGGCGTCGACACCCCGAAGCCGACGCACACCGGCTTGGTGGTGACCAGCCGCAGCGTGCGCACCTGCGTGTCGAGCCCGGGGGGCAGCGCGCGGCGCTCGCCCGTCACGCCGGTCAGGGACACGAGGTAGATGAAGCCCCGACTCAGCCGCGCGATCGTCTTCACGCGCGCCGGCGTCGAGGTCGGCGCCACCAGCTGGATCAGGTCGAGCCCGGCCGGCTCGGCTTCCGCGCGCAGCGGCTCCGCCTCCTCGTAGGGCAGGTCGGGGACGATCAGACCGTCGGCGCCGGCGTCGGCCGCCGTCTTCGCAAAGCTCTTCAGCCCGAACGCCAGCACCGGGTTGTAGTACGTGAAGAGCACGATGGGCAGCCGCACCTCGGCGCGGAGGGTCGCCACCAGCTCGAGCACGCGCGGCAGCGACGTGCCCGACGCCAGCGCGCGCGTCCCCGCGCGCTGGATGACGGGGCCGTCGGCGAGCGGATCCGAGAACGGCACGCCGAGCTCGATCACGTCGACGCCGCGGCGCTCCGCCTCCACGACCAGCCGCCGCGTCTCGGCCAGCGACGGATCGCCCGCCATGACGTAGCCGACGAGCGCACGCTCGCCGCGCTGACGCAGCCGGGTGAAGGTCTCGTCTATCCGGCCTGGCATGCTTTTATATATCCTTGCCGAGCGCCTTCGCGACGACGTGGACGTCCTTGTCGCCGCGGCCGGAGAGGCCGACGACGATGCTCTTGCTGCGCGGGAGCGTCTTGGCCAGGCGCATGGCATGGGCGATCGCGTGCGACGACTCGAGCGCGGGCATGATGCCCTCGAGGCGTGTCAGCGCCTGGAAGCCTTCCAGCGCCTCCTCGTCGGTGATGGACACGAACTCGAAGCGGCCGGTGTCCTTGTAGTAGGCGTGCTCCGGTCCCACGCCGGGGTAATCGAGGCCGGCCGAGATCGAGTGCGCGACCGCCACCTGCCCGTCGTCGTTCTGGAGCAGATAGCTCATCGAGCCGTGCAGCACACCGATCGTCCCCGCCGTCATGGAGGCGCCGTGCTTGCCGCTCGCGATCCCGCTGCCTCCGGGCTCCACGCCGATGATGCGCACGCGCCGGTCGCCGATGAACGGGTGGAACAGGCCGATGGCGTTGCTGCCGCCGCCCACGCAGGCGACCACGACGTCCGGCAGGCGGCCGAGCGCGCGGCGCGACTGGGCCTTGGCTTCCTTGCCGATGACCGTGTGGAAGTCGCGCACCATCATCGGGTACGGATGCGGGCCGAGCGCGGAGCCGAGGACGTAGTAGGTGGTGCGGACGTTGGTCACCCAGTCCCGCAGCGCCTCGTTGACGGCGTCCTTGAGGGTCTTGCTTCCCGACTCGACGGGGATGACCTTGGCGCCGAGCAGCCGCATGCGGAAGACGTTCAGGGCCTGGCGCGCGATGTCCTCGGCGCCCATGTAGACCTCGCACTCGAGGTCCAGCAGGGCGGCCGCCGTGGCCGTGGCCACGCCGTGCTGGCCGGCGCCCGTCTCGGCGATCACGCGCTTCTTCTTCATCCGCTGCGCGAGCAGCGCCTGGCCGAGGACGTTGTTCACCTTGTGGGCGCCGGTGTGGCAGAGGTCCTCGCGCTTGAGCCAGATGCGCGCGCCGCCGGCGTGCTCGCTCAGGCGCGCCGCGAAGTAGAGCGGCGTCGGCCGGCCCGCGTAGTCGGCGAGGAGGCCGGCGAGCCGGCGCTGGAAGGCGCGATCACGGCGGGCCGCTTGGTATGCCTTCTCGAGCTCGATCAGCGGCGTCATCAAGGTCTCGGGGACGAAGCGACCGCCGAAGCGGCCAAAATGTCCGCGCGCGTCCGGCAGCGTGCTCACGCGCGCTTGGCCTCGGCGATGAAGCGGCGGAGCTTGTCCGGATCCTTCTTGCCCGGGCGCGCCTCCACGCCGGAGTTCACGTCCACCGCGAACGGCCGCACGATGCTGACCGCGGTGGCCACGTTGTCGGGGGTGAGGCCGCCCGACAGCACGATCGGCGGCGAGGAGTCGCGCGGCGCGACGTCGGCCAGCAGCCGGATGCTGCGCCACTCGAGCGGCTCCCGGCCCTCACCCTCGCTCCATCGTGCCTGGCTGTCGAGCAGGTAGGCGGCCACCACCTTTCGGTAGAGAAACGCGCCCAAGCGCTCGCTGATCCTGAACTCCGGCAGCCCGTCGATGGTGGTGGCCGGCGG
>Ga0075421_100009083_pt1 | contig 12240 bp, 13 predicted proteins | sample SoiMetdeltSBSDD5_FD_75292 | JGI IMG/M metagenome (GOLD analysis project Ga0075421, IMG submission 75292) | Bulk soil microbial communities from a Populus tree surrounding site in Tennessee, USA - Soil MetaG P. deltoides SBSDD5 | ecosystem: Environmental > Terrestrial > Soil > Tree plantation...
CGGCTGACGGGCGTCGCGCCGGCGAGCGAAGAGGTCAGCCAGGCCGTCGGCAATGTGCTTAAGCGCTGAGGAAGCCGATGTTTGAAGCCGAGTTCTGGGTCGCCGTCGCCTTCGTCATTTTCGTCGGCGTGCTCGGCTATGTCCAAGCGCATAAGCGCCTGGTCAAGAGCATCGATGACCGGCGGGAGCGCATCAAGGCGGAGCTCGACGAGGCGCGACGGCTCAAAGCGGAAGCGGAGGCCCTGCTCGCCACATATCGGCGCAAGCAGCAGGAAGCCGAGCGCGAGGCGGAAACGATCGTCGCCAGCGCCAAGGCCGAGGCCGAGCGGCTTGCCACCGAAGCCGAGGCCAAGATCGAAGAATTCGTCGCGCGACGCACCAAGATGGCGGAAAGCAAGATCGCTCAGGCCGAAGCTCAGGCGCTGGCCGATGTGCGCTCAGCCGCCGCCGAGGTCGCGGTTGCTGCGGCGGAGAGGATCCTCGCCCGTACCGTGAAGGACAAGGTCGCCGACGACCTTCTGGCCAAAGGGATCGCCGATGTCCGGGCCAAGCTGAATTAAGTCTTTTTCTCGCCCCTTCGGCAAGAGCGGCCACCCTCGACGATCTGCCTCCAAGCCAAGAAATTGTGCAAAAAGATTCGCGGGCCGCGTGGTGCCCGACTTTTGCCATGGGGGCGATTCCTAGTTGCTCGGGTCGTGATTCGTCGATAGCGGCAAGACCGGCGCCGTCCTGCAAAGATGCGCTGGCGCGAGGCTCCTGTGATCATCTTTGATTGCAACGGCGTGCTGGTCGACGGCGAACAGATCGCTGCCGAAGTCGCTGCGGACGAGCTCGCGCGCGCGGGCGTTGCAATCACACCCGAACTCGCGATCCGCTATTTTTCCGGGCGCCGCCCCGCCGACATATTGACGATGATCGAAGCGGTCACCCGCCAGAAGTTGCCACCTAACCTTAGCGCCACCATCGCGGCAGCAACGATGAAGCGCCTGCGCGAGGAGCTGCGTGCGATGCCCCATGCGGCCTATGCGCTTACCTGGCTTCGCGGGCCGAAATGCGTGGCATCATCTTCGCCTCCCGAGCGTATCCGGGCCAGCCTGGAAACCACCGGGCTTGCGAGGTTCTTCAATTTCTTCTTTTCCGCAACCGACGTGCCGAACGGCAAACCCGCGCCCGACCTATTCCTGCATGCAGCATCGAGGATGGGCGTGCAGGCGGCTGACTGTATCGTGGTTGAGGACTCAGCGCCTGGCGTGACCGCAGCCACCGCCGCTGGAATGACCGCGGTCGGATTTGTCGGCGGCAGCCATGCGGACGTTCAGCTTGGCGAGCAGCTGAAGTCGGCCGGGGCGCACGTCATCGTCGCCGACTTGCGGCATTTGAAGAGTGCCGTGGTTGCGCTCCGCGGGTGGTAGCGTGGATCTTCTATTACTGCCGTGTTGTGGTCTTTTTCGAGGTCTTCGGTGGCTTCTTCTCGTTCTTGTCACCGATCTCGTCAAACCCGACATAGATGACGTAAGAGTCGAGTTCCGATCTCGACGGCAACGGAAAACTCAGGCCCTCCTCGACATCGACGAATGGCACGTGAGTCTGACCGGATACGACGGTTACCGAAATCCGCTTGAACTTGGTCACGACCGTCTTCGGCTGCGGACCTTCGCGCACGACAGCGTAGCGCAAGGGGACGTCGACTTGCCCGGGTCCCCCCATGGGCCCGAGGATGACGCGGCCCTGAACGCCGACCTTGATGCTCATTGTGGTTCCTTGCACTGCGCACTCGCGGGCGGTTTGGCCGAACGAAAGCTGGTAGCGCAGATCGCCGGCGGTCGCCTCGACGGCCTTGGCGGCGATATTCAGGGTGGACGCGCCGCTACGAATATCAACCCCGGGGCATTCGAAATCCGGCGCCGTTGGAGTTGGCGAATGCGGCTGACTGACGCCCGGCGTTGCACCGGAGAAGAGGCTCGCGAACCGGCTGGTCAACGAGGGCGAGTTATCGGAGGACCCCACGCTTGAAGCGAGTGAGCAGCCGGACAGGAGTGCAGCACTCGCGACCAGCGCCGCCGCGCTACGCGGGCCGCGCGTTGGCTCACGATTACTTCCCGGGTCCATTGAAATTACTCAGCTTTTTCACAAACCGCGCTTCGTCGAGTCTTATACCAACCAATTCGTGGCGGCCCCAAGGCCAGCGGTACCGGTCTAATCATCCTTGAGGTGCGCGAACAGCAGGTGATCCTGCCAGACGCCATTGATGCAAAGGTATTGGCGCGCGAATCCCTCGCGCTTGAAACCCGTTTTCTCCAGGAGCCGGATCGAGGCCACATTTGCCGGAATACACGCGGCTTCGATGCGATGAAGCTTCAGCGTCCCGAGTGCGAACGGAACGATGGTATTCACCGCGGCCGTCATATGACCTTGGCGCGCGTAGGGTGCCCCTATCCAGTAGCCGAGGCTGGCCGCCTGGGCACAGCCGCGACGAATATTGGCGAGCGTCAATCCGCCCAGGAGGACGTCGTCACGCTTGCGGAAAATAAAGAAGGCATAGGCGATGTCGTTGCGCTGGTCCTCGGAGTAGCGCCTGATGCGCCGCCGAAAGGACGCGCGCGTGAGATCGTCTGCGGGCCAGGTCGGCTCCCATGGCGTGAGGAAGTCGCGGCTTGCTTCGCGCAAGGCCAGCCATTCGGCGCAGTCGGATATCTGCGGCGCCCGCAGCGCGACGCCATCGCCTGCGATCGCAGGCATTGGCTCGGATAAGCTGACGGTCCGAAAGAATGCCATCGTGATCACCCGACGGTGGGCATACGGATGGGAAAAAAACGCCGCTGTCGAACCGGGGCGTCCGTCATGAAGTTTATGCCGCCCGGCGGGCGAGACTGTCGGCAATCGTGGCGGCACTTTCAAGCCCGGGCCCAGGACCGAGCGCGGCGATGGCGGGCCGGCCACGCGCGATCAGTGCACGGCCAGCGGCGCGGGCGCTCTCGACCGTCACGGCGTCAATTTTCTCGACAAGCTCTACGAGGGGCACAGGGCGGCCCCAATTGAAGATCTGCCGCGCTAGCTGCTCGGCGCGCGCGGTTGAGCTCTCGAGCGCCATCAGCAATCCGGCCTTCATCTGCGCCTTCGCGCGCGCGACCTCCGCCTCGTTGATGCTTTCCGCTGCGGCATTGATCTCGCCCACGACGACGCGCATCAGCTCGGGGACATCTGCGGCATCAGTGCCGGCATAAAGGCCGAACATGCCAATGTCCGAATAAGGGGCATGGAACGCATAGATCGCGTAGCAGAGGCCGCGCTGTTCACGTACCTCCTGAAATAGGCGCGAGGACATTCCGCCGCCCAGCACATTCGTGAATACCTGCAGGCTGAAAAGGTTCGGATCGCGGTGCGGCAAGCCGTGCATGGCGAGCGCGATGTGAACTTGTTCGAGATCGCGTGTCTCGATACGAGACCCCCCAATGAAGCGGGCGGGCTCGGGCATCGGTGATCGAGGCCCAGCGAAGCTCGCGAATCGTCGTTCCACGTTCGCCAGCACGGCTCGATGCTCAACAGCGCCTGCCGCCACGACCACCATGGCGGGACTGCGGTAGTGGCGTCGGAGATAAGCAGAAAGCCGCAGACGATCGAACGAGCGCACGGTCGCCGGCGTGCCGAGGATCGACCGGCCGATCGACTGACCAGTAAAGGCAGTCTCCTGCAGCTTGTCCCAGATCACATCGTCCGGAGCGTCTTCGGCAGCACCAATCTCCTGCACGATGACGTTCTGCTCGCGCCGCAGTTCCTCGGAATCGAATGTTGGATCGGCAAGGATGTCCGATAGCACGTCGAGCGCGAGCGGCACGTCGGCTCGAAGTACGCGCGCATAGTAGGTGGTGGTCTCGACCGAGGTTGCCGCGTTGAGATCGCCGCCTACCGCCTCGATCTCCTCCGCGATTTGCCGCGCCGTGCGCCGCGTGGTGCCCTTGAATGCCATGTGCTCGAGCAGATGCGAAATACCGTGCTCATCCGGCTGCTCGTTGCGACTGCCGGAGCCGACCCAAACGCCCAGTGCAGCAGTCTCCAAATGCGGCATCGCGTCCGTCACGACGACAAGGCCCGTGGGAAGACGCGTGACTTCGACGCTCATGCAGCGGCTCCTTCGTGTGCGGCGCGACTGACGGAGAGAACATGGCGCTCGACCGCCATTTGATCGACCGGCAGCGTGGTGACGCGCTCCGGACGCCGACCGAGGTCGGCGAGCCATTCGGGCAGCGGTGGCCGCACGCCGGTCGCTGCCTCCACGGCATCGGGAAATTTGGCCGGATGGGCCGTACCGAGCACCACCATTGGAATCGACGGATCGCGGGTCTCCTTTTCCGCTACCGCAACACCCACGGCGGTGTGAGGATCGATAAGACGCCCGGTCTCACGCAGTATGGTGCGAATAGTTGCCGCCGTCTCGTCCTCGTCCGCCCGGTCCGCGGAAAACACGGCGCGTAGCGAGGAGAGCGCGCGCGCCGACAGCGTAAATCGGCGCGACTGCGCGAGCGAGGCCATCAGCGCGCGCACCGCGCGAGCATCATGGCCGTGAATGTCGAACAACAGGCGCTCGAAGTTCGACGCCACCTGGATGTCCATGGACGGCGAGGATGTGGGGACCACCTCGCGCAGCTCGTACGTGCCGGTCGCGATGGTCCGCACCAGGATGTCGTTGACGTTGGTCGCAACGGTGAGGCGATCGATGGGCAGGCCCATGCACAGCGCGACGTGGCCTGCATAGACGTCGCCGAAATTGCCGGTCGGAACGGTGAAGGCCACTTTTCGCCGGGGAGAGCCGAGCGCGACCGCGGCAGTGAAGTAGTACACCACCTGTGCGACGATACGCGCCCAATTGATGGAGTTCACGCCGGATAGCCGCACTTGGTCGCGAAAGGCGTGGTGTTCGAACATGCCCTTCACGATCGCCTGGCAATCGTCGAATGTCCCCTCGATCTCCAGCGCGTGAACATTGCCGTCTTCGACGGTTGTCATCATTCGCCGCTGCACGTCGGAAATGCGTCCGCGCGGAAAGAGTATGAACAGATCCGCTCGCGCGCGGCCGCGAAATGCTTCGACCGCGGCGCCGCCGGTGTCCCCAGAGGTCGCAACCACGATGGTCGTGCGCTCACCTCGCGTCGCGAGCACCTCGTCCATGAGCCGGCCGAGAAGCTGCATTGCCAAATCCTTGAAGGCGAGCGTGGGCCCGTGAAACAGTTCAAGGAGGAATTCGTTCATCCCGAACTGCACCAGCGGGGCGACCGCCGGATGGTGGAACCTGCCATAAGCCTCGCGCGTCATGCGCGCGAGGTCGGTCTCGGGGATGGCATCGCCGATAAAAGGACGGATGATTTCCACCGCCACTTCGGCATAGGGGCGGCCAGCAAAACCGGCGATCGCGTCCGCATCGAGGGCCGGCCAAGCCGCGGGCACGTAAAGGCCGCCATCGCGGGCAAGTCCTGCCAGCATCGCGTCGACAAAACCGAGCATCGGGGCCTCGCCCCGGGTGGAGACGTAACGCACGTAGGCTCCATTCGAGACTAAGTAGCCGTCGCGCTCGGCTTTGCTCGCCCAGCGGACACTCCACCTAACCTATTGAATGTGCTTCTCTTCCCCGGCGGAACGTGGGCACGGGGAAGGCAACAGCCTGAGAACATAGTGGGAAGGCGCCTCCTCCACAAGGAAGGCGCCCGCACGCACGTCATGCGGTCCGCGCCGCTCGGCCGGTGAGCCAAAACACGAACATCCCCGCTACGACCAGGGCAAGTCCATACCACGTGATCGCATATTGAAGATGGTCGTTACGCAAGTTCGGCTTGAGCGGGCCGGGGCGCGGAAGCCCGCTGGGCGGTTGCGGGCTTTCCAATTCAACGTAGAAGGGCGCGACGTCGCCCCACCCCTTGGCAGCTGCAATCGCAGCCGGGTCGCGCACGAACCAAAGATTGCGACCAGGATCATGATTTGGCGAAAAGACAGTGCGTGATTCCGGCCAGCGCATCACGCCGAGCAACTCGGCGGGGCTGGGAGAAATGCCGGCCTCACGCGTCGGCGCATCCTGCCGTCCCTCGGGGACGAAGCCGCGATTGACGACGACGAGCCCGCCGCCCGCGAGCCGGGCCGCCGCGAACACCCAGTAGCCGGATCCGAGAACGTCGCTGCGCAAGGCCGAACCGCTCGTGTAAACGAGCGCCTCGGCGCCCGGCACGAATACGGCGGAGAATTTCACGCGGCGGAACTCGTCGTTTGCGGGGTCAAGCTTTGCCCAGCGCTCGCGGGGTGGCAGATCGATCGGCGGTGCCGAAAGACGCTGTTCGAGGCGCTCGATCAGCGCTTCCTTCCAGGCCTTGCGTTGGATTTGCCAGGTACCGAGCCCGATGAAGACTGCGATTGCCACGAGCGCAAACAAGGCCGGCAGTACCAGATCGGATCGCAAGGGTCGTGCTGGCGCGACCTTCACGGCGCTTCGCCACCGGTAAAACGGCTCTCCGCGGCCTTATGGTGATATTGGAGCGCGATCAGAAGCCCCTTCACAGGTCGCAACGGCACGAGCGTCGTGACCAGGATCAGCGGGCCCCATAGCAGCGCGTGCACCCAGTATGGCGGAGCATAAAGGACTTCCACGGCTAGCGCCGAACCGGCGACAATGAAGCCGGCAAGAAACATGACGAAAAACGCCGGGCCGTCGGCGGAATCGGCAAACGAGAAGTCGAGGCCGCACCGCTCGCAACGCGGCCGTAGCGCAAGAAACCCTCGGAACAGAGGGCCCTCGCCGCAGCAGGGACAGCGGCCCATTAGGCCGGACGCGATGGGCGAAGGCGGTGTATCAGCGCGATTGGTCACTACGAAACCGGCTTGGAAGACCTTGTCCGCGAGATGGCGTGCCGTGCCTCAATTCTCAAGTCCCGGTATCGAATGTTCTTGCGCTGCTCATGACAAGGGCGCGAGGTCTTCCAACATGGTGGGAATGAACTCCGAGACCGTCGGATGAATGTGCATCGCGCGCTGCAGGACTGTGTATGGCGCCTTGGCATACATTACGTCCAGAATGCAGTGAATGACCTCGTCGGCTGAAAGTCCCAGCAGCGACGCCCCAACGATCAGCTTGGTTTCCTTGTCGACCAAGATTTTCATGAAACCCTTTGTCTCGCCTTTCTCGTACGCTCGACTCACGTCTTCCATGGCCATCGTCGCGATCAGCGCGGGCCGTCCGGATTTGCGGACCTCGGCCTCGGTCATACCGGCGCGCCCGAGCGGAGGATCGGTGTAGAGCGCATACGCGGTGATGCGATCGCTGACGCGCCGCGGATCGTTGTCGAGAAGGTTCGCCGCGACGATTTGGAAGTCGTTCCAGGACGTGTGGGTGAAGGCGCCGCGGCCGTTGCAATCCCCCAAGGCCCAGATGCCGGGGGCATTCGTGCGCAACTGGTCGTCGACTTGAATGTAGCCGCGAGCGTCGGTGGCAACTCCGGCCTTGTCGAGGCCGAGATCGTCCGTGTTCGGCCGCCGACCGATCGCGAGCAACAGGTGCGAGCCGATGACCTGCGACTTTGTTCCCGCATTCTCTACTGTGACAGCGATGTTGTTGCCTTCTTTTGCCACCGCGACCACCTTGCTATTGATACGGATATCGATGTTTTCCTCTTTCAGGATTTCGGCAACGGCGCGCGCGACATCCTCGTCTTCGCGGGCGATGAGATGCGGCGCGAGTTCGATGACGGTGACCTTGCTTCCAAAGCGGCGATAGGCTTGCGCAAATTCGAGACCGACATAGCTCCCGCCGAGGACAACGAGATGCGGGGGCACAAAGTCCAGGTCCATCATCGAGCTGTTCGTGAGGTAAGGGACTTGCTCGAGCCCGGGAATCGGCGGCACCACTGCCCTCGCGCCCACGTTGATGAAAATCTTGTCCGCGCTGAGGACCTCATCATTGACTTGCACGTTCTTAGATCCGACGAAGCGACCGTGGCCTTGAAAGACGGTACACCCTTTCAGGCTCTTCAATGACCGCTCGACGCCCTCGCGCGACGGGCGCACAACGGCATCCTTGCGCGCCTTTACAGCCTTCATATCGACGCCAACTGGGCCGCCGACGGTCACGCCGTACTCGGCAGCGCGCCGTGCGAGATAGGCCGCGTAGGCGCTCGCGATCAGAGTTTTGGTCGGGGTACAGCCGGTATTGACGCAGGTCCCGCCAAACAGCTTGCGCTCGACGACGGCAATCTTCCAGCCCGCCCCCGCCAGTCGCCGCGCCAAAGCCGGCCCAGCCTGTCCGGTGCCGATGATGATCGCGTCATACGCCGCCATAACACACCTCTCGTTTCTCAGGTGGCGTCGCGCGCGGCTGAATCAACTCCATGCGATCTCAGCCGCCGATTTCGGGCAAGCCACAGATTGGCACAGTGAGCGTTGAGCGCGAATGCGCTTGAAGGCGCGCCTCGAGTCAACTCACCGTTGCCGGTTGCGCCGGCGCGCTGCTAGTGGCCGGCGGCATGCGCCACGCTCGCCACGCCCGAACCCCAGACGTAAATGCAAGAAAACAGGAAGATCCACACGACGTCGACGAAATGCCAATACCAGGCGGCAAACTCGAAACCGAGATGCTGAGTCGGCGTGAAGTGTCCGAGATCGGCGCGGAGCAGACAGACAATCAGGAACGTCGAGCCGATGATGACATGCGCGCCATGGAATCCGGTCGCCATAAAAAATGTGGCGCCATAGATGTTGCCGCTGAAATTAAACCCTGCGTGGGTGTACTCGTAGGCTTGCACGCAGGTGAAAGCCAGACCAAGCGCAATCGTCAGGATCAGGCCCCACTTCAGGCCCTGCCGGTCGTTCTCCAGTAGTGCGTGATGCGCCCAAGTGACCGTGGTGCCTGAGGTGAGCAGAATCAGGGTGTTGAGTAGCGGCAGATGCCACGGGTCGAATGTCTCCGTTCCCTTTGGCGGCCATACTCCGCCGAACAGTTGTTCGCGCGTGATCTGCTGCATATCGGCCGGGAATAGCGCGCTGTTGAAATAGGCCCAGAACCACGCCACGAAGAACATCACCTCGGAGGCGATGAACAGAATCATACCGTAGCGATGGGAGATCTGGACGATGCGCGTGTGGTAGCCCTCGTATGTCGCTTCGCGGGCGACGTCGGTCCACCAGCCGATCATGGTGTAGGCGATGCCGATCACGCCGACGCCGAAGATATATGGCGCTGCCGCGAACATGTGGTGCATCCAGGCAATGCCGCCGAATGCCGCCAGAAAGGCCGAAACCGCGCCTACCGCAGGCCAAGGACTCGGCGCGACCAAATGGTAGTCGTGGTGCGGCTTGGCGTGAGCTTCGGCCATCTTGAGCTTCTCCATCTCCCAGCAAGGCAGCTACAGCGCTCGTTGCATTTGGATTCTCAGCTTCGTCCGGCTGCAGGCGCTGCGCCGCTCTCTGCTCGCGACGGTTTAGCCTGCCGCGCCGGATACATGGTGTAGGACAGGGTGATGGTATCGAGGCCATCCTGTTCCGAATCCTTCACGAGTTCCAGGGCGACGAAGAAGACCACCGCCATATCGCGCTTTTCGCCGGGCTTGAGCCGCTGATCGGTAAAGCAGAAACAGTTGATCTTGGAGAAATATGCGCCAGTGGTGGGCGGCGAGACGTTGTATGAGGCGACCCCGACGGTCTCGCGCGCCGATTCGTTGACCACCCGATAGCTGACAGTCACGACCTCGCCGATTTTGACTTCAATTGAATTCTGCTCCGGCTCGAAGCGCCAGGGAAGTCCTCCGGCGACGTTGGCATCGAAGCGCACTTTCAGCTTGCGCTCGAGAACGGCAGGCGGAGCAACCGCGGCAACTTGGGGCGTGCCGCCGAACCCGGTCGTGCGGCAGAACCAGTTATACAGAGGCACAGCCGCATAGGCTGCGCCCACCATCGCCGCGACGAATGCTCCGCACGCGGCCGCGACCAGGACATCGCGGCGACGTGGCGAGGAGGTGTTTGGAACAGTCATGGCGATTACAGCGGACGATTCAGTACGCCAGGTCCCTTCACGAGAGTAACGACATAAAACAGGATAACCAGGGCGCCAAGCGCGAGCGCAATTGCGATCGAGCGCGCCCGCCGGCTGCGCTTCTGCTCTTCGCTGAGAACGATTCTCTGCGGCTTTCCGTCCATGTCATCACCACAACCCTCACATGCCTATGACCCGCGCGTCGATCAGCAGCATCGCGAACAGGACGAATAAATAGAGAATCGAAAAAGCGAAAAGCTGGTGCGCCGCGCGCTCGCCGCTACGATTTCTGCGTACGCGCCACGCGAACATGACCATCAGCGTGCCGGCAATAAGCGCGGTTGCCCCATAGGCCGCCCCGGCATAACCAAGAAACCACGGCGCCGCGCCGATCGGCACGAGGGCAACAGAATAACGCACAATCTGCCGACGCGTTTCCTCCGCTCCGGCAACGACCGGCAGCATCGGAAGGCGAGCCCGGGCATAGTCATCGACGCGGACGAGCGCCAGCGCCCAGAAATGCGGTGGCGTCCAGAAGAAGATGATGAGGAAGAGCAGAGACGGCTCGACCGAGATGCCGCCGGTCGCCGCCGCCCAGGCGATGACGGGAGGGAGCGAGCCGGCGGCGCCACCGATGACGATATTCTGGGGGGTCAACCGCTTGAGCCATGCCGTGTAGACAACCACGTAAAAGAAAATGGTAAAGGCAAGCAGCGCCGCCGCGAGCCAGCTCACGAGGACCCCGAGGACGGCTACGGCGAAGGCGGCGAGCACGATGCCAAACGCGAACGCCTCGCCGGGCGCGATGCGCCCCCGCGGAATGGGGCGGTTCGCGGTCCGCTTCATCAGGGCGTCGATGTCCGCGTCGTACCACATGTTGAGCGCGCCCGCCGCACCGGCTCCGACAGCAATGCACAGAAGTGCGGTGAAGCCGATCATCGGATGGAGCTGCCCCGGCGCGATCATGAGGCTCACCAGCGCGGTGAAAACGACGAGCGACATGACGCGGGGCTTCATCAGCGCCACATAGTCGCCGACGGTCGCAATGCTCGGCTCGTATGAGACCGAAGCGATCTTGCCTCCCGCGAACTGTGCACCTTCACCGATCGGCGGCATCGATCCTGTGCTCACGCTTGGGTCGTCATATGCTCACTGGTCCTGCCATCACTTGATCAGCGGCAACTCGTTGTATTGGTGGAATGGCGGCGGCGACGGGAGCGTCCATTCGAGTGTCGTTGCGCCCGCGCCCCATGGATTGTCCGCCGCCTGCTGCTTGCGCATGAAGGCTTGGGCCACACCGAAGAAGAACACCAGAGCGCCCAATCCCGACAGGTAAGATCCGAGCGAGGAGACCAGGTTCCAGCCGGCGAAAGCATCGGGATAGTCGGCAATGCGGCGCGGCATGCCGGCGAGGCCGAGGAAGTGTTGGGGGAAGAACACTATGTTGACGCCGATGAAGGTGAGCCAGAAGTGCAACTTGCCGATCGTCTCCGAATACATGTAGCCGGTCATTTTCGGGAACCAATAGTACCAGCCGGCGAAAATCGTGAAGACCGCGCCGAGCGACAGCACATAGTGAAAATGCGCCACCACGTAATACGTATCTTGCAGCGAGCGATCGACGCCGGCATTGGCGAGCACCACGCCTGTTACGCCGCCGACGGTGAACAGGAAGATGAAGCCGATCGCCCACAACATCGGTGTTTTGAACTCGAGCGAACCGCCCCACATGGTGGCGATCCAAGAGAAGATCTTCACCCCGGTCGGCACGGCGATCACCATGGTCGCCACCACGAAATACGCTTGCGCAGCGGTCGACATGCCGACGGTGTACATATGGTGCGCCCACACCACGAATCCGATCCCGCCGATCGCGACCATCGCATATGCCATGCCGAGATAGCCGAATACCGGCTTTTTCGAGAACGTCGCCACGATCTGGCTGACCATGCCGAAGCCCGGTACGATCAGGATGTAGACTTCAGGATGGCCGAAGAACCAGAACAGGTGCTGGAACAGGACGGGATCGCCGCCCCCGCCGGGAGTGAAGAAGGTCGTGCCGAAATTGCGGTCGGTGAGCAGCATGGTAATGGCACCGGCCAACACCGGCATCGCGAGCAGAATGAGGAACACCGTCACCAGCTGCGACCACACGAACAACGGCATCTTGTGCATCGTCATGCCGGGAGCACGCATATTAAAGATCGTCGTGATGAAGTTGATCGCACCGAGAATCG
>Ga0075421_100009086_pt1 | contig 12237 bp, 11 predicted proteins | sample SoiMetdeltSBSDD5_FD_75292 | JGI IMG/M metagenome (GOLD analysis project Ga0075421, IMG submission 75292) | Bulk soil microbial communities from a Populus tree surrounding site in Tennessee, USA - Soil MetaG P. deltoides SBSDD5 | ecosystem: Environmental > Terrestrial > Soil > Tree plantation...
CCGTTCGCGCGGGCGATCTGGCTGTCGCTGACCGACAAGCTCGTGGGCTACCCGGAGCGCTTCGTGGGCCTCCGCAACTACGCCTACCTGCTCGACGACGACACGTTCCACGAGGTCGTCCGCAACACGCTGATCTTCACCTTCGGCTCGCTCGTCCTCAAGGTCCTCACCGGGCTGGCCATGGCGCTGGTGCTCAACGCCGTCTGGCGCTGGCGCACGTTCTTCCGCGGACTGCTCCTGCTGCCGTGGATCACGTCCACGGTCATCATCGCGCTGACCTGGCGCTGGATGTTCGACGCGTTCCCGGGCCGCGGCTTCTTCAACAGCGTGCTGCTGGACAGCGGGCTGCTGAGCCGGCCGATTGCGTTCATGGCCACGCCGGCCGGCGCGATGGCGGCCGTCATCGTGGCCAACTGGTGGCGCGCGTTTCCGTTCTTCGGGGTGTCGTACCTGGCGGGCATGCAGGCGATCCCGCGGGAGCTCTACGACGCGGCGTCGGTCGATGGCGCCGGCGCCTGGTATCGCTTTCGCCACGTCACGTTGCCCGGTCTCAGACACGTGCTCATCGTCACGATCGTGCTGTCGTTCATCCTCACCATCAACGACTTCAACATCGTGTACGTGATGACGCGCGGCGGGCCCGGCACGGCCACCCAGGTCTTCGCGACGTACTCGTACGAGGTCGCGTTCAACCAGCTGCGCTGGGGGCGCGGGGTCACGATCTCGATCTTCCTCGTGCCGGCGCTCGTCGTCGCCATCGCGTTGGTGAGCCGCTACCTGCTGCGAGAGCGAGAATGAGCACGCGCGTTCTCTGCCCGACCGTCGGGCGCCGGAGCCCGGCGCAGGCGCCCCGACGGCAGTTCCAATGACCCCATGGGCGCGCGGCTTCACCATCGCCGGCATCGTCGCGTTCCTGCTGATCGTCCTCGTGCCGTTCTGGTGGATCGCGAGCATGTCGTTCAAGACCTACGAGCAGGTGCAGTTCGCGACGAGCATCTACGTCCCGCGCCCGTTCACCTGGGAGAACTACACCGTGCTGTGGACGGCTACGCGCTTTCCGCTGTGGCTGCGCAACAGCCTGGTCACGGCGGTCCTCGTCACCCTCGTCACCACGATTGTCGCCAGTCTGGCGGGCTATGCCGTCGCGCGGCTGCGCTTTCCGGGTCGCGAGTCCTTTGCCACGCTGATCCTCGTCCTCTACCTCGTGCCCCCGGCGCTGCTGTTCATCCCGCTCTATCGCGTGCTGGCCGAGCTCGGCGCCACCAACAGCCTCGCCGCGCTCGTGCTGTCGTACCCGACGTTTACCGTTCCCTTCTGCACGTGGCTGCTGATCGGCTTCTTCAAGGCGCTGCCGCGGGAGCTGGAGGAAGCAGCATTCGTCGATGGGGCGACGCGGGCGGCGGCGCTCACGCGCGTGCTGCTGCCGCTGGCCGCGCCAGGCCTCGTCGCCTCGGCGATCTTCGCTTTCACGCTGTCGTGGAACGAGTTCCTCTACGCGCTGGTGTTCATCCAGGACGAGACGGCGATCACCGTGCCGGTGGGATTGAACTTGCTGATCTACGGCGACGTGTTTTCGTGGGGGCAGCTGATGGCGGCGTCCGTCATCACGACGCTGCCCGTCGTCGCACTCTACATGTTCATCCACCGCTGGATGGTGGAGGGTTTGGCGGCGGGCTCGGTCAAGGGCTGACGCCCCTCATTCGAGAATCTCATCCGCGCGTACGAGCAGCGCCTGGGGAATCGTGAGGCCAAGCGTCTTCGCGGTCTTCCGATTGATGACGAGCTCGAATTTGCTCGGCTCGACCACCGGGAGATCGGCCGGCTTCTCGCCTTTCAGGATGCGCCCCGTGTAGAGACCGGCTTGCCGATACGAATCGGCGATGCTCGTGCCATAGCTCATCAGGCCGCCGGCTACGGCGTAGTCGCGAAAGCCGTAGACGGTCGGAATCTTGTGCTGTAGGGCGAGATTCACGAGGTGGTCCCGCTGGCTGTCGAAGAACGGCTCGGCCTGGACGATCATCGCGTTCGCCCGCTGCTGCACGACTCGTGAAAAGGCCGCCTCGAACCCGTCCCGCCTGGCAACCTTGAACAGCAGAATGTGCTGCCCCGTGGTTCGAGCGGCAGCCTCCAGCTTCGTCCAGGTGGCTTCGGCCTGCGGATAGTTCGGATTGACCAGCAGAGCGACGACCCGTGCGTTCGGAAGCAGCTCGCGAAGTAGCTCCAGTCGCTTCGGCCCGAGCGCGTCCGCAAACAAGCCCATCCCGGTGACATTCCCGCCGGGATGACGGAGGCTCTGGACGAGACCGCGCCCGATCGGATCGTCGACGCCGGTGAAGACGATGGGCGTCGATGCCGTGGCCGCCTTCGCTGCCTGCGGGGACGCCGGCCCTCCGGCCGCGGCAATGACGGCGACCCTACGGCCCACGAGCTCGGTGGCCAACGCGGGCAGCCGGTCGTAATCGCCCTCGGCCCACCGGAACGCGATCTGCACGTTTTCGCCTTCGACGTAGCCGCCTTCCTTCAGGCCCTGTCGGAAGGCGGCAACCAGGTGCGCCGATTCGCCGGGAGAGCGGCTGCTGAGGAACCCGATGAGCGGTATCGCCTGCGGGTGCGCGGGCGCGCAGAGCGCCCCGACGACGAGGGCGACGACCACCGCGACAACGAACGCGGAGCGAATTAGCTTTTCGCCCCGTCGCCCTGGAGCTCGTAGATCGACGTGTAGCCGCGGCTCCAATCCGGCGGCATCGGCATGTCGCCGCCCGTGCGGCGCGCGACGGAGGGATAGCGGCCGCGCACGAGCTGCCCGTAGCGCGGAGAGCCCGTCGGATCCGCCGCGAGCGGGACCGCGTCGGCCGCCGCGTAGGCGTTGATGAGCAGGCGCCGATCCGCCGACGACGTGTTGGGCGCCGACCAGTGCACGAGCCGATAGTGATGGATGTGCACGCTGCCCGCGGGCAGTGCGAGCAGCACGGCGCCTCTCCGATCCAGCCGGGCGATGTCCTCGGCGCGCATCCCGCCGGCAAAGCGGCCTTGCGCGTCGAAGTGCGTGTAGATCGGACCCCGGTGACTTCCCGGCAGCACCGACATCGCGCCGTTCTCGGCGGTCGCGTCGTCCAGCAGCAGTCCCACCGCGAGCACGTCGTCGTTGGAGTGCGGATAGAACGCCGCGTCCTGGTGAACCTCCACGGGCGCGCCGACGTGACTGCCCTTGAGATTGAGCTTGCTGTGGTGAAAACGGATCGACGCTCCGAGCAGCTCCGCCACGACGTCGAGGATCGGCGACTCGAGCGCCACCCACGCATAGAGCGGGTCGTGATCGGCGGGATTCTTGATGCGCCGCACGATCGGCGTTGCCGCGCCGTGGCGCGGATCGAGATCGAAGACGGCGTCGCTGCGCGTGAGCTGGCGCGAGCGATCGACGAATGCCTCGGTCAGGCGCCGCAGCGCTTCGATTCGCTCGGCCTCGATGAGCCGCGGAATGGCGAGATAGCCGTCGCGGTGGTAGGTCGCGATCTGCGCATCCGTGAGATAGCGCTGCGCCGTCGTCGTCATGGCCGTCCTCCGGCCGTCAGGGTATCAGGCCTCGAACCAGCCCGCGATGGCGCGCTCCAGCACGGCCGGATCGGCGTACGCGCGCTCGGCGTCGACGATGAACTGTGCGGCCTCGTCGTCGCTCGGCACGAGCTCCGCCGTCGGAATCCGAAACTCATACGCGGAGACGCCCTGCGTGGCCACCCGCTCGTCGATCGTCAGCGCGTCCACGTGCCGCTGGCGCAGCAGCCGCTCGTAGAACGCGCGATAGATCGCCGGGTCGTACTCGCCATCCTTTGCACCGCCGCCGATGCCGAGCGTGTTCGCGATGCCGGCGAGCTCGCGCCAGACACCGCGGAGCACGTCGGGCGGCGCGTCCTCGCGCTCGCGGGCGTGCAGGGGCGCCCGGGCGCGCCGCGCGCGCTCCGCCTCGAGATGACCGCGCAGCGCGACCGACGGCACCGGAATCACGAAGCGCGTGGCCGGCGAGGCCAGCAGCCGTTCCGCAGCATCGTCGTCGCGCCGCGCGAGCTCGATGAAGCGGTGGCCCACGAACGGCGTCTCGCCGATGAGCAGCGCGCTCGCCGGCGCCTCCGCGTCCCAGCGCGACAGCGCCGGCCGTGCCCAGCGGCCGGCGGCGATCCGGATGAGCGGATGCGTGATGCCGTCCTGTTGCGGATAACGCCGTCCGGCGTGGCTCGCCTCGAAGGCAGGGCGCGCGACGTCCCACTGCAGCAGATGAATGCCTCGGCCGCGCGCGTGCGCGAGGTGGGCGAGCTGATGGATCAAGAGGCTCTTGCCCGTGCCCGGCAGGCCCGCGAAGAACACGCAGCGCGCCTCACGCGCGAGGTCCTCGAGCACGCCGAGGAGCGGCGAGCCTTGGCTCAGCAGGACGCCTTCGGGTAAGCTCACGGCGCCCGATCTTACGGGATCTCTTCCGGCTCGGGCGGAGGCGAGCGATGGGCGTGCTGCTGCGGGGCGGACAGGTGATGGATCCCGGCGCCGGCCTCACCGGCGCGCTCGACGTGCGCGTACGCGACGGCCTCGTCACCGAGGTGCGCGCGGGCCTCGCGCCGGACGGCGACACCGTGCTCGATGTGAGCGGCCGGCTGGTCATGCCCGGGCTCATCGATCTACACGCGCACTGTTTCGCCGGCGCCTCCGACTTCGGCCCCCGCACCGACGACGTGGCGCGCTCCACCGGCGTGACGACGTGGGTCGACGGTGGCAGCACCGGCGCCGGCAACTTCGAGGGCATGCGCGAGTGGGTCATGGCGCGCTCGCGCGTGCGCATGTTCGCCTTTCTCAACATCTCGGCGATCGGGCTGACGTATCTCAAGATCGGCGAGCTGAACCATCTCGCGTACGCCGACGTGGACGCGGCGGTCGGCGCCGCGCGCGATCACGCCGACCTCATTCTCGGCATCAAGGTCCGCAACCAGATCGAGGTCGTTGGCGAGGCCGGGCTCGAGCCGCTCAAGCGCGCGGTGCGCGCGGCAGACGCCATCGGCGGGCGCGTGATGCTGCACTGCACGAACCCGCCGCGCCCGCTCGCCGAGCTGCTGGCGCTGATGCGCCCCGGCGACATCGTCAGCCACTTCCTGCACGGCCGTGGTCACGGGATCCTGGACGAGAAGGGCAAGGTCGCCAGGGACATCCGCGCTGCGCGCGAGCGCGGCATCGTCTTCGACGTGGCGCACGGCCGCATGCACGTGAACTTCCCGGTCGTGCGCGCGGCGTTCGCCGAAGGTTTCTATCCCGACACGATCTCGTCGGATCTCACGAGCGGCGGCGCCGCCGGCTGCGTCAAGGACCTGCCGACGACGATGGGGAAGTTCCTGAGCCTCGGGATGCCGCTGCCGGACGTCGTGCGCGCCGTCACGACGAATCCCGCGAAGGCGATCGGCCGCGACGGTCGGCTCGGCACGCTGAAGCCCGGCGCGGTCGCCGACGTCGCCGTCTTCGATCTCGAGGAAGGCGCGTTCGACTACGAGGACGCGCACGGCCAGCACATTACCGGCCGCCATCGGTTCGCGCCGGCGCTGACGCTGCGCGCGGGCGAGATCTGGTGGCGCCGGCCCGCGACCTGAGCTGAGCATCGCGTCCGCCCGCGTGCGCACCGCGCTGGCCATCGGCGCGGCGGCGCTCGCCATGCTGATTTACGCGAGCCAGTTCGTGCTCTCGCGCTGGAGCATGCAGCGCACGCTGTCGCTCTGGGATCTGGCGGCGCTGCGCTTCACCGTCGCGGGCCTCGTGAGCGTGCCGATCGTCATGCGACACGCTCCGTCGGACCGGGCCGCGTGGCGGCGGATCGGCGTGCTGTCGATCGCGGCCGGCGCGCCGTACACATTGATCATGTACGCCGGACTGACGCGGGCGCCGGCGTCGCACGGCGCCGTCATCATCACCGGAGCGATGCCGGTCTTCGCCGCGCTGCTCGCGTGGCTCTGGCTCGGCGAGCGCCAGGGGATGTCGAAAGCGGTTGGCCTCGCGCTGATCGTGATCGGACTCGCGCTCGTCGGCTGGCCCGAGCTCAGCGCCGGCGGTGCCGCGTGGCTCGGGGACGCGCTGTTCGTGATTGCTGCCGTGCTGTGGGCGCTCTTCACCGTGGGCGTGCGCCGCTGGCGGATCGCTCCGCTGCCGGCGACGGCGGCGGTGTGGGTGCTCGCGCTGCCCTATGTCCCGGTGTACCTGGCGTTCGCGCGAGCCCGCGTTCTCGATGCGCCGCGCGGCGAGGTCGTCTTCCAGGCGCTGTTCCAGGGGCTCGGCGTCGCCGTGGCCGCGCTCGCGCTCTATGCGTGGGCGATCCGCGTGCTCGGCGATGGACTCGCCTCGTTGTTCATGCCGCTCGTGCCTGTCTTCGCCGTGCTGCTGGGCGCGGTGGTGCTCGACGAGGTCCCCGCGGCGATCCAGCTCGTCGGGATCGCCGGCGTCATCGTCGGGATGGTCTGGGCCGTTCGACGCGCTTAGGCCGCGAGGGCAGGCGGGCCGATCTAGCGCCAGACGCGGGGACCGAAAACCGCCCGCTTGGCCATGACGGCGGCCGAGCCCAGGAGCGGGACCTGCCGTATCCGTTCCCGGAGGCGCGGTGGGCCCAACACGCGCCGGAGCGCCGCCGCCGCAGCCCGCTTCTCCATTCGGCGATCGGGTCGTGGTGCCCGCGCCCACTCCGAGAGTACCTCTCGATAGAGCGCGACGTACTGGTCGACCTGTCCATCGAGTCCGGCGGCGGTCCGGATCCGGCGCGACACCTCTGCCGCATCGTCGGGATCGTAACGCGCGATCTGCGCCAGGAGGATCTGCGGCTCGACGGGCGAGCGCAAGACGCGCGCGCCGAAGTTCCACCGTCGCAGCTCATCCACGTCGGCGCTCGTGACCATCTCGCCGACGCCTCGAAAATCGCACAAGATCACCGCCGTTCCCACCGCCATCGCCTCGAGCGCGCAGCGCGCCTTGGCGAAGACGACGTCGTATCGACCGAGGACGGCTTCGGGCTCCGCGGAGGGATTGCCCACGCCCAGGCCGATCACGTCGAGAGGCAGGCCAGCACGGTCACACGCGTCTCGTACCGCGGCGAGATACGTGCGCTCCGAGGCGTAGTTGCTGAAGAGGAGCGCGCGGGCCGGCCGCGCGGGGAGCGGGCCCCGGGGCTTGAACCGGGACAGGTCCACCCAGTTGTAAATGACACGAGCGCGCTCGGCGGGGACTCCCGCCTCGATGAGGCGCTCCGCGCAGTAGTGATCGACGGCCACATGCTGGATGATCCGCGGGAAGACGGGCGGAGTGTCGGTGGCCGCATGACACACGTAGATGCCCGCGACGTCCCGGAAGTGAAGAAGCGCGTGCACGGTTGGAACGGTGTGATGACCGTGCACGATGTCGGGGGCTCGCGAGAAACCGTCGAGCCTGTCGCGCACCTCGATGCCCTTCGCCGCCAGCTCGACGCCGAGGGGGCCCAGCTCGGGAGAGTACACGAGCGGGGTGTGCCCACGCGCCGCGAGGGCGAGGGCCAGCTCACACGTGAACATCTCCGCTCCGGTGCGAGTGGAGAGCACCCCGGTGGTGATGAGGACGCGGAGGCCGCTCAACGGGTGGGCACTCCGCGGGAACTAAGCGGGGCGGACGTCACTCCCGACGGGCTGGAGGGACGAGGGCTCGGCGTCGTTGCTCGCGGCGGGCGCGCCAATGCGGCGATCGATGGCCTCCCAGAGGGCCGCGCGCAGGGGAACGATGTGCTCCGCGTACCGCACCGGGCGCAGGTACTTGCCGGACGCCACCCTCGCCTCACCGTGCTCCTCGTAGAAGGGCTTGCCCTCGCCGACAGGCGTCCAGCTCGCGCGGTTGTCGACCGGGTGCAGGCATTCGTGGCGGAATCCCTCCATCCCGTCCTTCCGCACCGCCGCCGCGACCTCGCCGCTCAGCTCGGGATACGCGAGCGCCATCTCGATCTTCCGCCCGAGCGCGTCGTCGTCGAGCCTCAGCCTGATGGTGCCGCGGCATCGCCGAGCGCCGCAGTCGTCCCGCGGCCCGGTGACGACGTACTCGTAGTTGTCGACCGGTCGGCGGCGGCGCGACGCGATCTCGACGGCTACTCCGACGATGATACGACACATGTCGTGCATCGGATTGTAGCCTTCGGCGGAATCTCCTACGACATAGTCCACGTTGGTCAGCGCGATCCAGTCCGCGAGCTCCAGCGCCATGCGGAGGAAGAGGCCAGCCTCGCCGCGCAGCATCGCCTCGTACACCTCCCGGTCCGAGAAGTGACCGTAGAGGGAGCCGGGACGCGCCCCCGTCTTGAGCAGCACTTTCGTCGTCGAGTGGAGACGAGAGCGGCCGAGCTGGCCGGAGCCATCGGTGATGACGAACACCGTGGGCCGCGCCATCTCTAGCCAACCGGTGAGGGTGAGCTCGTGGCCGGGGTGGGCCACGACCAGCGCGGCGCGCGCGGACGACCTCGGTCGAGACGGGGAATCCGGGGTCCTCATCTGTCTCCTCGGGGCCGGCGGACCCGGCAAACGTCGCTGACGCGTGCAGGGCCGGCAACCTGCATGCCAGACCATCCACACCTTTAGTTTCATGCAGCTACTGGTGTGGGATCGACGGCCTGTTCGGATCCGTAAAGAAATTCGACGACCTCGGTGGAGAAGACAAGCGGGCGGGCGAGATCTGGTGGCCCCGATCCTCCGGGCTGAGAGTCACGCCCTCCCGCGCGAGCGCGCTCGGAGTGCGGCCCTGGCGGATCGCCTAGGGTGACACCATGCCTTCTTCGGACTCGTGAACGCGGCGGAGCATCACCTCGTTTTCGGTTGTCACCTGATCGTGATGGCCGGGGCGCAGCGACCAGTGAACATCGACCGTGCGGCCGTCGGCGCTCACGTCGACGACGCGTCCGCGCGTGTCGCCGCTCGATTTCCTCAGAGCCACGACTATGACACCCTCCGCGCCGAATCGGCTGCAAGCCACACTCCCACGAGACGTCCGCGCTCAGCGCCGACGCGCGGCGTTGACCGCCGGCCCCTGGGGCGGGTAGGGTTGTCGCACGTTTTCGGAGGGCAAGGAGGCCAGGCATGAAAGCGGCGGTGCTGTACAAGGCGAACACGGGGCTCGAGGTCGTCGACGTCGAGCAGCAGGGACCGAAGGCGGGCGAGGCGCGCGTGAAAGTGAAGGCGGCCGGTGTCTGCCACAGCGACTGGCACATCATGAACGGCGACTGGCCGTTGCCGCTGCCGATGGTGCTCGGCCACGAGGCGGCCGGCATCGTGGAAGAGGTCGCGCCGGGCGTGACGAACGTCAAGCCGGGCGACCACGTGATCTTCTCGTTCCGCCCGCACTGCGGCCGCTGCCTGTACTGCTCGATCGGCCGCTCGATCCTCTGCGACGGCCACAACGACACGCCGCGCTGGGTGATGTTCGACGGCACGCACCGGCTCAAGCGCAACGGCGACGAGATCAAGCAGATGGCACGCATCGGGACGTTCGCCGAGCAGGTCGTCTGCCCCGCCGAGCAGCTGGTTCCCATCCGCAAGGAGATGCCGTGGCCGCAGGCCGCGCTGCTCGGCTGCTGCGTGCCGACCGGTGTCGGTGCGGTCACCCGCTGCGCGGAGGTCGAGCCCGGCGCGTCGGTCATGATCGTCGGCTGCGGCGGCGTGGGACTGAACGTCGTACAGGGCGCGCGGCTCGCGGGCGCCGGCATCATCGTCGCCGTCGACCTGCTCGACAACAAGCTGCAGTTCGCCAAGCAGTTCGGGGCCACGCACACCGTGAACGCGTCGAGCGCCAACGCGGTGGAGTTCGTGCGCGGGCTCACGGCAGGGCGCGGCGTGGACTACGCGTTCGACGCGATCGGTGGCGAGGCGACCACGCTGCAGATTCTCGACGCCATCCGCCCCGGCGGCACCGCGGTCATCGTCGGCATGGCGGCCATGAACGTACGCGCGCCGATCACCCCCTACATGATGGCGCTGCAGGAGAAGGGCATCAAAGGCACGATGTACGGCTCGGTGCGGCCGAATCTGGACTTCCCGTGGCTGGTCGACCAGTACCTGGCAGGCCATCTCAAGGTGGACGAGCTGGTGAGCCGGACCTACAAGCTCGAGGAGATCAACGAGGGTTTTGCCGCGCTTCGCTCGGGCCAGGTTGCGCGCGGCGTGGTGGTGTTCTAGCGGCATGGGTCGGATCGTCTACGCGGCGGCGATGTCGCACGTCCTCCATCCGCCCTACTACGAAAAAAACGTGGGGCCGCACGGCAAGCGGATGGTGGAGGAGCTCATCGCCGTCGTCGGCGAGATGGGCCGCGAGCTGGCGGCGCGGCGGCCCGACGCGCTGGTCGTCGTCGCCGACGACCATCTCAACGTCTTCTCGTTCGATGCCGTGCCGGCCATGTGCGTGCGCATCGGCCGCTCGGTGTCGCGCATGGCTCAGGACGGCGCGATCGAGTTCGACCGCGCGCTCGAGGGCCTGGCCGAGCGCTACCCGCTGCACGAGGATCTCGCCAATCGCATTCTCGAGGACGGGCTCGAGGCGGGCTTCGACTTCGCCGCCTCGTGGTCGGCGCCGCTCGATCACGCCTTCCTGTCGCCGCTCGCCGTGCTGCACGCGGACCGGCCGATGACGCCGCTGGTGCCGTTCTGGGTGAACTGCTTCGTGGCGCCGCTGCCGTCGGCACGGCGTTGCTTCGCGGCCGGCGAGCACATCGCGCGAGTGGTTGCCGGCGGACCGTGGAACGTCGGCATCATCGCCACCGGCGGGCTCTCGCACTTTCCCGAGCTCTCGCTCGGCCGCGTCGGCGAATCCGACCCCGAGTTCGACCGGCGCGTGATCGGCTGGATGGAGCGCGGCGACCACGCGAGCCTTGCGGCGCTCACGACCAAGGAGCTGCACGCGTCGGGCTCGCACGAGCTGCTCAACTGGATGGTGCTGCTCGGCGCCGTCGCTCCGGCGCGGGCGCGCGTGCGGTTCTTCGGCGAGATGGGGCGGATCGACCTCGCCGCGGTGGAGTGGGACGTTGCCGGCGCGGCGCGGGGGGCCGGCGCGTGAGCCGCTATGACGTCAACGTGCTGCTCTATCGGCTCAAGAAGGACGGCGCCTTCCGCGAGCGCTTCCGCCGCGATCCCGCGGCAGCGCTGCGCGCCGCGGAGCTGAGCGACGAGGAGCGGGAGGCGTTCGTGCGCTGGAATCCGCGCCGCCTCAACGAGCTGGGCGGCTCACTGCACCTGGTCCTGTCGATTCCGGACCTCGGAGCCCACTGATGAAGCGCAGCACCGACCGGTTTCTGACGACCCACACCGGCAGCCTGCCGCGGCCGCCGGATCTGATCCGCATGATGTTCGCGCGCGAGGAAGGCGTGCCCGTCGACGCGACGGCGTTGGCGGCGCGCGTGAACGCGGCCGTCGACGAGGTCGTGCGTATGCAGGTGGACTGCGGGCTCGACATCGTCAACGACGGCGAGATGAGCAAGCCGAGCTATGCGACGTACATCAAAGACCGTCTGCACGGCTTCGGCGGGGAGAGCCACGCGCTCGTGTACCAGGACCTCGCGGAGTTTCCGGATCTCGCCCGCCGCGTGTTCGGCGATCCGGGGCGCTCGCGACGGCGGACGCCGGCGTGCACGGGGCCCATCGGCGTGCGCGATCCGCGCGCGGCGCAGAGCGACGCGGACATGGTCACGACCGCGCTTTCGCGTGCCAAGGCCGCCGAGGGATTTCTCTCGGCGGCCTCGCCCGGCGTGATCTCGCTGTTCTTCCGTAACGATCACTATCCGAGCCACGAGGCGTATCTGGCCGCCATCGCGGAGGCCATGCGCCACGAGTACGAGACCGTTGCGCGCGCGGGGCTGATCCTCCAGATCGACTGCCCGGACCTCGCCATGGGCCGCCACATCCAGTACGCGGCCCTGAGCTTGCCGGAGTTCCGCAAGGCGGCGCGGCTGCACGTCGAGGCGCTGAACCACGCGACGGCCAACATTCCGCCCGAGCAGCTGCGCATGCACGTGTGCTGGGGCAACTACGAGGGGCCGCATCACTACGACGTCGCGCTGGCCGACATCATCGACATCGTGTTCGCCGCGCGCCCGGCGGCGATCTCGTTCGAGGCGGCCAACCCTCGCCATGGCCACGAGTGGGCGTTGTTCGAGCGCGTGAAGGTGCCGGACGGCAAGGTGCTCATCCCCGGCGTCATCGAGTCGAAGACCAACTACATCGAGCA